>Ga0164308_10000800_pt1 | contig 17073 bp, 14 predicted proteins | sample Whisoiple_246_MG_FD_109983 | JGI IMG/M metagenome (GOLD analysis project Ga0164308, IMG submission 109983) | Soil microbial communities amended with fresh organic matter from upstate New York, USA - Whitman soil sample_246_MG | ecosystem: Environmental > Terrestrial > Soil > Unclassified >...
AGCCTGGGCACTCGCGCGCTTCTCCTGCTCCGCGGCCAAAAGGCGGGCCTGCAACAGCGACATCGCGCGTGAGCGGTTCTTGTGTTGTGAGCGCTCGTCCTGGCATTCGACCACGACCCCGGTGGGCAGGTGCGTGATGCGCACCGCCGAGTCGGTGGTGTTCACCGACTGCCCACCGGGGCCGGAGGACCGGAACACGTCGATGCGCAGATCGGCCGGCAGGAGGTCGACCTCCGCGGCGTCATCGGCCTCGGGAGCGACGAAGACGCCGGCCGCCGAGGTGTGCACGCGGCCCTGGGACTCGGTGACCGGCACCCGCTGCACACGGTGCACGCCACCCTCGAACTTCAGGCGGGCCCAGACCCCGTCTGCCGGTGCGGGTGCGCCGGGTGCTTTCACCGCAATGGTGACGTCCTTGTAGCCCCCCAGCTCGGACTCGGTGGCCGAGAGCATCTCGGTCTTCCAGCCGCGCCGTTCGGCGTAACGCAGGTACATCCGGAGCAGGTCACCGGCGAACAGCGCGGACTCCTCGCCGCCCTCTCCGGCCTTGACCTCGAGGATGACGTCCTTGGCGTCGTCCGGGTCACGCGGCGCCAGCAACTCGGCAAGTCCGGACTCGAGGACGGTGATCCGGTCGGCGAGGTCGTCGGCCTCAGCAGCGAAGGTCGGGTCCTCGGCGGCCAGCTCCAGTGCCGCCTCCCGGTCGCCGCGGGCGGTCGAGAGCGCGGCGGCGGTGCGCACGACGGGGGTGAGCGCGGCGTACCGGCGGCCGAGCCGGCGCGCCACGGTCTGGTCGGCATGCACCGCAGGATCGGCGAGTTGCTGCTCGAGCTCGGCGTATTCAGCGACCAGGTCGGCGACCGGCCCGGTGGTACCTGGATCGCTCATTCCCACTCCTCCCCACGCTTGGTGAACCCACACGGTGGTCCGTCATGATCGCCGGACATGACAACGGCGCCCGCCGACCGTTGCCGGTCGGCGGGCGCCGTCGAGGTTCTAGTTGCCGCGGTTGCGCTTGCCGTAGCGCGCCTCGAACCGGGCCACGCGGCCACCGGTGTCCAGGATCTTCTGCTTGCCCGTGTAGAACGGGTGGCAGTTGGAGCACACCTCGACGTGGATGGTGCCCGACGTCTCCGTGCTGCGGGTGGTGAATGTGTTGCCGCAGCCGCACACCACTTCGGTGGTGACGTACTGCGGGTGGATGCCGCTCTTCATCGAAGGTTCCTTTCGTGGGCCGCCGGGTCGGCTTTGCAGGCGCGCAAGAGCCGTGAACCGGAGCCGGGATCGATGTCCATTGTGCCAGATCCGCCGGCACGCCCTCGACAACCGAGAACCGTTCTCGGCTATTCCCGGGGGCCCTCTCCGGCCCGCGGGGACTTAATACAAGCTTCGTGTCCGAATTGCCCGGAATAAATCCCCGGCGGCCGGGTCAGTCGCTGGACCCGGGAGTGTTCTTCTGGATCTGCATCAGGAACTCGATGTTGTTCCGGGTCTTGCGGAGCCGGTCCAGCACCAGTTCGATGGCTTGCTGGGGATCCAGGGCGGAGAGCACCCGACGGAGCTTGACGGTGATCGCCAGCTCATCGGGCGACAACAGCAAGTCCTCCTTGCGGGTCGACGACTGGTCGACGTCGATCGCCGGGAAGATCCGCTTGTCGGCCAGCCGCCGGTCCAGTTTCAGCTCGGCGTTACCGGTGCCCTTGAACTCTTCGAAGATCACCGTGTCACCGGCCGATCCGGTCTCCACCAGGGCGGAGGCGAAGATGGTCAACGAGCCACCGTTCTCGATGTTGCGGGCGGCACCGAGGAATCGCTTCGGCGGGAAGAGCGCGGTCGAGTCGACACCACCGGACAGGATCCGGCCCGACGCCGGTGCGGCCAGGTTGTACGCGCGGCCGAGCCGGGTGATCGAGTCGAGCAGCACGACGACGTCGCGACCCATCTCGACCAGGCGCTTGGCCCGCTCGATGGACAACTCGGCGACCATCGTGTGATCAGCCGGCGGACGGTCGAAGGTGGAGGCGATGACCTCACCCTTCACCGACCGCTGCATGTCGGTGACCTCTTCCGGCCGCTCGTCGACCAGCACCACCATCAGGTGGCACTCGGGGTTGTTGGTAGTGATGGCGTTCGCGATGGCCTGCATGACCATGGTCTTGCCGGCCTTGGGCGGCGACACGATCAACGCCCGCTGGCCCTTGCCGACCGGCATCACCAGGTCGATGACCCTGGTGGTGAGCAGGTGTGACTCGGTCTCCAGGCGCAACCGCTCGTTCGGGTAGAGCGGCGTCAGCTTGGTGAACTCGGGGCGGTTGCGGGCCGCTTCGGGCTCGAGTCCGTTGACCGAGTCGAGCCGCACCAGGGCGTTGAACTTCTGCCGCTGCTGCTCACCGTCCCGGGGCGCCCTGACCACACCGGTCACCGCGTCACCGCGACGCAGGCCGTTCTTGCGGACCTGGGACAGCGAGACGTAGATGTCGTTGGGGCCCGAGAGGTATCCCGAGGTGCGGATGAACGCGTAGGAGTCGAGTACGTCGAGGATTCCGGCGACCGGCACCAGCACGTCGTCGTCGCGGACCTCCGGCTCGGCGCCACCCGGCTCGGCGAACCGGTCACGGGTGGTGCCGCGCCGGTTGCGGTCGCGGAACCTGCGGTTGCGCCGACCGCCGCGCTCATCGTCGTCGTCGCGGTTCTGGTCCCGGTTCGGGTTGCGGTTGTCGTTCTGCCGGGTGTCGGTCTGGGTCCGGTTCTGCTGATCGCGACCCTGCCCGTCCCTGCCCTGGCCGTCGCGGTTCTGGCCGTCCCGGTTCTGGCCGTCCCTACCCTGTCCGTCGCGGTTCTGCCGCTCGCGGTTGCCGTCCTGGCCGTCGCGCCGGTCCTGCCCGACTCGGTCTTGCCCTACTCGGTCCTGCCCGGTACGAGCCTCGGCGGCGCCGTTCTCCCGGGACTGGGGGGCGGCGGTCTCGACGGCCGTCACGTCATCGCCGGGTTGGGCCGACCCGGACTGGGCCGATCCCGACGAGGCCTGGTCGCTGTCGGCGCGCTCGCGCCGGTTGCGCCGGTTCCGCCGGCCGCGGTCACCCTGGGTTTGGTCACCGTCGCTGTCGGTCGCGCTCTCGCCGCCGGTGGACCCCGATTCTGCCGGATCCGACTCGACGCGCGGTGCGGCGGCAGCGGACTCGGCCGCGCCGCTCACTCCGTTCACCGGCGGCGCCTCGGCCGCAGTCGCACCTTCCGGGGCTCCGGCCGGGCGGGTGGCGGCGCGCCGACGACGCTGGGTGGGAGGCAGGTCGAGCGGCAGTTCGCCGTTCGATGCCGAGGTGGCGGGCGTCGGTGCTGCGGCCGCCGGGGCGGACTCGACCCCGTGGCCGTTCCCACCGCTCTGCCGAGCCGAGATGGCGGCGACCAGGTCGCCCTTGCGCATGCCCGACGTGCCCTTGATGCCGAGTTGTCCGGCGAGCGCCTTGAGGTCGGCGAGCACCATGCCCGACAGTCCGCCTGCGGTCTTGGACGACCGGTTCGTGGTGGCGGGGGCGTCGAGCAACTCCGTGGTTTCGCTCACGAAGATCCTTCCTGTCCGGCCGGGCTTTTCCGACCGGGTGAATGCGCCGGCACACTGCGCGCCGGCGGCCGATCCGCGCCGTGCGGCGCGGCGGATCTGGTCACCTCGGGGCCCTGACCAATGGCATGGCGTCGTTCTGCAGTGCTGTTTCTGCCGGGCGGCACCCGGGCAGTGGCCCACGAGGGAAGTAAGGGGGTCTGACCGGATGCCACGACGGGCGGGAGGACCGGCGAGCACCTGACAGATGCCCCTATGACCACGGTGGTCGCGGCTTTCGTGAACACACCACACAGTGTGTGGCGGTACCTCGGAGAGCAGCCCCCGACCGTCGGTCAATCACCAGCGTAGACGCTGCGGGCCGCGACCACCAACATTCGGTCGGTGTTTCGGCGATCGCGTCAGACCGGCCGGACCGTTGCACCGTCCGGATCGATGCCGACCTCGGTGCGGGTGAAGCCGTCGACCGCCCACCTGTCGTCCGGCACCGACGTGCCCAGGACGAGGACCGATGGCCCGGCCCCGGACACGATGGCAGCGAAGCCTTCTGCTCGCAGGGCCGAAACCAACGCGGCGGTGGCCGGCTGGGCCGGCGCCCGGTAGGGCTGGTGCAGCCGATCCTCGGTGGCCTGGAACAACAGTTGCGGCGCGTCGGACAGGGCGTGGACCAGCAGACCGGCCCTGGCGACATTGGCTGCGGCGTCTGCGTGCGGCACGGCGAGAGGCAGCAGGCCGCGGGCGTGAACGGTGGCCGACGAGGCCGATGCGGTGAAAATTGTTGCCCGGACCTCGGGGTGCACCCGGCGGCGCACCGCATGTGCCCGGCCGCTGCCCTCCATCCAGGCGATGGTGAACCCGCCGAGCAGCGCGGCGGCCACGTTGTCGGGGTGCCCCTCGATCCGAGCCGCCAGGTCCAGCAGGTCGCCTTCCGGCAGCCGCTCGACGCCGTCCTCGGTCAGCCCACGGGCCACGAGCAGTCCGGCGACGATGGCCGCGGCCGACGATCCCTGCCCACCACCGTGAGGAATGTTGTTGGCGCACTTGATATCCAACCCGGGCACGGGCTCGCCCAAGGCGGCGAAGCCGGTCATGGCGGCCCGAACGACCAGATGGTCGGCGGACTGCGGTACAACGCCTGCACCCACCCCCGACACCCCGACGACCAGGCCACCGGACTCCAGCCGGCGGGCGACGACGGTGTCGTGCCGATTCAGGGCCAGCCCGAACGAGTCGTAGCCGGGCCCGAGATTCGCCGAGCTGGCCGGGACCCTGACCTCGACCCCCGGGCAAGCAGGGACCGTCATCCCAAACCCAACGCGGCGGCAACCGCCTCGCCGGCCACCGGGATCACCGTCGGTTCGGTCATCGAGGACAAGGCGGTGTCGGGATCCTTCAGGCCGTGCCCGGTGACGGTGCAGACCACCAAGGAGCCCTTCGGCAGCCGGCCGTCAGCGGTGGTGGCCAACAACCCGGCCACCGAGGCCGCCGATGCCGGCTCGACGAACACCCCGGCGGTCGAGGCCAGCAGCCGGTAGGCGTGCAGGATCTGCTCGTCGGTGACCGCGTCGATCAGCCCACCGGACTCATCACGCGCACCCACCGCGCCGTCCCACGATGCGGGAGCCCCGATCCGGATCGCGGTCGCCAGTGTCTCGGGGTGCTTCACCGGGTGGCCGAGCACCAGCGGCGCCGCACCGGCCGCCTGGAAGCCGAACATCCTTGGGGCGACGGAGATCTGGCCGCCATCCAGATACTCTCGGTAACCGAGCCAGTACGCGGTGATGTTCCCGGCATTGCCGACCGGCAGCAGATGGACGTCCGGCGCCCGGCCCAGCACGTCGCAGATCTCGAACGCCGCGGTCTTCTGTCCCTGCAACCGTGCCGGGTTGACCGAGTTCACCAGCGTGATCTCCGGATGGTCGACCGCCGCCTTGCGGGCGAGCTCGAGGCAATCGTCGAAGTTGCCATCGACCTGGAGGATCTGCGCCCCGTGAGCGACGGCCTGGGCCAGCTTGCCGGCCGCGATGCGGCCCTGCGGTACCAGGACGGCACAGGCCAGCCCGGCCCGCGCAGCATAGGCAGCGGCGGATGCCGAGGTGTTGCCGGTCGACGCACAGATCACCGCCTTCGCGCCGTCGGCGAGCGCATGGGTGACCGCGACGGTCATCCCTCGGTCCTTGAACGACCCGGTAGGATTCGCGCCCTCGACCTTGAGGTAGACCTCGCATCCGGTGTGCGTCGACAGCGCCGGAGCCGGGAGCAGCGGGGTCCCACCCTCGTACAGGGTGACCACCGTGGCGCCGGCGGGAATCGGGATCCGTTCGCGATACGCCTCGATCAGCCCCGGCCAACCCGGTCCCGCTCTCATGTGTCGTCTCCGGCCACTCGCATCACCGACGCGACCTTGCGCACGGCACTCAGTTCGGACAGCGCCTGGACGGTGGCGGCCAAGGAGGCATCGGGTGCGGTGTGGGTGACGATCACCAGGCTGGCGTCGTCTCCCCTGCCCTCCTGACGCACCGTCGAGATGGACACCCCGCCCTCGGCGAACGCGGTGGCGACCGCGGCCAGGACACCGGCACGGTCCTCCACGTCCAGGCTGATGTGGTATCTGGTCGGTACCTGGCCCATGCGTTGCAGCGGCAGGTCCGCGTATGCGGACTCCCGCGGTCCGCGTCCGCCGGCCACCCGGTTGCGGGCAACCGCGACCAGGTCGCCGAGCACCGCGGAGGCGGTCGGCGCGCCGCCGGCACCAGGTCCGTAGAACATCAGCCGGCCGGCCGCGTCGGCCTGTACATAGACGGCGTTGTAGGCGCCGTCCACCGCGGCCAGCGGGTGCGAGGTCGGCAACATGACCGGATGCACGCGCGCCGACACGGCCTCGCCCGCGGCCCCCTGCACCCGCTCGCAAATGGCCAGAAGCTTGACCACGCAGCCGATCTCGCGAGCGGCCTGGATGTCGGCGGCCGACACACCCGCGATCCCCTCCCGGTGCACGTCGGCCACCGGGACCCGGGTGTGGAAGCCGATCGAGGCCAGGATGGCGGCCTTGGCCGCAGCGTCGAAGCCGTCCACATCCGCAGTCGGGTCAGCCTCCGCGTAACCGAGCCGGGTGGCTTCCTTGAGCGCGTAGTCGTAACTCTCGCCGGTCTCGGTCATCGCCGAGAGGATGAAGTTCGTCGTGCCGTTGACGATGCCCATGATCCGTGAGATCCGGTCACCGGCCAGCGACTCGCGCAGCGGGCGGATCAGCGGGATGGCGCCGGCCACCGCGGCCTCGAAATACAGATCGGCACCGGCCGCGTCCGCGGCCTCGTACAGCGCCGGGCCGTCCTCGGCCAGCAATGCCTTGTTGGCGGTGACCACCGACGCTCCCCGACGCAACGCCGCGAGCAGGAGCCCGCGGGTCGGTTCGATGCCCCCCATCACCTCGACCACCACGTCCACGTCGTCCCGCGCGACCAATGCGGCCGCGTCCGTGGTGAGCAGGTCGGCGGACACCTCCGGATGCCTGTGTGGACGCCGGACGGCGACGCCGACCAATTCCAGCGGCGCGCCGATGCGGGAGGCAAGGTCGTGCCGCTGCTGGGTGAGCAGTCGCACGACCTGCGAGCCCACGACGCCGGCACCCAACAGGGCCACCCGCACGGGCGCCTGGTTGCCGGTCATCGACCCGCCCTGCGGGACACGCCGCGGAAGACCCGGAACGCGTAGATCAACAACGCCACCACGACGAGGACGGCGGCGATGGCGATGGTCACCTTCAGCCACTGCGGCATGTCCGGCTTCACCAGCACCACGACGATCAGGACGGCGGCCACGCCGAGCAGCACCACACCAGGGACCAGCGACGGCGGCCGGCCGGGCCCGGACTTGGGAGTACCGGGATCGTTCGGGCCGGGCCGAGATTCGGTGCTCACCAGATCTCCAAGTCCATCAGGTCGTCCTCGGTCTCCCGACGCAGCAGCACGCGGGCCGCGCCGTCGGTCACGGCGACGACCGCGGGCCGCGGGATCCGGTTGTAGTTGCTGGCCATGGCGTAGCAGTACGCGCCGGTCGCAGCGACCGCGACCAGGTCCCCGACGTCCAGGTCCGCTGGAAGATAGCAGTCGCGGACCACGATGTCCCCGCTCTCGCAGTGCTTGCCGACCACCCGGCACAGCACCGGCGGAGCGTCGGAGCGCCGGGAGACCAGGGCGACCGTGTAGTCGGCGTCGTACAGCGCGGTCCGGATGTTGTCGCTCATGCCCCCGTCCACCGAGACGTAGCGCCGGGTCACTCCACCGTCGAGTTCCACGTCCTTGAGCGTGCCGACCTGGTAGACGGTGACGGTGCCGGGACCGGCGATGGCCCGCCCGGGTTCGACCGCAATGCGCGGGACCGGAAGTCCGGACGCCTGGGCCTCTCGATGCACGATCTCGGTGAGCGACTTGGCCATCGCGTCCACCGGCGGCGGATCGTCGCTCGGCAGATACGCGATGCCCAACCCGCCGCCCAGGTCCAACGTGGTCACGACGTCGACGAGATCCGGTCGGTCGCCGACGATCTCGGCGAGCAACCGGACCACCCGGTGGGCCGAGACTTCGAAACCGGAGGGATCGAAGATCTGCGAACCGATGTGCGAATGCAGCCCGACGAGCGTCAATCCCGGACAGGCGAGCACCCGGCGGACCGCCTCCATGGCCTGTCCCCCGGCCAGCGAGAAGCCGAACTTCTGGTCCTCGTGGGCGGTGGCGATGAATTCGTGGGTGTGCGCCTCCACGCCAACGGTGACCCTGACCAGCACGGCGATCGTGTTCGGCCGGCCGTCGGTGATGGCCGCCAGCCGCGCGATCTCGTGGAAGGAGTCGATGACGATCGAGCCGACGCCGGCGTCGACCGCCCGGCGCAGTTCGTCCTCGGACTTGTTGGAGCCGTGCAAGGTGATCCGCTCGGCCGGAAACCCGGCGCGCAACGCGAGTGCCAGCTCGCCTGCCGTGCACACGTCCAGCGACAGTTGTTCCTCGTCCAGCCACCGGATCACGCCGCTGCACAAAAACGCCTTGCCCGCGTAGTGCACGTCGCCGGCCCGGCCGAAGGCGTCGGCGAAATCTTGGCAGCGGGAACGGAAGTCGGCCTCGTCCACCACCATCACCGGGGTGCTGTAGCGATCCGCCAGGTCGCGCACATCGACGCCGGCCAGTCGGACGACGCCGTCATCGCCCCGGGAGGCGTTGCGCGGCCACACCGCCGGATGGAGCCGGTTGAGGTCGGCGGGCGGTGCACCGGCCGGATGCGCAGCCAGCAGTTCGCCGTGCCGCGGTCCGGCCGGATGTGCTCTTGTCATCTCACGTCACATTCGTTCCGGTGCCGAGACACCCAGCACCGCAAGTCCATTCGCCAGCACCTGTTGGGTTGCCCGGCAGAGCCACAGACGCGAAATCGTTGCGGGTCCCGCCTCTTCGTCGCCCATCGGCAGCACCCGGACCGAGTCGTAGAACTTGTGGTAGCCGGACGCCAGATCCTCCAGGTACCGGGCCACCCGGTGTGGTTCCCGCAGCTCAGCGGCGGCGGTCAACACCTGGGGATAGGCGGCCAGCAGCGCGATCAATTGGGACTCCCGCTCGGTGTCCAGCAGCGCCGGGTCGTAGTCACTGGTCAGTTCGATCCCCAGGTCGGCGGCGTTGCGGGCCAGCGAGGCCAGCCGGGCGTGGGCGTACTGCACGTAGAACACCGGGTTGTCGTTGGTCTGTCTGGTCCACAGGTCCAGATCGAGGTCGAGGGTGGTGTCCACCGAGTAACGGATCAGTGCATACCGGGCGGCATCGACGCCGAGGGCATCGATCAGGTCGTCCAGCGCGATCACCGTGCCCGCCCGCTTGGACATCCGCACCGGTTCGCCGTCCCTGACCAGGTTCACCATCTGACCGATCAGCACCTCTACTGCGGCCGGGTCATCGCCCAGCGCGGCGGCCGCCGCCTTGAGCCGGGAGATGTAGCCGTGGTGATCGGCCCCGAGCATGTAGATGCACAGGTCGAAGCCCCGGGCCCGCTTGTCCAGGAAGTAGGCCAGGTCGCCGGCGATGTAGGCCGGGTCGCCGTCGGACTTGATCACCACCCGGTCCTTGTCGTCGCCGTAGTCGGTCGAGCGCAACCACCACGCCCCGTCCGCGGCGTACAGGTGCCCCGAAGCCTTGATCCGCTCCACTGCGGCCCGCACGGCCCCCGATGCATGCAGCGAGTCCTCGTGGAAGTAGACGTCGAAGTCGGTGCGGAAGGCGTGCAGGGTCTGCTTGATCTCGTCGAACATCCGGTTGACGCCGATGACCCGGAACACCTCGGTGGCTTCGGCGTCGGGCAACTCGGGTGCGTCGGGACGCTGCGCGACCACGGCCGCCGCGATGTCGGCGATGTAGTCGCCGCTGTACCCGTCGTCCGGGGCCGGTTGGTTCCGGGCGGCGGCCAGGAGGGATCGGGCGAACCGGTCGATCTGCGCCCCGGCGTCGTTGAAGTAGTACTCACGGGTCACCGCGGCGCCCTGGGCGCTCAGGATGCGGCCCAGCGCGTCGCCGACCGCGGCCCAGCGGGCTCCCCCGATGTGCACCGGGCCGGTCGGGTTCGCCGACACGAACTCGAGGTTGACCATCCGACCTGCGTAGCTCGCGCCGGCGCCGTAGCCCGCCCCGGCAGCGACCACCGCTCCCACCAGGGCGCCCGCGGCTGCGGTGTCCAGGGTGATGTTCAGAAAACCGGGGCCGGCGACCTCGACCCTGCTGATCCCGGCGATGTCAGCCACCCGTCGGGCGAGCACCTCGGCAATCTCCCGGGGTGGGCGGCCGGCGCCTTTGGCCAGCTTGAGCGCGACCGGGGTGGCATAGTCGCCGTGCTCGCGGGACCGAGGCCGGTCAAGGGTGATCTCGTCCGGAATGGTGACGTGCAGCTCGCCGGCGTCGACCGCCGCCGCCAGGGCAGCCTTGATGGCATCGGCGAGTTGCTCGGGATTCACCCGCTCATTCTAGGAAGCGTGCGGAGCCGGTTTGCGCCACCCGGCATCCACCGCTCTTGGATCTCGTTCACACAAGGCCCACCGGATCTGCACGTAAACTCCTGTCCATCCCCCGGGTGGCGCGTGCCTCCCGCGCGCCCGCGACAGTGTCTGACGAGGTAGAACCCGCCCATGATGGCCAGTGGTAAGAACGCGAAGAAGAGCCGGGCCAAGCCCCCGGTGGTCTCCAGTCGTCAGGGTCTGCCGTGGCTGACCATCGTCGCGGTCGTGGCCATCCTGGCCCTGATCGGCGGAATCTTCTTCGTCGTGCTGAACAAGAAGTCGGACAACGACGCAGCCGCCGCAGATGCCTCCGCCGCGCAGTCGTCGGTCGCCGCCGCCGGTGCCGACTTCGTGCCCTCGGCCGACAACCAGGACCCGTCGACCAAGATCGAGGGGATCTTCGTCGGCAAGTCAACGCCGGGAACCAACGGTGGCCCGGCCACCTATCCCGAATACGACAACCGGGTCCACGTGACCGCGGACCAACGGGTCGCGTACGACCGGTTCCCGCCGGTCGGTGGACCGCACGACCAGACATGGGCGGCGTGCAACGGCGTGGTCTACACCAAGGCGGTCCGGATCGAGAACATGGTCCACACGCTCGAGCACGGCGCGGTCTGGATCGCCTACAACCCGGACACCATCAGCGCGGCCGACCTGACCACGCTGAAGAACATCGTGACAGGCCAGCAGTACATCTCGCTGGCACCGTACCCGGGGCTGGACGCGACCGTCTCCCTGCAGGCCTGGGCCCACCAGTTGAAGGTTGACTCGGCCGGCGACCCTCGGGTCGGCGAGTTCATCACTGCGCTGCGGCTCAACCCGTACGTGTACCCGGAGACCGGCGCCACCTGTGACCAGCCCACGTTCGACGTGGACAACCCGCCGGCATTCGACACCACCCCGGTGCCCGACGATGCCGTGCCGATGTCCGGCGACGGCGCGACCGGCACCACCGTGAGTGGCGACGCGAGCACGACGGGGTCGCAGGCCGCCGGTTCGGACGCCACCGGCGCCGGTTCGGAGTCGCCCACGACCGCTGGAAGCCCTGCCGAGACCCCCGCCGCGTCGACGGCGACGTCCAGCGGCTGAGATGACCGATCAGGACACGTCCGGGGGCGGGTCGAGGCCGGCAGCACCGACCGACCCGACCTCGACCGAGTCGCTCGCGGCGCCCGGGCTGTTCAGCCGCTGGGGGTCACGCGGCACCGCGATCGTCTTGGGACTGGGTGCCGTCGTCCTGGTCCTCATCGGCGCGACGTTGGGACTCGCGCTCGGCGGATCCTCCGACTCCTCGACGCCGGCCTCGAGTTCACTGGTGGTGCCGGCCGCCGACTCGGTGGACGTCGGGTTCGCGCAGGACATGATCGTGCACCACTCGCAGGGCGTCCTGATGTCGCACTACGCCGAATTGGACACCGAAGACCCCGACATCGGCCTGCTGGCCTACGACATCAACTACACGCAGACCGCGCAGATCGGCCAGATGCAGGGGTGGCTGGCCCTGTGGGACATGCCGCAGATCTCCTCCCAGCCGCACATGGCCTGGATGACCAGCGCGTCCTCGACGACGGCCGGCCATGACATGGGCGGCATGGCCATGACCAGCGGCGCGACGACGGCCGGCAGCCAGACCACCGGCGCCGACGCGGCTCTCATGCCCGGAATGGCCACCCAGGCCGAGATGAACAAGCTGAAGTCGTTGCACGGCAAAGAATCCGACATCTACTTCCTGCAGCTGATGATTCGTCACCATCAAGGCGGCGCGCCGATGATGGCCTATGCCCAACAGCATGCGACGAACCCGGTGGTCTCGAACTTCGCCGGCAAGATGCTGGTGGCGCAGACGGGCGAGATCCAGACCATGACCGGCATGCTGGAAGCCATGGGGGCCGAGCCGCTGCCGTTCACCCCACCGGCAATGCCGACGAGCTGAGCCCCGCGTCGGATGAGGTAGAGTTCTCCCGGTTGCGCCCCCGTAGCTCAGGGGATAGAGCACCGCCCTCCGGAGGCGGGTGCGCAGGTTCGAATCCTGCCGGGGGCACCAGCGTTTGTGCAGGTCAGAGGCCGCTGCCCGAGGAGGGTGGGCGGCCTCTTCCATGATCGGACCGGGCACTGGTGTGCCGCAGGTCACGTCCGCACGTGCCGGCGTCAAACGCGGCGTCAAACGGGTGCGCCGTTGCATGAGTGGACCGAGTACGGCGACCAGCGCCGGCTCACTTCCGCAAGGACGATCACCATGCCTCTGTTCATGGACGTACACACGCTCGACGGCGGCGTCTCGCCGGACGACGTCGCCGGCGCACACCGCGCCGACCAGGCCATCCAGGACCGGTACCAGGTCGAGTACAAGCGCTACTGGGTGGACGGCGCAGCCGGCAAGATCTTCTGCCTGGTCGAGGCGCCGGACGCCGACACGGCCAGCATCGTGCACCGCGAGGCGCACGGCCTGGTCGCCGACGAGATCTTCCCGGTCATCGAGGGCAGTTGAGAAATGAAATCCCTTCAGCTGCAATCGATGCGCCGCCCGGCGAGCCTGGCCGGAGCCGCAGTCCTGACCGTCGGTCTCGCCGTTGGCCTGCCCACCGCACCGGCCTCGGCGGCAGGACTGCCCTCGGCATCCGCCGTGATCAACAACAACACCCTGACGGTCCGCGGCACCAACCGCGACGACGCCGTGGTCCTCGGCCTGGTCAGCGACGCCGGCGGCCAGCACCTGTCGGTCGACCTGGGCGGTGGGTCGGTGCCCATCCTGTTCGACCGGAACTCGTTCACCGCGATCGCCGTCCAGCTGGGGAACGGGGACGATGCGTTCAGCGTCATCCCGGACGGCGGCTTTCTCGACACTCCCGACCCCATCACGGTGGACGGCGGGGCCGGCAACGACGTCCTGGTCGGCAGTTTCGGCGACGACACGCTGTCCGGGGGTGCTGGTGACGATCGCATCACGGGTCAGGACGGCGAGGATCTCATCCTCGGTGGGCAGGGCAATGACACGGTGAACGGCAACCGCGGCAATGACATCGAGATCCTGGGTGCCGGCGACGACACCGCACTGTGGACTCCCGGCGAGGGCAGCGATGCCGTCGATGGCGGTGGCGGTGTGGATCAGTTGCTGTTCGACGGCTCCAACGCACCGGAGAACGTCCGGGTGACCGCAAGCGGCTCGCACGTGGTGTTCACCCGGGACGTCGCTGCGGTCCGGATGGATCTGCAGCGGGTGGAGGGCCTGACCTTCCGGGCGCTGGGCTCCGCCGACGTCATCACCATCGGTGACCTGACCGGCACCGCCCTACGGAAGGCGGATCTGGACCTGCGGTCGTCCACCGGTGAGGACGACGGCGCCGTCGACGCGATCACCGTCGCCGGCTCCGGCCGGGCCGACTGGATCGAGATCGGCGCACCCGTCGGCTCGATCGACATCGCCGGCACGCCGGCCGAGGTCGGCATCGTGGGTAGCGCGCCGTCGGACACCCTGCAGATCAATGCGGGCGGTGGCAACGACCACGTCGACGTTGCCGATGCAGTCACCGATCTCATCGCTCTGAGCGTCGACCTGGGTAGCGGCCAGCGCTGACCGATGGTCGACCGGGTGCCGATCGGGCCCGCCGGGAGCGATCCCCGGCGGGCCCGGTGGCATCCGCGGCACGCATATCACCGACCGCTGTCGGGCCACCGAAGCCGCTGATTCCGGTGCGGGACATGAGGTCGAAGAGCTGGGCCGACCAGATCTCGGTGTCCGGGTGACCGTGTCGACGGCCGAGTGCGCATTGCGCCTCGAGGACGTAGGCGTCCAGCCAGACGTACGCATCGGCCAGCCGGCTACCCCGCACGCGGGCGTCGGCAAGGGTCTCGAAGGCATCCGAAGTCCGGCCTTCGGCGTCGGCCACCAAGGCCAGTCCCCGGCCCGCCATGCCCTCCCAGCACGGATCGCCGAGCAGGCACGCCCGGGCGAACGCCTGACGCAGGGTGCGCTCGGCGCCGTCGAGGTCCCCACACGCCAGTTGTAGTTCGCCGTACAGGGCCTGCGGCCACGGCAGCAATGACAGGCACCGGTCCTGCTCGGCCAACCGCATCGCGCGAACCAGGGCCGTCTCGCCACGTTCGACGTCGCCGGTCAGCAGGCCGACCCGCCCCAGCATCGACAAGCCGTACATCTCGGCACTCGGGGCTCCCGCCGCCCGAGCCGCCTCGACGGCCTGCTCCAGGGTGTCGACAGCGATCCCGAACTCGCCGCGATCACTGTGCACCGAGCCCAGGTAGTTCAGGGTCTTCGCCATGATCGTTGCCGACTCCGGTGCTCTGACCACGACATCGCGCAGCCAACGCTCGGCGCGGTCGTACCTGGCGCGAAGGAAGTCGACGTAACCCAGCTCCGAACGCACCTTGGCGATGGCGTCATCCAGACCGGCCGTCCGGGCGATCTCGTCCGCCTCGTGCAGAGCGGCGAGGCCCTCCTCGTCGTACCCGCCGAGTGAATGGATCAGCGCCTCGGCCAACGCGAGCCTTGACCGCACCCGCCCGTCGGCACCGGACAGGTTGTCCGACATGGCCACCGCCGCATGCAGCCCGCGGACCCCGGTCTCCATGGCTCCGGCACACACCGCGGCTGCGCCGGCTTCCAGCATCGCGTCCACGGTGTCGGGGTCGGCGACCGCCGTGACCGGTGACGGCCGTCGGGTGCGGAGCGCAGCCTGCACGGTCGGTCCCGGTGGGGTGCCCAACTCGCGCTCGAAAAGCGTGCGGCAGGCTCGATACTGGCGATCGGCGGCCAGGTCGTCGCCGGCCAGTCGATACAACCGGATGAGCAGTGCCTGGTGATTCTCTTCGAGCGGGTTCATCGACGTCACGCGGACGGCGAACCCGATGGCGCGGGCCAGTTCGCCCCGGGCCATCGAGCCGAGCGCCGACTCGTGGAGCACCGACTCGCACGCAGCGGCCAGGTGCCGTCGCGCGGACAACAACCAGGCGTCGAACCGTTCGCCACCTCGGACGGCGATCCCGTCCAGCAGGTCGGACCCCAGGCCCGGGAGGTCGGCCACGTCCGCCCAGTCGCCGCCGACCACCAGATGTGCGTCGACCGTGCTGTCCGGTGGTAACCGCAGGACCACCGGATCTCCGTCGACCGAAGCGCCCTCGCCGAGACCACGTCGGATTTCCGCCAGGCACCAACGCAGAGCGCGGAGCGGGTCGTCGGCATCGGCGAAGAGCAGCGCCGCGAGTGCCGTGCGGGCGGGCGGCCGCTCGACCAACAGCAGATAGGCCAAGAGCGCCCAGGTCTTGCGGCTCCGGAACCGGTAGCCCTCGTCCGCGGCACGCCGCAACGCCGGGCGTCCCAGCAATTGGACCTCCACTGCGTCCGTCCGTCCGCCGGACCCCTCGGCCCGGCCGGCCAGGTCCTCGACGAGCGCGTGTTCGTGGGCGCCACCCAGTACCGCCGGGCCAGTCGTCATCCAGCTCTCCCCATGTTCGGGGCGTAGGAGTCCGGCCACCCTGGGCTGATACCGGCCGGAGCGGCCGTCACGCCGAGCAGCGTCTAGTGCGGGTCCAACGGCACCCTGATCGTCGCGGGTACGCCGACCGTCTCACCGGTGGCTTCACCCACGGGCACCTCCACCGTGTCTTCGCCGGTCGTTCGGTGCTCCGGGAGCGCCGGCGAGTCGCGCACCGCGTCATAGGCTGCCGGCCCCTCGGCGGCGGCCTTTCGCTGCTGGTCGGGTGTGTTGAGCAGCAGGTTGAGCAGGATCGCCACGATCGCACCGGCGCTGATGCCCGAGTGGAAGATCGTCACGAACCAATCGGGGAACTGGTCGTAGAAGTTCGGCGCCACCACCGGGATCATGGCCACGCCGACGGAGATGGCGATGACCAGGATGTTCCGGTTGTTGATCTGGGTCTTGCTCAGGGTGCGGATGCCCGACGCGGTGACCATGCCGAACAATGCGATGCCGGCCCCGCCGAGGACCGGCTGCGGAATACCCTCCACGATCGCGCCGACCTTCGGCACCAGGCCGAGCACGACCAGCACGGCGCCGGCAAAGGTGGCCACGAATCGGGACCGGACGCCGGTGATCGACACCAGACCCACGTTCTGCGCAAAGGCTGTGTAGGGGAAGGTGTTGAACACCCCGCCCAGCACGGTCGACAGCCCGTCGGCACGCAGCCCGGTCGGCCAGCCGCCGCGGCGTCACGTGCAGGTCGACGATCTCCCCGATCGCCAGGATGTCGCCCGTGGTCTCGGTCATGATCACCAGCGCGACGATGCACATCGACACGATGGAGGCGACCTCGAAGACCGGGAAGCCGAAATGGAACGGGGTGGAGACACCGACCCATTCCGCCTCCCCGACGCTGGTCCACGACGTCATGCCCATCGGGATCGCCACCACGGTGCCGATGACGATGCCGAGCAGGATGGACACCCGGGCGAGTGCCGGTGGCGCGAACCGTTCGATCAGCACGATGAGGACCAGCACACCGGCGGCCA
>Ga0164308_10000801_pt1 | contig 17063 bp, 15 predicted proteins | sample Whisoiple_246_MG_FD_109983 | JGI IMG/M metagenome (GOLD analysis project Ga0164308, IMG submission 109983) | Soil microbial communities amended with fresh organic matter from upstate New York, USA - Whitman soil sample_246_MG | ecosystem: Environmental > Terrestrial > Soil > Unclassified >...
CAGTTCTGCTGGGCCTCGCCGGCCGGGTCGGCAGCGGTGAGCGCGGGCAGGTCGCAGGGCGGCGCCCGATGGTTGTCCCGCCGATCGTCGACTGTGCTGAAGTCGAAGGTGGGCAACAGATGCAGGGTGTTCAACCCGGCCGCAGCCAGGTCTGCGAGATGTCGCATGCCGGCACTGTCGTGATGGGTGAATGCCAGATAGCCACCACGGTGTGGCTCGGGCACGGTGGGATCCGAGAGAGAGAAATCCCGGACATGCAGTTCGTAAATGCTCGAGTCCACCGGATGCTGTGGTGCCGGCGGGATGAGGTCCGGCCAGCCATCCGGTTGCAGTTCGGCCGACCGTAGATCGGCGATGACAGAGCGCGCGGAATTGGTGGTCAAGGCGACGCTGTACGGGTCGGTGACATCGTTCGGGCGGACGGAGTCGGTCTCGGCGTCGTAGACCTGCACCCGGAACAGATATTCGGCGCCCAACCAACTCTCGTCACCGGTGGCCGACCACACCCCGTCCGACGTCCGCGACATCGGCACGTGATCGCCGCGGCCGGCGGTCCGCTCGGCGATCTCGGTGAGCAGCAAAGTGACCGCAACGGCGGTCGGCGCCCAGACGGATACCGTCGGGATCCGGCCGTCCCAGGTGACCCCCAGGCTGCGACCGGTCGCGTCGTACAGGTCATCCAACACACCAGGCAATTGCACACCGGCCGGCCGGATCACTCCCCCGGTCTCGTCATGGTATGCGACAACGACCTGGCCGCACAGTATCTCGGCCAGAAGGTCGCGGTCGGCGGCGATCTCGAACGGCAGCCGTAGACCGGCGTAGTGCGCCAGATGCGGCCACCGGTCGGTGATCTCTGTTGGCAGCGGACCGTCGACGACAGTCAGGTCGATCGACGAATCATCGTCGATGCCACCGTCGAGGTCGACCAGCCCACCGGATGCCCGGTGATGCAGCCGGTAGGTTGATCCATCGCGGGCGTCGTCGTCACGAATGTTCCACACCAACAGGTCTCGCCGCAGCCAGTACGCAGTGCGATCCGGGATCGTCACGGCCGCGTCATTTCTGCAGCACCCAACCCGTCATCGACGGCGAAACCCCTGGCCGCCAGCTCATCACGGACCCGGCGCCGCAGTTCGGGATCGTTGCACAGTCGCCCGACCACCGCGGCCGGCCCACCGTCGCCGACCAATCGAGCAAACCACGGCGCACGGCAGAGCATCTCGAAGACCTGCCGCTGGGTTGCCGCTGCCACCGGCTCGGTCCCGGGATTCCAGCGCAGCGCACCCCAGTTGCCGCGGTAGGCCCGATACCGGGGGACCGTCACGCCGGATTCGACGGTGACCGGGTACCCCTCGACGACAGAGAGGGTGTAATTCGGCTCGGTGCGGTTCAGCACCTCGAGTTGCACGTCGTCCAGCCACAGCACGAAGACCCGCAGGGCCGTCGATCGATCGGAGCGCACCAACACCCACGGCACGTAGCCGGCCGGGCTGACGTGCGGGGAATGCGACAGGGCAAGGCCGTCGATCGAGCCGCGCAGCACCGGAACCACCCGATGCGCCCGGTCCAACGAGGCGAACTTCGCCTGCAGTTGAGCGGGGGATCCGTTGGAGCCGAAGGCCAGGACCGGGTGACGGTCGGCCGGTGCCGATGCACCCAGCTGCGCGAGAGCATCGTCCAGCCCCGTCGCCGTCCCCGCCGTCCCCGCCGTCGTCCCGGCCGAGGTCAGCGGGCCGCCATCGACCCCGACCCGCCACCGGCCGGGCCCGGTGCGATCGTCCAAGGCTGTGCCGACGCAGTCGTCGCGCAGGTGCAGGTCGTACAGCCAGGTGTCCAACCACAGGTAGTTGCCGTCGATGCTGTGCCCCGGGTAACTCAGCGGATCGGCCAGCGGACTCGCCGGTAGGCGAAGGTCGGCGACGCTCGGCATGGTGCAGACACTAGAGCGCATCGGGTCAGGGCAGGATGGTCGTCCATGGCCCGCCCACTGATCGGCATCACCACCTACCGCGAGTTCGCGGCCTGGGGGACGTGGCGGACGGACGCCCACGTGCTGCCGGCCGCGTACGTCGAGTCGGTCCGCGCCGGCGGGGGCACTCCGCTACTGATCCCGCCGCTAGGGCCGGGTGACGATCCGGCGCAGATCGTTGCGCGACTGGACGGTCTCGTGCTGGCCGGCGGCGCCGACGTCAATCCGTCCCGCTACAGCGCGGAGCCGCATCCGGCGACCACCGGCTGGCGGGACGACAGGGACGTCTCCGAGATGGCGTTGCTGCACGCCGCGGATGACGCGGGACTCCCGGTCCTCGGGATCTGCCGGGGCATGCAGATGATGGCAGTGACCACGGGAGGGACGCTGCTGCAACATGTCCCGGATTCCGTCGGTCATGACGAGCACTCGCCCGGCCCGGATTCGTACGGGACCATCACCGTGCACACCACCGTGGGGTCGCGGCTCGCATCGATCATCGGACCTGAGGTGATTGTCTCCTGCCACCATCATCAGGCCGTCGACGAACATCCCGACTACGTCGCGTCGGCGCATGCTGCCGACGGCGTGCTGGAGGCGATCGAGTCCCCCGGCGAACGTTTCCGGCTGGCCGTGCAGTGGCACCCGGAGACCCGGACCGATCGTCAACTGTTCGACGCCTTGGTGGCCGCGGCCGGTGCCAGATGACGCCGCAGACACAGCTGACGGCACAGTTGGCGCAGATGCAGAAGGCCGCCCGGGAGGCGATGAGCCCGGAAGCCTGGGAGTACCTGCAGGGAACCGCAGGGTCGCCCGACCTCGATGTGTTGACCTGGCAGTCGATTCCGGTGGTACCGAGGGTGTTGCAGGGGATGACCGGTGTCGACACGTCGGTGGTCCTCGGAGGTGCCGAGCTCGCCACTCCCGTGGTCGTGTCGGCGACGGCAGCCCACCGGCTGGCACATCCGGATGCGGAGATGGCCACCGCGGCCGGAGCGGCGGCGCAGGGCGCACTGATGGTGTATTCGAACTCCGCCGCCGTCGAGGTCACCGAGTTCGGAGCTGCGGCGAGATGTCCGTGGTGGGCCCAGGTCTACGTCCTGCGTGACCGCGGACGGACCTACGACTATCTCGACCGGTGCGTCGCGGCCGGCGCGCGGGCGATCGTCCTCACCGTCGACTACCCGGGCACGTCCGCCAGCCCGTCGTTCCGCGCAGCGACCAGCCGGCGTCTGGCGGCCACCCCTGGCAACTACCCGGGATGGACCTGGCCGGAGATGTCGGCAGCCATCGACCCCGCTCTGACGCCGGACGTGATCGGCGAACTCGCCGACAGAACCGGCCTGCCGATCCAGGTGAAGGGGGTTTTGCACGCAACTGATGCAGCCATCGCCGTCGATGCCGGGGCGGCGGGGATCGTGGTCTCGAATCACGGTCGCCGCCAGGTCGACGGCGTCCTGCCGACGGCCCTGGCCCTGCCGTCCATCGTCGATGCGGTCGGCGACGCCGCGCTGGTCACCGTCGACGGCGGGATCCGCAGCGGCGTGGATGTGCTGCGGGCATTGGCCATGGGGGCCAAGGCGGTCGGCGTCGGTCGGCCGGTGGTTTGGGGGCTGGCTGCGAACGGAGCGCAGGGAGTCGACGAGGTGATCGGCACCATGACGGCCCAACTGCGCCAGGCGATGGCATCGGTCGGCGCAGGCTCCGTCGACCGGATCGACCGCAGCATGATCAGCTCGCAGCTGGACGCAGGCAGGTGAGCCGGAGCAGCCATCAGTGCTGCGGGCGTCGCCGTTGCCCGCGACGGTGATCGCGTCATCCGGTGTGCACCGTCGCCCTGTGCGAGGCTGACGCTCGTGCGCATGCAATTCGCCACCGGACCAGACCCGACCGACCTGCTGATGCTGCCCTGGTCGACACCGCTGGCGGAGTGGCCTAAGGAAGATCTGGTTTCGCTGCCCCGCGGCATTTCCCGACACGTCGTGAGGTTCGTGCGGATCGGCGGAATCGTCTATGCCATCAAGGAAATCAGCCAGGGCCTGGCGGAACACGAATATGAGCAGCTTCGCGAACTTGCCAAGTCGGGAATCCCGGTGGTGCAGGCGATCGGGGTGGTCGCCAACCGGATGACCCCGGAGGGCGAACCCCTCGACGCGGCCCTGGTCACCAAGCACCTGCGATTCTCCCTGCCCTACCGCGCCCTGTTCTCCCGGCGGATGGATCCCCATCTGGAGACCAAGCTGCTCGACGCGCTGGCCGAACTCCTGGTCCGGTTGCACCTCGTCGGCTTCGCCTGGAAGGACTGCTCGCTGTCGAACACGCTGTTCCGCCGGGACGCAGGAGCGCTGGCGGCCTATCTGGTGGACGCCGAGACCGGAGAGATGCGGGAGAGCCTGTCGAAAGGACAACGCCTGCAGGATCTCGACATCGTCGAGACCAATGTCGCCGGGGAACTGTTGGACCTGCAAATGTCGGGACTGCTCTCGGAGAACGTCGATCCGCTGGAAACAGCCATCTCGGTGATCGAGCGATACGAGCGGCTCTGGGAGCTGTTGACCGCGCCCCAGACCATGGGCGAGGACGAGTGGTGGCGGATCGAGCAACGGCTGCGCAAGCTGAACGAACTGGGGTTCGACGTCGCACAGATCCAGATCAACGAGAAGGACGGCGACCCGCGGGTCATGGTGCAGACCCAGGTGGTCGACGCCGGACATCATCGCCGGCGGTTGTTCTCGCTCACCGGCATCGATGTCCAGGAGAACCAGGCCCGTCGCATCCTCAACGACATGGACACCTACCGTTCACAGGCTGTCATGCCGCAGACCGAGGTCGACGAGGACACCGTCGCGCACCACTACGTCACCGATGTGTACGACCCGGTACTCGAGGCGGTGCCGCGCGAACTGGCCGAGAAGCTAGAGCCGGCCGAGGTTTTCCACGAGGTGCTGGAGCACCGGTGGTTCCTCTCGCAGGCCGCCGGGCATGAGGTCTCGATGGAACAGGCCACCAGTTCGTATCTGGAGGACATCCTGCGCTACAAGCCGGACGAGAAGGCTTTCCTTGATTCAAGCCTGATGGGCGTCGGGTCGCTCGACGCCGATGACATCGAGGACGGCGCAGATCTGGAACTCGGGCCCTAGTGCGGAGAGTCAAGCGTGGCGATGCGCATCCAGACAACACTTGAAGCTTCGGGACAACACCCGAGACGTTGCCCCGACCACAGTGACGTTGTCCTGACTCGCCCGTCCGATCAAGTCGTCCCGCGTCCGACGCCGAACCTTCGATCAGCAGTACGCGCAGTTGCAGGCTTGGCCCAAGACCGACGACCCGGCCGGCGGCCGACCGGTGAGCTGCCCGACGGCGCGGGCAGAGGTCATCGTCGGCGGCATGCTCGACGGCATGGACGCCCGGCGCCGACCAGGCAGCAGGGACAGCAGTGTCACGGTTGCGATCGATGTGGACGTCACCCGACGATCGATCATCCTGATCCGACGGCCATGGGCCACCACGTTCGGAACGGCAGGCGAGCCGCCGAGAATGACCGTCATAGGTGACTCCCCCGCTAGAAATGGCAAAGATGGGTTCCCGACACGACTCTGAGCGTCAGGAGTCGGTAACTGCGCGGCTGATACCGTGCGCGCTAGCGGGACAACTGCTGCGACAACGGGCATCTGACCGCAATTGAGACACTCCGCGAAGGGATGGCGTCATGACGACGGTTCGAGGCATGGGGACCATCGCGGCAAAGTACTGGTGGGTACTGCTCGTTCGCGGCATCATCCTGATCCTGCTGGGCATTGCGATGTTCGTCTGGCCGAAGGCCACGCTCTGGGTGTTCGTGGTTCTGTTCGCCGCATATCTCCTGGTCGACGGCGTGATGGCGATCTTCCAGGGGTTCTCCGAACGGAAGGCCGGCCGGCCTTCCGGCTGGCAGTTCACCCAGGGCGTGCTGGCCATCGCCTTCGCGATCGCGTTGCTCGCCTGGCCGGACACGATCGGCAAGATCCTGATGTTCATCGTCGGTATCTGGGCCATCCTGGCCGGCATCGGCGGGATCGCGGCCGGGTTCCGGATGAAGCAGGTGCCGGGCTCCGGCTGGGGCTGGTTCCTGGCCTGGGGCGTGCTGGCCGCGGCCTTCGGCATCGCACTGCTGGTCAGCCCGGCGTCCGGCATCCTGGCGATCCTGTGGCTGGTCGGCATCTGGGCGATCATGGCCGGCATCGTGTTCATCTTCGCCAGCTTTTTCGTCCGCAAGGTCGGCAACGCGATCGTCGACTCACCGCAGGTCTGAGCGCTTCCCACCGTGGCCGGGCCGGAGTTGCCACCCGAACCGGCGCCGGCCGAAGCGGTCGTGCCGGAGTCACCGGTCCTGCCGGAGTCACCGGTGGCAGGATCCGCAACGGAGCAACCCTCAGTGGGTTCAGCGGCCATTGCGACCGGACGCCGGAAGCGGACTTTCGGCGACCGGGTCCGCGCGACTCCGAGATTCCTGGTGAGCATCCCGGTCACTCTCACCACTGTCGGACTGCTGCTGCTGACCGGCGCCCTGACCGGCACGCTGTTCGCACCGGCCAGCGAGACCGATTCGACGATCACCGCGCTGGAGTTCGGTCTGCCCGCCTTCCGCGAGGGTCGGATCTGGACGCTGTTCACCGGCGCCGTCACCTTCGTCGAGCCGGAGTTCTACTTCTTCGTCGGCGCGATGCTGGCCATCGGGCTCGGTCTGTACGAGCGGCGGGTCGGTTCGCTGCGCGCGGCCGTTGCGCTGATCGTCTGTCACTCGGTCGGCATCGTGCTGCCTGCGGTGCTGCTATTGCCGTTTGCGGGTAGTGGCTGGGCCTGGGCCGCGACCCTGGCCGACGAACTAGATGCCGGACTCTCGGCCGGCGGATTCGGGGTGGCCGCAGCAGCGACCGCGTTGCTGACGCCGCCGTGGCGCGGCCGGTTGCGGGTGCTCGGCACCGCCTTCCTGGCCGTCATGGTGATCAAATCCGGGCTGCTGTGGGACCTGGAGCACTTCGTCGCCTGGGTTACCGGTCTGCTGATCGGGCCGTGGCTGGCACGAAAGGCCATCCTGGCCCGCACCGGACGCCCGGCCGAGAAGCGGACCGGGCCGGCCGAGACCAGGATGCTGACGGCGCTGATCGCGGGCGCGTTCGCCATCTCGAACGTCGTCGACGCGCTGTACCCGGGCGTCGGCGGCATCATCGGACCGGGCGTCGGAGTCACGCAGGTCCGGGCCTTGTGGCTGATCATTCTCGAGCTGGTGATCTCGCTGCTGATCGCCGGCGCACTCCCCCGACCGCAGGCACTTGCCTGGTGGGTGGCGGTCGTCGGCGTTGCCGCGATCGCGGTCAACTCACTGGCCAACACACCGGTGGTCCCCCGCACTGGCGACGTTGTCTGCGCGCTGATCGTGTTGGGGGTGCTGCTCTGGAACCACAACGCCTGGCCATGGCGCACCGACCGATCGGCGCTCCGGCCGCTCGCCGTCCTCGCGGTGATCATGGTGGTCTTCGCGGCCGTCACCTCGGTGGCGATCTGGGCGGTACGGGAGCAGTTCCAGCCGGTCGGGAACCTGCCGGAGATCCTGCGAGAGGCGGTCGCCCGGTTCACCTTCACCACCGGACCCCTGCTCCCACAGAGCAGTACTGCACGTGGCGTCCTGGCATTCACCGGAGTGATCTGGGGCGTGCTGCTGGTCGGCTGGCTCGCCTGGGCGCTCTATTTCCCGATGCTGACCGGTTGGCGCCGGTCCCGACGAGAAGTGGCAGTCCAGCCGTTCGACAGTTGACCCGGCCTGATTCCTGGCAAAGGCCTGGCGGCCTCGCTGAACATCCGCCGGACACACCGCTGTCGGCGCGCCGTCCTATGGTGTGAGGTAGTCGGCGGTGGGCACCGTGAATGACCGCCCCCGTTTCCGCAGCCGTTTGTCCGCGCAGCCAAAGGAGTGCCAGTGACCGAGCTTGCTTCCGACCCGTCGGCGTCGCGAGCCGGGAACTCGGAGCTCGAACGGCAATTGGAAACCCACCGCCGCGAGCTGGCCGGGTACTGCTATCGCATGCTCGGCTCGACCTTCGAGACAGATGATGCGGTGCAGGAAACGATGGTCCGCGCATGGCGGGCGCTCGACCGCTTCGACGGCAGGTCGTCGCTGCGGACCTGGCTCTATCGGATCGCCACGAACGTTTGTCTTGACCTGTTGAACGGTCGGAAGCGGCGTGCGCTGCCGATGGATTTCGGGCCGGCGTCACCGCCCATCGCGTCCTCGCTCGGGCAACCGATGGCCGAGTCGGCGTGGATCCAGCCGATGCCGGATTCGGGGGTCCTGACGGCGACGGCGGACCCCGCCGAACTGGCCGTCGGTCGGGACACCATCCGGCTGGCCTTCATCGCCGCGCTGCAGCACCTGCCGCCGCGGCAGCGAGCCGTGCTGATCCTGCGCGAGGTGCTGCGCTGGAGCGCGCTCGAGGTGGCGGACCTGCTGGATACCACTGTGGCATCGGTGAACAGCGCGCTCCAGCGGGCCAGGGCGACGCTGGCCGCGGCGGATCCCGGTTCCGAGGACCGGTTCGAGCCGATGGACGACGAGCAGAAGGGGCTGCTGGCCCGATACGTCAACGCCTTCACCGCCTACGACATCGACGCGTTGGTCTCGCTGTTGCAGGAGGACGCGACCGCGTCGATGCCGCCCTTTCCGCTCTGGCTGCAGGGTAGGGACGACATCGGCAAGTGGCACATCGGGCCGGGCAGCACCTGCGAGCATTCGACCCTGGTTCCGATCGAGGTCAACGGCTCGCCGGGCTACGCGCACTACCGGCCGGGGCCGGACGGGTTGGAGCCCTTCGGCATCCAGGTCCTGGAACTCAGCAAGGGACGGATCTCCAAGATCACCTATTTCCTGGACACCGATCTCTTCCCGAGATTCGGGCTGCCCCAACGGCCGCCTCAGCCCGCGCCCCACCCGGGGTAATCGGCCAGTCGCAGGGTCCGCAGATCGAACTCATCGGGCGGAACATCGGCGACCTCCGTGACGACGACCGTGCCGGTCGCCGATGTGGTCGCTGCTGCGAGAGGCCCGTCGGAGGTGTGCAACCTCGGCCAGGTGTCGGCCAACACCGCGGCCGCAGAGCCGGCCTCGGCCTCGGACCCGTAGGTCGTGACGAAGGTGGCGGTTCCGTCCAGTCCGACGCCAGGGGTCCAGCCGAACCCGGCGAAGGTAGGCGCCGGGAGCGTGCCCCCGACCTTCTCCTGGGCCGCGCCGATGGCGGCCAGCACCTCGTCGTCTGCGGTGGCGACGGATCCGAAGCCGAGGAGGAAGGTACCCATCTCGATCGTGGCCGCCCGCGGCGCCGCCGCCACCACGGCCCGCACCCCCGGGTCGGCGGCCAGCGAGTCCGGGACCGAGGAGCCGGTCAGCACCGCATCGGCCGTCGCGGCCGGCACGTCGTCGCCGACCATGGTGGTGCGGGGACCACCCGCCTGGTAGCCGACCCAGAACTGCTCGGTCGCCATTCCGGGCACACCGGCGACGGTCTGCGGCGTCCATCCGTCCTCGAGCACGCTTGACAGCTGCGCCGGGTCGATCGGCCCCTGGCACACGCTCAGCAGGGCCGGCGCGTCGAAGTCGCCGAAGCCCACGTTCACTGTCTCCTCGAGCGGACCGGTGCGTACCGGAGAGCTGGAACTGAAGGGCGCGGATTCCACCAGCCCCGTGCACGAGGCGGCCGACAGCGCATACCGCGACCATGCCGATTCCGCGGGCGGACGGTCCGACGGGGCCTCGGCGGTGGTCGACAACGGTTGCTCGGCCGCCCGGTCGACCAGATTGAGAACCGTGACGTCGACCAGACTCACCGAGAACCGGGAATCGGCAGTCGCGGCGATGCTGCCCAGTACCCCGAAAGCGGCGGAGGACTCCCAGGTGGCGGCGGTCGCGGTGCCACCCGTGTTCGCACAGGCCGTCGACGACATGCCGAGCAGGATCAGGCACCCCAGGGCCGCAGCGTTCGACCGGCGCCTCATCGGTTCACTGTGTCAGACCGGCGTCATCGACAATCGCGCAACGCCACTTGGTAGCTGGTTGCCCCCAAGACCGGAATCCGGCCCGGCCCGGGCAGCGGCACTGCCAGGATGGTCGGCATGTCCGACGAGCCACCCGACCCGGAGTACCGCTTCTACCGCGAACTGGCAACCTGGTGGCCGCTCATCTCACCGCCCGAGGAATACCTCGAGGAGGCCGGGTTCGTCGCCGGCGTGCTCGGCACGGCAGGAACGGACGTCCACGACGTCCTGGAGCTCGGCAGCGGCGGCGGGCACAACGCTGTGCACCTCAAGCAGCACTTCACGATGACGCTGGTCGACCTGTCGGAGGAGATGCTGGACGTCTCGCGCCGGCTCAACCCGGACTGCGAGCACCAGCAGGGCGACATGCGGACGGTGCGCCTCGGTCGGACCTTCGACGCCGTCTTCGTCCACGACGCGGTGGACTACATGACGAACCGTGAGGACCTTCAGCACGCCGTAGGGACCGCCTTCGAGCACTGCCGACCCGGCGGGGTTGCCGTGTTCGTCCCCGACGCCACTGCGGAGACCTTCGAGGAGTCCACCGACCACGGCGGGCGGGACGGTATCGACGACGAGGGATTGCCGCTGGTCCGCGGTGTCCGCTATCTCGAGTGGACCTGGGATCCGGACCCGACCGACAGTTGGGTGCAGACCGAGTACAGCTTCCTGCTGCGGGACGACGACGGTTCGGTGCGGGCGGTGCACGAGTCGCACCGGACCGGGATCTTCCACCGGGACGTGTGGATCGAGGTCCTGACCGGCTCTGGTTTCGAGGCGTCCGACCGCTGGGAGGAGACCACCGAGGATCGGCCGGCCCGGCAGATCTTCATCGGTCATCGCCCGGCGACGTGACCCGGCTCGCCGGCCGGTCAGCCGCCCGTCGGGTGGCCTGGAGCCGGTCAGCAGTCATGGCCCTCGAGCGGGCTAGCGGCGGCTCCCGGCGCTGCGGTGGCCGGCCAGGACCCAGCCGGCGACGACGGAGTCCCAGACGATCGGGGTGCCGGCGCGATAGGCGGCGGAGCAACAATCACAATTTCCCGCTCTGGTGGCGGGTACGGGGGCGCTCATTGGTCATCCTTGAGGGTGGAGGTAACGGCCCGGGAATTCCGACGCCGGAGTGGCGCCGGACGGAGCCGGTGTTCGGTGGGAGGATCTCCGCCGGCCGGCTGCTCTGAGGAGTTCAGGAGCCTGGACCTTGATGCGGTGAAGGGCCGAAATCTTGCCGACCGGCCGCCGTTCGATGTGGTTCATCGCGGTGCCGGATGCTGGTTCGTGACCCACGAGGAAGCTAATCACCGCGGTCGGCTCCGCAGCAAGCCGCGCCGGGTTAACTTCCTGCGTCGGCGACGTGACTTCGTCCGCAAGAAGGCATGATCGAGCACGAATCACCGCGAAACCGACGGGCTCAGCACGAATTCGGCCGACCACGTCACACAGCGCGAGGCACCCCGGAGCGCCCGGTCGTGGTCAGTGATCAGGCGAAGGCAACCCGTGATCGCCCCGGGTTCTAGGTCGGCGGGTGGTACAGGGCCACGCCGGTGACCGGATCGAAGACGTGGGCCCGGGCCGCGTCCACCGCGAGATTGACCTCGTCGCCGATCCGGAGGGCTGTCCGGCCGGGGAAGCGTGCCATCAGGAGATGCTCACCGACCTGCACCTTGGCATGGGCATCCCGGCCGTTGCGGTCGACGCCCCGGACTCGGCCGAACACCACCGCATGATCGGGATCGGGCCGATCCCCGGCATCGCGGACGTCCTCACCGCGCAGGCCGAGCGTCACCGGGCGGCCGACTGCTCCGGCCAGTTCCGGCGGCACCGGCAACCAGGTCGGCAGGGTCCGGTAGCCGACCTGGAAACCCAACACACCGGCCGACTCGACGATCCGGCCTTCCAGCTGGCCGATCGGCACCTCACCGACGAAGTCGGCGACGAACAGGGTGGCCGGACGGTCGTAGATCTCCCGGGCCGTCCCGATCTGCGCCACGGCGCCTTCGTTGAGCACGGCGATCCGGTCGCCGATGGCCATCGCATCACTCTGGTCGTGGGTGACGTAGAGCGTGCTGACCTTCGTGGCCCGAACGGTCTCGGCGATCACCCGCCGCATCCGGGCGCGCTCGTGCACATCGACATGGGCGAGCGGTTCGTCCAGCAGGAACGCCCGGGGCGTCCGCACCAACGCCCGGCCGATGCCGACCTGGCCACGTTGACCGGCCGAGATCTCGGTGGGCATGCGATGCAGCAACCGGCTCACCCGAAGCCTGCGGGACTGTGCCTCGACCTGACGGGTCACCTCGTGTTGCGGGACCTTCCGGGTCTCGAGACCGAATCCCATGTTCCGGGCGACGTCCAGGAACGGCACCAGCTGGGCGTTCTCGAACACCATGGCCACGTTGCGGGCGGGGGTCGGCGCTGTGGTCGCCTCACCGCGGATCAGCACCCGACCGCTCTGCACCTTCATCAACCCGGCTATCGCCCGCAACAGCGACGACTTCCCGCTGCCCGACGGGCCGAGGACCGCCAGTAGCTCACCGGGACCGGCCAGCAGGGTGACGTCGTGCAGGGCCGGGGTGCCGTCCTGGTGGACCACGGTGGCTCGTTCGAGGCCGGTGTCACCCTCGACCTGCGCGCCGTCGAACTGAGTCACCCTGATGGCCCTTCCGCTCGCCACCACGGTAAGCCGGAACCCGGCAGAATCAGAACTCCAGAATCAGAACCCTGAGCCAAGAACCCGGAGCCGCCGAGGGGACTTGAACCCCTAACCGCCCGATTACAAGTCGGGTGCGCTACCAATTGCGCCACGGCGGCACGGCCGGAGTCCGGCCGGAACCGGGCAACGCCCGGCCCGAACAGCGTAGCCGGACCGATGGGGCCGGCTCTTCCCCGTCGAACCGGCCTCCCGACCTGCTGCCCGACTCCGGGTGCTGGCTCCGCTCAGCCCCCAGGAGCCGGGTCGGGGGTGACGGCCGCACCGGCGGCCGGGTCGGCGGCCGTCGTCGGCGCCGGATCAGGGGTCGGTGCCGGCTGGCAGACCACGTTCTGCTGACCGTTGTAGACGGTGGTGAAGTCCTCCCGCCGCTGCTCGGCGCCGGTCAGGTCGCGGATGATCCTGGTGTTGACCACGGTGAAGCCGCTGCTGCCGCCGGACGGACTGCAGGACGTCCCGTAGGGCTTCACCACGACCTGCGGCGACGTGTAGTCGAACCGGTCGGAGGTGATGGACTCGACGTCGACGTGCTTGGTCCCCCACAGCCGGACGGTGATGTCGCTGTCGGTCCAGATCGTCTCGATCAGCACGCCGGTCGGGTAGTCGTTGGAGAACGCCAACTCGATCTCACCGTCGAACACCGTCGCCTCCCGCCCGGGGGGGTAGCGGCTGATGTAGAACGAGTGCGGCGTGTGCGTGACGTCGCCCATCCCGGCGAAGTAGGCGGCGTTGTAGAGCGTGGTGGCGAACTGACTGATCCCGCCGCCGACCGCGGTCGACAACGCACCCTCCTGGATGATCGCGGCCGGGACGTAGCCCTGCTCGGTGCCCCGGGTCCCGGTGAACTCGTTCAACCCGAAGGTGGCACCTGGCTGGATGATTGCGCCGTTCACCTTCTCCGCGACGACCCGGATGTTCTCGCCGGAGGCGGCAGCGAACCCGCCGGTGGTGAACTCGCCGATCACCTCCTTGATGCCCAGTGCCTGCAGCTTCTCGGTGGTCATGCTCGGGTCCGAGTATGTGTAGACCACCGCCGCCTGGTGCTCGGCGGTCCGCAGCGCCGGGTTGATGGCGGCATCGGTGGCCGCCCAGTCCACGGTGCGGCCCTGGGTGCTCGGCGAGATCACCGAGGCGCCGTCCACGATCCGGACGCCGGCGTCGACCGGTCCCGCCTCGGTCGCGATGATCGCGTCGGTGAACGGACCACGCACCGCGGTGGCATCGACGGTGACCACGAAGCCGTCGGCCGCATCGGCGGTGATCGAGGTGGCGGCAGCGATGTCGGCGACCGGAACGTCGATCCCGGCGCCCTCACCGTTGATCCGCAGCGGAGCGGACAGGATGGTGGTCGCCTCGGCGACAGCGGCCTGCACCTTGTCGGGTGCTGCCCGGACCGGCGCGTCGTTCACCGGCAGCACCAGCCCGGCCAGCGCGGTCGGACCGCCACCGATCCAGGCCTGCGACACGGCCGATTCGGACGCTGAAAGGTCGAGGCTGCGCCCGATCACCGGCTGCACGCTGGTGACGGTGACGCCGTCGAGGGCGACCTGGCCCTCGACCGGCTGCACATCGGTCTGGGTGGCAATGCTGCTCAGGTAACCGTTCAGGACCACGTCGTCGACCTGCACCGACAAGGGGACCTCGGTGTCGGTCAAGTACGAGGACAACCGGACGAATGGGTTCGCCGATCGGGTGCCGACAGCCTGCACGGTCGCGGAGACGTCCGGGGTCAGCCCGGCCGCGACCGGATCCAGCGGGGTCGGGATGCCGTGCACGTCGATGGTCATCGGCTGTTGGTAGGCCGGCACCGCTCCGGCGGTCAGGGCTGCGGTCGCCTGTTCGGGCGTCATGCCACCGACCTCGACACCGGCGATCGTGGTGTTCCGCTCGATCTCGCCGCTCGTGCTCAGCAGATCGACGAGGTAGACCACCGCGAGGACGAGCAGGACTGCCCCGCCGACGATGGCCGCGATCAGTCCTGGCGACCGACCGCCGGCCGTTGTCGTTGTCCCGTCGGCGGTGTCGATGACCTGGGTGTCCTCGGCGGAGCTGCGGTCGTCCGCGTCGTCGACACCGGACGCTGCGAGTTCGGCGACCGCGATCCGCTCGGTCACGCCTCCGGCATTCAACGCATCCGTATTCACCGCATCGGCCGAACCCGGGCCCGAACCCGTCGATCCTGAACCTTGCATGCCAGTCGAATCCTTCACACCAGTCCCGTCCCAGACGTCCGAGCACCACCGTGCACGGCCGGGATCATCTTCCCCGACCGGCCCACGGTCTCATGGACGCACGGGATCAGGACAGGGAACGCCGACGTGCTCAGGATCACCCGTACGCAGCAGTCATCAGCACCGCTAACGTTCGACCGGGTATCGGCTCACAGAACCACCGGCCGGCGCGGACCGCGACCGGCGGGGACGATTTCAACGGGGCTTCGAGCTGCTGGGCTCAGCGAGCGTAGGGGGCGCCGGCCGGAGCCGGCCGGACGCCGCGAATCGTCGAGATGAGGATGCGCCGGCATTCCATCGCGCTGACATTCATCAGCGAGGCGAGGGCGGCGATCGCCCCGTCGTCCAGGGTCATCGCGGCGGACCCGCCGTGGGTGCGCAGTTCGAACCAGCGCTTGACCGGGGCGAGCCGCGGGTCGTTGGTGGCCATCACCTCGGCGACGTCGACGGTGATCGCACCGCTGGCGCCGGCGGCGGGACGCAGCGCGACGCCGCGTTCTGCGGCCCCCAGCAGGGTGCCGAGATCCTCGCCGAGTGCGCCGGCGATGACCCACAGGACGTCGACCCGCAGGGATCGGTGCCCGGTCTCGTAGTTCGCCAGTGCGGCCTTGCTGACCAGACCACCGGTTCGTTGGGCGACTTCCGCCTGGGTCAGCTTCTGCCTGCGCCGCGACTCACGCATCACGCGGCACACGGCAGCGGCGAACGCCTGCTGCGACCGTGCGTCGTAAGCCTGCGACACGAAATTCCCCTGTCGTCGAACGGGACGATCGGCTTGATACCGCTCGCCGGCCGGAAGGAGTCCGATTACTCTGGGTAAGAGTGACTACGTCATCGGTGAGAAATAAACCCAAACGGGCGATACATTCAATACCGCACCTTCCTGCCAAGCCATTTCTACCACAGAGTAACCACCATTACACCCTTTTGGCCCATTGGGTGAAACACAATGGCCTGATCGTGGCAACAACTGCGCAATCTGGCCGGGTAACCCGTGCATTTGTTGGCGGGGCATTCACTCGACCGTGAGCAACGACTCCGTTGGGGCACTCTACGCAGCGTCAGCCGGAGAACAAGGTCTTGCCGAACCAGTCACCGGGCCCGCTCACTCCCGGGGGACAGGCCCACAGGCCGCCGCCGATGTGTGCGATGTACTCGTTGAGCAGATCGGACTTCCCGAGCCTGGTCTGCAACACCTTGAACTGGGCGTGCGGGTCCCGTTGGAAAGCGATGAAGAACAGGCCCGCCGCGAGCTTGCCGGTGTCGGGATCCTGGCCGTCGGTGTAGTTGTAGCCGCGGCGGAGCAGCTTGATGCCGCCGTTCTGCTCGGGCGAGGACAGCCGGATGTGGGCATTGATGTCGACGACAAGGTCGCCGGCGTCGTCGGTCTTTGCGTAGTCGACGGGACTGAATTCGTCGCCGCCGGTGATCGGCGCCCCGGTCACCTTGTTCCGGGCGAAGATCCGCTCCTGATCGGTCAGTGGATCGGTGTCCCAGGATTCGATCTCCATCCGGATCTTGCGCGCGACCAGGTAGGTGCCGTTCGCCATCCAGGACTCGGGACTGCCGGGTACCCAGACCTGCTCCTGCAGCGCCACGGTGTCGTCCGCGTGGATGTTGCGGGTGCCGTCCTTGAACCCCATCAGGTTGCGCGGGGTGGACTGCGTCACGCTGGTGGACGACGTCCGGCCGAAGCCGAGCTGCGACCAGCGCATGGCCACCGAGCCGCTGCCGATCCGGGCCAGGTTCCGGATCACGTGGAAGGCGACCTGCGGGTCGTTCGAGCAGGCCTGGATGACCAGGTCGCCGTTGCAGCGCTGGGGCTGCAGCTCGTCTCCCGGCAGTGCCGGGATCTCGGCCCGCATTCGCTGACCATCACCGTCGGGTTCCGTCCGAGCCTGCTCGACGACAGGTTCGGGCTGACGTCGAAGATGCCCGCCGAACTGGCCCCCTTCGGCACCATCCCCGGTGACGCCGTGATGAAACCTGCGCTGTCCGACGGCGATCTGTGCATCCAGGCCTGCGCCGACGTTCCGCAGGTCGTGTTCCACGCCGTCCGGAACCTGGTCAGGGCGGCCAGGGGAACCGC
>Ga0164308_10000802_pt1 | contig 17046 bp, 21 predicted proteins | sample Whisoiple_246_MG_FD_109983 | JGI IMG/M metagenome (GOLD analysis project Ga0164308, IMG submission 109983) | Soil microbial communities amended with fresh organic matter from upstate New York, USA - Whitman soil sample_246_MG | ecosystem: Environmental > Terrestrial > Soil > Unclassified >...
ATCGAGGGTCCGGCACATCGACGACTTCAACGCCAAGGTGCGGTCGGGAGAGATCACCACACCGCTGGGGAGTCAGCGCGAATACCGTCCCTATCCATATGTGGTGGCGATCGTCGACGAGCTGGCCGACCTGATGATGACGGCGCCGCGCGACGTCGAGGACGCGGTCGTGCGGATCACCCAGAAGGCACGTGCGGCGGGTATCCACCTGGTGCTGGCCACTCAGCGGCCGTCGGTCGATGTGGTGACCGGATTGATCAAGTCCAACGTGCCGTCCCGGTTGGCATTCGCCACGTCGTCGCTGACCGACAGCCGGGTCATTCTCGACCAGCAGGGGGCCGAGAAGCTCATCGGCATGGGCGACGGTCTGTTCATCCCGATGGGTGCCAACAAGCCGATCCGGCTGCAGGGGGCGTTCATCACCGATGAGGAGATCCAGGCGGTCGTCGCGGCGTGCAAGGAGCAGGCGGAACCTGAATACACCGAGGGCGTGACCAACGCGAAGCCGACCGGTGAGCGTACCGACGTCGACCCGGACATCGGCGACGACATGGACGTCCTCCTGCAGGCCGTCGAGCTGGTGGTGTCCAGCCAGTTCGGCTCCACGTCCATGCTGCAGCGCAAGCTGCGGGTGGGCTTCGCCAAGGCCGGCAGGCTGATGGACCTGATGGAGACCCGCGGAATCGTCGGCCCCAGCGAGGGTTCCAAGGCGCGCGAGGTGATGGTGAAGCCCGACGAGCTGGCGGCGACCATCGCGTCCATCCGCGGCACCGCCTCTGGAGACGACGACGCTATTTGAGCAGCAACAGCATTCGTGAATTGCCCAGGATGTTCGGTTTGACGTAGGACAGGTCGAGGAACTCGGCGACACCCGTGTCGTACGAGCGGCACATCTCCTCGTAGACCTCAGCGGTGACGGGTGTGCCCTCGATCTCGGCGAACCCGTGCCTGCTGAAGAACTCGGTCTCGAAGGTGAGCACGAAGATCCGCCCCAGGTGCAGTTCGCGAGCCACGTCGAGCAGCCGGTCGACGATGAGGTGTCCGACCCCCTGGCCCTTGACCCGCGGATGCACGGCCACCGTGCGCACCTCGCCGAGGTCGGCCCACAGCACGTGCAGGGCTCCGCACCCGATGAGCTCGCCTTCACGCTCGGCGACCCAGAACTCCTGGACTCCCTCATACAGGGTGACCAGGTTCTTCTCCAGCAGGATGCGGCCCGAGTAGAAGTCCACAAGCGCCTTGATCGCAGGCACATCCGACGTGTTGGCGCGACGGACCACGAGCCCGTCCACCCGCGAACCATGCCCTTCGCTCACAGGTGCGAGGGTATCGGTTTGGGCAACGGATATTCTTTAGCGGTGTCGGGCCAACCTCACACCGATCCGGTGATACCTCAGGCGAAGGTCGCGAACATCGCCAATGTCCTCACCGGCCTTCGGCTGGTCCTGGTCCCGGTGTTCCTGATCGCGTTGTTCGCCGGTGACGGCCACGAAACACCCTGGCGGGTAACTGCTTTCGTTATCTTCGCCGTCGCCGTGATCACCGATCGGTTCGACGGGGCGCTGGCCCGCAGCTACGGAATCGAAACCGACTTCGGCAGGTTGGCCGATCCGATCGCCGACAAGACCCTGATCGGTGCCGCCCTGATCGGCCTCTCGATGCTCGGCGAGCTGCCGTGGTGGGTGACCGTTCTGATCCTCGTCCGCGAAATCGGGGTGACGGGGCTGCGGTTCGCGGTGCTGCGGCACGGGGTCATCCCGGCCAGTCGCGGCGGCAAGCTCAAGACGCTCGTGCAGGCCGTGGCGATCGGGCTGTTCGTGCTTCCGCTGTCGGGTCCGTGGCTGACCGGAGCCTGGGTGGTGATGGCGGCCGCCGTCGTGCTGACCGTGCTCACCGGCGTCGACTACGTGGTGTCGGCGATCCGCGATTCTCGAGGACGAGTCGCAGGTCAGTGACCGTTGCGGCGACGAATTACGCCGGAGTCGCCGAACCGGGAACCATCCCGGCAGTACCTGGCGTTGCTCTATTACCACCCAAGTGAAGGAGAGCACGATGGGGACATTGCTGCGCGAGGTGATCGGCGACGTGCTGCGTCGTGCCCGCATTGACCAAGGCCGCACACTGCGCGAGGTATCTGATTCCGCGCGGGTGAGCCTGGGCTACCTGTCTGAGGTCGAACGTGGCCGCAAAGAGGCGTCCAGCGAACTGCTCAGCGCGATCTGTGGGGCGCTCGAGGTCCCGCTGTCGCGGGTGTTGTCCGACGCCGGTGACGAGATGGCGCAGGAGGAGATCAAGGCGTTCGCCCGTGCCTCGGCGACCGCGACCAACATCGACGCCACCACCAAGGTCGTCATCCCGCAGGTCGTGTCCATGGCTGTGGCCTAGCTGTTCTGATCTGCGCGAAACCGATAAGTTGGCAGTAGCACACCCAAGCTGGTTCTGACACGAAGGCGGAATGAACCCATGGCCAATCCGTTCTCCAAGGCGTGGCGCTACCTGATGGCGCTGTTCAGTTCGAAGGTCGACGAGTACGCCGACCCCAGTGTGCAGATTCAGCAGGCCATCGAGGAGGCCCAGCGCCAGCATCAGGGTCTGACGCAGCAGGCGGCCCAGGTCATCGGCAACCAGCGCCAGTTGGAGATGCGGCTCAACCGTCAGCTGGCTGATATCGAGAAGCTGCAGGTCAATGTCCGTCAGGCGCTGACGCTGGCCGACCAGGCCACCTCCGCGGGCGATGCGGCCAAGACCACCGAGTACACCAACGCCGCCGAGGCGTTCGCCGCGCAGCTGGTGACGGCCGAGCAGAGCGTCGAGGACCTCAAGTCGCTGCACGACCAGGCCCTGCAGGCCGCCGGGCAGGCGAAGAAGGCCGTCGAGCAGAACGCGATGATGCTCCAGCAGAAGATCGCCGAGCGCACCAAGCTGCTCAGCCAGCTCGAGCAGGCCAAGATGCAGGAGCGGGTGAGCGACTCGCTGCGGTCGATGAGCGAACTAGCCGCACCGGGCAACACCCCCAGCCTCGAAGAGGTGCGCGACAAGATCGAACGCCGCTACGCCAACGCCATGGGGGCCGCGGAGCTCGCGCAGAACTCGGTTCAGGGTCGGATGATGGAGGTTCAGCAGGCCACCGTCCAGATGGCCGGGCATTCGCGGCTGGAGCAGATCCGCGCCTCGATGCGCGGAGACGCGTTGCCGTCGGGCGGCGCTTCGGGGGCACACGGCACGGCAGCGCCCGCCAGCCCGGCCTCGACGCCCGAGGCCACGCCCGAGAAGCCGATCGGCCAGTAACCGGAGGCTAAGTTGGCAGCCAAACAGCGCTCGACGACCAGTAGGCCGGAGGCCTGGCGGTCGCTGATGCAGCGCGGAATCGACACCGCCGCAGAGATGTCCGACGTGTTGGCGCAGAAGCTCAGCTCGGCGGCCGATCCGCGGGCAAAGCAACTGCGCAAGCGCAAATGGGCGCTGTGGCTGGGGTTGTTCTTCGCGGTGTCCAGCCTGATCTGGGTGGGCGTGACGGTGCTGCTCGCGACCTGGAGCACGCCGGCGTGGGCATTGTTCATTCCAGCGCCGATCGCGGTCGGAGCGGCCTTCCTCGCGACGCTGTGTTTCCTGCGCTATCGCTGGCTTCGCGGCGAGCCGCTGCCCCCGCAACGGTCGCGGGCCACCCGCAGGCTGCCACCGTGGGGATCGGCGGCCCGGCAGCCGATGGCAGCGCTGGCAGCATCCGAGCGCGGACTCTTCTCGTTGATCAGCGTGCTGGAGCGGGGCAAGATGCTGCCCGCGGGCGAGCTGCGTGAAGTGGTCGCGGTCGCCAACCAGTCCGCCGCCACCATGGCCGCTACCGCCGACGAAGTGGTGTCCATGGAGCGGGCGGTCGCCAACGCCCCCGGGTCGCGCACGCACCTTGCGCCGACGATCGCCGCGTTCACCTCGCAGCTCGAGCGCGGCGCGCGCCAGTACAACGACATGGTCACCGCCGCAGCGCAATTGGTGTCGGCCACCAGCCAGCCGGATGGCGCGATGTCGGGCTCGCCGATGTCACAGCAGCGTTACCGGAATGAACTGGTCAACGCCACCGACCGGTTGACGGGCTGGGCCCAGGCATTCGACGAGCTCGGTCAGCTCAGGCGCGCGTAAGTCACATCTTCGGGCGTAGCGACGGAACGAATGCGCCGATGATGCCGCGTAGCGGCGCCTTGACGAAAATGTCGAAGGCGTCGAAGTAGTCCCGCCACAGCGTGATCTTGCCTCCGTGCACCTCGAACACGCCGCACACCCAGAACTGCATGCGAAACCGGCCGATGATGATCGCGTCGGTGCGTTCCGTCAGAACCGCGTTGCCGTCCACGGCGACCCGGTGGAACTTCACCTCGAAGCGATAGCGGCCCTGCCCCATCCGGAACAGCTTGATGATTCGCTGCCGTCCGCGCATCGTCGTGTAACCGACGTTCTGGTACAGGATATTGTCGGCCAGCGTTGCGTCTGCCGCGTCGAAATTCTCGTCCTGCAGTCCATACAGGAACGTCTCCACCGTGCGTGCATTGGCCGTGGTGTCTACCCCAGATGTCATGTCCGTAGGGTAGCCGCATGCGCGTCGCCGTAGTCGCAGGTCCGGACCCAGGACACGCATTTCCCGCGCTCGCGCTGTGCCGCCGCTTTCTAGCCGCCGGTGACTCACCGACTCTGCTGACCGGCACCGAGTGGCTGGACACTGCCGGGTCAGTCGGGGTCGACGCGATCGAACTCGTCGGGCTCAACCCCACCGAACTCGACGACGACGCAGACGCAGGCGCGAAGATTCACCAGCGCGCGGCGCGCATGGCGGTGCTGAATGTGCCGGTGCTGCGCGAGCTCGAACCTGACCTGGTGGTCTCCGACGTCATCACCGCGTGCGGCGGCCTGGCGGCAGAGCTGATCGGGATCCCATGGATCGAGCTCAACCCGGCGCCGCTGTACCGGCCGTCGAAGGGGCTTCCCCCGATCGGCAGCGGGCTGGCACCCGGCGTCGGGGTCCGTGGCAGGCTGCGGGATGCCGTCCTGCGGACACTGACTGCACGAGCGTGGCGCGCGGGCCTGAAACAGCGCTCGGCGGTGAGGGTCGAAATCGGTTTGCCTGCAGACGATCCCGGCCCGTTGCGCAGGCTCGTCGCCACCCTTCCCGCGCTCGAGGTGCCACGCCCCGACTGGCCCGACGAGGCCGTCGTCGTAGGGCCGCTGCATTTCGAACCGACGGACACCGTGCTGGCGATACCGCCGGGAGACGGTCCGGTCATCGTGGTGGCGCCGTCGACGGCCAAGTCGGGCGCGCTCGGACTGGCCGAGGTAGCGCTCGAGGCGCTGCGGCCGGGGGACGTGCTACCGCCGGGGTCTCGACTCGTGGTGTCGCGCCTGCGCGGTGACGACGTCGACATCCCGACGTGGGCGGTGGTGGGGCTGGGTCGCCAGGACGAACTGCTGGCGGCCGCTGATCTGGTGATCTGCGGGGGCGGCCACGGCATGGTGTCCAAGACGTTGATGGCCGGGGTGCCGATGGTGGTGGTGCCTGGCGGCGGTGATCAATGGGAGATTGCGAATCGACTTGTGCGACAAGGTAGTGCGCAGCTGATCCGGCCGCTGGAACCCAATGCGCTGGCGATGGCGGTCACCGAGGTGCTGTCCTCGCCGAGATACGCCGAGGCGGCCAGGGCGGCGGGCGCAACCGCGGCGGACGTCGAAGATCCGGTACGGGTGTGCCATGACGCGTTGGCACCGTCAGCGTAAGTTGGGCGGGTGCGGTTGACCGAATTCAACGAGCTCGTCGACGGCCAGTTCGGCCCGGTGCGAGGGCGATCGCTGCTCATCGACCATGTGCTCACCGTCTTCGGCGGGCGCACCGCGGCGCAGGCCATCGAAGACGGTGTCGACCCGCGTGACGTCTGGCGGGCGCTGTGCGCCGACTTCGACGTCCCGCGGGATCAGTGGTGAGCGCTACCGGTCAGCGCCTGTCCTCGGCGCGATGTGTTCCGCCGGTGTCCTGGTCTGCCGGAGATGCGGTGGCACCGCCAGGGTCCGTGGTGGGCGCCGTCGCACCACCGGCATTGGCGCCAGTGGATGCACCACCACCCGACTTCGCTTCCGTCTGACGTCCCTCGTAGGGAGGTATGGCCGGTTCGACGTCGTGGGGTGGCTCGTTCGTGAACTTCGTATCGAATCCGGGATCTTCGGATGCGTTGCCGTGCGACGGCACACTTTCATCGCCGTCGACAGTGCCTGATGGGCGGTCCTCGCCACCTGACGGGACGTCCGATCCGGTGTCTCGAGTGCCAGGAGGGGGGTCACCGGCGAAGCGCTCTTGCGGATCTTGTGGGCTGCTCATGATGCTCCTCACGGCCGCCTGAAGGGGCTGTGGCGGCCATCACATTGAATACCCGGGATTGAGTGCGCAAAACTGCGCGGACGAGCCGGTCAGCTGCTCAAGATCGATTCGAGTTGACCAGGTCGAGCGTCTGTTTCGTCGCATCGGCGAGTGCGTCGCGTTCGACGTCGGTGATGGTTGCGCAGACCCAGTCCCAGTGTGCGGCGACGATGTCACCCGGCGCCGGTGGGGGCGCCAGCGTCGTGCCGCCCTTGCGCCATCGCACCCGCTCCCGCTCGGCACCTGCGAGCACGAGCGCCCCGCCGTCGAACGTCAACGGCTGCGACATGATGACGACATACTCGTCGTCGACGGACTCGACGGTGCCCCATCTGACCCGGCAGGCCTGCATCACGCGCACAGGGGTCGCCGGATCGCGGTCGAGGAACCTCACCCAGGGGTAGACGACGAAGACGTGAAAGCTGTGATGGGCCAGAGCGGTCCCGGCGGTGACGTCATCGAGCATGCCGGTGACCTGTCCGGTGAACGCGCTTTTCAGGCAGGTCAAAAGCTCGTCCGGATCGACCTTGTCGAGCAGCGGGCCACCGACCCAGTAATTGCGGACCACGTCGTCATCGAGCGGGTCGGGAATGCCCGCCGCATCGGCGATGGCCTGCAGGTAAGGCCACGCGCCGTCAAACTCCTTTGCGTGCGAAGCGAGTTCGGCCTGGGTGGTATCGGGGGGACCGCAGTATCCGAGCTCGTTGGGCGGGAACGCGTAGCTTGCGAACAGTTCGCGACCGGTCATTCAGCAGATCCGTGGCAGCTGTTCGCCGATCGGCAGGTCGACGACGCGGGTGCCGCCCAATGCCGTCTTGGCCGACACCATGCCGGGATGGTCGGTGACACATTCACCGATCACCGTTGCGCGGGTGCCCGCAGGATGGGCCCGCATGGCGGCCAGCACCCGGTCCGCGTCTTCGGCAGGCACGAACGCCAACAGCTTGCCCTCGTTGGCGACATAGAGTGGGTCGAGGCCGAGTAGACCGCACGCATCACGGACATCAGCCGGAATGGGGAACGTCCTCTCATCAAGTGAGATACCGGTTTTCGCAGTCTTGGCGATCTCGTTCAGCGTCGCCGCCACACCGCCGCGGGTCGGGTCGCGAAGCACGTGGATGTCGGCACCGGTGTCGAGCATCGCCGCGACCAACCCATGCAACGGCGCCGTGTCGCTCGCGACGGTGGTGGCGAACTCCAGCCCTTCCCGGCAGCTCATCACCGCGACGCCGTGCACGCCGATGTCGCCGCTGATGATCACCACATCGCCGGGGGTGGCCCGCTGCGGACGAATATCCGCCCGCTCGTCGACCAGACCGATGCCCGCGGTGTTGATGTACACGCCGTCGCCGTGACCGGAGTCGACCACCTTGGTGTCGCCGGTGACCAGCTTGACGCCTGCCGCCAGCGCTGCCGTCCCCAGAGCCTGTGCCACCCGGGCGATCTCGTCGAGGGGAGTACCCTCCTCGAGGATGAACGCGGTGGACATCACCATCGGCCGCGCGCCCGCCATCGCGAGATCGTTGACCGTGCCGTTGACTGCCAGGTCGCCGATCGTGCCGCCAGGAAACACCATCGGCTTGACGACGAACGAGTCGGTGGAAAACGCCAGGCGTGCACCGCCGATGTCCACCACCGCCGAATCGCCCATTCCCGCATCGGCTGCCGGGCCGAACGCAGGCAGGAACAGGTGCTCGATCAGTTCGGCGGACATCGCTCCGCCGCCACCGTGCCCCATCACGATGTTCGGTGCGTCCCGCAAGGGGGCCGGGCACACCCACGACTCCATGTCGATGGTCGTGGGGTCCTCAGGCATTGGTCACCTCGAGCCGCCGGTACAGGTAGTACGCCGCACACGCCCCTTCGGACGAAACCATCGTCGCACCAAGAGGATTACGCGGAGTGCACAAGGTTCCGAACGCCTCACACTCGTGCGGTTTGATCTGACCCTGCAGTACTTCGCCGGACCGGCACACCGCCGACTCCTCGGTGTGGATATCGGTGACGGCGAACCGGTGCTCGGCGTCATAGTCGCGGTAGGCGTGCGACAACCGCCAGCCGCTGCTCGGGATGACGCCGATGCCGCGCCATGCCCGGTCGGTGACGTCGAAGACGTCGAGCAGCATCGCCTTTGCGGCGGGGTTTCCGGTGTCCTGGACCGCCCGCGGATAGGCGTTCTCCAGCTCGTGCCTGCCGGATTCCAGCTGCAGCACCGTGCGCCGGATTCCCTCCAGGATGTCGAGCGGTTCGAACCCCGTCACGACAATGGGGATCCCGTACTTGTCACACAACGGGGGGTATTCGTCAGTGCCCATCACCGTGCAGACGTGCCCGGCGGCCAGGAATGCCTGAACGCGGCATGTCGGCGACTCCATGATCGCCGAAATGGCCGGGGGCACCAGCACATGCGACACCAGCAGCGAGAAGTTCTCGATGCCGCGCCGTTTGGCCTCGTACACGGTCATCGCGTTGGCAGGCGCCGTCGTCTCGAACCCGATGCCGAAGAACACCACCTCTTTGTCCGGGTTGTCTTTGGCGATCTTCAGGGCATCCAACGGCGAATACACCACCCGGACGTCGCCGCCCTGGCTCTTGACCTGAAAAAGGTCCTTCGCACTGCCGGGCACACGAAGCATGTCTCCGAACGAGCAGAAAATCACGCCGGGCCGGGATGCGATCTCCAGTGCCTTGTCGATGACCTCCAGCGGGGTGACGCAGACCGGGCATCCGGGACCGTGGATCATCTCGATCGTCTCGGGCAGTAGCTGGTCGATGCCGTGACGGATGATCGAATGCGTTTGGCCCCCGCACACTTCCATGATCGACCAGCGCCTGCTGGTCGCGTCCTTGATCTGGTCGACGAGGTTGCGGGCAAGCTCGGGGTCGCTGAACTCATCCAAATACTTCATGACAACACCTCCGGATTAGTGAGCCCGGCCTGCTTGGCGGCCAACTCGAAGCCGTCGCCGAACTCCTCTTTGAGCACGCCGAGGTGCTCGAACTCGGCCAGTGTCCGCATCGCGGACTCCTCGTCAAGCCGCTGAAGAGCGAAACCCACGTGGACGACCACGTATTGGCCCACCTCGGCGTCGGGTATGTATTGCAGACAAACGTCCTTCTTGATTCCGCCGAAGTCAACGATGGACATCAACGTCCCATCGCGGTCCTCGATGCTGGTGATCTTCCCCGGTACCGCCAGACACATGGTGCCTCCCTTCCTAGACGGAATTGCCCACGAGCAATTGACCCAGCGCGATTCCGCCGTCGTTGGGCGGAACCAGACGATGGGTGATAACCCCGAAACCGTTCTCCCGCAGCGCCCGCGAGACCAATCGCAGCAGCAGTGCGTTCTGGAACACGCCGCCGGACAGTGCGATCGTGTGGTCGCCCGGCGCCACCGTGCAGGCAAGCTCGACCACCACGGCCGCCACCGCGCGATGGAATCGGGCGCCGATCACGCCGGGCGCTACGCCAGCACGGATATCGCTCACGACCGCCGCAAGGACCGGGGCAGGGTCGATGATCGCCGTGGGCACATCGCCGTCGACGTCGAACGCGTACTCGGTTGAGCCGCTGTCACAATCGCGCGACATCCCCTCGAGCTCGATGGCGGCCTGAGCCTCGTAGGCGACGACCTGGCGGACACCGGCCAGCGCCGAGACCGCGTCGAACAGCCGGCCCATGCTGGATGTCGGGGCACATCCGAGCCCGGTCTCGAGTTGGTGCAGCAGAATTCGGCGCTCGTCGGGGGGGCATGCGCGCACCGGTGGCAGATCGTCGTCCCAGGGCAGGCCGGCTGCCCACAGATGGGCCAGCGCCATTCGGTATGGACGCAGCACGCCGACGTCGCCACCCGCCAACGGCACGTACTTCACGTGGGCAAGGCGCGCAAACCCCTTGTAGTCCGCGAGCATGACCTCGCCACCCCAGACCGCGCCGTCGGGACCGTAGCCGGTTCCGTCGAATGCGAAGCCGAGCACGGGGCGGCCCCCGTCCAGCCCGTGTTCGGCCATCACCGCGGCGATGTGTGCGTGGTGGTGCTGGACCGACCGGACGGGTCGCCCACAGGCATTGCGGTGCGCCCACGCGGTGGAGCGGTAGCCTGGATGTGAGTCCGCGACAACGATTTCCGGGGTGACGCCGGTCAGCGACTCGAGTTGCTTTTCGGCGGTGTCGAATGCCGACAACGTGGCCAGATCGTCCATGTCGCCGATATGCTGGCTCAGCCAGGCGTACTTCTGGTCGGCGACCGCAAACGTGTTCTTGAGATCCCCGCCGACGGCCAGCGTCGGCGGCACCGGCACGGGGAGCGCTACCGGCAGCGGGGCGTACCCGCGGGATCGCCGGATCGGCAGCACCACGCCGTCCACCACACGAACGACGGAGTCGTCGCACGGCACCAGGATGGCACGATCGTGCATCAGCCAGCCGTCAGCCATGTGCGAAAGCCGTTGATACGCATCGTCGTCGGTATAGCAGATGGGTTCTCCGCCGAGATTCCCCGACGTCATCACCAGCGCGGACGGTCCCGGCTCGTCGCCGGGCAGCCCGAAGAGCAGTGTGTGCAGCGGCGTGTACGCCAGCATCACGCCGATATCCGGGTTCTGCGGCGCCACCGATGCGGCGATGGGTGCGCCGGCCAAACGCGGCATCAGCACGATGGGTCGCTGCGCACCCGACAGCAAGCGCTCTGATCCCGTGTCGATCGCCGCGACGGCATGCGCTGCCGTCAGATCGGCCACCATGACGGCGAACGGCTTGTCCCCGCGGCGCTTACGGTGTCGCAGCTCGGCGACCGCGTGCTCGTTGTCTGCATCGCAGGCCAGGTGGTAGCCGCCGATGCCCTTGACGGCCACCACACCGCCGTCGCGTAGCAACTGCCGGGCGCGCATCAGTGCCGATTCGCCGCCCGCGACGGCGCCGTCGGCGGACCGGTAGCGCAGCGTCGGCCCGCAGTTCGGACAGCAGACCGGCTGCGCGTGGAATCGCCGGTCGGCCGGATCGTGGTATTCGCGCGCGCAGTCGGCGCACATGTCGAACGGAGCCATCGTGGTGGCTGCGCGGTCGTAGGGCAGCGAGGCGATGATGGTGAACCGCGGACCGCAGTTGGTGCAGTTGACGAACGCATGTCGATAGCGCCGGTCGGCCTTGTCGCGCTGTTCTGCCGCACACTGCGCACAGATGGCGACGTCGGGGGAGGCCAGGGTGCGGCCGCCGTCGGACCGTGACGTATCGGCGATCACGAAACCGGTTCCGCCGACCACAGGAATTTCCTGCGTCTCGACCGATTCGATGGCGGCCAGCGGCGGGGCGTCCCGGGTGAGCCCCGCCACGAAGTCGTCGAGATCCGTTGCGTCCCCCTCGACCTCGATGATCGCACCTGCGCTGTCGTTGCGCACAGAGCCGGTCAATGCATGCGCGGCGGCGCTGGTGTAGACGAACGGCCGGAAGCCGACGCCCTGCACGACGCCACGCACGCACACCCGAAAACGGTGCCGCCCGATCACGGGAACGCCTCGAAATCCCCGCCGCTGCCCATCATCTTGAGACCGGCCATCGCGGCGTCGGCGCCCGCCTCGTCGGTCTTCTCGACGACGAAGCCCATGTGGATGATCACCCAGTCTCCCGGTGCGAACGTCTCTTCGGGCATCATGCCGATGTTGACCTTGCGGTTCTCACCCGCAACGTCGACGAGGGCCAGCTGGCCGCCATAGCCGTCCAACATCTGCACGACCCGGCCGGGAATACCAAGGCACATGGCTCAGCCGACCTTCGCGTCGGTGACAAGGCGCTCGACGACTTCCTCGATCGCCTTGACGGCGTCGGCGACGGCGGCGGAGACGGCGGCGGACAGTCCCATCCGCTCGTCGACATCGTGGACCTCGCAACCGATAACAACCGTGTACGGTGCGGTGCCGCCGAGAGCAGCGAGGCTAGCGAACACGGCGGCCGGATCCATGGCATGGGCGTCCAAACCGATTCCCGCCGAAAGCGTTTCATGATCGGCCTCGAAGACGTGCAGGGTGCCCGGCGCTCCGCGATCGGGCAGGGCGTCCACGAGCACCAACGCGTCGTACCCGTCGAGCAGGTCGTAGGCAAGGTGCATGCCGCGGATGCCGTAGTCGACGACCCGCACACCTGGGCCCGCGATGTGTCCGGGGACATGGCGCATCACCTCGGGACCGAAACCGTCGTCGCCGAGGAAGATGTTGCCGATACCGGCTACCAGAATCTTGGACGTGATGCCACCTCGCAAAGGGCCTACATCCGCCGCATCTTCAAATACCGCTGAAGATCTGGCAGGGAGCGGACGCCCACCACGACCGCGCCGAGCACGACGACGCCGGCTATGACGGTGGCCGTTACACCTACTGCTTGCATGACGGATTCCTTTCACTCAACGGTTCGACCTCATCTGGTGCGAAGTACAGGTAGCGGCCGTACCACTCGTGCAGGTCGGCCGCCGGATCGTCCTCGATGACGACGCCGACGTGCTGGTCGCCGTCGACGGTTTCGTGCACCGAGGTGACACGGGCGATCTTGTCCGCGAAGAACAGATCCTGCGCGTCGGCCCGGCGGGACGGATGCAGCCGCACGCGAGTACCGCGGCTCACCCGGACACCATTCACCAGCACGGCGTCGAGGTCAGGCGCTACAGCGTTGTCGGCCAACGGGTCCCACCAGTCCACGCCATCGGGAATTTCAGGTATCAATCCCGGGTCAGCCTGCAGGGCATGTGGATTGCGCAGCACGCCGTGGAGGTTCAGCATCGCCTCAGGCGACATCGAGTCGCAACGATCGATGATCTGGGCGGCCCGCGGGTCCGTGGCGCGCGCTTGCGCCTTCTCTTCGTCGGTCATTGTCATCACCCGCAAGGTGAGAATCTCGTCTATCTCGGTCGAGTCGTACAGAGCACCCTCGCTCTGCTCGGCGATCTCGGGGTGGTCGTACAGAATGATCGGCGACACCAGCATCAGGGCGTGGTCGCCGGTCGGTCCTGCCAGCACCGGGAAGCAGCGGTGGTGCCGGCATCGGGCGACGGCGTTGTCGGCCGATGCCGGTGGTTCGAGGAGCGACACGAAGTCGCCGTCGTTGATCTCGGCGACCAGGTGGGTACCGATGAGCGACAAGGCAATCGCCTCGTCTTTGTCCTCGGCGGGCGTAGCGCAGTTGCGCACCGCCATCGAGAGGCGCACGTACCCGTCGTCATGTTCGGCCGCGATCGTTAGTTCTGCCCGTAACGCACGACGGGTGCGGACCAGCCGCCCGCCGTCGACCAACTCGATGTCGGTGCCTGCGTCTATCTCGATCGGAAGTGTCTGCGGCAAGCCTGATTCGATGTCGATCGGCCCGAATGGGATCTCGCGTTCGACGGCTTCGTCCCAGCGCAGCCAGGATTGCGAGCCCGACGACAGCTCGTCTGCCGGCTCGAAAGTGCCGCCGCCGATGTCCTTCTCGACGCCTCGGTGTTGCAGCTGCAGGAAGCGCACCACGATGGACACCGTCGGATTGCCATGAGGCGCCACCAGGACCTGCGCGGACAGCGAGTCGTCCTCACCGATCCCGGCATCGGAGGCGCCTGCTGGACCGAGCACCCCGAACTGCCAGCGCGTCTGATTCTTAGCCGAGTTGGCGCGGTACGGATAGAGCAAGTAGCCCTCGTAGAGCACCGCATCGGCGATGGTGCGGGCGCGGTCCCAGCCGCCGGTCATCGGATCTCCTGCGCGGTGTGCCCAGCCAAAAGGGACGTGATGGCGTCGTCGTACCCGAGCAGTCCCCGGGCTGACTTGAACTCCGACAGCGCGTCAAGCGTGTCGCGGTTCAAGCGCAGCCAGCCTGCGTTCGGGTAGTGCAGCGCCATGAGGTGGCGCCACGCCGAAACCGGCAGGTCGTAGTGGTCTTCGCGGTCCCACGGCACCTGCTGCACCGAGAAGTTTTGCTCGCCCTTGGTGAAAACTGTTCCGCTAAAGAGGAATTGCAAAGGGATCGTCCCATCGCGGAGCGCATGGAAATACTTGGACGCTGTCACCTCGAAGTCATATGTGCATTCCAGGGGCAGGTCGACCTGAGTGGTGCCGGTGAAACCCTGCACCATCGCGCTGGTGTGCAGCCAGACAAAATTGTGTTGGGTCGTGGCCCAGCGTTCGCGCGGTCCGAACAAATCGAGGAGTCCGGCGGCTTCCTCGTCGGTGTAACCGCGCCGTAGCGGTTCGATACGCACCTGGCACCGGAGCGCGATGGCGTGCACCGGGTCATCGCCGTCGGTCGCGACACCGACCCGCGCGGTCAGCACCGGCGTCACCGCGTATGGTTCCGGCGAAACCTCGAGGACCGCAAACGTCACCTCGTCGGTCACAGGTGCACCGCCTTGCCGCGGGATGCCACGTGATCGAAGAACTCGTCGACGAACTCACGCACATGCTGGCCGCCGTCGAAGCCGTGCCAGAGCATTCGAAGTCGTCCCACGAACTCATAGCAGGCGTCGATCGGTACCAAATGGCAAACGGGCGGTTGCTGTTCGTCTTCTGGCACCCGCACGATCAGCGCTTCGGTGTCGTCAGCCAGCAAGTCCACCCGAGCGTCGGCCGCCCGAATACCATCCCAGGCGGCCAGATCCAGTTCGGACTCCGTTGCGCCCGCCGGGCCCGGATAGAACGCGACGGTGCGGTCCAGCGACGAGTTGCGGAAAAAGAACGCCAACCCCACCGGAATCTGCAGGAGCTGCCACTCGCGGCGGCCGAGCGCGAACTCCGGGAAGGACAGGTACCGGTCCGGCACCGCCCGAAAACGCAGCGAGGCGTTGGTGTCGGTGAACAGTAGATAGCAGCCGCGGCATACGCACATCAACTGGCGACCTTCGATGTTCACGACATGCGAGTGCTCGTCGAAGATCTGCTCCGAGCACATCTCGCACCGCTCGCCTTCGGGCTGCGGAGAATCGCGGGCGGCGCGGATACGCGCCAGTACGTCGTATGCACCGGTCATGCCATGCCCGCTCCCGTCTGCTCCATCACGATGGCGAGTGAGAGCACGCCGTCACGCATCAGCAGCGGTATCGGGTCGAGATGCGCAGGCGTGTCGATGTTTTCGTCGACGCTGGCGCCCCCGTGCACAACGTCGAAATGTGCACGGCACTGCGGGCAGCGCAACACTGCGTCGCCTACAGCCGACCCCATCCGGCGGTGCAACGCGGCGCCGGCCAGCGACTCACCGCAGTTACCGCAGCGATCCCGGTAGGTGAACACCTCGTCGCCGACCCGGCACGCCAGCACCGTGGTGTCCGCCACCCGGAACCCGCCGACTTCGCCGGCCGCGAGGTCGGCGAGTTCGGGAACGGGATGCCAGCTGACCGCGCCACGTTCATCCTGGTGGATGCGGCGCAGAAGCGACTCCGCCGGAATCACCTTGGCAGTCGGTGCGGCTTCGGGCGCCACCACCTCTATCGTGACGATCTCTGGAGCCGCCGCCCGCACCGCATCCTCGACCGTGAGCTCAAGGGTGACCGCCGACGACGGGCAGCTCTTGCAACTGCCTGCGAACTCCAGGCGGACGACATCGTCGACGACCCCGAGGAGCTTGACGTCACCGCCGTGCGATCCCATATACGGCCTGACGCTGTCGAGGGCGTCTTCGATACGCCGTTCTACGTCGTGCGGATGCAGCCCGTGCACCAGCAACAAGCTGGCCACCAGGTCGTCGGCGACGAACGAATCCACCAGGGCCCGGTCAGCGGCGACCGCGATTCGCAACATGCGTTCCAGACCGGCACCGTATAGGTCGGTTACCTCACCGACGAGTCGTTCGGCGCGCTCGCGGGCGACGGTGCCGCCGACGGCGCTGGCGTCGAGCAACGTCTGTATCCGATCGCCCGCCGTGCGCCACTGCGCGTCATTTCCAGGTTCCTCCGGGCGAGCGGCCATAGGCTATTCCCCGGTCACGGACTGGGTCGGGGAGTGCAACCGCTCCAAGGTTTTTCCCTTACCCAGGTACATGTGCACTCCGCATGGCAGACATGGGTCGAAACTGCGCACGGTACGCATGATGTCGATGCCCTTGAAGTGCTCTCGGTCGTTTTCCTCGAAGATCGGCTGACCTTGCACGGCATCCTCGTACGGCCCCGGTGTGCCATAGCTGTCGCGTGGATTAGCGTTCCACGGGGTCGGCGGGTACGGATGGTAGTTCGCAATCTTGCCGTCGCGGATGACCATGTGGTGACTGAGCACCCCGCGCACCGCCTCGGTGAACCCGCAGCCGATGCCCTCGTCCGGGACCGTGAACTTCTCCCAGGTCTTGGTGCGGCCCGCGCGAATCTCGACAAGCGCCTTCTCGGCGAAATGCAGCGCGCACGCCGCGGCGTAGGCCTGGAAGTACGTGCGGGCGCGGTTGCGCTCGATTGTGTTGCTGCCGTACTGAGGCACCTTCCACTCCAACGAAACCGGGCCCTTGAGCGCGGTCTTCGGCAGATTGATCTGCACACTGTTGCCGGTGGCCTTGACGTAGCCGATGTCGACAAGGCCGGCCAGCGCCGTCGTGCACAGACGCGCCAGCGGCCCGCCGCCGGTGTCGAGCGCGAGGTGATCCTTCCCGTCGAACCAGCGTGGCGACATGACCCACGTGTAGTTCTTGTCGAAGCTGCGCTTCTGCGGCCTGGG
>Ga0164308_10000803_pt1 | contig 17043 bp, 12 predicted proteins | sample Whisoiple_246_MG_FD_109983 | JGI IMG/M metagenome (GOLD analysis project Ga0164308, IMG submission 109983) | Soil microbial communities amended with fresh organic matter from upstate New York, USA - Whitman soil sample_246_MG | ecosystem: Environmental > Terrestrial > Soil > Unclassified >...
CCTGCGTGAAGCGCACGCGGGCCACGAGTACCAAGTTGGTCCGTTCACGATCGAGCCGGTGCGCGTCGCGCACTCGATCATCGAGGCCAGCGCGCTCCACATGCGCACGGCCGCCGGCAGCGTGCTGCACACGGGGGACTTCAATTTCGATCCCGATCCGCCCGACGGCGAGCCGACCAACGAGGCGCGACTCACGGAGCTCGGAGATCAGGGAATTTCCCTACTATTGAGCGATAGCACCAACGTGGACGTGCCCGTGCGCGCGGGCTCCGAACGCGCAGTGGGCGCGGCGCTCGAGGAGCTGGTCCAGAAGGCGCCGGCGCGCGTCGTGATCGCGATGTTCGCCAGCAACATCCAGCGCTTGATCCTGCTGGGCGAAATTGCGCAGCGCACCGGCCGCAAGCTGTGTCTGCTCGGCCGCAGCTTGGAGACGCAATGCGCCGTCGCAAGGCAGATCGGGCGGCTGTCCTGGCCGAGTGATCTGCTCGTTCCGTCCGAACAAGCGGCGAGCGTTCCGCGTGAGCGACTCTTGGTGCTCGCAGGCGGAACCCAAGCCGAGCGCAACTCCGCGTTGAAGCGGCTATCGGTCGGGCAACATCCGCGTCTGATGCTGGCCGAGGGTGACACCGTCATCTTCTCGAGCCGCATCATCCCCGGCAACGATCGCCCCGTCTTCTCGATGATGAACGACCTGTTGCGAGCCGGAATCGACTTGAAGACGCGTTTCAGCGATCCGGGGGTGCATACCAGTGGTCACGCCGGTCGCAGCGAGCAAACGCGCATGATCGAACTGTGCCGGCCGCAATGTTTCGTGCCCGTTCACGGCACGCTGCACCATTTGCTCCGCCACCAAGACTTGGCTCGAGATCTGGGCGTCGCCGAGACGCTCGTGGTCGAAAACGGCACGCCCGTCGTGTGCAATGGGCAAAAGCTCTGGAAAGACGAGCGCGTGCCGCACGGGCGCGTGGCCATCGCCATCGGTGGTGAAGAGCTCTCGGCCCAAACCCACCAGCGCCGCCTAGAGCTCGGTCGCATGGGCATCGCCTTCGTTTCGTTGGCTTTCGATCGCTCGGACAAGCTCGCCGCGGCGCCGGCAGTGCGCACCCGCGGCGTGCCCTTGGTCGACAACGATGAACCAGCGCTGCGCGCGGTGGCCAAGGAGATCGCGCGCGCTGTCGAGACCTTCCGCGGGGGGCGCGGCCTCGGCCTGGCCGAATTCGTGCGCCGCGCCGCGCGCCGCAAGCTCGAAGATCTTTCCGGCACACGGCCAATCGTCGAAGTCGAGACACTCGAGCTCGATTAGGACGTCTCGAACTCATCGGCGCGTGCCCGCGCTTCGACGCGTGGGCACAGGCGCGCCCCGAGCGAAGTCTGACGCGAATCCGAGCTCTGTGTGAGCCGTCGAGCGTCGGGAACGATGCCGGGATGCGGGGTGCGATGCCGGATCGAGATCGCCCAACCCGCTGAGACTGCGCCACGGCCAAATGCGTCGCAGCTTAAGAGCCAATCGACCTTCAGAGAGCGCTCGCGAGCGCTTTGCCGGGCGTTTGGCGCGCGCGTGGTTGATTGACCCCGCGGGGGTGATCTCGTAGATTTTCCGGTCCATATGAAGCGACTCATACCGTCTGTTCCGAACTCCTTGAGCCTCACTCTTGCTGCCATCATGGCGCTGCCGCTCGCGCTTGCCGCGTCCGGGTGTGAATTGATCGCCAGCGTCGACCGCTCGCTGATCCCGAGCGGGGAGGGCGCAACGGGTGGCTCGGGTGATGCGGGTGACTCGTCGATCGCGGGCTCGACGGCGGGCGTCGGCGGTCAAGCCCACGCTGGCGCGGGCGGGCAAGCGTCGGGAGGCGAGGCAGGGGATGCCGGTGGCGATTCGGGTGCCTCGGGTGCCGACTCGAGCGCTGGCGCTTCGGGCGAGGACACCGGCGGACACGGGGGTGCTTCGGGCAGCGGCGGTGTCTCGGGCAGCGGCGGTGTCTCGGGGAGTGCCGGTTCTGCCGGCAAGGGCGGGGTTTCGGGCGCTGGCGGCGTCTCGGGCAATGGTGGTGTCTCCGGCAGTGTCGGTGTCTCGGGCAGCGGCGGGAGCTCCGGCGGTGCTTCCGGCAGCAGCGGTGTGTCAGGTAGCAGCGGCACTTCCGGCAACAGCGGTGATTCCGGCACGGGAGGCACCTCCGGCACGGGAGGCACCTCCGGCACGGGAGGCACCTCCGGCACGGGAGGCACCTCCGGCACGGGAGGCGGTGCCACGGACAAAGTGATCTACCTCACGAGCGCGCCGAAGAAAGCGAATTTCGGCGGCATCACCGCTGCTGATGCGTTGTGCAATGCGACCCCGCCAATCCCCGGAACGTACAAAGCGTTGCTCGTCGACGGCACGACGCGCGTCGCGTGTACGAGTGCCTCGTGCGTCACGAGCGGCGCCGCCGAAGGCAAGGACTGGGCTCTCGCGCCGAGCACGAAGTACGTCCGCGCAGACGGCACGACCGTGATCGGCACCACTAGCGCGGCGGCGATTTTCACATTCCCACTCACCGCCAGCTTCGGCACTTCCGGGATCTCGTATTGGACGGGCCTGAGTGCGGATTGGACGACGAGCGCGGACACTTGCACCAGCTGGAGCGAAGTCAGCGGTGTGTCTGCGTCCGTGGGATTGGGCGACACCAGCGATAGTCAGGCCATCGCCGGTGCGATCGATAGCTGCTCGACCCTCGCGGGCAATGTTTTTGCCTGCGTTCAGCAATAAGAGCCAAACCTAGAACCCGCGACTGGAGGGTTCTAGGCTGGCCCCATGACCGTCAGCGAGCGCGGCGCAGAAGCGGCCCTTGAGGGCTATCTTCGATCGCAAAGCCGCGCCGCAGTAGCTCCACGCGTAGAGCGTCGGCCTTGGAGAAGTCGCGCTCGGCGCGGGCGTGTTCGCGCGCTTCGAGGAGTTGGAGTGCCTCCGATCCCGCCTGCACGTCGCGATTCGTCTTCCAAGCGAGCCCGAGCACGCTGCCGAGCTCTGCTTTCTAGCGAGCACGGGCGCCCGCCGAGAAGCTCGCGTCTGCGAGGATGCACCAGAGCACGGCGAGCGCGCGCGGCGCGTCCAAGTCGTCGTACAGCGCGGCGAAGAACAGGCGCCTCCATTCGGCGTCGCTCGCTTCGGCGACCGATGCTGACTCCTCCACGTGCAGTTCGACGAAGTGACTCATGCGTTCGAAGCCGGTTTCGGCAGCTCGCAACGCTTCGAGGCTGAGATCGAGCGGCGAACGGTAGTGGGCGGTCATGAGGTAGTAGCGAAAGGCGGCTGCACTCACGCCGATCGCGCTCAGATCATCGAGGTTCGGCGCGAGCCCTGCGGATTTGGCGATCTTTGCGCCTTCCATGGTGAGCCATGCCCCGTGCATCCAGTACTTTACCCAAGGGCGTACGCCGAGTGCGTGTTCCGCCTGCACGATCTCGTTGCAGTGATGGACGGCGACGTGATCGATGCCGCCGGTGTGGATCTCGAAGCGATCGCCCAGGTATTTGCTGGCCATCGCGCTGCATTCGATGTGCCAACCGGGAAAGCCCACGCCCCACGGACTCGGCCATTCGAGTTGACGGCGGGGACCGTCCTCGGGGGAGAACTTCCAGAGCGCGAAATCGGACGGATTGCGCTTGCCGCTCTGATTCGCTCCGATTCGGCTGTGCTCGGCGCTCGCGCGCAGTCCGGAAAGTTCGCCGTAGTGAGGCGCGCGACTCGTATCGAAGTACACGCCGTCTTCGGTTCGGTAGCTGAAGCCTCGCGCTTGCAGTTGCTCGATCATCGCGATCTGCTCGGGGATGTGCGCGCTGGCTTTGGCCCAGACGTCAGGCGTGAGCACCGACAAGCGCTGCAAATCGGCTTGAAAGAGCGAGGTGTAGTGCTCCGTGATCGCAAGCGCGGAGGTGTTGGCTCGGCGCGCCGCGAGCTCCACCTTGTCCGCGCCTTCGTCCGCGTCCGAAGTCAGGTGTCCCACGTCGGTGACGTTGATTACGTGTTTCACGGCATGCCCTGCCGAACTCAGCGTGCGCCGGAGCAGGTCGGCGAACACGTAGGGACGCATGTTTCCCAAGTGCTGCCTCGCGTATACGGTGGGACCACAGCTGTAGATGCCGACCGGGCCATCAGTCAGAGGTTCGAAGGTTCGAACGGAACGGGACAGTGAATCGTAAAGTTTCAGCTCGACCATGGTTTGCTCCAGCAATCACGAATGCGCGCCACGAAGCCCTTCTCGGCGAAAGGCCGAGCGGCGTGCGGAAACGCGGCGTGACGCCGCCGACCTAGGCCGCCCGAGTCAGCGAGAGACGACACCGACAGCTCACGATCGCGACACGCGATGCGGCTACGGGATCACTCGAGACTGAGCGGGCGAACACGACCCAAACAGGCTCTCACGGCTTTCGAAGCCAGTCAAACCACGACCGAGGGCAAGGTTTGCGCTCGTTGTCCGGGCGACTCGGCCGAGGGCAGCGGCGAGACGAAACCAAACGGCGATTGCCTTGTCCGAGGAAGTCCGCTAGTTACGGGCCCACGAAGTATCGGAGAGCTTAATGCGCTTTGGGCGGGCTAAATATCTAGGTCTGGCGATCGGACTGGCAAGTGCATTCGCACTTTGCCGCTCCGCGAACGCCGCGGAAGAAGCAAAGTCCGCAACTGCTGCAACTCCTGCTGCTAGCGGAGTGAAGTCGGTCGAAGAGGTCGCAAACCAGAAGGGGTTTCTGTATTACCCGTCTGCGCCTCCGGCCGGCAAAATGCGATTTTCGCTGGGCGCCACGTACGACGCAATCGACCCCGCCGTGATGTACGGCATGTCGATTCGCTTCCCGCAGCTGGCGCTGGATTTTCAGGACTCCTTGGGCAAGGGGTTCCTGTTCAAAGCGCACATCAATACGATGCTCATTACCAACGAGGCGTTGGTCGGCGTTGGTTACAATTGGCATGGCGCAGGGCCTTGGTCGGTCGGTGCGGCGATCAACGCGGGCGTGTTCCTGGGCAAGCTCTCGGGCTTGGGCTTCGACGCGCTGACGATCGGTGCCGAGTACCGGCCCGAGGTCACGGTTGGCTACTCGCTCGGTGACGTTGCGCTTTCGCTGCGAGGCTCGCTGATTCTGATTGGCCCCGAGCGGGCCCGAGTCGGTGATCTCTGGGGCGGCTTCGACAACAACAACTTGTTCGTCGGTCACAGCGAGATCCTTTACGTCGAGAACACCACGCGCAGCGGTTCCGTTTGGTATTTTGGCGCGGGAGCCATGACCACTCGCGCGCACTACGCCTTCTGGCTCTTGTTCCCCGATTCGCCAGGCCTTTACACCTATCCTCGTGTCGTGGCGGGCTATGAATACTAAGATTTTGGCATTTGCTTTGGCGATCGGCTCGCCATTCCTCCTCGCTGACTGCGAAGAGGCGATGGATGTGTCGATCCCCGGTTTCCCCGACGGCGGGCTCCTGCGCAGTGGGGCCGCCCTCAAACGCGAGCAACTCAAGACCTCCTTCGAGGGCATGTTCAAGGTCGGCAAGGGCAACTCGCTGCTCGGCGATCAGGCCTCCGTCATCACCAAGCCAGGCACGGTGTCCGTGCTCACGGACAAGAATGCCGGCTTCGCGGTCCTCGGTGCGGCATGCTTGTCGGATCAACCGGTCCAACGGGTCGTCGTCGAGGGCTACTGGCAGTACCCGACCCGCTCGGACGCCGGCCTCGTCCGCTTGTTCGTCGATCCTCCGGAGGTTGCGCAGGCGCTGTGCAACGGTGAGAGCCCCGCTCCAGACACCGGCCTTTCTCTCGTCGGCACCTACGGTGACGGCAATGACTTCCCGACCACTCCTCTCGAGCTTCATTGGTCTCACGAGTTGAAGCCATGGCGCGGGCGCTTCTTCACCGTGGCCCACCACGGTGCGTGTGAGGCGACCGACCATTGCGGCGCAAGCCCGAACAGCATCGAGACGATTCGCCTCGCCGAGCGTATCGGCTCGAACGCCGCTGAGTTGGATGTTCGGGTGACACGCGACGGGATCCCGATCTTGTTTCACGATCCCACGCTGTCGGCCTCCCTCGTCCGTGGCTTGTTCTGCAACGGATTGGTCAACCAGTTGTCGTTCGCGGAGCTGCGCGGCAGCTGCATGATGCGCTACGGCGAGCAGATCCCGACGTTGAAAGCCGCGCTCGACATGATGGTCAACGAGACCGAGCTGGAAGGCGCGTATCTCGACGAAAAGACACCAGAAGGCGTGCTGCCCTCCGCCCGCCTCGTTCAAGCTTTGGACGCGGATCTGAAGGCACGCAACGAGAACGACGATCCCTCCGATGATCGCAAGTTCGGCGCGCTGATTGGCATCCCCAACGATGACGTGCTCGAGGCTTGGCGGTCCGCCAAGGCAACGCTGCAAAACGAGAACGAAGACCGGGTGAAGCAGGGCTTGGAGGAACTACCGATCCCCAAGTGCTTGCTCGAGTATGACGTCGACAAGGTGATCACCGAGGATTGCGTTGCCTGGGGGCCGACCTGGACGGAGGGCCCACAGCCCGAGAACGTTCAAAAGCTTCGCGAGCACGGCATCGGCACGATCTTCTGGACCATCAACGAGAGCGAGTTCCTCGAGGGCTTCTTGACGACGTCGAAACCGGACGGGATCATCACGGCGCGCGCTGCGACGCTGTTCCAGCTGTACCAGCTGCACGGTACGGTGCCTGAGCCGCGCGGAGAACAGCCGTGAAGCACATCGCGTACGCTTTCGCGCTAGCCCCGGCGCTGTTCGCCGCTCCCGTTCTTGCACAAAGTCCAGCGGTTCCGCCCGCGCCGGGTGCTGCTGCCGCTCCAGCGGCACCCGCACCTGGTCCAGCGGCACCCGCACCTGGTCCAGCGGCACCCGCGCCTGCTCCAGCGCCCAACTCTGCGCCGGTTGCGGTGACAGAACCCGCTGCGACCCCCACGGCAACGGACGCGCCCGCGTCGGCACCCGTCGAGTCGGCGCCAGCAGCACCAGCAGCAGCTCCTCCGGTGGATGCTGCGCCAAAGGCCGAGCCGGCATCGCTCGAGCTGTTTGGCGCCATTGCACCCACGGTCGTCCAAGGCGACCCCGCGAACCCACGCCTCACGAACTCGTTTCGTCGCGTGGGTTTCTATGGTGAAGCCGGCGTCGCCTATCGCTCCAAGTACTTCTTGGATCCGTTCATTTCCTTCGGTTACGCGACGCTCGCTTCCGGCGACACGACGCTGCCTGATAACGAGTACTTTAGCGGTGGCACGTTGCACCAACACCTCGGCACCTGGGTGCTCTCGCCCGGCGTCACCAGCGACATCTGGCGCTTCCGCCTGCGCTTCGGAATCGGCATTGCGGTCGTGAAGCAGAGCTTCCGCTTTCACGGCGAGAACAATACCGCTACTCAGCTGCCGCTCGTGTGGGAGGCTGGCCTCGGCTTCAACTTCTACAAGGCTCATCGCTTCCGTTTGGACGCAGAGGCTCGCTTCGTCGAAGCCAAGGGCGCGGACGTCAGCTTCTGGATGCTTGGCCTCGGCGGTCGCGGCGACGTGGTGACCTTCTAAAGGGTGGGCGCTCGGTCTTTCGGGGCTCGATGCGTGTTCCACCAATCGGCGGCGCGGTCCTGATCCCAACGCTCGACGAGCGGTACCCGTTCCAAGCGACGTCGTACCGCTTCGGCATCGCGCGGACGATCGCTCGGCTCTTTCGCGACGCACTCGAGGAGTAACGCATCGAGTTCTGGCGGGACTGCGAAGTGACTGTGGCGCGAGCTGCTCGGTGGAGCGTCCTTCAAATGAGCGCGCACCATCGCCATCGGCGATTCCTCCTCGAACAAGAGTCGACCCGTGAGCAGCCAGAAGCCAACGGCGCCGAGTGCGTAAAGATCCGCGCGACCGTCGACGAACTTGCTGCCTTTCACGCTTTCCGGCGCCAGGTACGCGGCCGTGCCGAGCACGGCCGCCGGTCGTGTGATGCCCGCGTCGTCCCCGCGTGCACTCCGCTTCACCAGGCCGAAATCGAGCGTCTTGAGGAAGTCGAACTCCCCGCCATAGCGGCAAATCATGAAATTCGCTGGTTTGATGTCGCGATGTACGAGCCCTTGCCCGTGCGCTTCTTTGAGCGATGCGCACGCTTGAAGCAGGAGATAGACGACGCGCTCCGGCGCGAGTGGCCCGAACTCGCTGACCGCCGTTTGCAGATCGATGCCGTCGAGTAGCTCCATCGCAAAGTAGAGCTCGCCGCTCGGCATCGTGCCAAAGTCGAACACTTCGACCGTGTGTGGACTGCTGAGGCTCGAGAGGACGCGGGCCTCGCGTTCGAAGCGAGCCTTGTCCTCTTGATCGATGCTCGCTGCCTTGATGCGCTTGAGCGCGACTTCGCGATCGAGCTGGCGATGCCTTGCTCGCCAGACCTCGCCCATGGTGCCCGCGGCGAGCTTTTCGTGAAGGTCGTAGGGGATGTCGCTTGCGCCGGACCTGGCTGCGGTGCTGGCCGCGTCTCGCTCGCGCCTGCCGCCAGCACTCGCGGTGAGCAGCACGATGCCTGTGCCTAGGGCAGAAAGTAGCGCGAGCGGCAGGACGAGCGCGGGCGAGAATGCGGCCGCCGTCGCCACGCCGAGGTTCAGGGCGAGCAGGGGCCACAGCAATTTCCTCACGGTTTCAACATCGTCCGTCGGTCGCTGTCGGTGGTAAAGTCGAAACGCCCGGCAACGCTCAGAAACGTGCGGCGAGTCGCGCATCGAGTCCCTGCGCGGCTCGCTCGTCTCATCGTCCGTCTCATCGTCCGTCTCATCGGCGTAATTTACCGAGATCATCTTCGTGAAGCCATGCAACGTCGAACTCTGATCCGGGCGTTGCTCGCTAGCAGCGCGTACGCCTTGCCGTCGTGCAGCAGAGAGGATGCCAAAGCTGAAGCTTTGCGCTCGGTCATTGAGCGCGTCGTGGTGCCGAACACCGCGGCCGTCGTCGAAGACAGCCGCCGCCTCGAAGTCGAACTCGCGCAACTGGCTGCGCTGCCGACGCTCGATACTCTGGGTGCCTCTCGCCAATCCTGGCGGCGGTCGATTTCTAGCTGGAAACGCCTGGACGCATTCCGCATCGGCCCGGTCCTGGAATCGAACAGCCTGCTCCGAGCCATGTTCTGGCCCGTGCGCAGCGCTGGGATCGACGCCTTGCTGCAGGGCGAGCAGGCGATCGACGAGGCGAGCATCGACGCGATGGGAGTGGATCGCCGCGGACTATTCGCTTTGGAATATCTGCTTTTTGCCGAAGATGGCGAGGAGCAAATCGTGGCTCGCTTCACCGGCGGCGCGGGCGAACGACGAGCTCGCTTGGCTCGAGCCCTCGCCGGTAACATTTCGTTCTACGCAACCGGTCTCGCTCGCTCGCTGGCAGGCGGAACGGCTTATGCTCGCAAATTCGCGGAAGGGGGGCAGGAGAGCTTGAATCGCTTGGTCGCTCAGCTGGTTTACACCGTCGAGAGCGTTTCGGTGAACCGCCTCGCTCGCACCTCGACCCTGGCCAAGAACGGCTCGCTCAAAGCAACGGCCATGGAGGGCGGGCTTGCCCGAGTGTCACAGTTGATCGCGCTTACCTCCCTGCGCGCGGCCGAGGAATTGTACCTCGCCGCGGAGAGAGGCCTGTGCCAGCTCGTGAAGTCGCAATCTGCAGCGGTCGATCGTGAGTTGCGTTCTGCGTTCGCGCGGGCGATTGCCGCCGTTTCCGATTTGGGCGCGCCGCTCGAGGACGTCGCCAAGCGCGACCCCGCGCAGCTCGACGCGGCAGCCGCGAGCGTCAAGAGTCTCGAGCGTGCGCTGAAGGTCGATCTTACGAGCTTACTCGGGGTGACGGCCTCGTTCGCATCCGTCGACGGTGATTGAGGGTTAAATCGTCACCGCGCCCAGATCTTCGGGCGTTTCGCGCGGCTCCGGGATCCAGCTTTCGTCGGGAACGGGCGGCGGTAGTTCGACCGGCTTACCGTCGAAGGTAACTCGACGTCCGGGCCAGACGAACGTCTTGATCAGATAGACGAGCATGGATTTCTGATCCAGCTCCGGCGCGATGTGCGGCGCGATTTCGTGCGCATGCGCTGCCGGCAGGAGACTCCAATGCATCGCCGGGTGTTCGTGGTGAATGCCGTGATAACCGTTGTTGAACGTCCACCAATTGACCCACTTTCCGACGAAGTTGCGAGAGTGGTTGTAGAGGTGGTTCTGGTCGCAGCCATCATGCTGCAGGTAATTCATGCTGATGATGCCCCACGCTGCATACAGGTGAGGGACCAACCAGTAAACCAGGCCTTTCCGCCAATCCAAGATCAGGAGCAGCGCGGTTGCGGCCAAGACGGCGAAGTTCTCGATCTTGTATTGCCGAAACCAGATCGGATGACGATCGCGGGCCGCGCGCGAGTAAGCGAAGTCACTCTTCGCGATCGCAACGCCGACGCGCAGCGCAAACTCGACCATGTTCAGCAAGTTCCACTGATGCCGCACCTTCGTCGTGCGCATCACGTCGCGCGGGGTTTGCGTGAAGCGATGATGGCTGAGATTGTGACCGGGAACGAACGCACTCACGGCCGAGCCGTAGCTGAGTGAAAGCACGACCTGCAAAACGCGGTTTGCCGACCGTTCGCGGAACACCGGCGCATGGACCGTGTTGTGCGTGATGACCGCGCACAAGAACGACATCACGCAGGTCGCCAGCAACAGCGGTGCGGCCAACCAGACGTTCTTCGGCCCGGCGACCCACTGATAAACGAACAGGCCGTAGTACACGGCGACGAACGCGAGCGAGCGCCAGTCGGCTGTGTGCCGCAGCTGTGGCAGGCGAAACACGCGCCCACGGTTTCTAGCGGTTTCCATACACCCTGCGTGATTTCACTCACACACATGGCCGGAGGCAAGCGCAAAATTGTCCCGCCAGTCGGCGCGGGCCGACGATCTTCAATCGTCAGCCCCAATACGAACTCGCTGTGACTTAGGGTCGGGGTGAGTGCTCGTCAAGGTCCAGTCTGCCTGGAAACGAGTTGGACCGCACGATGGCGACTTACGGTCGCATCCAAGCGCTGCCGACCTGGATGTAGAAGGCCGTCGTATCGCGGCTAAACGCGAGATCGGCGCCCATGTGGATGCCGTACTTGCGCGCGAGCTCGTAGCGGAATCCGCCGCCACCCGAGACCACGCCCTGCGAGTTGTCGAGCTTCTCGAAATCGTTCCAGGCGTTTCCTGCGCCGGCGAAGCCGAGAATGCTGAAACGCTTCCAAAACTGCCAGCGCAGTTCCCCTTCCAGCGCCAAGACTTCTTGACCTTGGTAGCGCATCACCGGGACGCCGCGCAGGCTAACGTACGGGTTCATGTAGAAGGGGGCGTCACCGAATGCGGCGCTGCCCTGTAGATTCAGCCCGAAGTAGAAGTCGTGAGGCAGTGGAAGGTATTGAATCGCGGTGAAGCTGGGGCGCACGAAATTATTGTCGCCGCCGAGCCACTTGCCCGCGACATTCGCAGAAATTTCGAGGTACACGCCGCGCACGGGGGTGAACACGTTGTCCCTCGTGTCGAGGTTGACCGTCGGCATCAGCATGCCCGTATTCGACACGCGATCGTAGCTCGGCAGGTTCGGCGTCGTATCCGGCGCATCGAACGAAACCCTGGTGCTCGCAAACGCGTAGCCGAGGCCCGCCCAATAGCGCGTCTCGCCGAAACGGTACTTGGCCGAAACCATACCGCCCTTGGGTTCGAGGTTGTAGCGCAGCGGGTTGTTCTCGAGCTTGCTGTCCGCGCCGACGCCGTGAAAATCGAGATTCACGGACGCGTAAATGCCAGCCGCTAGCGTTTGCAGATGGTCGTCGAGCCAGTAGCGGCTATCCATGCCGAACGCGCCCCAAGAGCCGTTCGCCGTTCCCATGCCGCCGACGAAGGTGATGTTCGGGCGGCCGAGCCCTTTGCTGGCATCGCCCAATGATTTGCTCAGAAAAGCGAGGCCACCGACCGCTCCGTAGCCAACCGCTGGCTCGGTAATCGGCATCGCTACCGGGAGGAAGCCGTATTTTTCGTCGAGGAATGCGCTGAGATCAGGCCAACCGTCGGCGTTCGCGGCGGCCTTCGCTTTGCTCGGATGCGTGGTGTCGGCTGGTGAGGGGGCAGCGTCCGATGCAGACGGAGCGTCGACGGAGGGCGACATAGTGGCGTCGTGCGCCAACGCCGGCATTCCGATCGACAGGACCATCACTCCGAGGATTTTCGCTGACGTCGGCGGAGTCATCGATCGAGCTGCCTCATCATTTCGCGTTTAGTCGAATTGGTGGGGTGCGTCGACAGCTTCTGCAGTCAGAAGTTTTGGATGCGTGAACCGACAGCCGCGCCGCGATCGATTGCGTGGGCGCAAACGTCGAACGGCGTCGCGCACAACACACGACGCCGTCGGACTGAACTCCGAACTCGCGCACACGGCGCGGTTTGCTTTCGCTCTATTTGCTGGGCTGTGCGCCAGGCTTTGCGGCAGCCGCCAAGATCTGATCAATCGAGAAGCTCGCGGCCTTTCCTCGCGGAGGGAAGTCCTTCAGCGAGTCGACGAACTGCTTTACGACACCCTGGGTCGGCACGACCATGAAAGCATGCTGGATCGTCCAGAGGGCTCCGCCGTAGCCCTCTTCCCAGCCTCGCTCGAAGGGATCTGCTCGCAGGTCGACCATCACCGGCACGCGCAGCTTGTCGAATTCTTTTTGCCAGACCTCCCAGCCCTTGCCGCGCTGCACCTGAAAGTGGAACTTGAAGCGATCGTTCCTGATGGCGCACAGCTCGCCGTCGTCGTTGAAGTAAAAGAACTCTTTGCGAGCACTCGGCGCGTTACCGAGGATGTGATCGAGTTGATTGTAGCCGTCGAGGTGAACTTTGAAGTTCTTGCTGCCCGCTTGGTAGCCCTTCAATAGCTTCTCTTTCACGTCCGGCACGCCGGCAGCGGCGAGCAGCGTCGGAAGCCAATCTAGGTTCGAAATGATGTCGTTGGAAATGACGCCGGAAGGCACCTTCTTGGGCCAACGGATCATCAACGGGACACGGAAACCACCTTCCCAGGTCGTATCCTTTTCGCCTCGGAATGGCGTGATGCCGGCGTCCGGCCAACTCATCATCTCGGCGCCATTGTCGGTCGTGTAGATGACGATCGTGTCGTCGGTGATCTTCAGCTCGTCGAGCAAGTTCAAGAGCTCACCAACCATGCCGTCGTGCTCGACCATGCCGTCGGCCTGTGTGCCGAGTCCAGTCTTACCCACGGATGCAGGCTTCAGATGCGTGAAGATGTGCATGCGCGTGGAGTTGAACCACACGAAGAACGGCTTATTTTCTTTGTGAGTCTCATCGATGAACGCTTTGGTGGCCTTGAGCGTCTCTTCATCGATGGTCTCCATCCGCTTTCGGGTCAGCGGCCCCGTGTCCTCGATCTTGCCGTCAGCCTTGCTGTGGATCACGCCGCGTGGCCCGAAGCGCTTCTTGAAGTTCGGATCCTTCGGATAATCGGGCTGCTCAGGCTCTTCTTCAGCGTTCAAGTGATAGAGGTTGCCGAAGAACTCGTCGAAACCGTGATTCGTGGGCAAAAACTCGTCCTTGTCCCCGAGGTGATTTTTGCCGAACTGGCCGGTGCGATAACCGAGCGGCTTCAGCAAATCAGCAATCGTGGGGTCGCCCTTGTTGAGGCCGACGTCGGCGCCCGGCAGACCGACCTTGGTCAAGCCCACGCGGAACGGCATTTGCCCGGTGATGAACGCCGCGCGACCGGCGGTGCAGCTATTCTCACCGTAGGAATCGGTAAAGAGCATGCCCTCGTTGGCGATGCGATCGATGTTGGGCGTGGTGAAGCCCATCATTCCGTGGCTGTGTGCGCTGACGTTCGAGTAGCCAATATCATCACCCATGATGATCAGGATGTTTGGCGGCTTGCTCTTGGCTTGCGCGACGACATCAGCGGTCTTGACCAGCGCCTCTTTGCTGGGTTTGGCGATGCGATGCAGCGCGGTTTCCTCGGGTGCCTGTGGGGCGGCTGGCGCTTCTTGCGGAGCGGCTTGTTGGGGTGTCGCTTGTTCTCCACCCTGTTTGTTGTCAGAAGCGTTGTTGCACGCCACCGCGAGCACTGCGCCCAGCAAGAACCCAATCCGATGCTTGACCACGAGGTTTCCTCCTTCGCTTCAGGTCGGATTGAGGCGCGACCGCCCTTTCCGGCCCCAAGACCGCTTCATCACGCCTCTGGCTCGTTGACATACCTTGACGGTGTCATGCATGTCAATCTGCGCGTCGCCATTGCGGAACAGCGCTTGTTCGACCGTGGCAGTCAGCTTTCGCGCATCAGGCGAAGCGCCACGAAACGCGCTCAGTGTGCGATCGAAACTGATACGCGAGCGAACAACCAGCCAAGCGTACAGTGCTCGAAGCAGATGAAATGCGCGACCACTGCGCGCCGCACTCAAAACCTCGCGAAAAGCGCGCCACTCTTCGAGCCGGCGCGCGAGCGCACGCTCGATCGAGCTCGGACCGCGCCGGATGCGTTGCACGATCAACGTGATCAGCAATGCCAATGTTACCGACACTGAGAGGGCGGTAATGACTGCGGCCCCTTTCGCGGTCCCAAAGCAGGAGAATCCAAGGGACCAATTGGGGTGCGTCCAAATGGTCTGTGCTTCGATGGTGGCATTTGCGTAACGGCCAGTCCGGGGCTCCAACCAGCGCACGCTGATTCCAGGCAAATCGTGGGGACCTACGCGGTCCACGACGTATGTGACGGAATGTGTCTGTTTGGCGGCGATTTGGCCCCGCTCAGTGGTCGACTCCGCCTGAGTCCCGCCGGGATAGGCGATTAATCCGGGCACCGATGACAGGGCCAGCTCGGGGAACGCAATCGCGTCGGTATTGGTCGCGCTGAGCGTCAGTGTGCGGGTAAAGCCATCACCGACCTTGAGGCCCGCGAGATCGCGATCGAACGATTGTTCGAGTTTCACCGAGCCTGCCACGAGCGGTAACGGGTCAGTAGCGCCGGCCGGAATGGCAGCGTGAAACGTGAACTTCGGACCCTTTACGGCCACCAGCGTGTTCGATGCCGGATCGGTGTAACGCGCGATGATCGGTGGCAACGTGATGTCACCGTCGGACTGCGGAAAGACGAGCAGTGTGCGACGCTGAACCAGAAAACGCGTGTCGCCCTCCTGCCGCTCGTCGGGGGGTGGGTCTTGAGCGCTCCACTTCACGATCGCCGAGGGAGCGATCACGTCGTCGAGACTGAACGGCTCGAGTGGTCTGTCGCCTTGGGGGCGCCACACGCTCACGTCGATGGGCACGAGCTGTCCGACCCAGGGTCGGGCTGGCCCCAAGCTATGTAGCTCGATGCGCGCTCCGCTCATGGCGTGCCACTCCGAGAGGCCAAAAACGAGAGCTTTCGTTTCAGAAAATCCTTAGGGTCGCTCTCCGCGTGTCGCAGCCACGCGGCTTCCTCGGCTGGACTCAGCGTGCCCTCTTCGGGTCCACTCGGATCCTCCCCTGGTTTTGGTGGCGAGGGCGGTTGCATTCCGGCGAGCTGGTCCTTGGAAACCTGCGTTTGGTCGTCGTTCGGGCCCTGGTTCGGGTCCTGATTGAAGTCGTCCTTGTCCGTATCTTCCTGCTGCGCGGCGATCAGTTCGCGCATCAAGTCAGCGTTGTGTCGCGCTTGGCGAAAGGTTGGCGAGAGCGTCAAGGCGCGGTTGTAGGCGTGCAGCGCGGCGGCCAGTTTGCCCCCTTGTGCGTATGCATTGCCGAGGTTGTATAGCCCTTGTTTCGTCTCCAGCGCAGCGAACGACGCCGCTGCATCGACGAACTTGCCCTGGGCGTAGCAAGAGAGCCCTTTCCACATCGGATCCTGAAAGCGCTCTGCCGCCTCCGCGTAGCGTCCCTGTTCGAACAGCAGACGCCCCTGTTGATCGGGCGTGAGCCAGATGTCTGCGACGTGGTTCGAGCAGCCACTGCAGAACGACAGCACCGAGAGCGCGAGCGTCGGCCCGAGCGCAAAACCGCGTCGGAACCAGAGCACGACGCCGAGCGCGAGCGGAATGACCAGCAGATACCCGCTGTCTTCCCAGAAGCGTGCGTCACGACGATCCAAGGTCTTGGCCGCATTGAGCGCGAGTGCCGCGAGGATGCGGCCGGTATCGCGCGGGCCGAAGGAGAGCTCGATGAGCGTGCCATCCGTGCGGTCGATGAGACGCTCGAGGCTCGCGTTGTCGAGAGCAGGGGCGCCGACCGTCGCATCCCCCGAGTCACCGACAGCCAGCACGACTACGCCCAGACCGTGCTTTTGGTGGAGTTCGTCGAAGGCGGCGACCCCAGAAGGGGGCACACCGTCCGTCACCACCAGGACACTGAGCGGGTCCTTCACTTGGCGAGCGAGATCGCCGACGAGCTTGGCTGCTTGCTGATACGCCTTGCCGTCACTCGGCATGAGGTCCGGGGCGAGCGCGTTCAAATACGGCGCGAGCACGGCCGGATCATCGGTAAACGGCATGAGAACGTGCGCTGAGCCGGCTACGACGACGAGCGCGGTCGGTGACCCTGGTCGACTCTGAACTAGGTCGAGCAGTGCTAGGCGTGCGCGCGCAGCTCGGCTCGGGCGAACGTCCTTCGCCGCCATGCTACGCGAGAGATCCATCACGATCACGAGCGGGCTCTTCGATGGATCGCCGGTGTTGGGCTGGGGGCGAAAGGTCGGACCCGCCGCAGCGAGCACCGCAATGACGCCCAGCAACGACAGCACAGCTTCAGGACCGAACACGGCCTTGAAGGGCGAGTCGCCCTTGAGGTGGCGCAGCAAGTGCGGGGCTACCGCCTTCGCCCACGGGGACGCCGCTCGTCCGCGAAAGAAGAGCGTCAACGCGAAGAGTACGAATGGTAGGAGCGCCCAAAGCCAGGCTGGCCGCAACCAATGGAAATTGCCCCAAACATCAGCCATGGGTTGCCCTCTCCAAACTCGATGGCTCGGTGGTTGCGAGTCGAACGCGCGCGCTCGACCAAGCGCGCCAAAGGTTCGTGAGCGCGCCCACGAGTGCCG
>Ga0164308_10000804_pt1 | contig 17041 bp, 14 predicted proteins | sample Whisoiple_246_MG_FD_109983 | JGI IMG/M metagenome (GOLD analysis project Ga0164308, IMG submission 109983) | Soil microbial communities amended with fresh organic matter from upstate New York, USA - Whitman soil sample_246_MG | ecosystem: Environmental > Terrestrial > Soil > Unclassified >...
GCTGGATCGCCGGCTCGTCCAACACACCGCCCCAGCAGGAGCCGGCCGTGATCACGTGGTATTCGATGACGTGTTCGACGCCGGGCATGATGTGCGGCGCGATCGCCGCTGCGGCCGGCGCTTCGGTGACCCAGGGGGTCGAAGCGTCGATCGCGAAGAATACCGCGCCAGTGAGGCGCACCGCGCGCAGCACGTCCGACAACGTATCGGTGACGGCGCGGCGGTCTGCGGACCGCGCGCCTTTCAGCGAGTCCCGCTCGCTCACGGTAAGAGTCGGCGAGGCCTTGGCGCGCTGGGTCATGGCAGTCCGACTCCGGCTGAGTGCCACGTTTCCAAGCCGAGCTCAATCGTGGTCTGATGAAACGGTGTTTCGCTTTTCTGGGCTGCCGTGGGCGGTGGCGCTGCTCTCGATCGCGCTCGCGTTGCCCTCGCTATTCGCCGACTTTTACGGCCGCAATCGGGCTTTCCGATCCGCTGATTGGGATGTACCTGCCGGCGAGTCTGTACATTGTGCCCACGCCCTGAACCTCGTCCGACATCGGTCCAGCTGCTGTCGGCGTGCGCGCACGATCACTGGCTGAAGCGAATCGACGACCGGAGCCTCGAAATCAGCGTCGTGAACGGGGAGCGGTTGGAAGGGGCACTCGAATCTTTGTTTCGGACGCCGGTCGAGCTGCCGAGTGGCAGGTGTTGACCGACCGAAAGCGTCTACATTCTGGAAGAACAAGCGGGTCGCCTAGCCGTTTCGCGGTCTCATTCGACCGTCCGCTCGACGACCCTAGCCTCACGTTGTTGACTTGGAAGGAGGGTCGATTGCGTGCGCTTGGGGCGCCCGGCCCGGGCCAGCAAGTGCTGGTGAAGCACGAGGTCGGGCCGATGGGGATCTAGCAGGCGAGGCGATAAAGTTACCAGGTGCAGGCCAGCGAGGCGCATTGCATCGCCGGGACTGCGGCAACGATCACTAATTTAGCGACGTTTGGGGGCCTGAATATTTTCGGCACGGCTTCTGCAAGATCTGCGGTAGAGCCTCTGACTAGAGCGCCGCCGGCGCTCGGGATTCTCCTTGTCCAAAGCAAAGCGCGCGCGCAAACCGGGCTTCGATCAAAGGCTGTGGCATCGCTTCTGGCATATCGCCAAGCCATTCTGGTTCCACGAGCAAAAGTGGCTAGCGCGCGGCCTGTTGGCGCTGTTGGTCATCTTGTTGCTCGGTCGCACGGAGTTCGTGGTCGTCTTCAACGAACAGTCAGGCGAGTTCACCTCCGCGCTGGCGGCCAAGGACTCTGCGCGGTTCTGGCACTCGATGCGCGTATTCGGCGGGGCGCTGATCATCGCGGTGCCCATTTACGGCTTCTACTATTACGTTCGCGATCGTCTGGGCATCGCCTGGCGGCGTTGGCTCACGCATGATTTCTTGCACAAATACCTGAGCAACCGCGCGTTCTATGACCTGACCTCCAACGCGAGCATCGACAATCCGGATCAACGCATCGCCGAAGACGTCAACGCCTTCAGCCAGAAGTCGCTCACCTTTCTGCTCGAAATCGTCAGCGCGACTCTGCAGCTAGTCGCTTTCAGCGGGGTGTTGTGGTCCATCTCACGAACGTTGGTTTGGGTACTGCTGGTGTACGCGACGGCCGGCACGGTGTTCACGTTCTTCGTCTTCGGCAAGCCGATGATCGGCCTCAATTTCCAGCAATTGCGGCGCGAGGCGGATTTTCGATTCAGTTTGATCCGCATTCGCGAAAATGCCGAAGGCATCGCCTTTTACGGCGGCGAAAAGCGCGAAGGCGCGCACGTCCGGGAACGCTTCGCGCGGCTGTACGAGAACTACACGCGCTTGCTCAAGCGCACGCTCGGCTTGAACCTGTTTCAATACCTGTACAGCTTTTTGACCTACGCTTTGCCGAGCGTGATCATCGCGCCGCGCATCATTTCCGGAGAACTCGAGGTCGGCCGTGCCGTGCAGGCGGGTGGTGCGTTCGCCGCGATGCTCAGCGCGCTCACGGTATTCGTGGACAATTTCGAAGCCTTGAGCGCCTTCGCCGCCGGCATCGAGCGCTTGTATGCCTTCAAGCGCGTGCTGATCGTCGAAAATCGCCCGCCCGATCCGACAAAAGCTTGGATCGAGCGCGTTCCCAACGCCCGCCTCGAGCTGGAGTCCGTCACTCTACAAACACCGAACCACGAGCGCACGTTGATCCAAGATGTTTCGCTAGCGGTAGCGGAAGGCCAGGGCCTCGTGATCGTGGGCGCGAGCGGCGGCGGCAAGAGTTCACTGCTGCGGGCCGTCGCGGGTTTGTGGCGTGCCGGTTCGGGCAGGATTCACTATCCGGATCTGGAACAGATGCTGTTCTTACCGCAGCGTCCATACATGATCCTCGGTTCGCTGCGCCATCAGTTGCTGTACCCGCGCGTCGACCGTGACGTGAGTGAAGAGGAGCTGCACGCGCTGCTGCGCGCGGTCAACTTGCCCGACTTGGCCGAGCGCTGTGGCGGCTTCGAAGCCGACGTAGACTTTGCCAAGGTACTTTCGGGCGGCGAGGCGCAGCGTTTGGCGGTAGCGCGCGTGTTGCTGGGAAAGCCGCGCTACGCCGTGCTGGATGAAGCGACGAGCGCGCTCGATTCGGAAAACGAAGCGCGCATGTATGAAGCCTTGCGGGCGCTGGGCATCACGCTGGTGAGCGTGACCCACCATCCGGGCGTGCTCAGGTACCACCGCCATGTTTTGGAGCTCGTGGGTGACGGCACTTGGTCCGTGCGCGACGTCGAGGGCTACACGGTAGACGAGAAGTTCGAGGCCGAGATTCCGATCGCGCAAACGGCTCCTCAATAGCGCGACGGTTGCGGCGCGTTCTGGCTCTCACCGTCACCGAAATATTCGCCTCGCCCAAAGCGGTCAGCTCGAGTGCTGGCGAACGGTTCGCTGCGGGCTCCGCGTTTTCCTCAATCAGCCAGGCACGCGCACTCCTATCGGTTCGATCAGCGTGCCTGCGCGGGAAAACTTGGCGATGAGGCCCACCGGCCTGCAGCTCGATCATCGCCGCGATCTCTTCGCAGCGCGGAATGTCGGCGAGCAGCTTGTGGCCCATCAATGGATGCTCGTCGAACGCCTTCTGTTCCGCGGGGTCGAGCGGCCGTTTCGGCCCCCTTGCTCTGCTTCCAGGGGCGGCTAAATCAAGTGTTTTTGAATAAGATCGTCAACGCTGCCCAGGCCGTCGGCACGACGAAGCGCAAGGACGGCCTGATCCGGGTGATTTCACGATGTGACGGTGTGGCTGTGACCGTGACAATCAGCGACAACGGCGGCGGCATTCCGCCGAAGATTCAGCATCAGGTGTTCGACCCCTTTTTTACCACCAAGCCTGTGGGCAAGGGCAGGGGTCAAGGCCTGTCGTTGGCCTGCGACATCGTTGCCTCGCATGGAGGCACGCTGAGCTTCGAAGCAGGGTGGGGGACGCACGGACTTCTTCGTGCGCCTACCGCTCGGGTACCTGGTCGAGTCGAGACCGGCCTTCAGGCGTGGACGCGACGAAGCTCGGGCTCGTCCTTGGGTTCGTTCAATAAATCCGCGAACAGCACGCGGTAGTGAACCACGGCCTGGCGCAATTCCTCGGTGTTCACCTGACCGTTGCGGTTGGAGTCGGCGAGCGCCTTTGCGGCCCGGTAGTGTTGGACAACCGCGGCGTGATCCACCGACAGATCGGCCACGCGCTGCTCGAAGTGCTCGGTCGGGTAGCCCTGCGCGCGCATGACCTCATTGATTAGCTCGTTCGCGTCAGCCACCGCGATGCCGGGGTCGTCCACGAACCGCGCTTGGATACTGGACCAGCTCGCCAAAAAACGCGCGCGATCCGACGCGCTCAACTCCCGAGCCTGGAACTGACCGACGCGGCGCTCGCGTGAAGCCAACTCGCGGTCCACTTGGTCTGGGCCATATTTTTCGGCTGCGCGATCGTATTCTGGCCCGAATTTGCTTTTCAATTCGGCTCGGCGCGCGCGCGCACGGTGACGAGATGCCACGACAAGGATGATCAACAGCGCCACGATCGCCAAACCAACCATTGCCCAAACCATCACCGAGTCGTTCATCACAGCCTCCGAAATCCTCTTGGTCTCGGTGTCTAAGAGCAACACTCATGCCACGGTTGAGTCGCCCGCCGAGTCTGAGTCAGGCTGCCGGGGCAACTTCCAGCAGGTAGCGCGCACCGAGCATCGCGGCGAGGCGATGGGCGCTGGTGGCGGTGAGCCGCGAACCCGCGGGGCGCGATCAACACGCCGCCTTCGCTGCGGATGTAGTGCGCCCGCACCATTCCTTCGGCGTGCTGGGCCGCCCAGCTCCGCTCCTTGGTGCGGGTGCGGACTTCGCCGACAACCGCCAAGCAGCCGGCGTTTGCCGGCACTTTCAGGGTCCAGCAGGAGTGCTTGCCCTGAAAGCGAGTGGCCGTGTCGTCACGAGGAATGCCCGTGGTGGCGTGATGTTTTCTAGATGGCCCTAATTACAGTTCGCCTTGGGTCGGCTGAAGAAATAGGTCGCGGTGTAGTCGACTCGCGCGCTGGCACCGACGTGCGCGGCGTCGCAGCCAGCGGTCGGCGCGAGGCCCCCCGCGGTGTCGAGTCGCTGGATGTAGGTCACGTCGTCCATGACCCCCGGCCCGTCGTGGGCCGTGGCTTGCAGCAAGAGTTCCGGGATCGCGTCTGCGTGCGCGCTGAACTCGGCAATCTTTTTGGCCACGACCGAGCTGTGATCGATCGCCGACTCCCACGTAGGACCGCCATAGTGTTTCACGACCAGGTGTCCGCGACGATCGAAGAGCGATGCCTCTGGAGCTTGAAACGTCCAAGCGTAGCCGTCTGTCTTGGCTTGACAGCTGTAGATTTGCACGCCGATCGCGTCGAAGTAGAACGCCACGCGACTGTCGTCAGGCACGGCCAAGGTCGGGCTCGGCAGCGGCGGCGACTTGAGTTCCTGGCCTTGGCTGCCGACGGCGCTCGACTCCGTCGCATCGGATTGAGCATTCGTCGCGTCCCGTGCTGAGCAACCCGAAAGCATCGCGATCACCAGAATCGAAAACAAACCACTCTTTTTCAACATGCAATTGTCCCAAAGACTCGCCTAAGTCACGAGTCAGCATTGGCTTCGTTGGCCGAAGTCCTTCTCAGCGCTTGCTGCTCGATCGGCGATCGAGGGCTCCCTGCGCTTCCGAGCTCTACGGTCCACGCGGCCGCGCGTTTCGGCGCGGCGTCCGGCCCGTAAACCAGAGCCGGGAACTGGCACGTTCGTGCACTGAAGAAGCGTGCGCCTGGCTATTTCCGCCGGGTGACGAAACCACGGCGAAGCGTATGCGTATTTTTTGGGCAGCAGGGAGAAACGCGGGATGCCGACAATCGCCGGGAAGTTTGCGCAGGTTCTGGGGGACAATTGCGTCGATCTGGGTCAGACCGTGGTTGTCCGTGTGCAAGCTCGCAGCGAAGCCGAGCACGCAAGCGCCGCGATGGAGCGCTACGCGCGAGGCGATGAATCCGCGTTTGCCAGCGTGTACGACTCGGTCGCGCCGCGTGTGCATGCGTACTTGATTCGGCAAACGCGCGATCGCGCCGTCGCGGATGATTTGCTGCAGCAAACCCTGCTGCAAATGCACCGCAAGCGTGGCACGTACCTGGCCGGGCTCCCGGTTTTGCCCTGGGCCTTCGCCATTGCGCGCCGCCTATACATCGACGAATGTCGGCGCCGAAAGAGCGACGCCCTGTGGAGCGCGTGCGATCTCGGTGAGGATGACCGGCGCGCCGGGAGCGCACCGGATGAAGAGCTTGCCTCGCGTGAGGCGGCGCGCTTGGTCGAAGCAGAGCTCCAGCGCATACCGGGCAATCAACGCGTCGCCTTCGAGCTGCTCAAGGTCGATGGCCTATCGCATCAGGAAGCTGCGCGAGCTTTGGGTACTACCGTGAGCGCGGTCAAGCTCCGCGCTTTTCGCGCGTATGCTGCAATTCGTGCCGTACTGGGCCACCCGCTCGATTCATCCGTCTCTGGCGAATAGCGCTGCGAGCGTCAGCATCGCAGGCCCCAGAGCAGCACCATGTCCAAGTCTAAGCCTCCGATCTCGGAAATCGACCCGAGCACCGCCGAGGCGCAGCTGCGCGCGCAGGTGATCGGTCTGAGCGCGCGCGAGCCGTCGCCCACCCGTGCTCAGGTCGCGCTGCAACGTCGCGTCGTGCTGAGTGTTGTGATGCTGGTCCCGCTGCTCGTATTCATGGCCTGGGGTGGAATTCGCGTCGGGCCGCGGCCGGAGCGGCTCGTCCTGCAGACCGCGTTGGGTTCTGCAGTCTTGGCTGCCGCCTTGGCGGTGATCGGTGTTGGTCGTGGTCGATCGATGCTCGGGCGACCGCGAGCGTGGCTACTCGCTCAAGTGCTCGTCACGCCCCCCCTGCTGTTGGGCTGGCGTGTGCTGACTAGCCTGGGCTACCCCGACATGATGATCGCCTGGGCGGATCGACCCGGGCTCCGCTGCTTCGCACTGAGCCTGGCTTTGTCATTGGCTCCCCTGTTCGGTCTGCTCTGGCTGCGTCGAGGCAGCGATCCACTACATCCGCGGCTGACGGCCGCCGCGTTGGGCGCAGCAGCAGGTGCAGGAGCGTGGGTCCTCGTCGATCTGTGGTGCCCAGTCGGCTACGTCCCGCATTTGCTGCTCGGTCACGTCTTGCCGCTGTTGCTGCTGAGCGCTGGCAGCGCCCTACTCGGCAGCCGGGTCGTTGCAATCCGCACGACGTTGGTTGGGCGCTGAGCAGCGAACCAATTCCTGGGGCGAGCGGCTTCTCGTGTCGCAACGCCCGGGCTCGCCCCGGCCGATCACACCGGGGCATCCCCATTCGAGTGCTCAGCGCTCGGGTGTTTTGGGCTCCGCCGGCGGCTTTTCGTCCACCGCCTTCTTGGCCGGCTCGCGCACGGACAGGACCCGTCTGACGGTCTCGGCATCGGTCGATTTGTGCTTCGGTTGTGCTTCGTTGGCCGTTGCTTCGGTGGACATGGGCGTCCCCTTCTGGGTTTGATTGTGATCGATAAAGCTACCGACGATACCTGCTAGAAGCAATCGCGAAACATTGCTGCAATATTCGAGCCTTTCCAGTAAACCGCAGGATTGGTGATGAAAAGCGATACCCCCCAGCGGAAGCCAGGTGCCGAAGCTCTGCTCGATCTCGTCGAGCCGGCCTGGGTCGCTGCGCTCAGGCGTGCGATCGATCCCTGTCCCGTGGAGAGCGATCCAGACGTCCTGGCTTCATACTCGCGAGATCAAGCGCCGCTCGCGCCGGCGGGCAGCGCTTCTGCGCTGGTCCGCGCGCGTTCGACAATGGACGTGATCAGCACCTTGCGTTTTGCCCACGAGCGGCGAATTCCGGTCGTCACGCGCGGCGCGGGCACAGGTCTAGCTGGCGGCGCGAATGCGACGGACGGCTGCATTTTGCTCTCGTTGCTGAACTTGAATCGGATCTTGAGCATCGATCCCGCGACGCGCACCGCGGTCGTAGAACCGGGCGTGCTGAACGGCGCGCTCGCCGCGGCTGCCGCTGAACGAGGGCTTTACTACGCGCCTGACCCGGCGAGCCGCGACATCTCGAGCATCGGCGGGAACATCGCAACCAACGCCGGCGGCGCTTGCTGTTTGAAATATGGCGTGACCGGAGACCATGTGGCGGCGCTCAAGGTCGTGCTCGCGGACGGTACAGTGCTGCGCACGGGCGGGCTCAGCAGCAAGAACGTGGCCGGCTTGGACGTCACGCGGTTGCTCGTGGGCTCGGAGGGCACGCTGGCGGTAACCGTGGAGGCGACCATGCGCCTGTTGCGCGCTCCGCGCCCTGCCTCCACGCTGATCGCATTCTTCGCTACCTTGGGTGACGCCGCGCTGGCGATCGGCGCCATGGACGCCAACGTCGAGCTGTCGCTGCTCGAGGTCATGGATCGCGTCACCTTGGCCGCAGTCGAAGAGCTCGTGCACATGGAGCTCGATACGACTGCGGCTGCGCTGGTGATCGCCCAAAGCGACGCAACCGATGCGCCGTCGGCCATCGCGGAGTGCGAAAGGCTGTGCCGTGCGCATGGCGCGCGCGAGGTCACCACCACCGACGACGCCGAGGAAGGTCGAATGCTGCTCGCGGCACGGCGCATGGCCTTACCCGCCCTGGAGCGGCTTGGAATTACCCTGCTCGACGACGTCGCGGTTCCTCAGCCGGTCATTCCGGAGATGATCCAGCGCATCATCGACGTGTCTGAACGGTCAGGTCTCGTGATCGGTACCTTTGGCCATGCCGGTGACGGCAACTTACACCCGACCATCGTTTTTCAGCCGAGCCAGCGTGACGCCGCGCTGAAGGCCTTCGACGAAATCGTGCGGGCCGCGATCGAGCTCGGGGGCACCATCAGCGGCGAACACGGCGTGGGCTCGCTGAAGTCGGACTACCTGAGCGAGATGATAGGCGACTCCGAACGCGCGCTGCTGCGGCGAATCAAGGCGGCGTTCGATCCGCATGGTATCCTCAATCCGGGCAAAGCGATCTGAGCTCGCGCCGCCGCTCGCGAGCAACGCGAAAGCGCCGTTTACCCCGGCATGTGCTCAATTTCGGGGCGTGATTCGAAGAACTTGTTGTTGTCGGGCGAATTGTAGCGACGATAGTCGATCGCCCAGGGGATGATCTCGCTCTTGTGGTCCTTGTGCTTGATGGTCAGGGCCATGGGGGTCACGGAGCGGTAGCTGCTGTCGGCTGGGATGTCCTTGTTGTCGCGTCCGCCTGCCGAGAAGAGCGTGATCAATAGCTGATTCGGATCCTCGTACACGCGCCGGAAGCCCTCGTTGACCTTTTCGTGTCCGCGTACGAGCGTGTGGCAACCCACCCGTTGTAAGAAGGCCTGGCTTTGCAGTCGGCCAAACGGGAAGCGTGACGACTGCTCTTGCAGCGCGGCTGGGATCACGTCCGCCGAGCTGGGATCACTCCACATCATCTGAAAGCGGATGTCCCAATCGTTGAGGCTCGAGAGATCCTTGTATTTCTCTTTCAGCAGTAAATCACGGGCGATCCCGCCGTGAACGAACAGCAGCCGCTCGAAGAACAGCATGTTCGGCAAGGCATCGAACAGCTGCATGTAATGGGCGAACACCTCTTGCGACAGGTGAGGTTTCAGCGTGTTCATCGCCTCACTGGGGCGCACGGCGCCGAGCACGCGGCCCTGGTGTTCGATGTAGTATTCGTGATTGCCTCGCAACAGATAGACGTGCTCCGGTGCTCGCAAAAACAGCTGCATCGCCGAGCGCAGCACTCCTTGGTAACTGAACATCCCGCGGTCTATGTAGTCGCCGAGCAGTACCAGCTTGGGCTCGGGGTTGTGCTCGGGATCGGACACGAATCGGTTCACTTTTGCGAAAAAGTCCGACTGCATCAGGACCGCCTTCAGGCAGCTGTAACAACCGTGCAGGTCGCCTACGACAATCAACTCGTATTCACGCCCCGCTACCGGCGCGAGCACGTGCACGTGACCGTCCAGGAACGGCTCGCTGCCCTGGAACTCCGCCACGTTGCGCTTGCCTTTCAGCTTGCCCGCGCCTGCGGCGCGCTGTTTGTCGAGCTGCGCGATCACGCGATCGATCAGCTTGCGATCGGACTCGATCTGCTGGCCGAGGCGCGTCGGATCGGTGGTGTAGTGATATTCGAATTGCTGGAAGAATGGGTGATTCTCCAAGCTCGGCACCAGTTTCTCGTCTTTTCCGACCGCGCTCGTGCGCCGATTGTCGTCGTCGTCCAGCAACTCCACGCCGAGATCGGCTTCCAGCAACGCGGCGAGCTCGCCACGAAACTTCAGCTCCGCTGGGTGCACTTGACCGTCGGCATGAATCAGCTCGTCGATCGTGCTCATCAGCTGTTCCTGGTTCGCCGTATCGAACCCTTTGAAAATCTCGAAACAGCGCAGCTTGAGCTTGCCATGCACGAAGGTGTCTTGCGCTTCGCCCTCGGCGACGGCCTCCGTGAACAGGTCCTTGACCTGTCGGTTGATGCCCTCGAAGACCTCGTGAAAGTGATTCGTGAACTTCGCTATCAGCTCGCTGCGCAGCTTCTGGTCCGAGTCCGGCACCGCCTCGTGTACGCGGTGCTCGATCAATTTTCGCACGTAGTCGCGCACGAATGCCTGCTCCGAATCGTCGAAATCTCCGTCGATGTACCCGAACGTGGTCAGGTAGAAAATGACCGCGCGCATTTGCTTATCCGCCGTCGGCCCGTCCTGGCTGAACTTCAACATGATCCGAAAAGATAGGGCCCCTATCCAGCGGGATCCAGCGCAATGGACACGCACACACGCCCACCCGGATTTTCGGCCGCTCCGAGCCGGCATTGATCGCGATTTTTCGCGAGCTGTCCGGCTGATTTCTTACTCGGGCGTGTCCGCCTTGCTGGCGCTCGGACGAGTGAGCTTAGAAGTGCTGTGCGTAAGAGCCGCCGATCAGGCCGGGCAAGGCGTACACGTACGCACTTCGCGTTTGCTGTGGAGGGCTGCCCGGGTCGAGCAGCAGCAGCAGCGCTCCGCCGAGCACCATCGCGCCGCCAGTGACGCCGAAGGCGATCGCCAGGTGATTGTTGCGGTGTTGTCGATCCTCTAGACTTTGATCGGGTGATGACCCGCCTGCCTGGGCGCGATCGACGCTCTGCTGATAATCGTCCTTGGCTTCGATCGCTTCCAGTTGAAAGTACAAGGCGCCGATGCCCGCCAGTGTGCCAGTTGCGATTGCCGACCAACCGATCACCCGGGGCGCGGTCCAGTAGCTGGCCTGCTCGACCGAAGTCGGAAGCTGTTTAGACGGGGGCTGTGCCGGCCCCGGTTGGTCGCTCGCGGAGACGAGCGCGGTCGGCGCTGCTGTCGGCGCTGGGCACTCGGCTTCGAGCCGCGCACGCGCGCGTTCGGCCGACTCGCGGTAGCGACCGTGCGGCACGAGCTCCAGATAGCGCCGATAGTCCGTAAGCGAATCGGCGCAAGCGTTGAGTTCTTGCTCGAGCTCGGCCAAGTTGTACAGCAACTCGGCCCGTTGCGAGAGCTGATAGGACTCGCGCATGCGCTCCAAAGCAGCCACTACATCGCCCTTTGCATAGCTTGCGAGTGCCTTCTCGTAGGCCGCGGCGGCCGCGCGTTCCGTGCTCGGGTCGTCCGGCATGACCGAGGCGCCATCGTGTGAGTGCGCGTCGGGGTCGCCCTTCGCGGTCTGAACCTTTTGCGTAGGATTATCGTCGGCGAGCGCGGGCGCGCTCCACAACAGAAGTGCCGTCCAAATGGGCGCCGTGCGGAGCACTCGCGAGGCTCGCTTCACGTCTGCCTTCCGCCAGCACGGCAGGCATCGAACCAACAGGCCGAGCGCGCACTCGGGAAAAAGGTGTGCGACTCAGGCGTCGCTCGAGCGTCCTTATCGGCAAGAGGGAAGAATCGATGACTGACCGCGAGGCAATCCAGTTCGTTCCTGACACCGACTTTGCAGGCGACTACGATTCGGAGCCGAACCCACGCTCCAGCGCTGTCGACGCGGCGCGGAATTCGCTGGCTGCGTTCCGGAGCTTGGCCGCCGAGCGTGATGCAGCACTCAGCCAAACCTTCGATCTGGGTCGGCTTTGGCTGGAACTTTGCCGTGGGACGTGGCGCTTCCGAGATACGTTCTCCACGGACACCCGATACGTCGCGTTGATCGAGGAGCCCCGGGTCCGCTTTCCGCAACCACTCAAGGCCTGCAAGCTGGGGGTGCTCAAACGAGTGCTGCTGGGTGAAGCCCCCAAAGCCGTGGCCATCGAGCTGCGAATGGGGCTGTCTTCGGTCGCTGCCGCCATTCAAGATTGCCTGCTGGGCATGGGCATCCCGGGACGGCTTTCTCAGGCGTCGGTACTGCTGACCATGGCCGCGTGCGCGGCGCATCGGCCGCAATCTTCGCCCACGCTCGGTCGGCTGAGCCGGATCGAGTTCAACGGCGAGGGCTTTTGGGTCGTGAGTGTAGTGCGCCCCGATCTGCAGTTTCCGGTGCCCCTTTCGGAAGCCGAAGCCGCGGTCGTACGCGAATTGCTGGCAGGCCGGAGCCACGCCCAGATTTCCAACCTGCGAGCGACCTCCCGTCGAACGGTGGCCAATCAATTGGCCACCGTGTTTCGCAAGCTGGGCGTTTCGGGACGCGGCGCGGTCGTGCACCGGCTGATTCAGCATAATTCGGGCCAACTTTGAGTGCGCGAGCCGGTTAGGGACCGCGGCCCCCGGCCTGCGGGCTCGGACTGACCACGCCGAAAGGATCTTCCCAGGGAGGGAGGGGGGGCTTCGTCACGCTGGGTTCGGCCTGCGGAACCTCGCTGACAGGGGGGCTGGGCGAATCTACCCGATCTGTCGGGAGCGGCTGATTGAGTGTCGGTCTCGGCCTGAGAGCGCGCCTCGCGGAGTGAACGGGGTTTTCTGGGGGCGCTGCGGACGCCATGGAGAAGCCGGGTACCGCATCCCTCGCCGGCAGAGCTTCAGCGAGCGGCGGGTTGGGTGCAGCCACGGGCAGCTCGGCTCGTGGTACCTGAGCTGCTGCGAGGTTTGCGTGCAACGTTACCTGGTCGAGGGGTTGCGAGCCGGAGGGGATGATCGCGACATATGCCGCGATCGCTCCGAGCACCGCTGCAGCGGCGAGGGGCATGATTTTTCGCTTTTGGAACGAACGCTGCGCCCGAGCTTCGAGCGCCTCGAGAGTAGCCAACACTTCGCGGGCCGTCCGGAAGCGATCCGTAGGCGAACGGCGCAAGCAGCCGAGGATGATCGTATCCAGGTCACTCGGCACCAGCGGATTTTTGCTACTCGGGGGCGCGGCGGGGCGCTGCAGACGCGCGAGTGCGCCGGAAATCGGCGAGGACGGGGACTCGAAGGGGAGCTCGCCGGTCAACATCTCGAACCAAACGATGCCGAAGGAATAGACGTCACTCGCCGTGGTATGAGGGCGCCCCTCCAGCTGCTCGGGCGCGATGTAGCCGAAGGTCCCGAGCAGGCTGGGGTGGCTTCCGCTGCTCGTGCGTGAGCCGTCATCCAGCGCTCGCGCGAGGCCGAAATCCAAAATCAGAGGTGAACAGACACCGGTCGGTTCGGCGCGAAGCATCACGTTGTCGCTCTTGAAGTCACGGTGCAAGACGCCCGCCTCGTGGGCCGCGCACAAGCCTCGGAGCAAGTTCCGCCCGAGCGCACGCGCCTGATCGATCGGCAGCGCGCCAGCCAAGCGGATGCGCTGTCCGAGCGTTTCGCCCTCCACGAACTCCATGGTCAGAAATGAAATCTGCGCGCCGGTCTCGGGCATGGCGTGCGTGCCGAAGTCGTAAATTCGGCAGACATTGGGGTGACTGACGCGCCGTGCGAGCTGCACTTCGGCCTTCAGCCGGCGCACGGCGTTGGCGTTGTCGCAGGCAGTGGAGGTCACGGTCTTCAACGCCACGCGCTCTTGCAGCTCTCGGTCGAACGCCTCGTATACTTCGCCCATCCCACCTCGGGCAATGAAGCGCACGATCAAGTAGCGGTTTCCGACCAAGGTGCCGGGTTGAAAGGTCGTATGCCAGCTCAGCCCGTCTTGCTCGAGGAAAGGGGCGGTCACGGCGGTCGCCAGCGCGTGAGCCGCTTCGCTCAGTAAGCGCTGGCAGATCTCACACTGATCGAAATGCAAATGAGCTTCGAGATGGCGCGCGGACTCGAGCGTGCCGCCGGCAAAGGCGAGCACTTCTTCGTCACTCAAGCACTCGCTGGCAGCGGTCTCCGCAGCCGACGCAAACGCCTCGGACTTTCCCGAAATTTCCGGTGCTGCCATGGTTTATCCCGCGCAGCTAACCTTGGCCGCGGCTCGCGGACGGCGACTCGGAGCTGCGGCTCAAACTCAGCTCGAGCTCGGCGCCCATCATCGTGGCCAGGCTCTTGAACTCACTGGCCGTCAGGTTTTCGCGCTTTACGCACAGCTCTTGCCGAACTTCATCGTAGATTCGCGTACGGGTGCGATCTAGCCAGCGCGCGGCGGTGGCCCGATGCACGTTGTAGGCTCGCCCAATCTCGTCGATGCTACAATGGCCAGCAACGTGCATGCGCAGCACATTGCGCTCTTGCCTGGACAAGCCGGACACGGCATCGCGCAGGGCTTGCTGAAACGCCTGCCCGAAGCGCGCCTTGAGCAGCAGCGCTTCTGGGTTGCCTCCCGAGGCTGCCAAGCGATCCGTGAGTTCGATGTGGTGGCCTGCGAAGCGATTTCGCGCCCGCTTTCGATCCAGCGCCACGCGAGTTGCGGCGACGCGTACCCAGGCCTTGAGCGGGCCACGCCCCGAGTACAATCTGACCTTGGGTTCTGCGCCGAGCAGCAAGCGATCCCAAACCTCCTGCAACGTGTCTTGCACGAAGTCGAAACTGCGATCGACGCGCGCAATCGCAGCCTTGGCCACGCCAGAGCCCTCGCTTTCGAACAGCCGCAATGCTTCCGGTTGCGCTTCGGCACAGGCACAACACAGATACAGGTCGGCAGCTTCGCGGGGAGTGTCGAGCTCCGCAGGTGGCAGTACCCGGCAGCAGTGGCCAAGGAACACATCGAAGCCCAGCTGCACCATCGGCCACTTGCGTTGGCCTTCGAGAAACATCTGTCTTACAGCGTCTTCGCTGCTCATCGGTCCTCGATCCCATGTTATTCGAAAATCGCCGAAGCCGGTGACTTCAAGTCTCGGCCCGACAATCGCACAGATGCCTTAACGGATCTGCCACTTTCTAAAACGCCCTCTGTTCCTAAAAGTTTCCCGCCCATTTCCGAGCTTTGCCATTGAGGCCAGAAAACGGGGCTCGGCGCGACCGAGTAGTAAAATGTTTGCTCGACCGGCTAAATCTGCCGCGAGCGGAGCCAACTCGCTCAGTCCAGGACTTCGAGCTGAAGGTCGCCCTAGGGCGAGCGGCTGCCTCGCGAGGGACGCGGCGGGCTCGACGGCGGTCGAGGTCACGCGATCGCTTGCTCCGGCGACCCCCACGCGCTCGCCAGGCCTCCCCGATCGAGAGCGCGCGCCGCAGACGCGCGCCCTGCGCTCAGCTCGCGCTCGCTACCACTTGTTTGCGGTTCTTTTTGGCCTTGCTCGCGGCGTCGGGAGCGGCCGTGCTCTCGCGCTCGATCAGCAGCATCGGAAACTCCGCGGTGATGCCGGGGTCGAGCGAGGGATCTTCGATGCGATCCAACAGGCCGCGACAAGCCGCCGCGCCCAGGCGATGCATCGGCTGAGCAACCGTGGTCAGGGTAGGAAAGCAGCGTTCACCCTCCTCGATGCCGTCGAAGCCGCTCACGGAGACGTCTTCTGGAACGCGAAGGCCGGCGCGCAGCATTTCACAGATGAACACGATCGCCATGGTGTCGTTGCCGAGCACGACGGCGCTCGCTCGTTTCGATGCTGGGCGCTTGAGGTACTCCAAGGCGGCCGCCTTGCCTGCGCTGGGCATGTACGAGCTTTGGAATGATACGTCTTCGGAACGCAGCATGGCACCTTTGGTGCTCGCGACGACCTCTTGCAGACCGCGCAGTCGATCGATCGAATCGATTGAATCCTTGGGGCCTCCGACGAAGCTGAGGCGGCGGTGGCCTTGCGCGAGCAAATGCGCTCCGAGTGCCTTGCCGGCATCGAAGTTTCTGCAACGAACGGTGAAGCCGACCTCGGCGGCCTGATCGGGGCAGATCAAGGTGACTGGCACGCCGGCTCGGGCGGCGGCCTCGAGCAGCGGCAACTCCCGCTTGGTCGAGCGAACCATGATGAAACCGTCCACGCGGCGCTCGTCGATCCAAGCCGCGATCGTGCGAGAATCGTAGGGACCATCAGCCGGCTTCCAGCTGCCGAGCATCAGTCCGACGTGGCCTTTGGCCAGTTCCTCTTCGATGCCTCCCAGCAAGCCCATGAACCAAGCGTCGTGGATCGACTCCACTGCCACGCCGATGCAGCCCTTCCTGCCGTAGCGCAAGCTGCGCGCGGTGGACGACGGCGCGTAACCCATTTCTTTGATGACGCGCTCCACGCGCGCGCGCACCGCTGGGCTGGCGTAGCCGCCGTTGATCACGCGCGATACGGTCATCGGCGCGACGTTGGCTTTTGCGGCGACAGTGGTGATGGTCGCCGTATCGCCCTTGCCTCGTCGAGTTCTCATCGCGGGCACGATACCGTGTCTGTGCCCGCTCACGCTAGCAGAGAGCCCCCGCCGGACCAGCGAAATAGATGAAATAATGTTAACGTTACCAGTACACGGCGGGCGCGCGACCGGGTTTTGACGCCGCGGGCGGGCTCGGCAGCGCCCCGTTCGGAGCCGATTTGGCAGGCGCCGGCGCTCTTCAGCGGCGACTTTTTCGCAGCTAATGGAGGGGGCGTGCGCGGGTGGATGCCGGGCTTGCAGTGTAGCCGTAGTGTAGTACTCCAGCCCGACGCGCCGGATCCGCGGATCCGCCGCAAACTGCTCGGACCGGCGCCTGTGTGATAACGCTATCACAGCAGCCCCGGCTCTGCTAAAGTGCTAGCGCTGGTTCAGATCGCGAAAAAGAGAACAGGTAAAATTATGGCTGAATTCTTCCAAGGCATTGCTCCAATCCGTTTCGAAGGCAAAAACAGCGATAACCCGCTTTCGTTCAAGTACTACGACAAGGACCAGAAGGTCCTGGGCAAGAGCATGGCCGAGCACCTGCGTTGCGCCGTCTGCTACTGGCATACCTTCGCCTGGCCGGGCAGTGACGTGTTCGGGGCGGGTACCTTCGATCGGCCCTGGTTCAAAGGAGGCGATCCGCTGGAAGCAGCCGAGCTGAAGCTCAAGGTCGCGTTCGAGTTCTTCGAGAAGCTGGGCGCACCCTTCTACACCTTCCACGATCGAGACATGGCGCCCGAGGGAGCCACCCTGCGTGAAAGTCACGCGAACTTGGACCGCTTGGTCGCCGGCGCGCAGCGCGAAATGGCCCGCACCGGGGTGAAGCTGCTCTGGGGCACCGCGAACCTGTTCAGTCACCCGCGCTACATGAGCGGCGCCGCC
>Ga0164308_10000807_pt1 | contig 16994 bp, 12 predicted proteins | sample Whisoiple_246_MG_FD_109983 | JGI IMG/M metagenome (GOLD analysis project Ga0164308, IMG submission 109983) | Soil microbial communities amended with fresh organic matter from upstate New York, USA - Whitman soil sample_246_MG | ecosystem: Environmental > Terrestrial > Soil > Unclassified >...
ACGGGCGGCTACCGCGTCGGTGCAGGCGAGATCGAGACGGTTCTTCTCGGGCATCCGGGCGTTGCCGAGGCTGCCGTCGTCGGCGTGCCCGATGACGATCTGGGCCAACGCATCGTCGCGTTCGTCGTCGGCGACGCCGAGCCCGAGGCGTTGATCAACTTTGTCGCAGAGCAGCTTTCGGTGCACAAGCGGCCGAGGGAGGTCCGCGTCGTGAACAGCCTGCCGCGCAACGCCATGGGCAAGCTGCTGAAGAAGGAGCTGGCGGGATGGCTCTGAAATTCGACGAGATCTGCATCGACGCCCACGACGCCACCGCTCTCGGCGAGTGGTGGGCGAAGGTGCTGGGCTGGCCACACGACGTCGATGACGACGGCGACGTGCGACTGCAGCCACCGCCAGGCCAGGGCCCGCCATGGATCTTCATCGCCGTGTCCGACGACAAGGTCGTCAAGAACCGCATCCACCTGGACTTCAAAGGCGAAGACCAGCAGGCCGAGGTCGACAGGGTCATCGGCATGGGGGCCCGGCACGTCGACATCGGCCAGACGGGAGACGAGTCCTGGGTGGTGCTGGCCGACCCCGAGGGCAACGAGTTCTGCATCCTGGCGCCGAACGACTGATCTCGCACCGCGAGCGTGCGCAGATGGACAACATCGAGCGGCGTGTCGTGTACAAACACGCCCGCTCGCGGTGCGACGAGCGTGCGCGGAATGCTGCTGAAAGGCGGTGCGTCGACTCGCGGACACGCACTGTCGCGGGGAATTAGAGTGAGTCGGTGTCGCCACCGCTCACCGACGTCCAGCTCGACGAGCTGCTCGAAGAGTTCGCCGTGCTGGCGGGGCGGCCGCGGCAGCTGCAAGAATTGTCCGGCGGCCTGACCAACCGCAACGTCAAGGTCACCACCGCCGACGGCATCTATGTCGCCCGCTGCTGCGCCGATGCCGCCACCAACATGCTGGGCATTGACCGCGACCGCGAGCATCACAACACCAAGGCAGCCGCAGAGGCGGGGGTGGGCGCACAGGTCATCGACTACCGGCCCGATCTCGGGATCATGCTGCTGCGCCACCTCGACGGGCGGACCCTGTGCAACGACGACTTCCAGCGACCCGAGATCCTCGACAAGGCAGCCGGCGCGGTCCGCGCGCTGCACTCCGGCCCCCGGTTCCAGGGCCGCTTCGACATGTTCGAAAGGCAAACCGCCTACCTGAAAACCGTCCTGGACAACGGGTTCCGGCTGCCCGCGGACTACCTCGAGCACGCCGACACCTTCGACGAGATTGCGCGGGTGCTGACGGCGACGGACCAGACCACCGTCCCATGCAACAACGATCTGCTGGCGGGGAACTTCATCGAAGACGGCGACAGGATGTGGCTGATCGACTACGAGTACTCGGGTAACAACGACCCCTGTTTCGAGCTGGGCAACACCTGGTGCGAAACCGGCATGTCCACCGACCAACTCGACGATTTCGTCGCCGCGTACTACGGGCGACGGCTGCGCAACAAGACCGCCCGCGCGCACCTGCAGGGCATCGTCGGGAAGTACGGCTGGACACTGTGGGGCTGCATACAGAACGGCTCCAGCGCAATCGAATTCGACTTCTGGGACTGGGCGATGGAACGCTATGAAGGCGCGGTGGCCGAATTCACGGGACCGAACCTGGCCAGGCTGCTCGACGACGTGCAGGCCGACGACTGATGGCCGTCGAGCTGCCCGACCGCGCCCAGGTCGTCATCATCGGCGGCGGGGTCATCGGCACCAGTGTCGCCTATCACCTGACGAAGCTCGGCCTCACCGACGTCGTACTGCTCGAGCAGGGTCAACTGTCCAGCGGCACAACATGGCACGCCGCCGGTCTGGTCGGTCAGCTGCGGGCATCGGAGAGTCAGACCCGGCTGGTCCAGTACTCCACCCAGCTCTACGCCGAACTCGAGGCCGAGACCGGACTGTCCGCGGGGTACAAGCAGTGCGGTGGCGTCACCGTCGCTCGCAGCGAAGACCGGATGATCCAGCTGCGGCGCACCGCAGCGAACGCCGCGGCATTCAACATGGAATGCGAGCTGCTGAGCCCCGAGCAGGCACTCGAGCACTATCCCGTCATGAGGGTCGACGACCTGGTCGGCGCCATCTGGCTACCCGCCGACGGCAAGGCCAACCCGACGGATCTGACGTTCGCGCTCGCCAAGGGGGCGCGGATGCGCGGGACGCGCGTCGTCGAAAAGGCCAGAGCCACCGGCATTCTCACGCGAAACGGACAAGCCACCGGGGTGCGTACCGACAGGGGCGACATCGAGGCAGACATCGTCGTCAACTGCGCCGGGCAGTGGGCCAAACAGGTCGGCGCCATGGCAGGGGTCAACGTTCCGCTGCATTCAGCCGAGCACTTCTACGTGGTCACCGAGGACATCGAGGGTGTGCACCCCGACCTGCCGATCCTGCGCGACCCCGACGGCTACACGTACTTCAAGGAGGAGGTCGGTGGACTCGTCATCGGCGGCTTCGAGCCGGAGGCCAAGCCGTGGGTATCTCCCGACGACATCCCGTACCCGTTCGAATTTCAATTGCTGGAGGAGGATTGGGACCATTTCGAGGTCCTGATGAACAACGCCTTGCTGCGTATCCCCGCGCTCGAGGTGACCGGCATCAAGAAGTTCTACAACGGGCCGGAGAGCTTCACCCCGGACAACCAGTTCATTCTCGGCGAGGCACCCGAGCTCGACGGCTACTTCGTCGGCGCGGGATTCAACTCGGTGGGCATCGCCACCGCAGGCGGCGCAGGCCGAGCGCTCGCGGAGTGGATCGTCAACGGTGCGCCCACCAGCGACCTCACCGGTGTCGACATCCGCCGCTTCGCGCCGTTCAACGGGAACAACCGCTGGTTGCACGACCGGGTCGCCGAAGTGCTCGGCCTGCACTACGAAATCCCCTGGCCCAACAGGGAGATGAAGACCGCACGCCCGTTCCGTCGATCGCCGGTGCATCACCTGCTGCAGGCGGCCAACGCGAACTTCGGTAGCCGGATGGGGTGGGAGCGCGCCAACTTCTTCGCCCCCGCCGGTGTCGACCCGACGATCGAGTACACCTGGGGCAAGCCGAACTGGCTGGAATGGTCGGCGGCGGAGCAGACCAACACCCGATCCGCCGTGACCGTCTTCGACCAGACCTCGTTCTCCAAGTATGTGATGGTCGGTCCGGACGCCGAACAGGCGTTGCAGTGGCTGTGCACCGCCGACGTCGGAACAGAGATCGGCAAGGCCGTCTACACCGGAATGCTCAACGAGCGCGGCACATACGAATCCGACGTCACCGTGACCCGCACCGGCGGCGACGAGTACTTCCTTGTCAGCAGCGCCGCCACCACCGAACGCGACAAGGACCACATCCGCAGAAACCTGCCCGCAGGCACCCGCGCGTCGCTGGTCGACGTGACGTCGGCATACGCGGTATTCGGTGTGATGGGGCCGAATTCACGGGACCTGCTGTCGAGTCTCACTACTGCCGACCTTTCCGACGACGCATTCCCGTTCAGCACCAGCCGGCAGATCGCGCTGGGATACGCGACCGTGCGGGCGACCCGGATCACCTACGTCGGCGAACTGGGTTGGGAACTGTACGTTCCCGCAGAGTTCGCGGTCGGCGTGTACGAGGACCTGATGGCGGCCGGTGAACGGTTCGGGGTCGGCCGCGGTGGTTACTACACCATCGAATCGATGCGGCTGGAGAAGGGCTACCGCGCCTTCGGCCGGGAGTTGACCCCGAGCGAGAATCCCGTCGAGGCCGGATTGCTGTTCGCCTGCAAGCTCAAGACCGACATCGAGTTCCTGGGCCGGGCGGCCGTCGAGAAGGCCAAGGCGGAGGGCCCGCGCCGCAAGCTCGCCGGTTTCAGCGTCGACGCACCCGAGGCCATGCTGTGGGGCGGTGAACTGGTGCTCCGAGACGGGGCGGTCGCCGGTCAGGTCACCTCGGCGTCGTGGGGCGAGACCGTCGGCTGCTGCGTGGGTCTGGCCTACGTGCGTGCGGCAGACAACTCGGTCGTCGACGCCGCCTGGGTGAAGGCGGGCAAGTACCAGGTCAACGTCGGCGGTCGGCTCTACCCGATATCGGTGTCGCTGCGGCCGATCTATGATCCAACCAGCACCAAGATTCGACCCTGACCATGGCCCTCAGCGTCTTCGATCTGTTCAAGATCGGCATCGGACCGTCGAGTTCACACACCGTCGGCCCGATGATCGCTGCCGACAGGTTCGCCCGCGGTTTGCGCCAAGACGGGACCCTCAACTCGACGACGCGGGTCACCGTCGAATTGTTCGGCTCCCTCGGCGCGACCGGCAAGGGCCACGGCAGCATCCCTGCCGTCGCGCTCGGGCTGATGGGCGAGCGGCCGGACGCCGTCGACCCTGACCGCACGCCCGAGCGGATAGCGGCCATCACCGACACCGGGCAGCTCTCGCTGCTCGGGGAGCATCCGATCGCCTTCAGCCTGGCCGACGACATCATCCTGCACACCACCAAGACGGCGAGATTTCACTCCAACGCGATGGTGTTTCGCGCCTTCGGCGATGACGACGCGGTGATGGCCGAGCGCACGTTCTACTCGATCGGTGGCGGTTTCGTCGTCGACGAGACACAGGTCTCATCCGACGATGACCCTGTCGTGGTCGCAGACCCGACGCCCGTGCGCTACCCGTTCTCGACCGGCGACGAGCTGTTGATCCACGCCGCCGAGACGGGCCTGCGCATCAGCGACATCGTGATGGCCAACGAAATGGCCTGGCACACAGAAGATCAGGTTCGATCCGGGCTGCTCAACATCTGGTCGGTGATGCAGGAATGCATCCAGGCGGGCATCAACACCACCATCGCGACCCTGCCAGGTGGGCTCAAGGTGCGTCGCCGCGCTCCGCAGCTGGCCGCAAAGCTCTCCGCTGCGAAGGCTTCCACTGATCCGTTCATCGCGATGGACCGCGTGAACCTGTACGCAATTGCGGTCAACGAGCAGAACGCCGCCGGGGGACGTGTCGTGACCGCACCGACCAACGGCGCCGCGGGCATCATCCCCGCCGTGCTTCAGTACTTCCACGACTTCATCGCCGGTGCCGACGACGACTGCACAGTGCGGTTCCTGCTCGTGGCCGCGGCCATCGGCAGCATCATCAAGGAAAACGCCTCCATCAGCGGCGCCGAAGTAGGTTGCCAGGGCGAAGTCGGCTCGGCGTGCTCGATGGCGGCCGCCGGGCTCACCGAACTGCTCGGCGGGTCACCGCGGCAGGTGGAGAACGCCGCCGAGATCGGCATCGAACACAACCTCGGGCTGACGTGTGACCCGGTCGGTGGACTCGTCCAGATCCCGTGCATCGAACGCAACGCAGTCGGCGCGGCCAAGGCCATCAATGCCGCTCGGATCGCGCTCAGCGGCGACGGAACCCATCAGGTGTCGCTGGACAAGGCCGTCAAGACCATGCGCGAGACCGGCGCCGACATGAAGGACAAATACAAGGAGACCGCTCGCGGCGGCTTGGCGCTCAACGTCGTCGAATGCTGAATCAGTTGGCGTGCAACGCCTCGTTGAGCGCGATGCCCTGGCCGTCACGGGCCGACACCTCGACGGCACCGGTGACCGAGTTACGACGGAACAACAGGTTGCTTCCGCCGGACAGGTCTTGGGCCTTGATCGCCTCACCGTCGGGCATCGTGACCTTGGTGCCTGCCGTGATGTAGAGCCCGGCCTCGACAACACAGTCGTCGCCGAGGGATATGCCCAACCCGGAGTTCGCGCCGAGCAGACATCTCCTGCCGACCGAGATCACCTCTTTGCCGCCGCCTGACAGCGTTCCCATGATCGAAGCGCCGCCGCCAATGTCCGTGCCGTCGCCGACCACCACGCCCGCCGAAATCCGGCCCTCGATCATCGACGCGCCCAGTGTCCCGGCGTTGTAGTTGACGAAGCCTTCGTGCATGACCGTGGTGCCAGAAGCCAGGTGGGCGCCCAATCGCACTCGGTCCGCGTCGGCGACCCGGACGCCGTCCGGTATGACGTAGTCGACCATGCGTGGGAACTTGTCGACGCCATAGACATTGACCGGCCCGAGGCGCCGCAGCTTGGCTCTCACCAACTCGAACCCCGCGACCGCGCACGGCCCGTGATTCGTCCACACCACATTTGTCAGCACGCCGAAGAAGCCGTCGGCGTTCAATCCGTGCGGCACCACCAGACGGTGCGACAGCAAGTGCAGACGCAGGTAGGCGTCGTGGGCGTCGACGGCCTGGTCGTCGAGTGACTCGATCACCGTGCGCACGGCCACCGTCTCAGTACCGCGGTCAGTGTCTGTGCCGATCATCGTGGTCAGTGCCTCGGGAATCTCGGCGACCGACAGCCGCACGGTCCCGGACGGGCCGTCCCCGAACAAATGCGGCTCGGGAAACCACGTGTCCAGGATGGATCCATCGGCGGCGATCGTCGCCAAGCCGACGCCTGAAGCTGATGTCACGCGCCTAAGACTAGCCTCAACGGGTGTGGGCCTGGATTTGCGTGGCGATCCGATCGCGCTGACCGCGGCGCTGGTGGACATCCCCAGCGAGTCGCGCAACGAGCAGCGCATCGCCGACGAGGTCGAGGCCGCGCTTCGCGAGCAGACCACCGGGTTCGAAATCGTCCGCGACGGCAACACCGTGCTGGCCCGCACCAACCATGGCAAGCCGTCACGGGTCATCCTGGCCGGCCATCTGGACACCGTGCCCATCGCCGACAATGTGCCGAGCCGACGCGTCGACGACGAGCTCTACGGCTGTGGCACATCGGATATGAAATCCGGCGATGCGGTGTTCCTGCACCTGGCCGCCACCGTCGACGATCCGGCACACGACCTCACCCTGATCATGTACGACTGTGAGGAAATCGAGGCGTCGGCAAACAGCTTGGGCCGAATCGAACGCGAACTGCCCGACTGGCTGCACGCCGACGTCGCCATCCTCGGCGAGCCGTCCGGCGGAATCATCGAAGCGGGCTGTCAGGGGACGCTGCGCGTCGTCGTCTCTGCCGACGGCACTCGGGCGCACTCGGCGCGATCATGGCTCGGCGACAACGCCATTCACAAACTCGGCGCAGTGCTGGACCGCCTGGCGACATACGAGGCGCGCAGCGTCGACATCGACGGATGTGTCTACCGCGAAGGGCTGTCGGCGGTGCGCATCGACGGCGGCGTCGCAGGCAATGTCATCCCCGATGCGGCATCGCTCACCATCAACTTCCGCTTCGCGCCGGATCGCAATGTCGAGCAGGCCGGCCACCACGTTCGTGACGTGCTCGACGGCCTCGACGTGCACATCGAGCAGACCGACGCCGCATCCGGCGCATTGCCCGGGCTGACCAAACCCGCCGCTGCTGCGCTGGTCGAGGCCGCAGGCGGGCAGGTGCGCGCGAAATACGGCTGGACGGACGTGGCACGGTTCGCGGCGCTCGGAGTGCCCGCCGTCAACTTCGGCCCCGGCGACCCCAACCTTGCGCATCGCGTCGACGAACGGGTCGAGGTGGGGCAGATCACTGCAGCCACCGAGATGCTGCGGCGCTACCTGATGAGCTCGAGCTAGGTTTCCTTCAAAGGTCGGCCTGCGTTGAGTGACACCGCGGGTGCGCGGCTATCGCGGCGATATTTAACTGCTTGACGCGCCACCTACCCTGGAGGCATGTGAGCTGACGACATCTCCGGGTGATCCCGGATCGAGTCCGTCGTCCCTTTCCGCGCAATCACGAAGAGCTCACCCATGTCCGAAACTTCCATTGTCTGTTCGAACCTGTCCTTCTCGTGGTCGGGGGAGACGCCGCTGTTCGAGGCGTTGTCCTTCACGGTCGGCGACGGCCACACCGGTTTGGTGGCGCCCAATGGGGCAGGCAAAAGCACGCTGCTGAAGCTGATCGCCGGTGAATACCGGCCGGCCGCTGGATCGGTGAGCGTCGACGGCACGCTCGGCTACCTGCCGCAGACGTTGCCCTTCGACGCCCACCGCTCGGTTGCCGAAGTGCTCGGCGTCGCACCTGTACTCGAGGCGCTGACGGCGCTGGCGGACGGTGATGCTCGTGACGAGGTGTTCGCCACGATCGGTGACGACTGGGACGTCGAGGAACGCACCCGCGCCCAACTCGATCGTCTCGGCCTCGGACACATCGCGTTCGATCGACGACTGGGGTCGCTGAGTGGCGGCGAGGTGGTTTCGCTCGGCCTGGCCGCCGAACTGCTGAAGCGACCCAATGTGCTGCTGCTCGACGAACCGACCAACAACCTCGACGCCGATGCCCGCGCCAGGCTCTACGACGCGCTGGACGGTTATACGGGTTCGCTGCTGCTGGTCAGCCACGACCGGATGTTGCTCGACCGGATGGACCGTATCGCCGAACTGTGCGGAGGTGGAATCGCCCTCTACGGAGGGAATTTCACTGATTATCAGCAGTCGATGCGCGCGGCCCAGCGGGTCGCCGAGAGCAACGTGCGCACCGCCGAACAGCAGGTGAAGCGCGAGAAACGGCAGATGCAGCAGGCCCGCGAACGCGCAGCGCGGCGGTCGAGTAACGCGGCGCGCAATGTGAAGGACGCCGGACTGCCGAAGATCATCGCAGGCGCGATGAAGCGCCGAGCGCAAGAGTCGGCCGGACGCGTCGACGGCGTGAACGCCGCGAGGGTCGACGACGCCAGAACCCGGCTCGACGACGCGGAACGCGCACTGCGCGACGACAAGGTGATCGTGCTCCACCTGCCCGACACCGAGGTCCCGACCGGCCGCAACATTTTCTCGGGCAAGGGATTACGGATGAGTCGAGGTGGCCGTGAACTGTTCGACGGCCTTGACCTCTTCATCCGCGGGCCGGAGCGAATCGCGCTCACGGGACCCAACGGCTCAGGCAAATCGACGCTGCTGCGCGTCATCTCCGGAGAACTCGAGCCGGAGGCGGGCATGATTCAGCACGCCGAGGGGCGTACGGCCTACCTGTCGCAGCGCCTGGACCTGCTGGACCAGGACCAGTCTGTGCTGGAGAACCTTGTCGCATACGCGCCGAACCTGAGTGTGACGCGACGGATGCACCTGTTGGCGCAGTTCCTGTTCCACGGTAACAGGATTCACTTACCGGTCGCGGCGTTGTCCGGCGGCGAGAAGCTGCGCGCGACGCTTGCCTGCGTGCTGTACTCCGAACCAGCGCCACAGCTCTTGCTGCTCGACGAGCCGACCAACAACCTCGATCTCGTCAGCGTCGGCCAGCTGGAATCGGCGCTCAACGCCTACCGAGGCGCGATGGTGGTAGTTAGCCATGACAACAGGTTTCTCACAGAAATCCGATTCGATCGATTCATCCGGTTGGCCGGCGGAGACTTGCGGGAGTTGGTACCCAGCGAATTTGCTATTAGGTAAATTCTCATTGCAAAACGATGCGCGGCTACTCGACATCGGTGTTAGCTTGCTCTCAAGCGCGTCGTCGTGCAGTAGCGGCCAAGATGGGTAGGCAGTAGTGGCGAAGAATTCGATCATTCAACCGTTGGGACCGTCGTGGTTCACCGGCGCTTACGATCCGTTGACCGCCCGGTGGCCGGCCGGCAACAAGATGCGGGCTACCGTGATCGATGCACTCGAGCTGAAGCCGGGTATGCGTCTGCTCGAACTCGGTTGTGGTTCAGGGCGTCTCGCGATTCAGATCAAACGTACCTACCCGGACGTCGAGATCACTGCGGTGGACGGTAACCGCGACATCATGAAGGTCGCAAAGAACCGCGCCGGGCAGGCCGGAGTGGATATCGACTTCGTGCTTGGCGACTTCACGACGTGCCCGCTCGAAGGCATCTACGACAGGGTGTACAGCACGCTCGTGCTGCACCATCTGAATCTGGAGGCCAAGCAGGAAGTGTTCGCTCGGATCCGTGCCCTTCTGGCCGAGGACGGAAAGCTCGTAGTTGCGGACTTCACCGGCCACCACCACGGGCCCGGCCAGGCGATCCTGTCGAAGCTGTCGACGTTGTCCGATCCTCTCGGCGGGAAGCGGAGCAATCACGACGGGAGTTTCGAGGCGGCGATGCGCGACACCTTGCCCGTCGTTCGCTCGGTGGCTCGAATCCCATCCGTGTTCGGCACCATTGAGGCGTGGGAGTGCAGTCAGTGATCAGGGTTTCAACGGGAGGGACCCCGGGATGGATAGGTGGGCGCGGCTAGTCACGTCCAGACCTCTGCTCGTCGTCCTCGTGACGGTGGGTGCTGTGCTTGCGTCCGGGCTGTGGGGGTTGGGCGTGTTCGACCGGCTCAACCTGGCCGGCTACGCGGATCCGACCAGCGAATCGGCGCAGGCCGACCGATTGGTCGACGAACACCTGGGACGTCGAACCCCTGACATCGTCGTCGTATACACCGCCCCCGACGGCAAGACCGTCGAGGACATCCGTGGACAGGTAGTGGACCGCCTTGCCGCAGTAGATAAGTCCGTCTTGGCGAAGCCGATCGACTCGTACTGGACTTCCCCGCCGCAGCAGGGCCTGCGGCTGGTGGCACCCGATCACCGCAAAGGGCTGGCCGTTTTCACCCTCGATGGAGACGACAGCACGCGGTTGAAGACGTTCAACGACATCAGCCCCGGCCTACAGGTGCCGGGAGTGCAGACCGAGTTTTCCGGGCAGAGTGCTACGACCGGCGCCTACAATTCCGAATCCAAGCACGACCTGGCGATCGCCGAGGCGATCGCGATCCCCATGACTCTGGCGCTGCTCGTGGTGATCTTCGGCGGGTTCGTCGCCGCGGCTATACCGGTGTGTGTCGGCGGCTTGGCCGTCTTCGGGTCGCTTGGGGCGCTTCATGCGCTGTCGCTGCTGACCGACGTGAGCGCGTTCGCACTCAACACCGCCTCGATTCTGGGCCTCGGCATGGCCATCGACTACGGCTTGTTGACAGTGTCCCGGTTCAGGGAGGAACTCGGTCACGGCGCTGAACCGGTCGACGCCGCTCGGCGGACAATCGCCACCGCGGGACGAACCGTGCTGTTCTCGGCCTTGCTGCTCGCCGTCGGGCTCGCGGGAATGTCGGTGTTTCGGCTGTCGATGGTTCGTTCCGTGGGTTTCGGCGCGATCGCAGCCGTCGGCATCGCCGCCTTCCTGTCCTTGGCGGCGGTGCCTGCGCTGCTGACGATCCTCGGCCACCGGGTCAACGCGCTGCCGTGGCGCCACGGAGCAGCGCAGCGTGGCGAGGCCCGCGCCTACCGGTTCTGGTCCGCGATCGCCACGAAGGTCACGCAGCGACCCGTCTTGGTCGCGGTGCCGATCGTTGTCGGGCTCGCGCTGATCAGCTCGCCGATACGGGATATCACCTTCGGCGGCCTCGACATTCACGACCTGCCGAGGAGCAACTCCGTGCGCGCCACGCAGGAGATGATCACGGCCGAGTTCCCGCTCGTCAACAACGGCGCGACCATCGTCATCAAGGGCGACAGCGGACCACCCTCAAAGATCGCCGTAGCCCAGTTCGCAGACGAGGCGCGGTCGGCCGAGGGGGTCACGCGGGTGGACCCGCTCGCCTCCGGCGACGACATGACGATTCTGCATGCGGTGTTGTCGAGCGACGACTTCTCCAACGAGTCACGCGATTCGATCAGCAACCTGCGCGCAATACCGCCCCCGCCGGACACGGCGGTGCTGATCGGCGGCGAGAACGCGGTCCGCGCTGACAGCAACACCGCTGTCCTGGACGGCCTGCCGATCATGCTCGCGATCATGATCGCCGCGACGCTGATACTCATGCTGATTGCGTTCCGCTCGGTCGTGCTGCCGATCAAGGCCGTCGTCATGGCGGGCCTCAGCCTCACCGCCACGCTGGGTGTGCTCACGTGGATATTCGTCGACGGCCACGGCGCCGGGTTCCTCGGCATCGACCCGCGACCGCTCCCTGCGGCAGCGATCGTCATGGTCATAGCGGTGATCTTCGGCCTGTCGACCGACTACGAAGTGTTCCTCGTCGCCCGGATGGTGGAAGCACACGAAAAGGGCGCCGACACCGTCGAATCGGTGCGCGAAGGGCTGGCCTCCACTGGCCGGGTGATCACCGCAGCCGCCTCGCTGCTGGTCATCGTGACGGGGGCAGCCGGGCTCTCTCAGGTCGCCCTGATGAAGATCGCAGGGATTGGCATGGCGTTTGCCATCATTCTCGATGCGAGCATCGTGCGGATGCTTCTTGTTCCTGCCTTGGTCACCCTCATGGGTCCGGCCAACTGGTGGATGCCCCGCTTCGCGCGGCGCCGAGAGCGGGCCGTTGCGCCGGCTGAGCCCGAAGCGGTGGAAACGCCCGCGACGGTGGCGGAGCCGTAACGTCGGGCGACCGCGAATTCTGGCAGCGGTGTTATCAAAACGTTAATGGATCGTTAAGGGGCCTTTGTACCCTACGGCAAATCGCAAACACCGTGATATGCGCTGTCTTCGCAAACAAGTTCATCAGTTGTGTCAAATTCGCCACGCACGCATCAAACTCGTCGTACTCTGCAGGTACAGCGTTAACAGCAACGTCAGTTCGAGCAGGAATACCAGGTAGGGGCTTTCTTAAGGCTACCTACATATTCTTAACTCAGCTAACAGGGGAGTTGGGTGTGACATACGTAGAAGAATCCGACACGATCATCGCACCACGCCTGACGCGCATCCAGCGTCCGCGCGCCTATATCGGAGCGCAAGCGCCGGTCGAGACCGTCCTCTACGGCGAGGACGATCCCTACCGGTGGGACGAGGCGAGAACGCGCATGTTCCAGTCGCTGGTTTTCGCCGAAGCGTTCCGCTTCCACTACACCAACTGTCGCCTCTATCAGAGGTATTGCGACCTGGAGGGAGTTAGCCCGGACACGCTAACGTTGCCGGAAGACATCGCGCGGGTTCCGTTGATCCCTGCCTCGATGTTCAAAGAGCAGACCATCCGCAGTGTGGATGAGGACGCGGTCGCGAAGGTGTGCCGCAGCAGTGGCACGCAGGGCGTCATCAGCAGGGTCAATCGCGACAACACCAGCCTCGAACGGTTCGTCGGATCCATCCGGTTGTCCGCCGAGCAACTGCTGGATCTGCGTGTGCGGGCCCAGGTATTCAACCTGGGCCCGGACACCGACGCGGCAGGCGACGTCTGGTTCCCATACGTGATGAGCCTGATCAGCCTGCTGCGGCCGGCAACGCACTACGTGCTCGACGGCGTCTTCGATCCGCGCAAAGTGGCCGACGACTTGATGGCATTGGACGAGGAGATCCAGCCGATCATCGTGGGACCGCCGATCTTTGTCGCGTACCTGCTGCAATATCTGACCGATCAAGGCGTCACGATGGATCTGGGTGCGCGCCGCGGTCTGCTGGTAACCGGCGGGGGCTGGAAGACACATACCGACGAAGAGGTCGATAGCGCGGAGTTCAGGGGCTGGTGCGCAAGGCAACTCGGGCTCGAGGGCACCGCCGTGCGCGATGCCTACAACATGGTCGAACTCAACACGGTGGTGTTCGAATGCGAGGCCGCGCACAAGCACATTCCGCCGTGGCTGATCGTAGAGGCGCTCGACCCGGAAACCCAGGAGCCGGTGCCTGCGGGCGAGATGGGTGTGCTCGCGTACTGGGACGCTCTGCCAACCGGTTACCCGGGCTTCGTCATCTCCGACGACTTCGGTGTCCTCGATCCGAGTGGATGTGAGTGCGGACGCGCGGGACCGACGATGAGTTTCATGCGGCGCGTGACCGCAGCCGACGACCGTGGTTGCGCCCGCGCCATGGATGCCGAAACAGAGGTCGCAGAGGAGGACCTGTCATGACCACCTTTGAGTCGCTTGCCACGTTTCTCGATACGCAGAACTCGGACGGCGGATCGATCAGATGCCTTCTGGAGATACCGGATTCCGGCGACCAGGACGCACCCCTTGTAGTCGTCGCTCCTAGCTACGCGCTGTCGATGCGCCATTTCGGACCCCTGTCACTGTTCTTGACCCGCAATGGTTTTCGCTGTCTGCGTTTCGACTACACGAACCACGTTGGGGCCAGCGAAGGCGATGTTTACGACTACAAGTTATCTACAGCCGCAGACGATCTTCGCGCGGTAATGGGCACACTCGCGGATTGGGGAGTGGAGGGACCGGTCGGTGTCATCAGTGTGAGCATGGGCGCCCGAATCGCATTCCGTGCGCTGAAGCAGCGGTCCGATGTCGCCGCCCTGGTGTCGTTGGTCGGGGTGGTGAACTTGCAGGACACCCTGAACAGCGTGGTCGGCGAGGACGTCGTCGCTGAAGGCCTCTCCGGAAGCGTTCCCCATGCCCGAGAGGTACTCGGATACCACGTCGGCGGGCAGATCGTCATGGACGCGATCGAACATGATCTGCACTCGCTCGAATCGACGAAATACGATGTGGCTCAATGTCGATTCCCGATCACGCACGTGTTCGCAGAAGACGACGCGTGGACCAAGCTAGAAGAGGCGGAGACGGTATTCGGTGAGGACGCCGACACCGCGCCGCGGCAGCTTTACATCCTGCCTGAAGCATCACACAAGCTGGAATACAACCCGGTGGCCGCACGCACCGCATTCTCAGTGGCGACCGCCGTAGTTGCGCGCGAGCTCACCGGCGCGGATCTGGCTGTCGAACAAGTGATCTCGCCGTCATTCAACGACGTCGTAGAAAAACACCGGCAAGAAAAGTCGCTAGATGGAGGGGCAGTTTAATGACCGATCAACTCGAACGAACCGTCACAGAGCAGGGGTTCACGATCCGTGACGAACCCTCAGGGAAGGTTCTAGAACTTCCGATTGTGGTTTGCGGGGAGGTGAAGATGCCGACCCCCGAAAATACGATCACGTTGAGCTATGGCGACGACATGGAGGTGCGCATCCCCCGGCTGGACGCCGCTGATGTCGCCCGTATCCGGGAGGCCGACAACCGCGACATCGCCGCATTGTCGATCGACGACGTCGCGATCTTCTTGAACGATCTCTGCAAGAAGTGGATCGACGAGGACTTCGAGTTCCGCAGGTTGGTGACCGAGACCATCAAGGAGACAGCCGGATACGTCGGTCCGAGCATTTACTACGACCTCGGCCTGCTGTCCACCGCGCTGCGTCGCATCAAGGTCTACGACATGCTGGAAAGCGAGATAGGCGACCCGTACCTGCTCGATGAGTGGTTGCCGCGCAAGACCGTTTACCTGCATGCCGAGCCGCGAGGCAAAGTCACGCACATCATGGTCGGCAACATCCCGATGGCCGGGCTGTTCTCGATCGTGCGCAGTGTGATGACCAAGAACATGACCATCGCCAAGCTGCCGAAGCGGGACGCAGTCACCAGCCTGTTGTTTGCGCTGAGTTTCGTCGGGATCGCGCCTGATCATCCGATCACGAAATCGTTGACCGTCGCTTATTGGGAACCGGGCTCGACGATCGAGGATGAGATCCTGGACATGTCCGATGTGGTCTGCGCGTGGGGCCACGAGGCGTCGATCGAGCCGATCAAGAAGCGGATCCGATACGGAACCGAGTTCGTCGAATTCGGCCCGAAGCGCAGCCTGCACCTTATCGGCAAGGACTCTGAGGATCTCGACTACGTCGCGATGAAGGCGGCGTACGACATGAGCATCTACGACCAGGTGGCCTGCTTCAGCCCGCAGGAGACGTTCTGCGAAGCCGATACGGCCGAGTACGCCGAGGCGCTGAGCCGATGGTTGAACACCAACCTGAAGCGCATGCCGAAAACGCCGGCTACGACCGACGAGAAGGCAGCCGTCGCGCGTACGCGCCGGGAGTGCGCCTTCCGCGGCTGGGAGGTCATCACACCGGAGGACAGCGGCACGGGCTGGACGATTGTTGTCACCGATGGGCCCTGCCGCATCTCGTCTCATCCTCTGAGCCGCACGATGTTCATCCATCCGGTGAAGGACCTGAGTGAGGCATTGCCGTGGACCGACAAGCACACTCAGACGATCGCCATCCATCCCCCGGAGCGGGCAACGGCACTGGCCGACGAACTAGCCTTCCGCGGCGTCGCCCGTATCACCGAGGTGGGCCGGGCCGGTCGGCCTCGACCGGGCTTTGCCCACGACGGCATGTTCCCGCTGGCGCGCCTGATTCGCTGGGTGACCATCGAACGTGGCGTCAAGTTCAAGTACAAGTTCTGGGGCATCCCTGTCGAAGAGGACGACCGACTGTTCTATGGCCGCGGCGAGGACAACGAGAACCCGGACCCGATGGAGGTCTGGAAGGTGTACGAGGAAATGAACCTCAAGTAGCACGATGTCAACGCACACCACGGCACCGCTTCATCCTGCACCCGACGTGCCGGATGGGGCGGTGCTGACCCGAGGGGCGGCCGCGACGGGCTTGGCGACGCTGAGCCCGCGCGGTGCCGTGCTTGACGCGTGGTATCCGGAGCCGGAGCTGGGCAGCCATTCTCGCGCTGCAAGCGAGCGGCTTGCACCGGAAGCGGTCCCGGAGTGGTTGCGGCAACTGTCGGGAATCGACGCGAGGTGTGACGCCGAAGTTGTGGCGATCCACACCACGATCGCCGATCTCAGCCGACCTCCTGTTGACGCGTACGACGCGTATCTGCGCCTACATCTGTTGTCGCACCGCATGATTCATCCGCATGACGCCAACCTCGACGGTCTCGATGACCTGCTGACCGACGTGGTGTGGACGAACCTCGGGCCTGTTGCTGTCGAGGACTTCCCCAGTCTGCATGCGCGGCTGCGTGCCCGCGGGCCGTTCACTGTCCACGGGGTCGGCAAGATCCCGAGGATGGTCGACTACGTGATTCCATCGGGCGTGCGCATCGCCGACGGTGCCCGCGTACAACTGGGCGCACATCTCGCTCCGGGGACCACTGTGATGCCGGAGGGTTTCGTCGACTACGACGCAGGCACCTTGGGCAATGCCATCATCGAAGGTCAGGTCGCTGCGGGCGTCGTCGTGGGTGATGGCTCCGATATCGGCGGCGGTACCGGAGGGGCCACGATCAGCATAGGTAAGC
>Ga0164308_10000808_pt1 | contig 16987 bp, 17 predicted proteins | sample Whisoiple_246_MG_FD_109983 | JGI IMG/M metagenome (GOLD analysis project Ga0164308, IMG submission 109983) | Soil microbial communities amended with fresh organic matter from upstate New York, USA - Whitman soil sample_246_MG | ecosystem: Environmental > Terrestrial > Soil > Unclassified >...
GGGGTCCGAGCCCCGGTAGGTTGCCGTGCATGGAAGCCGACGTCGTCGTCGTGGGAGCCGGCCTCGCCGGGCTCGTCGCCACCGCCGAGCTCGCCGATGGCGGCAAGCGGGTGGTGCTCGTGGACCAGGAGGGCGAGCAGTCGCTCGGCGGCCAGGCGTTCTGGAGCTTCGGGGGCCTGTTCCTCGTCGACTCGCCCGAGCAGCGGCGCATGGGAATCAAGGACTCGATCGAGCTGGCGACCCAGGACTGGATGGGCTCGGCGCAGTTCGACCGCGAGGAGGACTTCTGGCCGCGCAAGTGGGCCGAGGCCTACCTGCACTTCGCCGCGGGAGAGAAGCGCGCCTGGCTGCACGACCTCGGCCACCGCCTCTTCCCCGTCGTCGGATGGGCCGAGCGCGGCGACGGCCGCGCGGACGGCCACGGCAACTCCGTGCCGCGCTTCCACATCACGTGGGGCACCGGCCCGGGGATCGTCGAGCCGTTCGAGCGTCGGGTCCGTGCCGGCGTCGCGGCCGGACGCGTCACCCTCGCCTTCCGCCACCGCGTCGACGAGCTCGTCGAGTCCGGCGGCGTCGTCAGCGGCGTCCGTGGGGCGGTCCTCGCCCCTGACGGGGCGGCTCGGGGAAGGCCGACGAGCCGCGAGGTCGTCGGCGACTTCGAGATCACGGCCCAGGCGGTCATCGTCACGAGCGGCGGCATCGGCGGCGACCACGACCTCGTGCGGCGGGCCTGGCCCGAACGGCTCGGAGCCCCACCGAGGCGGATGGTCGCGGGCGTCCCGGCCCACGTCGACGGCCGGATGCTCGGCATCACCGAGGCCGCCGGTGGGCGCATCATCAACCCCGACCGGATGTGGCACTACACCGAGGGCCTGCGCAACTGGGACCCCGTCTGGGACAACCACGGCATCCGCATCCTGCCGGGCCCCTCGTCGCTGTGGGTCGACGCGACGGGCCGGCGGTTCCCGGCGCCCTACTTCCCCGGGTTCGACACCCTCGGCACGCTCGGGCACATCATGCGCACCGGGTACGACTACTCGTGGTTCGTCCTGACCCAGAAGATCATCGAGAAGGAGTTCGCCCTCTCCGGCTCGGAGCAGAACCCCGACCTCACGGGCAAGGACGTGCGCCAGGTGCTCGGGCGCGTCCGTCCCGGGGCACCGGCGCCGGTCGAGGCGTTCAAGCGGCACGGGGAGGACTTCGTCGTCGCCGACACCCTCGAGCAGCTCGTCCGCGGCATGAACGCGCTGACGGGCGAGGACCTCATCGACGAGAGGTCCCTGCGCGCGACGATCGTGGCGCGCGACAACGAGATGGCCAACGACTTCGGCAAGGACGCCCAGGTCACCGCGATCCGCGGCGCCCGGAACTACCGCGGCGACAAGCTGATCCGCGTCGCGACGCCGCACCGCCTCCTCGACCCGAAGGCCGGACCGCTCATCGCGGTGCGGCTCAACATCCTGACCCGCAAGACCCTCGGCGGCCTCGAGACCGACCTCACCGGACGCGTCATGCGAGCCGGCGGCGAGCCGCTGCCGGGCGTCTACGCGGCGGGCGAGGTCGCCGGCTTCGGCGGCGGCGGGATGCACGGCTACAACTCGCTCGAGGGCACCTTCCTCGGCGGCTGCCTCTTCAGCGGGCGCACGGCCGGACGCTCCGTGGCCGCGGCGCTCTGACCGCCGGACGCTCGCTACCCAAACCGGACCCCAGCCCTTATCTTTACCCCGTGAATTCATCGCAGGCATCTCCCGGCTCGCAGGCGTCACTGCGCGAAGCCAACCGCCTGCGTGTCCTCGAGGCCCTGCGCGACCAGGGCGCCATGACCCAGGTCGAGATCGCCGGCGCGACGGGGCTGTCCCCCGCCACCGTCTCGAACATGGTCAAGGAGCTCGACGCGGCCGCTGCCGTCGAGCTGGCCCCGAGCATCCGCAACGGCCGCCGCGCCGTCCTCGTCAAGCTGGCGACCGGCAACACACTGCTCGCCGGGATCGCCTTCGGCGACCGCGACGTGCGCGTCGCCGTGGCCACCGGCCCCCGTGACGTCATCGGCCGCCAGCGCATGCCGCTGCCGCAGAACCACCACGCCGACGAGGGCATGGAGCGCGCCGCCCGGCTGCTGTCCGACCTCGTCGAGAAGGCCGGCCGGGCGATGCCCGACATCAAGGCCGTCGGCGTCGGCATCCCGGCCCCGGTCGACAGCGTGACGGGCCAGGTCGGCTCCGAGAGCATCCTGCCCGGGTGGCGGGGCGTCGACGTCGCCGACGAGATGAGCGGGCGCATCGGCGCACCGGTCTCGGTCGACAACACGGCCAACCTCGGCGCTCTGGGCGAACTGAGATGCGGTGCACTGCAAGGGATTTCGGACGCCGCCTACATCAAGCTGTCCTACGGCGTCGGGGCGGGACTCGTGATCGGTGGCGACGTGTTCCGCGGCCACGCCGGGACGGCCGGCGAGATCGGCCACCTCACCATCGACGAGGACGGCCCGATCTGCCGGTGCGGCAACCGCGGCTGCCTCGAGACCTTCATCGGCTCCCCGGCCCTGACCGAGGCGCTGGCCGGCTCGCACGGCCGCCTGACGCTGCGCGACCTCGTGGCGCGGGCCCTCGACGGCGACCCCGGCTGCCGTCGCGTCCTCGACGACGCCGGCCGGCACCTCGGGGTGGCGGTGGCGGGCCTCGTCAACCTGCTCAACCCCCAGGTCGTCGTCGTCGGCGGCCAGCTGTCCGCGGTCGGTGGCCTCATCACCGACCCGATGCGCCGGGCGCTCGAGCGCAGCGCGATCCCGAGCGCCGCGGCGTCGGTCGAGATCCGCCGGTCCGAGCTCGACACCGACGCCGACGTCGTCGGGGCGATCGTCGCCGCCGAGACGCTGCACGCCTCCCGCGAAGGCCTCGTCGTCACGATTACGTCCACTTCTTGAATTCAAGGCTTGACGCCAAGGCCGCGCACACGCTGTACTCCGTACGGCCGCACCACCGAGGTTGCCGGCGCAAGAACAAGGGAGTTCCACACCATGCGTGCTCGCTCGACCCGTCTGGCCGGCCTCGTCCTCGCCGCCGGCCTCGGCATCACCTCGCTCGCCGCGTGCGGCAGCAACGGCACCGGCTCGTCCTCCGGCAGCAGCGGCGGCGCGGACACCGGCGGCAAGAAGATCGCCCTCCTGCTGCCCGAGTCGAAGACCACCCGTTACGAGACCTTCGACCGCCCGCTCTTCGAGGCCGCGATCAAGGCCTCGTGCTCCGACTGCCAGGTCATCTACAGCAACGCCGACCAGGACGCGAGCAAGCAGCAGCAGCAGGCCGAGGCGGCGCTGACCCAGGGCGCCAGCGTCCTCGTCCTCGACCCCGTCGACGGCAAGGCCGCCGCGTCGGTCGTCGCGAGCGCCAAGAGCAGCGGCGTGCCCGTCGTCGCCTACGACCGCTTCATCGACGGCGCCGACTACTACGTGTCCTTCGACAACGAGACCGTCGGCAAGCTGCAGGCCCAGACCCTCGTCGACCTCGCCAAGAAGAGCGGCAAGACCTCCGGCGACGTCGTCATGATCAACGGCTCGCCGACCGACCCCAACGCCGCCGACTTCAAGAAGGGCGCCCACAGCGTCATCGACGGCAGCGGCTTCAAGGTCGCCGCCGAGTACGACACCCCGGACTGGAGCCCCGACAAGGCCCAGCAGTGGATGGAGGGCCAGATCTCCGCGGTCAAGGGCAGCCTCGTCGGCGTCTACGCGGCCAACGACGGCACGGCCGGCGGCGCGATCGCGGCCCTCAAGGGTGGCGGCGTCAACCCGCTGCCGCCCGTGACCGGCCAGGACAGCGAGCTCGCCGCGATCCAGCGCATCCTCTCCGGCGACCAGGCCATGACGATCTACAAGCCGATCAAGCCCGAGGCCGAGGCCGCCGCCAAGGCCGCCCTCGCCCTCGCCGCCAAGGAGACGCCCGAGAAGTCCGGCGACTTCAAGGGAATCGCGGCCACGATCCTCGACCCGGTCGCCGTGACGAAGGACAAGATCAAGGACTCGGTCGTCAAGGACGGCATCTACAAGACCGCCGACATCTGCTCCGGCAGCGTCGCCGCCGCCTGCACGGCCGCCGGCATCAGCTGAGCTCCTCCGGGTGCGGGCGACGCCGACCGGGCCGCCCGCACCCGCACTCACACTCTCCCCTCCACCGGCACCACCCTCCCGCTCCCTCTCCGACCGAAGGACGGCCCCGATGACCGGCATGACCGGCATGACCGCCACCACCTCGCCGCCACCTGCACCGACGCAGACGGCCGTGCTCTCGCTGCGCGGCATCTCCAAGCGCTTCGGTGCGGTCCAGGCCCTCTCGAACATCGACTTCGACGTCAACCCGGGCGAGGTCGTCGCCCTCGTCGGCGACAACGGCGCCGGCAAGTCCACGCTCGTCAAGACGATCGCCGGCGTCTACACCCCGGACGCCGGCACCATGGAGTTCGCCGGTTCGCCCGCCACCGTCACCTCCCCCGCCGAGTCCCAGCGGCTCGGCATCGCGACGGTGTTCCAGGACCTCGCGCTGTGCGACAACCTCGACGTCGTCGCCAACCTCTTCCTCGGCCGCGAGCTGCGCACCGGCCGGGCCCTGGACGAGGTGCGGATGGAGCAGGAGAGCTGGCGGCTGCTGCGCCAGCTCTCGGCCCGCATCCCGTCGGTGCGCATCCCCGTCGCGAGCCTCTCGGGCGGCCAGCGCCAAACCGTCGCCATCGCACGCTCGCTCCTCGGCGACCCGAAGGTCGTCATGCTCGACGAGCCCACCGCGGCCCTCGGCGTCGCCCAGACCGCGGAGGTGCTCAACCTCGTCGAGCGCCTGCGCGAGAACGGGCTCGGCGTCATCCTCATCAGCCACAACATGAGCGACGTCATGGCCGTCGCCGACCGCGTCACCGTGCTGCGGCTCGGGCGCAACAACGGCACGTTCGACGTCAGCCGCACCAACGTCCAGGAGATCATCGCCGCCATCACCGGCGCCACGACCAACGCGGTGTCCGAGCGGGCCTCCCGGCGCGCCCAGACCGAGCCGACCGAGACGCAGGAGCAGCAGTGAGCACCACGACACCCGACCCGACCCGCGACGCCGCCCCGGCCGCCCCGGCCGCCCCGGCTGCCCCGGATGCCCCGGCTGCCCCGGCTGCCCCGGCTGCCCCCGCGCTCCCGGCCGACCTGCAGGACGAGCGGCTCATCGCCGAGGCGGGTCTCGCCGGCGCGGCCCGCGCCTTCCTCTCCCGGCTGCGCAGCGGCGACCTCGGCGCCCTGCCGGTCGTCGTCGGCCTCGTCATCATCTGGGTCGTCTTCCAGAGCCTCAACGACGCGTTCCTGTCGCCGCGCAACCTCGTCAACCTGACGCTGCAGAGCGCGGCGATCGGCACCATCTCGATCGGCATCGTCCTCGTGCTGCTGCTCGGCGAGATCGACCTGTCCGTCGGCTCGATCAGCGGGCTCGCGGCGGCGATCGTCGCCGTCGGCACGGTCGAGCGCGGCTGGCCGGCGCCCGTCGCCATCGTCGCGGCGATCCTCGCCGGCACCGTCATCGGCATCGCGTACGGCGCGATCTACACCCGGTTCGGGGTACCGAGCTTCGTCATCACCCTGGCGGGCCTGCTCGGCTTCCTCGGCCTGCAGCTCAAGGTCCTCGGCGAGACCGGGTCGATCAACCTGCCGTTCGACTCGGGTCTGGTGAAGTTCGCCCAGCAGACGTTCCTGCCGCCCGTCGTCGCCTACGTCCTCGCGCTGCTCGTCGTCGCGGCGTACGTGGCGACACGGCTGCGCGCCAACGCCCGACGCGACGCGGCCGGCCTGTCGACGACGCCCGTCGGCTTCGTCGCGGCGCGCACCGCCTTCCTCGCCGTCGTCCTCATCGCCCCGATCGCGGTGCTCAACCAGGACCGTGGCGTGTCGGTGATGTTCCTCGTGTTCCTCGCGCTCGTCGTCGTCATGGACTTCGCCATCCGGCGCACCGGCTGGGGCCGCTCGGTCATGGCGGTCGGCGGCAACGTCGAGGCGGCGCGGCGGGCCGGCATCAACGTGCGGCGGATCTACCTCACGGTCTTCGCGCTGTGCTCGACGTTCGCGGCGGTCGGCGGCATCTTCGCGGCGGCGCGCCTCGCGGCGGCCAACCAGAGCAGCGGCGGCGCCGACACCAACCTCAACGCCATCGCGGCTGCCGTCATCGGCGGGACGAGCCTCTTCGGCGGCCGCGGCTCGGCCTACGCCGCCCTCCTCGGCATCCTCGTCATCCAGTCGATCAGCAACGGCCTGGCCCTCATCAACCTCGGCTCCCCGGAGCGGTACATGATCACCGGCGCGGTGCTGCTCCTCGCCGTGACGGTGGACGCGCTGAGCCGGCGCAGCCGGGCGGCCCACGGACGCGCCTGACGCGCCTGACGCGTCGGGCGTGCCGGGGCCGGCACGAGACCTTCGCCGACGGTCGGTCGGCGGGGGCGGGAGGAGGGCCCGGCGGTGGGAGACCACCGCCGGGCCCTCTGGCGTCCGCGCACCGTCACACCGACGACGGCTGCCACTCGCGCCGGAGCAACCCGTGGACCCACGAGTCGGAGACGACACCGTCGACGACGCAGTCCTCGCGCAGCGTCCCCTCGAGCACGAACCCGAGCTTCTCGAGCACCCGGGCCGACGGCGCGTTGCGGGTGTCGACCTCGGCCTGCACACGGTTGAGGTCGAGGGCGCCGAAGGCCCACGTCAGCAGCGCGCGAACGGCCTCCGTGGCGTAGCCGTGGCCCCAGGCCGCCTCGCCGAAGCAGTAGCCGAGGGAGGCGCTGCGGAAGTCGGGGTTCCACCGGTTGAGGGTGCACCACCCGAGGAAGACGCCGTCGTCGCGTCGCTCGACGGCCAGCCGGGCGCCCGTGCCCTCCTCCTCCATCTGGCGGCACACGGACAGGAACCGCTCGGCGCGCGCGAGGTCGGTCCACGGCGGCGAGTCCCAGTAGCGCAGCACGACGGCGTTGCTGTGCAGCGCGTAGAGGTCGCCGGCATCGGCGTCGTCGAACGGGCGCAGCCGCAGACGGTCGGTGGCCAGCATCGGGGTGGGGAGCGACATGGGCGTCATGCTCCCGTCGCCGTGACGCTCCGGCAACCGAATTGCCCGCAGGCCGCTGGGCGCTCAGCCGAGCGTCGCCAGCGCGCGCTCGTCGGCCGAGTCCGCCTCCGCCCCGTTCCGCGACCGTCGACCCGACCGCACGGCGGCGAGCAGGACGAGCAGGCCCAGGCCGCTCAGCGTCGCGCCGACCCAGAGTGGCGAGGTCCAGCCGAGTCCGGCGGCGATGGCGAGGCCGGAGAGCCAGACGCCGAGGAAGTTGCCGACGTTGAAGGCGGCGATGTTGGCCGAGGAGGCCATCGTCGGGGCGGCCGACGCGTGCTCGAGCACCCGCATCTGCAGACCGGGCACCGTGGCGAACCCGAAGAAGCCCATCGCGAGGAGCATCGCGGCCGCGCCCCACCGGCTGCCGGCGAGCAGGCCGAAGGCGACGAGGGAGGCCCCGAGGGCGAGCGTCAGCGAGACGAGCGTGCGGGTCAGGGCGCGGTCGGCCCACCGGCCGCCGAGCAGGTTGCCCGCGAACAGGCCCACCCCGAAGAGGACGAGCAGCCACGGGACGGCCGCCTCCTCGAACCCCGAGACGCGCGTCAGGAGCGGCTCGACGTACATGAACGCCCCGAACATCCCGCCGAAGACCAGCACCGTCATGGCGAGGGAGTACCAGACCTGCGCGGAGCGGAACGCGGCGAGCTCGGTGCGCAGCGACGCCACGCGCCCCTGCGTCCCGCTCGTGGCGTCGGCCGGTGCCGGCGCGTCGCGGACGAGGAGGGCGATCCCGACGAGGGCCACGACGCCGACGACGGCGATGACGGCGAAGGCGGCCCGCCAGCCCCACTGCTGGCCGACGAACGTGCCGAGCGGGACGCCGAGGACGTTGGCGAGGGTCAGCCCGCCGAACATGATCGAGATGGCGCCGGCCTTGCGGTGGGCCGGCACGAGCGAGGCGGCGAGCACCGAACCGATGCCGAAGAACGCCCCGTGCGCGAGGGCGGCGACGACGCGTCCGGCGAGCAGGGCCGCATAGCCGCCGGCCAGCGCCGAGGCGGTGTTGCCGACGACGAAGAGCACCATGAGCGCGAGGAGGGCGCGCTTGGGTCGCCAGGCGCCGATGAGCGGTGTCAGGCCCAGGGCGCCGACGACGACCGCGAGTGCGTACCCGCTGACGAGGTAGCCGGCGGTCGGGATCGAGACCGCCATGTCGGTCGCGACCGCCGACAGCAGGCCGGCGATGACGAACTCGGTGAGGCCGATGCCGAAGCCACCGAGGGCGAGGGCGACGAGGCCGAGAGGCATGCGAGGGAGTCCTTCCGGGAGGACGCGGGAGCGTCGGGGGCGCGTCGTTGTCGTCGCCGATAGGCCGCGTGTGCAACTAACTGACTTGACCGAAGTTAGTTGCACACGCCGGATATTGCAAGCGCGCGTTATGATGGGGGCATGGGTATCGCCGACACCGCCGTGGAGGTGCGCGCCAGCGGATGGCGCACGCTCGCCGCGCTGCACGGGCACATCGAGGCCGCGCTCGAGCGCGAGCTGAGCCGTGAGCACGGCGTCTCCGTCGTCGAGTTCACCGTCCTCGACGCCCTCTCGCGCCAGGACGGCTGGCACATGCGGATGTCGCAGCTGGCCCGGGCCGCCGCGCTGTCGTCGTCGGCCACGACGCGCCTCGTCAACCGGCTCGAGGAGCGGGGCCTGCTGACCCGCGTCCTCTGCGCCGACGACCGCCGCGGCATCTACACCGAGCTCACCGCGAGCGGTCGCCGCCTGCACCGGGCCGCGTCACCGACCCACGACCGCGTCCTCGAGGCCTCGCTCGAGCAGGCTCGCGGCCTACCCGAGCTCGCGCCGCTCGTCGACTTCCTCCACGCGCCGGTGGCCACGCAGCCCGCGACGGGTCGCTGAGCTCAGGCGTCGGAGCGCTCGCGCACCGGCTCGCCGACCACCCGACGCACGACGTCGGGGGCCGAGCCGTCGACCCACGCCTCGAGCCTGGTGTGCAACCACGGCACGAGGGCCCACGTGGCGAACCACACGACGAGCACGCCCACGGCGACGCCGGTGACGACGTCGTGCCAGTAGTGGGCCCCCGTGACGACGCGCGAGACCCCGACCGCGAGCGCGACCGGGGCGGCGAAGCGCCACCACGTCGGGGCGAGCACGACGACGGCGGTGGCGAGCGACGCGGCGATGACCGCGTGGTTGCTCGGCCACGAGTAGTCGCCCGGCGGCGGGCAGGCCGCGAGCGGGTGCACGGCGAGGGTGCGGCACGGCCGCTCCTCACCGACGACCGACTTGACGACCTCGCTCAGGACGTAGGCGCCGACCGTCGTGACCCCCGCCGCGACGGCCAGGGCGACGTGCTCGAGGCCGCGTGACCGCGCGCGCCACGCGAGGAAGCCCGCCGCGCCGAGCAGGACGATGATGCCGAGCTCGCCGACGACCTCGAAGAGCGCGCCGAGCGGGCCGGGCAGGGCGGTGCCGAACGCGGCGGTCACCCGGTAGAGCGGCTCGCGCGCCAGGGTCAGCAGCAGCACGAGGACGACGCACGCGCCGACGGCAGGCAGCACGCCGGAGCCGCCGATGCGGCGTCGGACGTCGGAGGTGCCACTGGCCCGAAAAGACATGGGCACGACCGTAGGCCACGATCCTGACAGCCGCCTGCCACCCCCCGGTCAGCCTTCCGTCAGCCTCCGTCCACCTAGAGACGGCCACGGATCGGGGTGCGCTCGACCGGGTCACCCTCCTCGGGCATGACCATCTCGGCGCGGACGCCGAGCAGACGCACCTCGCGGTCGGGGTCGAGGCGTCCGGCGAGCTCGAGGGCCGCCGCGACCACCGCGTCGGCGTCGGTGGTCGGTGCCGGCAGCTTGCGCGCCTTGGTCGAGGTGAAGAACGGGGCGTACCGCACCTTGAGGGTGACCCGGAAGACGGGGCGCCCCTCCTTGACGGTGTCCTCGAAGACCTGCGCCGCGAGGACCCGCACCGCCTCCTGCACCTGCTCCGGCGTCGTGAGGTTCTCCTGGTAGGTGGTCTCGCGGCTGTGGCCACGCGCGACCCACGGGGTGTCGTCGACGACCGCCGACCCCAGGCCTCGCCCCAGCTGGTGGTACCAGACGCCCATCCGCGGGCCCAGCTCACCGACGAGGACGGCCTCGTCGGCGTCGGCGAGCTGGCGCACGGTGTCGATGCCGTGGGCCGCGAGGCGCTTGGACACCTTGGACCCGATGCCCCAGAGGTCGATGGTCGGCCGCTCGCCCATGACCTCGAACCAGTTGTCGCGGGTCAGGCGGAAGACGCCGCGGGGCTTGCCGAACCCGGTGGCGATCTTGGCCCGCACCTTGTTGTCGCCGATGCCGACGGAGCAGTGCAGGTCGGTGGCCTCGAGCACGGCCTCCCGGACGCGGGCGGCGAAGGCCTCCGGGTCGTCGGTGTCGACGCCGAGGAACGCCTCGTCCCAGCCGAGCACCTCGACGACGACACCGAGCGAGCGGAGGGTGTCCATGACCCGGCCCGACGCCTCGGTGTAGGCCTCGGCGTCGACCGGCAGGATGACGGCGTCCGGCACCTTGCGCGCCGCGAGCCGCAGCGGCATCCCCGACCCGACGCCGAACGCGCGGGCCTCGTAGCTGGCCGTCGACACGACGGCCCGCTCGGTGGGGTCGCCGCGGCCGCCGACGATGACCGGCCGGCCGGCGAGCTCGGGGTGGCGCAGCACCTCGACCGCCGCGATGAACTGGTCGAGGTCGACGTGCAGCACCCAGCCGCTCGCCCGGGCGGCGCCGTCGGTCGTGCCGTCGGTCATGCCGCCATTGTGCCCACGACCACCGACGGCTCAGGAGTCACCGATGCGCTTGCCGCGTTTGAAGGTGTAGGCCTCGTGCGTCTCGACGTCCGCCCGCCCCGGCAGTCCCGCACCGGGGTCCGGGTCGACCCGGGCGGGGTCGAGGACGGGGTCGCCGGACGGGTCCTCGTCGGGCGGGCCGGCGGCGTCCTGGGCCTGCGCCGCGACGACGACGCCGTGGTACAGCATGAGAGCGGCCAGGGCCGTGACGAGCCAGGCCGACACCGCGAGACCGCGGCTCGTGTGGGCACCGCCGAGGTCGGACCGCAGGACGTGGAGGACGGCCGCGACCGCGCCCACGAGGGCGGCGCCGACGAGCCAGAGGGCAGCCGAGCGCCGCGTCGTTGTGCTCACGGGGTCACTCTCGCACAGCACCGCGGGTGTGCGAGGCGGGTCGGGCGCGACGTGCCGGGGCGTCGGTTCAGCGGCTCGCCCGCGCGGCCTTCGCCGCGCTCTTGCGGGCAGCCTTCGCGGCCGTCGTGGCCGCCTTGGCAGCGGTCGTGGCCGCCTTCGCCTGGGCCTTGGCGTCCGTGGCCGCCTGCTTGCTCGCCTGCTTGCTCGCCTGCTTGGCCGCGTGCTTCGCCGGCTTGAGCGTCTTCGCCGGCTTGAGCCTCTTCGCCGGCTTGAGCGTCTTCGCCGGCTTGGGCGCCTTGGCGGGCTGGTGCGTCGCGGGCTGGAGCGGCTGGGCAGGAACGGCACCGCCGACCGGCTCGGCGGGCCGCAGGCCCGTGCCGGTGACTGCGGCGAGGCCGTCGAGGCCGGGCTTGGGGGCGAACGCGTCCGTCGGCAGGAGCGGCGCCGTCGGCGTCGCGGCGGCGCGCACGACCTCGGCCGTGCGAGCGGTCGCGCTCGGCTGCGGCGAGGGAGCCGTCGAGCCGACGGCGCGGTGCGGGCTCGGCGGCACGAGCGTGCCGGTCACCGACGGGACGACACTCAGCTCGGTGCTCGTCCGGTGCGGCGCGCCGGGAGCCACCGACGCAGGACCGGAGGCGGACGCCGTCGGCGTGGACGGGTGAGCGGACGCGATCGGCGAGGAGACCGGGACGGGCACGCCGTGCTGGACGGCGTCCTCGCGGCGTGCCGCGGCGTCGACCGAGCCGACGATCAGTGCGCCGACCGCCACGACGAGCAGGAGGCTCCCTCCGCGCAGGCCGCCGACGTGGTTCAGCGTCAGGCGCCCGAGGATGATCGCGGCGGAGGTGGCGAGGAGGGTCGAGACACCGAGGACGACGAGGCCCCCGGTCGGGCCACCGATGAGCGTGCCGAGCACGACGAGGGCAGCCATGAGCGTGAACCCGAGGCCGGAGCCCTCGGGGAGGCGCCGACCGCGCGGGCGGGCCAGCAGGTCGACGGTGTCGCGCGGCGCGAGCGCCGGTCGAGACGGGAGCGTGAACGCGGCGTCGTCCGCCTCGACGAACGGGCGCGTCTCGTCGTCGCCGGTGAGGTCGACGTCGCTGCGGTCGACGTCGGCGGCGAGGGCTTCCTCGCGCGACGACGGGCGGGCACCCCGCGACTCGGGCAGCGCTGCGGCCCAGAGGTGCCAGCCGCGCGGCGGCACGGGCCACTCGGGGTCGGGAAGGAGCCGCTCACCGGTCCCCGCGCCCACCGGCACGAGCGCACGGTCGAGCGACAGATCGAGCGCCATGCGGTGCATCGTCGTCGTCCTGGACATGTCCGGACCCCCTCCACCCCTCACGATCGGGACCCTCGACCCGACCCTTGTGGACCGTCCCACCGGTCCGTCAGGCTCGAGCGTACGGGGAAAGTCACGAAATGTCCCGCAAAAGGTAAAAGAATGGTCAAGTGCGACGGATCAGGCCCCGTCATCGTCGTGCACGGGGTAGAGGCGACCGGTGAGCCACGCCGAGGTCTGGTCCGCGAAGTGCGGGTCACCCTCGACCCCGGAGGCCCCGATCGGCACGACCCAGCGGCTCGCCGAGCGGTCCGCGAGATCCCACACGTACCGCGCGACGGGACCGCCGTAGGCCCGGTCGGTGACACCGGGCGCGCTCGCTGCCGCGAGGACGCAGCCCTTGTCGCCGGGCACCGGGACGGGCGACACCGCGGGAGCACCTCCGACGCCGTCGAGCGCGTGCAGCGGGTCGAGGCGGTGGCGGTCGCCCCACACGGCGTCGGGCCCGACCGACTCGGCGGCGCGCTGGAGCGCGACCCGGACCCCGACCGAGACGTCGATGCCGAGCGTGCCCGCGCCCTCGACGAGCGTGTGCCAGCCGGCCCCGAGCTGGCCGAACGGGTTGGTCCACGCCGCGAAGATCCCTGAGTGGCCAAGGGGTTCGCGGACCGCGGCGAGCTGCGGCTGCTCCGCGAACCACCGGACGAGGGCGGTGCGCCAGGCCGCGAAGAGCACCGCCGCGTGGCTGTCGACGTCGCTGTGGCCGTCCCAGGCCAGGAGGGTCTCGCGCACCTCGGCAGCCCGGCCCTCCACGTCGGCCGCCTCGACGAGCGGACGCATCGGCTCGGCCTGGCCGTTGAGGGTGTCGACGTGGATCGCCGCGAAGTCGTCGACGGTGAGGTCGGCGCGGTCACCGACGAGGGCGCGGATCCGCTCGGCCCGGAAGGGAGTCGCGTAGTCGACGCCGAGCCCGCCGCCGCTCGCGCGGTCGTTGGCGCTGACCATGACGTCGTCGACGTCGGTCACCGGGGGCGTCCGGTAGCCGCGCCACTCGTGGCGGGGGTCCCACGCCGGCAGCGGCAGCTCGAGGGCCGCGGGGTCGCGGTCGGGCACGCGCCCGGCGACCACGTGCCGGACGCGTCCGGTGGTGTCGGCGACGAGTCCGCTGTTGACCGGCTCGACCCAGTGGGCAAAGGCCGCCTCGACGTCGTCGACGCTGCGGGCGCGCAGCAGCGGCAGCAGCGCCGAGAAGCCGAGGTCCTCCTCGACGGAGGTGGGGGTGCGCAGGCTGTAGGCCGTCGGGTGCGCGCGCCGGGGGGCCGACGCCGCTGCGCCCGAGGTGTCCGACGCGTCGGCGACGGCCCGGTCGAGCTCGGCCTCGAGCCCGGTCACGACCGGCCCGCGACGCGTCACGACCACGGGCACGACGACGTCGTCACCGCCACGCACCCGCACGACCTCGCTCGAGGCGTCGGCCGGCTCCCAGCCGTCGACGCCGCGCGCCTCGAGGAGCAGCCCGCCCGACGCGTCACGGCCGGTGACGCGCAGCGACTCGGTCGTGAGGTCCTGGTAGTCGGCCATGGCGTTGGTGATGCCCCAGGCCACGGTGCCGGTGTGCGCGAAGTGCTGGACGCCGGGCACGCCCGGGAAGGTGAACCCGACGACGTCGAGCTCGGGGCAGGCCAGGCCCACCTGCTGGTAGCAGCCGGGCAGCTCGATGGTGCGGTGCGGGTCGCCGGCGATGAGGGGCAGCCCGCCGACCGTGCGGTGCCCGGCGACGACCCACGCGTTGCTGCCGGAGCGGTCCGAGCCCTCGGTGCGCAGCAGCGGTACGACGTGCGGTCCGAGCCGCTCGGCGACGTGGGCGTTGAACAGCTTCGAGGGGAAGGTGCCGAAGAGCAGGTGGATGCCCCAGAAGATCCCGAGCGGGGTCCACGGCTGCCACGGCCGCGGTGCGGCGGCGTACGCCTCGAGGCCCAGGGCGCGAGTTTCCGACGCCTTCGAGAGTCCTTCTGCCAGTGTCGAGTTGACGCCGTCGACGTAGGCGTCGAGCCACTCCTGGGTCTCGGGGTCGAGCTTCTCGAAGCAGCGGCGGACCGTGGGCTCGAGGCGTACCTGACGCGCGAACCGGTCCCACTCGAGGCCGTCGACGCCGACGTGCTCCGCGGTGCGTCCCTCCATCCGCCACCGGTGGTGCTCGACCTGCCAGGCCCGGTCGAGTGCGGTGACCTGCCCCTGGAGCCGGGCCAGTGCGATGACGTCGTCGGCCCACAGGTGCGGCACGCCGAGCGGGTCGCGACGGACGCGAGCCCTCACCTCGCGTCCTTCAGCCGGCCCCACGCGTGCCAGCGGTCGACCGCGACGTGCGCCGTGACCCGCGGCCGGTCGCGCACCCGGTACGGCTTGCCGGTGTAGTGCCGCGCGATGCGGTCGATGTCGCGCAGGTCGGTGTCGTCGAGGAGCTCGACGACATGACCCTGCAGGCTCACGTGGGTGATCCAGTCGTCGGGGTCGATGGCGCTGAGCGCGACCCGCGGCTCACGGCGCAGGTGGGCCAGGCGGGTGCGGCCGGCGTCGAGGTTGACGACGACGCGGCCCTCCTCGAAGAGGTACCACGTGGGTACCGACACGGGCTGGCCGTCGCGGCGCACGGTGCTCATCGTGGCGTGGTTGGGACGCGCGAGGAAGTCGGCGACCTCGCCGGGCAGGGGCGGACGGCTCACGACGTGTCAGCCCTGCCCGCCGCGGGCCAGGTGCGCCTCGACCTCGCGGAAGAACGCGTCGGCGAGGCGGACGTACTGCTGGAGCGTCAGGCGGACCGGGTCGCCGGGAGCAAGACGCAGCACCGTACGTGCGGGATCGAGCGGGGACCGCGGGTCGGCGACGAGGGTGCCGCCGGCCTCCATGAGCGACCGGACGACCGCCCGCACCTCGTCGACGGCACCGCCGCGGCCGAGGAGGGCGCGTGACCGCTCGCCGAAGTAGCCCTCGAGGACGATGAGCATGTTGTTGAAGTACTCGTACTCCAGCGACGCGAGAGCCCCTTCGAGCAGCTCGACGTCGGCGTCGCCGTGGTCGCGCGCCGCCTGGGCGACCTCGCGGAACATGGCCACCTGGGTCTCCGAACGCGAGCGGCACGCGTCGACGTAGTCCTGCTCGCTGTCGTCGTAGTCGCGCATGCCGGCCATGGGATCAGCGTAGTCAGTCGACGGCGCTGCCCCACGTGTTCGAGCCGGCCGACAGGTTCTGCGTCAGCCGGTTGCCGTGGCCGGTTCGCGTCGTGGTCGCCACAGGAGACCGGCATCGTCTCGGGACCCCACGCCACTCGAGACGGGGCCCGAGGCGGGACGCTACGTTGGGCGCATGGTGGATCGGCGGGAGCGCAACGTGCTCGGCGGCGACCTCGAACCCTGCGGCACCGACCCGGTCACCGGCTTCTACCGCGACGGCTGGTGCACGACCGGCCCCGAGGACCGCGGCAGCCACACCATCTGCGTCATTGCGACCCGCGAGTTCCTCGACCACCAGAGGGCCGTCGGCAACGACCTCGTGACGCCGCGGCCCGAGTGGCGCTTCCCCGGGCTGACGCCGGGCGACCGGTGGTGCGTGGTCGCCGCGCGCTGGCTGCAGGCCCAGCAGGACGGCGTCGCGGCACCGGTGTTCCTCGCGGCGACGCATGAGCGCGCGCTCGAGATCGTGCCCCTCCAGCTGCTCCAGGACTACGCCGCCGACATCCCCGACGACCCGAGCTCGCTGCTGTGAACGCCCCGACGCCCTTCACCGCCGACGAGATCCGCGCCGGCTGCCCCGACGGTCGCACCATCACGCTGCTCGTCGAGCCGGCCGGGGGCGAGCCGTTCCGACGCGTCAACCGCTACCGCGACGCCGACCACGACGGCGTCACGATCGACCGCTGGACGCTGGGGCCCGACGGCGAGCGGGTCGGCGAGGTGGCGGCCACGCGCTCGACGTGGCTCGAGCTGCAGGCCCACGCGTCGTTCCCCGCCGACGTCACGACGGTGACGCGCGAGACAGTGGAGCTCCCCCTCGGCGAGGTCGAGGCACTGCGCTACCGCGTCGGCACGGGCGCGGACGCCGCCACGTTCTGGTTCGCCCCTGCGCACCCCGGCATGCCTGTCCGGTACGAGTCACCCTCTGCCGCAGGCGGTGTCGACCGCACGACCGTCGTCTCGGACACGGTGTCGTGACGGCTGTCCAACCACCCGGTGCCGCGCTCGTGCCAGAGCTCGAGCCCGACTGCTCCCGCTGCTTCGGGCTCTGCTGCGTGGCGCTGCCGCTGATCCGCTCGGCCGACTTCCCCGTCGACAAGCCCGCCGGCGAGCCGTGCCGCAACCTCCTGCCCGACGACCGGTGTGGCATCCACGACCGGCTGCGTGAGACGGGCTGGAAGGGCTGCACGGTCTTCGACTGCTTCGGCGCCGGCCA
>Ga0164308_10000810_pt1 | contig 16976 bp, 26 predicted proteins | sample Whisoiple_246_MG_FD_109983 | JGI IMG/M metagenome (GOLD analysis project Ga0164308, IMG submission 109983) | Soil microbial communities amended with fresh organic matter from upstate New York, USA - Whitman soil sample_246_MG | ecosystem: Environmental > Terrestrial > Soil > Unclassified >...
GAGAACCCACCGTGTCCTTCGCCGGTCTTCAATTCGCGGCGAGGGAAACTGATATCCACGTCCTTACCGAATTTTAGAACACCGAACGAGACACCCACAGCGTCAACTCGTCCGACAGCGCTGAGAGCCTCCTGAATGACTTCCGGCTTGACTGATCCGTAGACCTCGATGTCGATATCCTTGGATTCAACCCCGAGCAGGAAGTCGCGCACGCAACCCCCAACCGGGAGTGGTCGCCCACCGGCCTCAGTGATTACGTTGATGGCCGTCTGAGCCTCTGGAGACAACTTCATGCCGTCACACTAGCACTACATCGAGGTTATGTCAAGCGATTCAGTCCGACTTTGGCAAGCGCTCGTTGAGAAGGTCGATGACATCCTGCACGTCAGCGTCATCCTCCTGGCGGCATTCCACCCTAGCGGCCTCCCAGGCGCTCCAATGACCACTAACGAGCGCCCAGAGGGACAATGCGGCCACATACGTTACGGAGGTGATCCAGCCGGTGACAATCGAAACCGGGATCATCACAATCCAAAAGATCGTCAACCAGCCGTTAACTCTCCGCATCGTTGACGGACTAGCGAACCAATCGTGGAACTTACTCACCCATAGAGTCTATCAGAAATAGACAAGACCCAGAATCTTGTCCCGCAGGTCATCCAGGGTGCCGTCATTCTCAATAACAACATCCACAGGGAGCGAACTGACGCCAGTGTCACTCACATGAGCGTTCACCGGCTCGGTGTCTGGACGGGTGATCCTAACGACCGTCCCGCCCATTGACTTAAGCCACTCAACCTCGTTAGGGAACCGAACGTCCGTGATCACATAGTTCACGCCCGGTTCAATCTGTCGGGCGACAATATCGACCCACACGGATTCCCCGAGAAGCATACGACCCACTTCTGTCCCCATCTTTTGGAGAAGCAAACGGATGTCGTAATATTCCACCTTGGCTCGATCCCAACCAATTTCATCGACAATCTCTTGCAGATAGTTGAAATACCCAGACTCCAGGTTATAACCAACAATTGGATTCAAGGCGTAGCAGGCGTCTCGTACGGCGTCAGCGAAAGCCAACCGCTTCCAACTCTGCTCTGTCAGGAATTGAGCGGTGGCGTCCTTGCCACTTCTGGCGAACCCACAGAGTCCGATGATCTGACCGGGCCGTTCCCTCAACTCCCAAAGTCCCCTGGAGTCAGTTTTGAAATCGACAGGCATCAGAGAACCTCTAGATGACGGAGTTGCGCCCAGCCATCGAAGTTGCCGAGCGTCGGAAGGTTTGAAGGGGTTGCAACGTGCTCTGTTGGGGACCAGTGTTTTGGCTCTGCCGACATAAGGCGATCGTACATGGCAATATCCTCTTCGATGTCACGAACCCCATCATGAGTCAAGTAGGACACCCGAGCACACCGCGCCACCGATACCTTCATCCGCTCTTCGTCGGAATCGAAATCCTCATCAGATCGAATGTATGGCGTGTGCCAATCCCCCCACCCCAGCGGAGTTGGAGTGCTCGCCCTGTAGGCTTCTAGTGCAAGATCGGCGGCGCGTGCAATCTCCGGTTGAGCCAACGGGGAGAACTCGGTGGCCCGCTGATAGAAGAAGTTCATCCACCCAGCATCGGTGGCTGTAGCGATCATCCGGTGCCACATGAAGGGCTCAATTAGACGGTTGATGAGACTCTTGTGAAGACGCGTCTTCTTGTCGGGATGGCTGTCTAGGTACATTTGAATACGTGAAGTCGTCGTCTCCCAGACGTCATAAAACAACTCCATGGCGTCATCTAGGTCTTGACCTTCAAGATCAGAACCGCCCTGCATTCCTGGCTGTTCTGCCGCCCAAACCAGAGGCCAGGCTGGATGATTTAACACATTGTTCAGTTGCTTCTCCACCGGGATAGCGCGAGAAGAAGCAGAATTACGCGACCAGGCACGATGAGTATTCGCTTCTGCGAGTACGAAACGGTGAGTGTTGATTTCAAAAGTAGTCAACCGGTCTCCGTTAGGAGAGATGGAATCAAGAATTACTATTGCACTGGTTGTCACTGGTCTGCTTTCTTTGTTCCATAAATTTCCTTCATGGAAGACATCTTAGCTCGGCCCGACTCTTGAGTCAAAGTTCGTACCAGCCTTTCTTAGTCAGCTTGGAGAGGTTATAAAACCATTGGTGATAGAGGACAGAGGCAGCATCGAGAGAGAACCGCCCTACCGCCATTGCCCGCGTCAATTCTCTCCGTCTTTCTGTTGAATTGACACGCATTGCAGCTTCGGCAGCCTTAACGGCTTCCTGTAGATTCCTGAACCGGAACGCCTCATCCAATGTCTCCGTGAACACCCCGTAGTCCGGACCGATGGGCATAACTCCCGAGAACATGGATTCGACATGAACGCCTTCAAACGGCCCGATATAACGCGTTGGGCAGATGAATAGCTTCGCCCCCGCCATCAAAGAAGCACGTTCAGCAGGGTTCACTGAACCCACATATTCGCCTTCAATCACAGTGCCATCAGTGGCAATGATCTTGTCGCCTTCAATCCGTTGCATTCCCGCACCAGCGACCTTCAAAGGAATGCCAAGTTCCTTAGCGATCAAACCAGCAACATCAGGCGACTTGCGAGCGATCAGACGGCCAACAAACAGAGCGTAATCCTCAGACTCTCCAACGTAGAAGTCACCAGGCTCGTAACTATTTGGAATAACAGTATCAAAGTATCGACCGTCGTGGATTCCGTAACGCCCGTAAGTGTGATGCAGCCATGCGTAGGATTCAAAACAGGCGAAAGTGCCCTGACATATGCCTTCGTAGCCAACGCCGGGTTCGATGCAGATGTAATTCTTGAACTCGTCCACGATTTCCTGTGAGATTGCCCCACCAACAATGGCGATCATATCTCCGGGTCGGATTCGCTTACGAAGCGTATCGGCTATGCGATCGTGGAAGATTCTCCAATAAGGAAGACCCGCTTGCCATTCAACAACCGGGAGAACCCCGGCGTCCCACTTGCCGAAGAACAACTCTTGTTCCTCGTCGTTCAGGCAGGAAATGAACTCGTTTTCACCCAAGTTTTCTGCGGCTTCACTTCCACCCCAAAAGACCGTGAAATCCTGATCGATCTTCTGTAGAATGCGCGTCCACCGAACGGTTTTAGCTGTGAAAGCACACGCCGAATAGGTGAAATCGTCCAGCTTAGTGTGAGGCAGGCCCACGATATATAGGTGGCTCACCAGAAAGCCCTTTCCGAGATTCCTCTCATATTGTTTTCATGTTGCTTCTGTTCAACCCAGGAGTCAAACAGTTTAGGTCCGTCCGAAGCAGCCATAGCGCCCTCCAACATTTGCCTAGCGGCGACGTAGGGGTCCATACGGCCACTGGCGGTGCAAAGACCGGGAGTGACCATCTGGAGTGAAGGCTTATCGAACGGCATCCATTCGAATGCTAATCTAAGATACTCGGCTACGGCGGCACGCATCGCCAGATAGGCGTTCAGTGTTCCGCGAGCATCGGTCGCAGGGGTTCGCATCGTCGGCGCAACGATCAGCCAAGGGTGAATCCCAGTGTCAGGGTTACGCACGGCAAGCGCGTGGCCTACCGGAAGTTCACCCCTCCATTTACGTAGGATTTCGTCCCGAACCGCATCTTGTAGATGGGGGTACTTGTCGGCGTAAGCCAAGTCGATCCCTCCGTCCATCCATCCGAACGAGTTGGCTGGACTGACAAGAATCCCTGGGACGTTCAGGATGTCGCCCTCAACGGTCCGGAACCCGTAATCAGCGCAGGCGGCAGTCACCGCTCCATTTACGTCTACAACTGTGATATCAAGCCGCACCGAAGGCGTCCTTCCAGGGCAGGGCAAAGACGAAAGTTGTGATCATGCCGACATCTTACTCGTTGTCGTCGCGACCGTCAAGCCGCCCGTCGATTTCGAACACTTCATGATCCGGACCAAACCACAATTCAACCGACTTCCAGTTGAAAGTCTGGGTTGCAGTAGGCTTAGCCAAGTCGGGCTGGAAGAAATCCGAGTAGGCAACCGTCATGTGCGGGGTGAATCCGTGGCCGCGATTCAACACGAAGTTCAGGCGGTCTTCCACGATTCCGCGCAACCGCCCGCTGATATTGTAATCCACAGCGTCAGCGTAACAGAAGCGATTACCGTCATTGAACGAGGGGTCCATAGCGAAAACAATGCGGCCGTTAGTCGTCGGGCGACGTCGCCAATACGGCTTAGTCATCTCTTCCACGACGGCGCTAGCGGTACGTCGAAGAAGGGACTTCTGCCAGTCGTCAAGTTCGGCCGCTTCCCCACAGAACGCAAGTGTGCAATGCGGATCGGGAACGACTGTTTTGTATTCATCGGATGGAACGAGAACCATCACTGCTGATGTGTGCATGTCGCCTCTTTCGAAAAGTATCTAAAAGTAGCCTCGACATTCAATGAGACCACTGCGGAATTTTCCCTGCCCAGAATATAGGTTCGGCCTTGATTCCAGAGGTCTCGTTCCATCTCGCCGTTCTCTTGGTCGAGTTCATGAATCAACTCTGGGAAAGGCCAGTAGAGGTCGAATGCCTCAGCAATAACCGCCTGCAATTCTTCCTCGCGGTCAACGAACGTTTTCATTTCGGGCTGTCGTTTCATCGGATTCACCATGTCACCCATGTAAGCCTCGGAGAAATCATGACCCAAGGCAGTGCGAGCCATCTTCCTATCGCCTGTTAGACGCCATGCCTTCGTCCCTACCTCCAACGAATGTTGCCCGACACTACGGAACACCGGATAGTGACCGTTGTATCGTCCCATGCGAGCCAACGCATGAGCGATATCACCGAGGCGAATATCATCAACAGTCATATTCAGCGGATCAACATAGATACCACTGTAGGTCTTAATTGTACCCGGTCGGTATACGGGCTCAGCCATTGCCGTCTCCACTTGCTTGCAGGACTCGATTGTCGTTGTTCTCGTCAGCGAACTGAACTTCCACCCATTTGAGACTCGTACTCCCATCGTCGTACCTTTTCGAGCGGAGGTAGGCAATGAAACTGGCTCGCAGATCATCGCCAAGGTCTGATTCGGGCCAGCCTTCTTTCGATCCATCTGGAGCGATGAAGAACGACCTCTCACCGTTCACCAACCCGCCCACCACCGGACTAACAAGCCCGGCGTACGAGTACGCCCGCCAACGAGGAACGTCGAAAAGTCGGACGGCCGTTTCGTGTGCTTCCTTGACCAGACGGTCGTCCCATGAGGAAACGATAATCGAATGATGAACCATGTATCCCATTGGACTTATCTTATCCGAACAATCGATCTTTGTCAAGCGTCGAGATGCTTGAGCAGCAGTTCCAGCACATCGTCAGACACGTCCGTGGGGTCTAAACCTACTAGATTGATTCGGTCCACAACGACTGGGTGAAGGTCAACGTAGCAGCGCCGCCCATGATGGTCGATTTCGGTGCGCCACGGCCGCTCACCCGAGTAGATGGGGAACAGGGTGATGTTGCGTCCCTGGACTCGCCCCACGATCGCCGGTCGAGACTTGGATTGGTTGGGGTCGTCGCGGAAGGGCACGTGGGCGGTCACTATCCGCCCTGGCCACAACTGGTTCAGGGGAACGTTGCCGTAGTTACCCATGTCGATGACGTTCACAGGGCCGCTCTCGTAGCGCCCCTGGTTCTTCTGTCTCCGTCGCATGAAAACTCCTTTCGGCCAGGAACCTACACCGCTGAGAGGGTTTCGTCAAATAGACTGTTGTCATGTTTGCACGAAGCGGAAGACCCCCGAAGGTTCCAACCGGCCCAACAGCCACACTCACCCTCAAGATTCCATCCGAGAAGAAAATCCTCATGATGGACCAAGCTGACGCCCTTGGCATGTCGATCACCGAGTACCTCCTGACGTTGGTGTCGAGAGACGCCACCTCCTGATGCCCCGCGCCAAACGTGCCCCCGTAGGGGAGTACGTCCAGCTTAACGTGCGGCTACCTGGCGGCGTCAAGAACGAGGTTATGCGTGCAGCCAAGCGTAATAAGGCGACCACCAACGCCTGGCTCGTTCAGGTTCTCAGGCGCGCCCTACGCGAAGAGTGGGGGCTACCGGAGCCACCGCCAGCGGTCAGTCCACTTGCAACAATCTCAGATGAAATCGAATCGATCGCCACCAAGCGACCGATCATCACGCCATGCGGCAAAGTGAGCCCCTGCGACGGAACAAACCTTCCCACGCTGGACCTAGACGGGATGTCCTTCTGTCGGTCCTGCGATATCAGGGTTCGCTAACGACCCCCAATCCGCCCAGTTCGGATCAGGCCCAGGGCCGACCGACCCTCGTTCACTAGTCAAGAATTGACAGAGCCTCACGTACGCGCTAACGTCTTCCGCTGTGAACGGAAAGATTTCGTAGTAGACCTTCGGGCCTCGGCGCTTACGTCGAGCAATCCCCATGCGGACAAGACTTTCAAGATGTCTCGCCGTCACAGGAGTTGCCGTGCCCACTTTCTTGGCGATGTCGTCCACATACGGGTCGAAGCCATCATCATGAAATTCAAGCAACGCCACCAGAACTTTCCCCTTAGTGGACAAGAGGCGCGGCAAGAGTTCGTCAGTGTTCATGTCCATACACTATACTAGGAGACGGCAATGGAACAGCAATCGCTACAGCAACGACTTGAATCCTTGGAAAGCAGGTTGGATGACAACCGCTGTCCACTGGCAAAGTTCGTAGCCAACCAGGACGAGGCCACTCAAGGAATTCTCAACCGGTTGCTAGAGGCTCCTTCGGAGACAATCTCCCACAGTCTCATCGCCCGCGAAATTAGAACCGAGCCAGGCCACCCCGGTCGAGGTTCGATTGCCGATCACAGAAACCAGAGGTGCAAGTGTTACGCGAACGGCTAGAATCCCTTGAAGGACGCGCTCAGATCGCTGAGGTGAAGAAGCAGCGCAACCGTCCGACCGGATGGGAGCCAGGCGTCGTCTGGAACGGCGAGGCGGGCACGATCACTACCGACGCCCTCTTCGAAACCCCTAACGAATGGGCGGAAATCCTTTCTGCTCGCGGTCTGGACCCGGAACTCTACGAGGTAGTGGGTGACTCGATCAAGTGGTGCAGTTACGACGGGTGGAAGCGCGACGAGAAGAATGAGAAGGCTTACTCTGCCATCTGCTATTCGTTCCGCGCTGATATCCGCCGCCGCACCAACAAGCGGGTAGACCTGGAAGGGCTCTATAAGGAAGTTCGCAAGGCGAAGCCAGTCAAAAAGGTTAAGACTGGTGACGGCACGCTCGTTGTCGCCTTGTCGGACTGGCAGTTGGCTAATGGTGACTTCGGTGGGCTAGAAGCCACCATCGAGGCTATCGCCGCCCTCCCGGACCTTGTTGTGGATCGGGTCAAGAGTCTCCGCGGTATGGGCCACGAAATCGGGACCATCTGCATCGCCGGATTGGGAGACATCTGCGAGAACGTCTGCGGATTCTATTCCGCTCAGCAGTTCCGCACCGAACTCGATATGCGCGAGCAGACAAAGATGGCTCGTCGCGCCGTACGCGATATCGTCATGGCTGCCGCCCCTCAGGCGGAATCGATCAAGGTTCTGACCGTGCCGTCAAACCACGGTGAAAAGCGTCAAAACGGTAAGGCTATCACCCGCGTCGGAGACAACCTGGACGTTGAAATCTTCGAACAGGTCGCTGAGATTCTTTCCGCAAACCCGGACGCTTACGGCCATATCCAGTGGAGAATCCCGAATGATGAGATTGCTATTGCAGTCGAACTTTCCGGACATATCGTTGGATTTACCCACGGTCACCAGGCAAAGGGTGGCGCTGAATCAGTGAAAACGATGGGAAACTGGTGGGCCAAACAGGCTTACGGCAGGGCCTATTCCGGGATCGCTGATGCGAACATCCTTGTGCATGGACACTTCCACCACCTGACGGTTTGCGAACAGGAAGGACGCCTTCTACTCGGATGTCCTTCACTAACCCAAGTAGGTGAATATTGGGCGGATCAGACCGGCCAGAAGACCGCTCCAGGAACCCTATCGTTCCTGTTGGAGCCCGGTTCATGGAGTAACCTTCAGGTTTTGAAGTAACCAGAACGAGGGATACAAGGCCCATTAATGAAGTGGAAAACTCACGTCAATAAGGTCTTCAAAGGCAAAGAAGGATTTCCTTTAGTCGAGATACACTGGCATGATGCGGTGGCGGTCGCCATCGAATGGGATGATGACCCTCCGGTCACCGCCATGCCCACGGTTTCCGTTGGGTATCTCATTGACTCCAATGTTGATACTATAACGATTGTTCAAATCGTAAACCACAGTCATGTGGCCCACGGAATCACTATTCCAGTGGGATGTATCGCAAAGGTAGTTCCACTTGTCAGATCGTCCAGAAGTTGGCCCGAAGCATAACGAACTCGATCAATCCAACTGGATGGATGAGGCTGCCTGCAAAGGACGAACCGACGAAATGTTCCCTCGTTCACATAAAGACATTAGCTACATTGCGCCCGCCCGAGCTATCTGTGACAGTTGTCCAGTCATTGTTCAATGTAAAGCTTATGCGCTTCAATTCCCTGCCGCCGACATGCAAGGTGTTTGGGCTAAGATGACCTCACGGCAGCTTGGAGCCGAACAGAAAAGGCTTGGAATCACTCCATCTAAGCCAACCTTAGCTCAAATGTGGGGTCAGTGATGGATCGCGAAGTAGCAAAACAGCCGGTTCTCACTTTCATCGGATATTACACCGCGCTGGTTGGTGGACATGTTGAAGAAGCCGACACGTTTCTCGATGGTTTAACCAAGGATGAGCTACGTTTCACCCTAGCTGCCTCGGCGGGTATGTTGCGGTCAGTTATGGCTCTACTTGAAGACCGAGGGGTTGTTGATGATAGTGGCTCCATCCTCCGCGCTCTAGCCTTGAGGTTCACCGACTAGGTTGACAGACGGTCGCCGCATGGGTACACTTTCTCCCATGACCGACGAATGGGAAGAACTGACGCTCATGGACCCGGCGTTGTTCACAACACCGAAACCCGCCTTGGATGACGAGGTGCAGGAAGTGTTCGCCTTCTGGGTCGAGACGCTCCGCTACTCTTCCGCTGCTCGCACCAAGTTGACCGAGGAACGCTACAAGAAGATCGAGAAGGCCGTCAAAGACTATGGGGTCGAGACGTGCAAGTCGGCCATCCTTGGATGCTCTGAGTCAGATTTCCACCAGGGCCGCAACGGGCGTGGCAAGAAGTACGACGACATCCTACTGATCCTCCGCGACGCAAAGCATATCGAAGACTTTGCACGACTCCACGAAGAGGGCGAATGACGTACGAATACGCCGACATGTACTGCGATCCGGAGCGTCTGATCGAACGGCTAAACGCTTGCGGGCAGGAGGGTTGGCAGGTTGCTTCAATTCAACAGGTTCTCTACCCGCTGTCCGGGGAACTCAGGTACTATATGGTGATTCTTACCAGAGAGGTTTCGAAATGACACTTTCAACCGATCCCAACGACCTGTCGGTAACGGAACTACTCGATGAGGGCTGGACGATGCGCGGCTATGTCGAAGGTTGGCCACTTTGGGCGAAGGGCAACGAGTACGTTTTGCGTGCCTGGAAGTCGGGCGAACTGATGTCAGGTCCGGGATGAAGTTGCTCTTGACCTTGTTCATCGCCTCCGCTATAGTGGCAGTGATCCAAGGAGCACATGATGGAAGTTAGATACACTGCCGGAAGCGGACACTTTGAGACTCGCGGAGTGATGGTTTCACTGACCCCGGCGAATCCGGACAACGATCCTCGTAGCGTCACGACAGGCTGCTACCTCCGAATTGATGGACCGAACGGAACTAAGGAGTTCCCGTTCATCACCCACGAAGAAACGTGCGCCCTCTTCGACACTCTGGCGTACATTCTCGGATTGTGAACCGGTCGGACTGCAACGCCCTTGTAGAGAAAATCTACCTTCAATGGAGAATCGAGGGCACCATTCAGGACCGTAAGAAGGCCCCCGAAATCTGGTGGGAGTTCCTCCACGACCTAGATTTGGATGCAGTCAGACGCGTCCTCAACCTGCGAGCGATGGCCAACGGCTACCCGCCACGACCGGGAGAGGTGCGAGCAGAAGTCATATTGGGACGCATCCCGCACGTTGCTGAAATTTGGAGGGAACTCCAAGCCGCTAGTGCTAAGGTGAACTCCGGTCAGTTCCTTGATGAACCCTATTCCAAATGGACGGGGTTGGTTGTCAAGAAACTTGGCTCCCTGTCATTCAAACTGGAAACGAACGGTGACCGCAACATGGTGGCCGAAGTGCTCCGCGAAGTCGTAAAGGATGAACTAGACGCATGTCAGCCGCCCCCTCCCCCGAACTGAACGAAGTTCTCTCACGCCTACAGGGCGTTAAGCGTTCGGGTACAGGATGGATCGCTCAATGCCCCTCTCACCCTGACCGTACGGCCTCCCTCTCTGTCACCGATGGCGACGATGGGGTGGTCATTCACTGCCACGCCCACTGCGAAACTCGCGACATCATCGCAGACATCGGCATGGAATGGACCGACCTGTTTCCCGAGCAGGAAAAGTCAGGATGGGAGAAGGTCACCGAATACCGCTACACCGATGAATCCGGCAAGCACCTATTCTCAAAGACTCGTTGGCTCACACCGGAAGGGCGAAAGTCTTTCTCCATTTCCCATCCGACACCTTCCGGATATCAGAAGGGCTACGGCCCACACCCGCACGTTCTCTACAACCTGAAGCGCGTTGCCGAGCAGGCTGCTAGCAACGGTGTGGTGATCCTTGTCGAAGGCGAAAAGGATGCCGACACTCTCGGTTCACGTGGCTATGTGGCCACCTGTAACCCTGGGGGCGCTGGGAAGTGGCTGCCGATCCACAGTGAGGCCCTAAGCGGCGCTCAGGTGTGCGTCATCGGAGACAACGACCGTGCGGGCAAGTTGCACGTCAAAGACGTCCTTGGCTCTTTGGAGCAGCATGGCGTTCACGTTAAGAAGGTTCTCCAGGCTCCCGAGCCGTACAAGGATGTAACTGAACTCATCGAGAAGGGTGGTAGTTTCAATGACCTCGTTCCCTGGACGCCACCAGCGTACGACATTGAAGACTTTGAAACAGAACTCAAAGAACTCAAGAATTCGCCCGCTGAGTACAAGGTCAAAGTCAGTCGGCTCCAACGAGCAGTCCAAAGACTCACGATCAATGACATCGAGGATCGCCCGGAAGTCCTGAACTGGAAACAGTGGCTTGACGAGAACACCAACGACGATTACGACTGGTTGGTTGAAGGACTGCTGGAGCGCCGCGATCGTGTCATCATTGTAGCCCGAGAGGGTGCGGGTAAATCGATGATCGCTCGACAACTAGCGTTGATGCTCGCTTGTGGTATTCATCCATTCAATCAGTTCAAGAAGATCAAGCCGTTAAGGACGACGACGATCGATCTTGAGAACCCGGATAAGATCATTCGCCGTAAGTCGCGTGACATCATGGACTTGGCCGTCAACATTTCGGCCCGGCATAACGGTGCTAATTTCCGACCCGAAGCCAGCATTGTGATGAAGCCGAGTGGCGTGAACCTTCTGAGTCCTAAGGGTCAGGCTGAAATCGAAGAAATCATCGCTGAGACGGAGCCCGACATCCTGTTCATGGGTCCACTCTATAAGTCGTTTATTGATCCAGGTGGGCGTTCCGCTGAGGCTGTCGCCACCGAGATTGCAATGTTCTTCGACCGAATGAGAATGACCTACGATTGCGCTCTCTGGCTGGAACAACATGCTCCGCTTGGGAGTGAGGGGTCTAGGGAGATGCGTCCGTTTGGTTCGGCAGTGTGGTCGAGATGGCCTGAATTCGGTTTGACTCTTACAGCGGAACCGACAGAGCCAGGAATCTACAATCTCGGTAGTTTCCGTGGAATGCGCGATGAGCGTGACTTTCCGACTCGGCTTCGTCGGGGTGGTTCCGGTAATTTCCCGTTTGTTGTTGCAAACGATTGACCCCGAGTTGCAATTTCAGTAAACTCCGGGTATAGTGAGTTCATGCTTCTAGTAGACATAGATCACGTACTGCTCCCATGGGACGACCATTACACCAACCCCTACAAGGGGTTCGGAGATTGGAAGAAGGTCTCCGAACGATACTTCTCGCGTATTTCAGCCGAGCAGTTGGAACTGGTCAACGAAAAGTTCCCCGACATTCTCTGGCACACAACTTGGTCGCTGGAAGACATGGCCAACGAGCGGTTCTGCCCGAGAACCGGGTTCAGTGTTCGTGAGAACCTACACACCTTGGTCAGTAGTATTCCCGTCTCCACACTGCCTCCGTCCGTTCGCAAGAACCTCCGAGACGCCTACTGGTGGAAGTTGGACGACGTGGCCAAGTGGCTGGACATTAAGATGCCAGGCCGGATCGTATGGGCCGACGACCACCTTCTGAACTTCCGTGATCGGGTCGAAAGAGTTCTCGACCACTACGGCGTTCGGGACGACTTTCTTCTGGTCGCCCCACGTGACGGCTGGACTCGGGACTCGATCAACGAGGCTGCCGACTGGCTCAAGTGCGACAAGCCCGGTGGGTTCGTGAAGTGCTGACTCGCGACGGGTTCGAAATCTATTACGACGAACTCGGCGCACACGTCAAGTTGCCCGACGTTTGTCCGGTATGTGGAGAGAAATTGAGTGGCAACTACGACATTCACATGGTGATGACTCATCCGGAAACACGCGTGAAGCCACAGGTCGCAACCAAAGAGCCGTCTAAGAGGAAAAAGAGATGAAGTTCCCTTCCTATTTCAAGCGCGGTTCAGCCGCCCATGTCCTACTTCTCATCGCCCAATCAGAAAAGAAGTGGTTCACGCGAGCGTCCGCTGCCTATATTTCGCCAGTTCTCACCAAGCCGTCCACCGCCAAGGATGCCGCCGCCAAGTTGGAACGGCTCGGGTTCATTGAATCCAAGCATGGTCCATCGTACGGGCAGGCAATCACCAACTATTGGCGAATCACCCCACGGGGCAAGGACTACCTTCGACAGTTCGCCCTGGCGAACCCCTCGCCTTACGCGTTGGTCTGATGATCCGCCCAAGCGGCGAACATCGGATCGTCCGTAGGGATAACCCAAACCTGACCTGAATCCAGGTTTCTGTCCACCTCGATAAACGTCCAAGCAATCTCGATTGGACCGTTGATCGTGCAGTTTCCAACATTAACATCTAAACCGTAGTTGTCAAGGAAGAATTCGACAACACAAGACGCATCCTCATGTCTGCATTCCTCACCGCGCGGACAGGAGGTTGACTCGATGACAATTTCGTCCTTGTTGAGACCGAGGGTCATCGAATGTCCATCGTTGTGCCAAAGGGCTTGAACCGTCATATGCGAAGTCTACTACAAAGCGTTCCAGATAGCGGCCTTCCACACTGTTCCCGTGTAATAGAAGGCGGTGTGAGAAGAAACCTGCACGAACATCGTGTCTGAGTTGGTTGCCCCATCGTTGTCGGTGACGGTCACCCGGAGCGTGAGGATCGTACCGCCAATTGTCGCTGGCGCGGTGAACGTGCGTGTCGCCCCTGAACCAACGAGAGTTACGACAGGCAACCCGGCCGGTTGATCCCAGACATACGACGCGATAGTCCCATCTGAGTCGGTGGACCCGGAGGCGTCGAGCGTCACAGTTTCAAACGGTAGTTTCGATTGGTCGGGACCGGCAGCCGCCACAGGTGGGGCGTTGACGTCGTTCACTCGGATTGTAACGGTATCGGATGAGGTTGCACCAAGATTGTCCGTTACGGTCAACTGGAGAACGAGCGGAACCGATCCAGCCGGAACGGTGAAGGTTCTATTGCTCCCAGAACCGGACAGGGTGGCAGTTGCCCCTAGTAGCTGAGACCAGGCGTAGCTGGCTATCGTTCCGTCAGAATCACTGGAAGCGGAGCCAATAAGGGTGACCGACGTACCGGGGGAAACGTTCCCGGTCGTCGGCATTTCGTCTTCGATAAACCCGGCGATCAGACTGTTGCGAACACTGTACCCCAGTGTCGTCATATGTCGGTCGTCCGTCCACCATCCAGACTGTACGGGGTCGTAAGCGTTGTAAGCGGCCCGAAGGTCATAGACGACCATCTCGACGTCTGAACGGGCGGCAGCGACGTTGTTGAGCGCCGTGTAGATGTTTGCCACCTGTGTTGGAGTGATACTCGTCGGGGTCGGCTGAATGGCTGGTCCGATCCATAGGACCTTCGACACTGTTTCTAAGAGGGCTTCATCTAGAACGAGGTTTACGCGGCTCTGTAGGGTTGAGATGGACGCATCATAGTCGTTGGATGACAACGCCATCAACCACAGGTCTGGGTGGAATCCCCCTGCACGCCACGCCTGCATAACTTGAATTGTTCCAGGGGACGGCCAGGGCGGCACGTTCTGAGAGATGGAACGTCCAGACAGGCCATCAATCTTCGAATTCGATGTTGTGAACCCTAAGGGTACGAGGCTGGCGGCAATATTGGCAGGGCCAGGCCCGCTCTGTTCGGTTAGGGAGTCTCCAATGTATCCAAGTGTGACTTCACTCCCGACAGAAGAAGTGGCGACGGCGGTCGGCGCAACATTAGTAACAGGAGGGCCAATCTCGACGTTTGATTGAAGGTTTTGGGCAAGATCGTCAAAGTAGAAGGGGGCGATGGTAAGGGAGTTGAACTTACCGTACATGCATCGGAAGGCGTTGGTGGTTCCGGTATTAACGCCGGTGGCAGCGCTTGTGTAAAGCGGTGTCGTTGAATCCCCCGCAAATACCTTCATCGTCACGGCTGCCGAAGCGCTAACGTCACCATACAGAGATACTCTGTACCAAGTATCGAGAGACAACGCTCCCGTGGTTGTCCCGACCGGTATGCCCGCAGCGTTCACTGTAGTGAGCGCTCCAGTCGTCAATATGTTGATTCCAGACACGTTTGCGTTAGCCGCCGTCAACACACGCTGGAACGCCATTGTGGTCGATGGAAGCCCGGTTAGTCTGAAATAGAAGCGAACCGAGAAACTGGTCCCACCGGTGGAGTCATCCCATAGGACGTAACAAATCCCTGCGCCTGGGGCGACTTTATATGAGTTGGTTCCGTGGGCGGCTTGCTCTGATTCAAATGAAATCAGTCCACCGGAACCAGCCGAAACTGTTGTAAGAGCATCGCCAGAACCGGCTCCAGTATTTCCTGGAGCGGCCGTTGTGCCGTCTGCCTGTCCTTCGGCGTTGTTTGTCTTAAGAGCCATAGGTTATGTTTGCGCCCCCACTACGGTCCACGTTGAGGTTGTCGTCCCATTCGCTGCCGTAGCGATATAGAGTTTACCATTTGTGGTGTCCACGCCCAGAGCACCGACAGTTAAGCCGACTGGGAAGTCATCTGCAACAAACGCTCCAGCCTTTGTGAGCGCAGTTGGCATCACCACCCAAGAAGCCGTAGTCGATCCATTGGTTGCCGTGCAAGTGTACTGCTTGCCGGTCGTTGTGTCTGTAGCAACCGATCCAACAGCACAATATCCAGCGAAATCGTTCGCTACGAGAGCCCCAGCTTTCACCAATGACGACGGGGCCGACACGGCACCACTGGAAACGAGTTCATTCCTCGGGAGCGGGGCGACCTGTGTGGCTCCAGTAGACCAGCGAATGCGGACCTGTTCTCCAGTGCGAGACGTTGTTGGGTCTTCAATCTTCGCCGTCCCACCGGTCTGATACAAGAAGGGGAAGGTCGCTGCGACGACGGACCCACGGTTGTAGTTGGGGTCACGGACAACCAGACGGCCACCAGATTGATGAAAGCAGCCATTAACGGTGCTGGAACTCGTATCGGAAACCTGGCCGGTGAACGGAGCGTAGAAGATAGCGTACCCCGAAAGGAGTTCAACCACTGGACGTGTAGCCAAAACTGTCTGACTACGACCTTCGTAAACGCCGCCGAAGAAGGCGAGGAATCGGTCTAGGTCACCTTCGATTCGGACCCCAACCCAATCGGATTCGGCTGTAAGATACATGAATCCGACATTCGTCTTCCCCATGAATTGGAACCAAACGATCGGCTTGCCCGCCCCAGTGGAGCCGGTCGGACTATTGGAGTTCAAGTATCCGTCCATCCACAATTGACAGTCCGATCCACCAAGAGTGAATTGCACGTCAGTGTAAGATAGGACAGTCCAGTGACCCGAGAAGACGACTTGAGTCATCAAGAATTTTTCCGATGGGTTACCGAAGAAATACTTGCAACCATATCCCGTAAGGTTGTTGAAAAGGCAGGCATACAGGTTGGATGTCGAACGGAAAATCTGCGAGGTAGAGGACCCGTGGAAAGCTACACCAGACACACAAACGTCATACATCGTTGACGTTGAGTTGAGCAAGGACGATGCGCCACTGCCGCAACTTGTCTTCCATTTACCAGCAACAGCCGTTTCGCTGGCCACCTCAAGGTTCTTGCACCCGACATCGACGCCCGCTCCAAGAATTTTGCAACCCGTGAACAGGTTGTAGCTTGTTGAACCCGTATCGAAAGTTCGTGCCGGTAGCTGAATCCATGGGATTCTCGTTTGAGCTTGAGCATATGCTAAAGCTGCGGTCATCTTTTGTGCGTCTGTGCCGGTGAAGGTATCAACCTGGACGATCTGAGCGCCAGTCAGCCTGGCGTCAGTGTCCAGCCCGCCCATGTACGAGTACCAACTAGTGCTATTTAGCGCCGGAAACGCCACATCTCTCAACCCTGCCATGTGTGCTCCCTTATACCAACTGCATTAAATGGTAGTGAACAAGGGTGGCCTCGTTCGTCCAAGCTGTATTGCCGTACATTTACATTCCCCAATCCATGGGTAGAACCGTCATGATGTCGTCCCGAAAGGCATAGCGCCGAAGAACCCAACCCCGAATCCGACCGGAACATCTGGATATAATGTATCTGAAGGGTATAGGGTGTTACTTGGCACTAGTTCATCAGA
>Ga0164308_10000811_pt1 | contig 16975 bp, 14 predicted proteins | sample Whisoiple_246_MG_FD_109983 | JGI IMG/M metagenome (GOLD analysis project Ga0164308, IMG submission 109983) | Soil microbial communities amended with fresh organic matter from upstate New York, USA - Whitman soil sample_246_MG | ecosystem: Environmental > Terrestrial > Soil > Unclassified >...
CGCAGCGACGTCTATTCCCTGGGAGTGATCCTGTACGAGGCTCTGGCCGGTTCGGTGCCGTTCGATGGTGACACGTTCAACGAGTTGATGTTCAAGATCGTGCTGTCCAATCCGCGCCCGCTCGCGCAAGTCGCGCCTGGCCTGGACCCACGCTTGATCGCCCTCGTCGAGCAGGCCATGGCGCGCGACATCACGCAGCGCTTCCAATCGGCCGACGACATGATCCGCGCGATCGACGCGTACGTCGGAAGTGCAGACGCCACCGCGTCGCACGCTGCCCTGCCCGTGGCCGCGCTCGTCGATAGCCCAGCCGCGGTGGCGCCGGCCGCGCCCGGTCTGCCAACTGGCAACACCTGGGCTGCGTCGCACGCGGCCATTCCCAAGAACTCGAACGCGCCGGCTTATTTCGGGGCCGCGCTTGGCGTGCTGTTGCTCGCTGGCGGTGCATTTGCTGCGTACCAAAAGTTCGGCCACAAGCCCGCAGCGAACGCCAAGGTCGAGGTCGCTGCGGCCACTCTGGCGGCAGCGACCCAGCCGGTGGCAGCCAAAGAGCCGAGCGGCCCCACGTCCGCAGCCGCACCGGTCGTCCTGCCGTCAGCCGCCGCGGCGCCCGAGCCTTCCGCCTCTGGCAAACCCGCCGAGGTCGAACCGCGCGCCAAAACCCTCGCCAAAGTCTCCGCTCGCCCAGCCCAGCTGGCGGTTGCCAAGCCCGCCGCTGCCAGGCCCGCACCTGTTACCCACTCGGCCAAGCCGGCTGGCGCCAAACCCGCTCGAGATTTTGGTTATTGATTCCAGCGCGGTGTTCGAACCGCGCACCCTGGTTGCGTCCCTTCTTTGCTCAACCCCGAAGCCGAACTTCGAGGAGAAACCATGACTTTGTTTCGCTCACTGGGTGCAAGGCGCTTCGCCTTACTGGCCGTCCTGTTCGTGATTGCCGTGGCCTGCGCCAAGGTTGATCGCGGCTACTACGAGGAGGGCTCTTCGGGCGCCGGCAACGGAGGCGCGAGCACCGCCGGCAACGGTGGCCGAGCGGGCTCGGGGACGGCTGGCAAGGCAGGCAGTTCCGGCAGTAGTTCGGGCGGCGACGCGGGCAGTGCCGGCGAGCCGAGCGAGGCGGGCAGCGCGGGCGAGACCTTCGGCGGCGCTGGCACTGGCGGCGCGTCCAGCGGCTCGCTGACGGTCGTGTTCGCCGGAGACGGCAAAGGAGTCGTCAAGTCCGACGTTCCTGGCCTCGATTGCAACGCGACCTGTACCGCCGAATTCGATCCGGAGACTCAAGTCGTGTTGACGGCGACGCCGAACGCGAATTCCACGTTCAGAGGCTGGTCGGGCGGCGGATGCACGGGCACGAGCACCTGTACCACGTTGATTTCAGAGATGACCCAGGTCACAGCCACCTTCCTCGCCAAACCGAAGCTGACGGTCACGCTAGGAGGAAACGGAGCGGGCGTCGTCAAATCAGTTCCGGAAGGGATCGACTGCGGCGCGACTTGCTCGGTTCAACTGACACCGGGCAGCTCGGTCCAGCTGGTCGCCACGCCGGCAACCGGATCGGTCTTTAGCGGTTGGTCGGGCGGTGGGTGCTCGGGCACTGCTGGGTGCACCACCACAGTGAATGACTCGACCAACGTCACCGCGACGTTCACGCTCACGACTCCCACACTGAGCGTCCTCAAGACCGGCACGGGTTTGGGTGCGGTCACGTCCGCGCCCATGGGCATCAATTGCGGGAGCGAGTGCAGCCAAGCCGTCAACTACGGGACTGTAGTGACACTGACTGCGGCAGCAACGGTCGGCTCCGCCTTCACAGGATGGACCGGCGGCGGCTGCTCGGGCAGCGGGGCGTGCGTGGTAACGGTTACTGCCGCTACGCAGGTGACTGCGACGTTTTCCTGTTTGCCCGGGACAACCAACATCAATTACTCCGGCGCGATCGTCACTTTCACCGCGCCTGCCTGTGTCACGTCCCTCACGATCGACACTTATGGGGCGCAGGGCGGCAACGCTGGCATTTACACTGGTGGCTATGGCGCGCGGATGAAAGGCACGTTCGCCGTTTCGGGTGGGCCGACGCTCAAGGTGTTGGTCGGCGGTAAGGGGCTCGACTCCACCGATTCCGGGCAACAGGCCGGAGGCAGCGGCGGCGGCGGGACCTTCGTCACCACCGCGGCCAATGTCGCGTGGCTCGTTGCTGGCGGCGGCGGTGGAGCAGTCAATTCCGGAGGGACATATGCTGGCGCCGGGATGAACGCGAGCATCGGCACCTCAGGCACTACCGATAGTGCCGGACTCAGGGCTGGTGGCATTAACGGCAACGGAGGTACGACGGGCAGCAATTTCAACGGTTATCATCCGGGGACGGCCGGCGGCGGACTGCTCAGCAACGGCGTCGGTAACTCCGACGGATCCACGACCAGCTATGGGACCCCGTACACGCCAGGCTTCGCGTTCATCAACGGCGGAGGCGGAGGACAGCCTGGGACGTGCGTCGGCGCTGCCGCAGGCTGCTTGCCGGGGCGAGCGGGAGGCTTTGGTGGTGGCGGAGCCGGCGCGTACATGGGTGGAGGCGGAGGCGGCTATTCCGGCGGAGCGAGCGGTTCCTATCCCGCAGCCATGACCTATACCGGGTACCTGGGCGGCGGTGGCGGCGGCGGCTCCTATAACATCGGCACATCGCAAACGAACGTTGCCTCTGCGCGCGCCGGCAACGGCTTGGTGATCATCACTTACTGATCCGAGCCACCAACACTGACGGCACCGTACAAAAGCAAAAACCCCGCGGGAGGCAGCCCGCGGGGTTTCCGGGATTATGAGTAAGTTAAGTAGCTAGAGGCTGGGGTCGGATCACTCTTCGTCTTCGTCTTCTTGTTCCGCTTCCCACATCGCGGCTTCGAAGGGATCCATGTCGAACTCCAAGGTCTCACCCGTGGATTCGATCTCATCGACGGACCAACCGATGCGCATTTCGGGGCGCACGAGGTCGCGTTCGAGTTCTGCGAAAGAGCTGTAGTCTTTGGGGGCGGCCATGATTGAAGGTCCTCAGGGGTTGAGAGTTGGAGCCCGCCGTGCGGCCACGGCGGGATAAAGGGGGACGACGCGGGCGAGCGGTCGGTTGGAGGGTGAGCGCCAAAATCCGGCACACAGGATTCGCTCGCGCGCGGCATTGCGGCGCTGCTCAGACCCGGCTAGGCGTGGGTTGAGCGCGAGCTGCATGCGCTTTGCGAGCTCTGTCGTTCGGGGGCTTGGCTTTCGACTCACTTTTGACTACTCACACCTACATCTGCACACACAGTACGCTACGTTTCCCGGACCTCCAAAAAAACGCGGCCCGCGCGCGATATTTCGATAAGAGGCACACTGCCGGGGCAAGCTGCTCCACAGCCCGCCCTCCCCTCCGTTTTCTGAACCCATGACCCAGCGCCAGCAGATCATCGCCATCGCCAACCAAAAGGGTGGCGTAGGCAAGACCACGACCGCCGTGAACCTCGCTGCCAGCCTGGCCGCCGCCGAGCGCCCGACCTTGCTCGTGGACCTCGACCCGCAAGGCAATGCTTCGAGCGGGGTCGGCGTCCCGCCCGGCACGGTCGAAAAGACGATCTACGATGCCTTGATCGGCAACGCGCCGCTACGCGAGGTGATCCGGAGCACGGGCATCCCGACGCTCGACCTCGCGCCGGCGACGCAAGATCTGACGGCCGTCGAGTACGAGCTGTTCGAGACGACCCAACGCGGCACACACCTGCGTGAGATCCTGCAGGGACCGGACGTCGCGAAGTATGACTACATCATCATCGACTCACCGCCCTCACTCGGCGTATTGACGCTGAACGTGCTCGTCGCCGCACACCGCGTGATCGTGCCCCTTCAGCCCGAATACTACGCGCTGGAGGGCATCACGTATTTGATGGCCACCATCGATCGCGTGAAAGCGTCGTTGAATCCGGAGCTCACGGTGGAGGGCATCGTGCTCACGATGTGGGATCCGCGGAACCGCCTCGCACATCAGGTGGCGGACGAGGTGAACAAACACTTTCGCGTGTTCAAGTCGATCATCCCGCGCAACGTGCGCCTGAGCGAAGCGCCTTCGCACGGTTTGCCGGCGCTGCTGTATGACGTCGGCAGCAAGGGCGCGCAGGGCTACTTGAGCTTGGCGCGTGAATTGATCGAAGGACCAACGGCCATCATCGAAGAAAGCCCCAGCGCATGAACGAACCGCCCAAGAAGCCATTTCGCGGCTTGGGGCGTGGCCTCGATGCACTGATGCCCGCACGCGTGCCGGTGACCGCGGAGCGACCCGCCGCTGCCACCGCCAAGTACGAGGGCAACGTGTTCAGCTGCCCCCTCGACAAGATCGTGCCGCAGAAGGGCCAACCGCGACAACACTTCGACAACGAACGGATCGAGGAGCTCGCGCAATCCCTGCGCACGCACGGCTTGCTCGAGCCGCTGATCGTGCGCCGTCGTCCCGGTGCCGATGATTTCGAAATCATCGCCGGCGAACGCCGTTGGCGCGCCGCTCAGCGCGCCAACTTGCGCGAAGTGCTGGTGGTCGTCCACGACGTCTCCGCCAAGGATGCCTACGAACTCGCGCTGATTGAAAACGTCCAGCGTGAAGATCTCGACGCGATCGAATTCGCCGAAGCGCTCGATCGGCTGATCAAAGAGCACGCCTACACGCAAGAAACACTCGCCCAGCGCGTGGGCAAAGATCGCTCCACGATCGCCAACGCCCTGCGACTCCTGCGCCTACCCAGCGCCGTGCGCGACAAAGTCGTCAACGGTGAACTCAGCGAAGGACACGCCCGCGCGCTGCTCGGCGCACCCGACGACGCGGCCCTCTCCACCCTGGCCGAAAAGGTGATCCGCGGCCGACTCAGCGTGCGTCAGACCGAAGCGCTGGTCCGTACGGCAAAGAGCAAACCCGAAGCCAGCAAGGCCAAGAAAGAAAAGACCGCGTCGACCCGCGATCTCGAGCTGCGGCTCGGCCGCAAACTCGGCACCAAGGTCGAAGTCCGCGACAAAGACGGCAAAGGCGAACTGGCCATCAGCTACGCCTCCTGGGACGAACTCGACAAACTGCTCGAAGTGCTGCTCTGAGTCGCGGCGCAGGAGCTGGTCCAAAGGCGACGGCACCTCGGAGCCGTCTCGAGAGAGGGGGCGATCAAAATCCAGCGTCGCAACCCGCGTGACGCGCGGTTGTCGCGGACTGAAGCAGCTGAAACCGTCTGCAGGTTGAATGCCTCACTAAATGAGTTACAGTGAGGCACATGGTGAGGCACATGGTGAGGCACAGTAATCAGCTGACGCTCCGGGATCTAGACCCCCGCGTGTTCGCCGAAATCGAGCGGGTGGCGCGGGTCGAAGGGCTGTCCATCAACAAGGCCGCAGCCAAGATCTTGAAGATCGGCGCGGGCATTCAAACAGTTCCCGAGTCCCGTTGCATCGGGTCGAGCGTCGACCGCTTCGTTGGCAGCATCTCCGCGGCCGAGGCGCGCCAATTGAAGCAATCGCTCCGTCAGCTCGAGCAAGTCGACGAAGAGCTCTGGAAATGAAGCGCCTGCTCGACACCGATGCTTATGTCGAGCTTCTCAAGGGCAACGCCGAGGTCGCCAGTTTGGTCCGCAGCGCAGAGCGGCTGGTGTTCTCGATGGTGGTCGTAGGAGAGCTACTGTTTGGCTTTCGCAACGGCAATCGCTACGAAAAGAACCTGGCATCGTTGGATGAGTTCCTCAAAGAGCCGTGGGTGGAACTTCAGCTCGTGACCCGCGTCACGGCCGATCGCTTCGGCCGCGTCGCCGCTGACCTACGCAAAGCGGGCACGCCCATCCCGACCAACGACATCTGGATCGCGGCCCACGCCTTCGAGACTGGCGCTGAGCTCGTCAGTTTCGACCGCCATTTCGAAGGCGTTCGAGGTCTGCCACTCGCGACCTTGCCTCACCGCAAGTCTTAGCCCCCCGCCGTTCGATTCTGGTCGCTTTGCTGAACGACTTCGACCGAGGGCGCAGACGAGGGGACTTTCGGGTTACATGGACCGTCGACGCGGAGTCTCAGTCACACTTGCCGGCTTTGGCCTTGGAGGCCAAGTCGGCCGCACGCTTGCCGATGTCGTCGGTGGGCGAGAGCTCGGCGGCACGCTTGAAATGGGTGGCGGCCGTCTTCTTGTCGGTTGGGCACACGTGTTTGGCGAGGTAGTAGTGCGCGGGCGCGGACTTCTCGTCGAGCTTCAGCGCAGCCTGATAGTCGCTCAGCGCGCCGGCCTCGTCTTTTTGGTCATGGCGGCAGACTGCGCGACGCACGTGCAGGTTCGCGCTGTCCGAGGCCTTGATGGCTTTGTCGAGCACCGCGATGCAATCGCCGAAGGCGTGCAGGCGACCGAACTTCTGCGCGAGCTTCTCCAAGAGCTTGGGGTCGTCGGTGGTCGACACCGCGCGCAGCTGTTCGAGCGCGCCCTTGTCGTCTTTCGCGGCGGTGAGCAGCTCGGCGTAGGCGATGCGCAGTTCGATATTGTTGGGTGACGCCGCGACGGCGGCCCCGTACGCCTTGAGCGACTCTTCTTTTTTACCCGAGGCCTCGAGAGCCAGCGCGCGGTTGAGCAAAAGATCGGGCTGCTTGGGCGCGGTCTTGAGGCCCACGTCGGCCGCGCTCAGCGCGCCGGCTGCGTCTTTTTGATCGAGCAGCAGCGCGGACAAATTCACGCTCGCCTCGGTCAGCTTCGGGTCCAGCGCGAGAGCGTCTTTATAGGCCGCTGCGGCTCCTGTCGCGTCGGACAGCCCTTCCAGAGCTACCCCCAAATAAAAGGCGGCTTGCGCATCCTTCGGACTTTCGCTGCGCGCTTCACTCAATAGGGCTTTGGCTTTGGCAAAATCCTGCGCCTTGATGGCTTCGATGCCTTGCTCCACCTTCTTGCTCGAGGGCTTCGCGCTTTGCTCGTTGGCAGCGGACGGCGTGGGCTCTTCCAGCGAAGGGGGCGGCGCTTCCGCTGGCGGGGCAGAGCCGCCGCAGGCCGCGAACGCGAGCGCGCTGCAGAAGATGGCAGACGAAATCCAACGGGACGAAACTGGCGATGTGATGCGCGGCGCGAAGTTCATATAGATGCCTTTTCCAGGTGGGCGATGTTCGAAAGGATGCGCGCCTTGATCTCTTCCATGCGCTCGACCGAGGTGATTTTCGCGCCGGCCATGTCGGTGACGTAAAACACGTCGGCCACTTGCGTGCCTTCGGTGTTGATCTTGGCGAGCGAGATCTGCAGATCGAGGTGCTGCAGGGTATTGGCCAGCCAAAACAGCAGGCCCTGCTGATCCTTGGTCGTGACCTCGATCACCGAGTGATCGGTGGCGCAGCGATTGTCGATGTTGACCTCGGTCGCCACTTTCGGAGTCGGGCGGTCGGAGAGCCGCGAGCGGCGCGTCCCGCCAGTGACGAGCTCCGAAGGCGATAGCTCCATGCTGAGCAAGCGGTTGAAGTCGCGATCCAGGCGCGCCAACGACCCGGTGACAGCGTCGGTCGTCTCGCCCGAGCGCACCCAGAACAAGTCGAGCGCGCGCGTGCGACCGAAGCTATCGACCCAGGAGTAGACCTGCGCGCTAATCACCTTGAAGCGCGCCGCCGCCAAGGTCGCCGTGATCATCGCCAGCAAGCCGGGCCGGTCGTCGGCGATGAAGCCGAGTTCGACGTACGGCGCGTCCGTGGTCATGACCGTGACGTTCACGTGCTGCATCTGCGCTTGGCGCGCGAAGCGCGAGTGACGCACGATGTCTTGCGGGTCGTTACTGTACAAGTACCGATCCGGCATCGTAGCCAAGAAGTGATTGAGGAACTCGAGCTCACCGCGCTGGGGACAGAGCGCGCGCACTTCTGCGCGAATTTGCTCGGTGCGCTCGCCGCCCCGCTCGACCTTACCGGTGCTCAGCTGGCGATCGGCGCTCACGTACAACTCCTCCAGCACGCGCGACTTCCAGCTGGTGAGCGCGGTGGGGCTGGTGGTCGAGACGTCGCAGATGGTCAGAATGTACAGCTCGCGCAGGCCCTCTCGGCCGTGGACCTCTTCGCAGAACGCTTCCAGCGTGCGCGGGTCGTCGATGTCGCGGCGCGTGGCCACGTGGTACATGCGCAGGTGCTTCCAGATCAGCTGTTGAACCTCGCGGATATCGCTCTCGGGTAGCCCGAGCCGCTCCAAGACGATGCGCGCCATTTCACGCCCGCGCTCGTCATGGCTCTTGCCTCCGATGTCTTTGCCGATGTCGTGGAGCAGCGCGGCGAAGAACAGCACGTTGGGGCGTGAGATTTCTGCCGCCAAGCGCGAAGCCAAGCGATGTTCAGCGGCAAGCTCACCGCGGCACAAGGCTCGCAGCCGATCGACCGCGGCCACCGAGTGCACGTCCACCGTGTACACGTGATAAACGTCGTGATGCACGCGCCCGACGACGGGCGCGAACTCGGGCACCATCGCCACCAGCAAGCCGACATCGTGTAAGTCTTTGACCACCGATTCATCGCGCAACTTGGTGCGTTGAATCACGGTCACCAGGCGGACGAACAAGCGCGCCGCCTCTTCACTCTGGCGCAAACGCTCGCAAAACGCCGGAGAAGTGACGGCCCGGGCCACCAAATCACGGGCAAAACCATACACCGGCAGATCGCGCCGCACCGCTTCGTCGTACAGGCGAAGCGCTAGGGCCGGCTCCTGTTCGAGCGCTGCGCCATCTTCGAACGACACTTGGTCGTTGGTCAGCTTCAGCCCCTTGCCGATCGAGGTTTCGCGCGGGCGGCGCTTGGGCGGCGGCGCTGCGCGCGCGAGCACCAATTCACGCGCCTGGGAAATGATGCGCGCCTTCTTGTAGTAGTCGCTCATGAAGGCTTCGACACCCGCTCCGCCGGGGCCGTAGCCAAGATCCACCGCCAACGATTCCTGACGATCGAAGCTGAGTCGATCGGAACGCCGGCCGGCCTGCAGATGCAGCAGATTGCGTACGCGCCAAAGTAACGCGCGAGCCGCTTCGATCTGTTGCCATTCCCGCTGGAGCAGCACGCCGATGCGCACGAGCTCCGACAAGTCCGTCACGCGCCAGCGTGCACGCGCCGCCCAATGCGCGAGATCCAGGTCGCGCAACCCACCGATGCCATTCTTGACGTCCGGCTCCAGCAAGTAGACCGAGCCACCGAAGCGCTCGGATCGCTCATGGGCCTTTATTTCCAGGCGATCCAAGAACTTTTTGATGTTGCCGATGCCGAAGATGCCCTCGAAGGCGCGGGTCAGCATCTTCTCCGAACTCGTGCGATCGCCGGTCAGCACGCGCCAATCGAGCAAAGTGGTCGCGGTCGGCAGATCGTTCTTGGCCAAGTCCAGCAGATCGCTGCCCATCACGACTTGGTGCCCAATGCTGAGCCCTGCATCCCACAGCGGATACAGCAGCGCTTCGGCCACGGCGCGGACCTTCTCCGGCTTGCTCGCGGAGATCAGCCGGACGTCCAAATCGCTGTGATATCCGAGTTCGTTTCGGCCGTAGCTGCCCACCGCGGCCAGCCCGACGTTCTGCCAAGAACCCGCCTTGACCATGGTGCTCTCGGCAGCCTTGAACAAGGAGCAGAGCAAGCCGTCGAAGGCTTTGGCGTAGCGCGCGGCAGCTTCGAGACCCGCCTCCGGGCCTCCAGGCCTGATCATCGACTCGACGGCAACACGATGCCGAACCAGGTAGGTCTTCAGTTCCTCGACGAGACCTGGGGCTGTACGTTCGAGCAACGGTGCTCTTTCAGTAGCTGGGGGCGGCATAATTTGGGTGTGGCGGGGTCGCAGGGTCGCGCATCGGCTTGGGGGCGGGCGCCGGCGAGGCGTTGTTATAGCTCAGCCATGGGCATAATGAAGTAAACCGCAAATCTACCGGAATTGGCCGCTTTGCGTGGGTGTTGAGGCCCTGCCTGCCGCTCAACCGATGCCGCCCCGAGCGCCGGGCCGGTCCCGACGAGGTGTTCGCCTTGTGCTAACTTGCCGATTAGATGGATCGTCGGCAGAGCTTGGGGTTTATGGGGACAATCGCTGCGTCGTTGGCATTCGCCAGTGTCGCTCCAGCGACGACGGCGCGCGCCGTGAGTTTGACGGACCTCGTCCGACGTAGCTCGCGCGTGGCTCGGGCCACAGCGCTGGAGAGCTTCGCTCGTTCAGAGGAGATCGGCGGGGCCCGACACATCGTCACGTACACCCGGCTGCGTATCGACGATTCGATTCAGGGTCCGAGCGGTGATTCGGAAACCTTGGTGCGCACGCTCGGCGGCCGCCTGGGGGAAGTGGGCGAAATCGTCCACGGTGAGGCGGAGCTCGTGATGAACGAGCCCAGCGTCGTGTTTCTGATGGCCGACGAAAACGGCGTGGAGCTGGTGACCGCCATGGCTCAGGGCCAGTACCCCGTGTCGCTCGATCGCGCCGGGGTCGCGCGCTTGCAACTGAGCCGAAACATCCCGCACCTGGTAGGCGGGCCCAACTCGGCCGTTGCTCAGCTGACGGGCAAACCGTTCAACGAAGCGCGCGCCCTGATTATCGGAGCACGCCGTTGAGCTTCTATCGTGTCCTGCCGGGCGCCGCGGCCCTGGCCTTTGCCTTCGCGATCTCGGCTCACTCCGCGGCGTATTGCTTGACTTACACCTGCGACAGCAAAAAAGAGCATTGCCCGATCGACGAGCAGACCGGCTGCAACGTGGGCGGCAAGGCCTTGTACTGGGCGAGTTCGGTCGTGTCGTTCGACGTGCAGCAGGATGGGTCCAAGCTCCGCGACATCAGCGCCGATCAGTTGAACGTGGTGGTGACCAACGCCTTCCAACGGTGGGTGGACGCGGTTTGTGACGACGGCCGTCACCCCAGCATCTCGCTCGCGGACTTCGGAAAGGTCGCCTGTGCCAAGCCGGAGTACAACAAGACCCAGCCGAATCAGAACGTGATCACGTTTCACGACGGTGTGTGGCCTTACAAAAACACCGGCGCAGAAACCCTGGCCCTGACCACGGTCTTCTTCAACCCGGAAACGGGCGAGATCTACGACGCGAACATCGAGCTCAACAGCTACAAGGTCGACTTCGTGATCGGAGCGACCGAAGCCGATGGCGAGCATGACGACCTCAACGCGGTGCTGACCCACGAGATCGGGCATTTTCTCGGGCTGTCCCACTCCAGCTTCGGGGACGCGACGATGTACCACAACTACCAGGTAGGCATGACCACGCTGGAAGCCGATGACGTCGCCGCCATCTGTGCCTCTTTGCCCCCCGACCGGCTCATTGCCGATACGGGCACCCCCGACGCCACGCCACGCCACGGCTTCTCCCGCGAGTGTGGGGAGCCCGAAAGCGGCTGTTGTGCGTCCACCATCGGCGGCAGAGCGCCATCGAGCGGGCCGCTCGCGCTCTGGGCCTTCGGGCTCGGTGTTTTGGCTTGGTGCGGTCGCGCGAAACGTTCGCTGATGCTCAAACGCTCGGCGCGGGTGCCTCGGCGCTGAGACCCGCGGCGCGAATCAGATCCACGTCCTGATCCGTTTCCGGGTTGGGCGTGGTCAACAGCTTGTCACCGTAAAAGATGCTGTTCGCGCCGGCGTACAGACACAAAAGTTGGGCTTCTCGCGGCAGATCGCTGCGCCCCGCGCTCAAGCGCACTTTCGACCGCGGCATGGTGATGCGCGCCGTTGCGACCATGCGCACCAGGTCCAACGGGTCGATTGGCGGGAGCGCTGCGAGCGGCGTGCCCTCCACTCGGACCAAGGCGTTGACCGGCACGCTCTCGGGGTGCGGCTGCAGCTGCGCGAGTTCGAGCAGCATGCCGCAGCGATCGTCGATACTCTCACCCATGCCGATGATGCCGCCCGAGCACACGGTGATGCCGGCGTTGCGCACGTTCTTCAGCGTCTTCAAACGGTCGTCGTAGGTGCGAGTCGAAATGATCGATTTGTAGTTTTCGCGCGAGGTGTCGAGGTTGTGGTTGTAGGCGTCCAGGCCCGCCTCTTTGAGCTTCTCGGCTTGACTCTCGTTCAGCATGCCGAGGGTGACGCACGCTTCGAGGCCGAGGCCCTTCACGCCGCGCACCATCTCGAGCACGCGGTCGAAGGCGGGGCCATCCTTCACTTCACGCCAGGCAGCGCCCATGCAGAAGCGCGTGGCGCCGTGCTCCTTGGCCGCACGCGCCGCGTTCATGACCTCATCGAGCTTGAGCATGGCTTCGCCCTTCACCGAAGTGTCGTGATGCGACGACTGCGGGCAATAGGCGCAGTCTTCCGGGCAACCGCCGGTCTTCACGCTGAGCAGCGTGCACAGCTGGACCTTCTCTTTTTGGTGGAAGGCTAGGTGCACGGCGCGCGCGCGATCGACGAGCTCGAACAGCGGCAGATCGTGGATCTCACGGATCTCCTTCAAAGACCAATCGTGACGGACGGGCGAGCTCAGGTCGGACATGCTGCGGCGGTCTTAGCTTCAACCCGCTGGGGAGTCCAGATTGGGCGCGCGTTTCGCAGTGCGTCAGTTTTTGCGCAGTCCGCGAAAAACAGGCAGGGCGCTAAAACCCCATCGCCGCGCGACCCACTTCCCGCTCGACGATGCCGTCCCGCACCAGCGCTTTGATGTGCGCCTCGAAGGTCTGCATCCCGTACATCGCCTGGCCCCCCTCCATCAGTTCCTTCAGCGAGGGGTTGCCCAATGGCCGCTTGATCGTCTCGCGTACGGAACCCGTAGAGACCAAGACTTCCGCAGCCAGCACCATGCCTTGCCCGTCAGCCCGCGGCAGCAGGCGCTGCGCGATGATGCCCTGCAACGAATCGCCGAGGCGCTCGCGCAAGTCATCGGCCTTGCCCTCGCTCAAGGCAATGATGCGATTCATCGTGCGTGCCACGTCGGGCGTATGCAACGTGGACAGCACCAGGTGACCCGTCTCGGCCGCCTTGAGCGCGATCTCCATCGTCTCGGCGTCGCGGATCTCGCCGACTTGAATCACGTCCGGATCCTGGCGCAGCGCGGCACGCAGCGCGCTGGCAAAGCTGTGAGTGTCGTAGCCGATCTCCCGTTGGCTCACCGAACACTTGTCGTCCGTGTAGATGTATTCAATGGGGTCTTCGATGGTCACGATGTGACGCGCGCTGTAGTGGTTCATGTAGTCGAGCATGGCGGCCAACGTGCTGGTCTTGCCGTTGCCTGCCGCGCCGACGCACAGCACGAGCCCACGATCCTTCTCGGCCAGCGTGCGGCACGCTGACGGCGCGCCCAGCGCCTCCAGGTTCGGGACCAGATGTGGGATCACCCGCATGACCACCGCCAGTGTCGCTCGCTGACGGTAAACGTTCACCCGAAAGCGCCCGATCCCGTGCACCTCGTACGAAGTATCGTATTCGCGCAAAGCGGGCAGGTCGCCGAGGACCGCCGGATCGCGAATCAGGTGCCGAACGACCGCCTCGGTGTCCTGGGGTCGTATTTTGTCGAGCCGAAAGAAAACCAGCGAGCCGCGAACACGCGCGCCCGGTGGTTGGCCTACTTTCAAGTGAACGTCACGAGCGCCGGCTGCGGTCGCCTTATGTAAGAGCTGATGCAAGTACGCTTCGCTTGCATACGGGTTCTGCTGCAGCCCGGGAGATGAAGCGACCACCTGCACATCATAAACCCGAACGAACCTGCGCTCGACCAAGATCGGGCTCCACCCACACACTCCCACCGAACTATCGCTAGAAGTTGACCCTGATCGCGCCGAATCGATAGATACCAAAGAATGTCGAAGATTCGCGTCGAAGGACATTTGCACGACGACCACAGCGTGATGGTTTGCTCGGGGGAAACGCCGGAAGACGTCTCCTGGGCGCGAGACGCAGACACCGGTCAAGTTTTCGTCGTACTCGAGCACATTGCTCACGAAGACATCTGGGGACAGCCGGATGGCGAGCGCTGTTTTGGCCTGCGCCTATTCGGCGGCCGAGCACCCCTGCCCGCAGTGGGCCGGATCCTGGAAGTCGCCTGAATCGCTCGCCGGCGCCGGCAAGCGCCGCGGAGCGCTCGCGGCTTCGAGCGCCGCTAGGAGCGCACGCCGCTGACGATTTGGGCGCACGCGCCCAGACTGACCTTGCCGTCGTCCAGATGACTCGCAAAACGCGTGGTCAGCGCTCGGCGCACTTCGTCGCGAACCCCAGGGCTTGCGTCGGAAATCAGTTCGCCAATCGAAAACGAGCGCAGCGCAAGCTCAGCCGCCTGCTCGGTAGCTAGTCCCCCCCAACCGGCAACGCTCCGCGCCACTCGCTGAGCTCGAGCTCGGGGAAGCGCGAGCCCGCGAGCACTGTCAGCAACTCGCTCGGCTCTGCGTAGCGAAACGGACCGGGCGCATCGACCACCGGGGCCGGCAAATCGACGAACTCGGCCGCAACCTCACGAACGACGGACATGCAGGCGTTGTCGGCGGCACGCCCCCAGACCGCGACGGCACGCGGTCCAATTGCTGCCCCTGCTCCGAACGAGCAGCGCTTACCCGCCCGGCGTGGGCGTGGGCATCATTTCGGAACGACAGGGCCGCAGAACCCACCGATGCAACTGTGGCTCTTGTCGCAACAATCCGCGCTCGTTGCGCACTTGTCTTGCAGGCCGGAGCACGAGTACTGGGGAGGCTTCGCGCCGCAGACCAGCGCGCCCGTGTCTGCATCGGGCTGACAGAATCCGTTGCAACACTGATCGCCCGTTGCACACGAATCGCCGTCCGCGCGGCATGGGTCGAGCACCCAAAAGCCGCGCGAGTTGCCGGCCAACAGCTCCTGACCGGGCAGATAAAAGGCAGGATGGCTGGCATCCTTGCCCGGCTTGGCATCGAGATCGATCGCGGCGACCCACAGCTTCTTGGGCGTGATGTTGGCGATCAGGTCGACGCCCCGAGGATCGCTACAAAACGGGGGAATGGTCGCGACATTTGCGTAGCGCCGGCGACTCGTGAAGACCACCCAGGCGTAGCCGCCGCCGGCCACCGGATTCACGGTGGGCTCGTAATTCAAGTCGATGTCGCTTTCATGGCTGGTTTGGATATCGCCGACCGTCGTGCCGTCTGCCTTGCAGGTCAGCGCGACCGGAGCTGCCAGCGGCGCGAGATAAGAATTGCCCTGGTCGTCGAGACCATTCAGTCGGTTCAACGCCGTCGACGCCTCTGTTCCGCTGAGCCCATTCCAGTAGAGCCGCGCCAGAGCGCCCTTACGCGTCCGCAGATCCGCGAGGGCGTTGCCGTCGAACCCCGCCTTGGTTTGACGATGATAGACGATCGATTTGCCATCCGGAAAAAACGCAGGCCACCCCGGGCGGGTCTCGTTGGGCTGGCCAGTGTAGTCGACCGCGGTGATCGGATTCGAAAACGACAGCGTCTGACGGTCGAAGTCGACGACGATCAGCTTTTGTGTGGGATTGGCGAGCGAGCCACTCAGCGGATTGAACACGACTCGCTTTCCGTCCGGTGAGAACATCGGCGTACCGATGCTGTTCGCGATGTCGCTCAAACCCGTGGGAGCGATGGCGGTGGCTGCAGCGGGCAGCTCCAGAATTTTGCCGTCGCCGGAGAGAGCCAAACTTCCATCGGGGTACATGCCGGGAAACTCGGAATAGACGCCCATCGCCGTCTCGTCCGCTGTCCCGTTTACGTTGAGTGCATAGGCAAAGGTGCCGCCTTTTTGGTTTGCGCTGACCAAACGCGAGCCGTCCGCAGAAACGGAGTGACAGACGCGGCAGTTGGCCTCACTCCCGCTACTGCCGGCCACCAGCTTCGGGTCGGTGTCACCCACCCGAATGCCGAGCGTGGCGCCGCCGAACTTGCCGTCCCCAGCGACCGCCCCCGTGAGGTTTTTGGCCAACTGCGTGCCGTAGGAGTTGTAGTAGATGATGCCCGACAGGCGCGCATCGGCGATCACCAACTGCTGCTTGATCGGTCCGTACGCTTCCTTGCCGCTGGCAACCGTGACCGCCAAGGTGAGCGGGTCTGCTTTTCCTGACGCGCTGTTCGAAGCCCTTTCCCAAACGTCTTGCGGGATAGGGTGTTGAACGAAGGGGCCGCCCGACGCAGTCAGAATCGCCGGTCGACCGAAACTCCCCGACCATCGAAACGAACCGCTTTCGTTCGACAGCTCGAGCTTGACGGCGTCCGCGTCTCCTTTGCTCCAATCCCACGCGATCAGCGGAGCGAGCACGCCGCGCGGGAACACCGTGCCGTCGTACGGGTAGACGAGCTTCAACTTCGAGTCCGTGCCATCCGAGCCCGGCTTGTCCAGCGCCTCGAGCACCGCCTTGTCCGTGATTGCCACACCGAGCCCTTGACCGCCTACCCCGCCCGGGCCTCCGCCTTCGGTCAGCTTGCCAACGCTGCTCGGGATCTGCAGCGCCTGCCCCGGGACACTCGGGTCCGCCCCGTTTTGCTCACCGCGGATCTGAATCGTGATGGTGACGTCGGCCTGCTGCTTGTCGAGCACCGCCTTGACCGTCACCTCACCTCCCGCGTTGCCAGTCGGAATCAAAGTCGTCTGCGAACCAGCACCAGGACTGATGCTCGCGAGGTCGCCGCGATCCACGCTCCAGCCGACCTTCACCGCGACATCGCCGAGAAACGCCTTCACCGCGACTTTGGGCAACGCTGCGCCAACGTCGACCGTGACCGTCGTGCTCTCCGCTTTCACGGTCAGCTTTTCGCTGACGCCGTTGTCCGCGCCTGCGTCGCCGGTACCGACGACCAGCCCACCGCCATCATCGCCGTTGGCACCGCCGGAAGCATCTCCATCGTGGCCACTGCCCGCGTCGAAGGGGTCAGGCGGAGTATTGATGGCAGGATTGCTCCCGCATGCGATCGAGAAACCGGCGGAGGAAACGAGCACAGCCCAAAGCAGTGACGAGCGAACCATCCGCCTAGTATGCAAAGGCGGACGCCTCTGTCAGAAGCCAAATGGCGTTCGCTGCCATAATAGGTGAGCGAGAATGAGCGCAGAGCTTCTGACTGCCGACA
>Ga0164308_10000813_pt1 | contig 16970 bp, 14 predicted proteins | sample Whisoiple_246_MG_FD_109983 | JGI IMG/M metagenome (GOLD analysis project Ga0164308, IMG submission 109983) | Soil microbial communities amended with fresh organic matter from upstate New York, USA - Whitman soil sample_246_MG | ecosystem: Environmental > Terrestrial > Soil > Unclassified >...
GACCCGAGACCGCCATGAGTGCGGCGTCGGCGCGTGGCCCGCCGACAAGTGTTTGCGGGGTGCGGTAGGGCGACTCCACCAGTCGGAACTTCCGTTGGAGCCGGGCGAGGGCCAGCATCCCGTCTTCGCGAAGGGCCGTGGTGAACTCCTCCGCCGCCAAACCGTCGATCTGATGGCCGCCGTAGGTGATGAAATTGAAGACGAAGCCCAATTTTCCGAGTTCGACCGGGAATTCCCGCATGTCGTCCTCGGTCATTCCGGTGGTATCCCAGCTGAACGATGGTGAGAGGTTGTAGGCCAGCATCTGATCCGGGTAGACGGCGTGGATTGCGTGGGCGAACTCCCGGGCGTCAGCGAGGTCCGCTGTTTTCGTCTCCATCCAGAGAAGGTCCGCAAACGGCGCCGCCGCCAGGGATTTCACGATCGCATAGGGGATGCCACCACGGATCTGGTAATAACCCTCGGGTGTTTTCGCCGGCTCCGGATCCCAAACGACGTCCAAACCCATGTCCGATGCTTTAGCGCGGGCCGTGTACCAGGACGCGGTGGCCGCGAACCGCTGCCACTCGTCGATGGTCATCTCCAGCGAGGAATCCTCCTCCGCACGGAAGGACATCGCCTCCGCGACTGCGTCGCCCAGCGTCGTCAGACCCGCCTCCACCTGCCAGCGCTCGATGAATCGGTCGGCCATCGCGTCCAGTACGGACTCGGCCGACGCGGTTTCTGGGGTGTAACGCTCCGCCGCCAGGCTGATCTCCCCGGCCAGGCCGGTCCGTTCCAGCCAGGAGTCGGCCTCGCGGGATTCGTCCTCGGGAACCGCGTAGAGCAGGTGACCGTTGATCTCGTCGACCCCGCAGCGGTTGAGTCGGCGCATCAAGCTCAGGAACCCCGCCTTGTACGACGGCACGGACCGGTTGGTCACCCCCAAGACGAACGGTTGGTCACGCTCATCACCGCAACCGTCGAGCAGATTGGCGGCCTCGGCGTCGGTTCGAGCGACGATAATGCCTGGCACACCCATGATGTCGAGCTGGAACCGGGCGGCGCTGAGCCGCTTGACCTGTTCGTCCTCGGGGACGAGTACCTTGCCACCCTGGTGCCCGCATTTCTTCGCACCGGGCTTTTGGTCCTCGATGTGGTACCCCGGGACGCCGGCCTCGACGAACCGGCGGATCAGGTTGCGCACGTGGGCGTCTCCGCCGTGGCCGGTGTCTGCGTCGGGGATGATGTAGGGCCGGAAATCGATCTCGGGTGAGGCGACCCGTTCGGCGTTGGTCATTCGCATGCGGGCGAATCGCTGGTTCCGGTCCGCGGTCAGCAATGCGCGCACCAGCCCTGCCGCTTCGTCCGGGACCTGACTCAGCGGATAGCTGGCAAGGTCGGGCCCTGGGTCCTCATCCTTCGAACCCTTGGCGGACGTCGCCCAACCACCTAGATAGATGCCCTCGATGCCGGCCCGCTTCATCGCCACTGCCTGACCCGGTGAATATGGTCCGTAGGTGGTGATCGGTTGGCCGGCGGCGAACAGCTCACGCAGCCGCCGGTAAAATAGTTCGGCGGCCTCTCGAGCGATGGTGTAGTCCGTGGCAACGGTTCCGCGCTGCTCGATCACCTGTCGAGCCGTGTGCACGCGGGTGATCCCGCTGAACCGCTCGTCCGCCATCCACTCCTGGGCGGCCTTGAGTTCTTGATCCCACGTGTCCACGGCCGGGCTCCTTTTGTTGCAGTTGTCGTCATTGGCGAGCTCATCGGGAGGCGAAGTTGCTAATTGGCGAGATGGACGGCGCGAGGACCCTCGCACCCCGAGGGGAAACCCGCCGACCGGACCGACATGCCCGAGATCCTCTGCGAGAATTTGATCCCATTTCAGTATATATGCATATATCGATGTCTGGGTTTATTGTCGGGCCGAACCGTTCCAAGCGCCTGGCCTGTATTCTCACTGTGTAACCGGTCAGGGTGCCTTGCGAAGCGCTTCTGCAACCAATGCAGCTACCTCGGCTCGAGTTGGATGCCACCCGTCGTAGTACCCACGGGACAACTGGGCGATGAGCGCGTTCCGTCGTCGACGACTCAACGGCTTGAGGAGGTCGGCAAAGCGGTCGGCGATGTTGGGGACCGGAGGGGCTATGTCCGAGTCCGGCTGACAGCTGTTCACGGCATTGGGTTCCGGGCGGGTCCTGATGTCCTGCGCCGAAGTCCAACTGGCTGGTTCATTCGGTAGTGGAATCATTTTTAGTGGAGCGGCACTTCTTCGGTGGAACCCTGCGGGGCGGGGTGCCGCTGGCCGGGGGTGAGGGCGGTGGCGACCTTGTCGAAGTGGTCGGTGCAGACCTCGGCCTGATGCCTGGCTGTACGGGCCAGAAACTTAAAGTCCGTCACTTCGCCGCGCCATACTCGTCGTCCGTCACGTGATCTAGCCAGGTGACAACTTCGCCCTGGCCGTCAGCCTCCTGCATGGCGACGTGTGCCATGAATCGGGTCGGAGTCGCTCCGTGCCAGTGTTCTTCGCCGGGTTCGATATAGACGATGTCGCCGGGGCGGATCTCAACCGGGTCACCGCCGCGGCGACTTACCAGTCCGATGCCGTCGGTGACGTAAAGCGTCTGTCCCTTCGGGTGCGAATGCCACGCCGTGCGTGCGCCCGGCGCGAAACGCACGTGTGCGCAGCCGACCGCTGATTGCTCGTCGGGGCTTCGGATGTAGTCGACGAAGACTGTGCCGGTGAACCAGTCGGTGGGACCGTGTCCAGTCTCGCCGGAGCTCTGGGTTACTTTCATGCTTGCTCCTTGATGTTGCTGACCTTTGATCAATTGCTTTTAGCGTCGTGGCCCCTGGTGCGGTGTCTCTCGCCCGGCCAGGCCCTTGCCGGCAAGAAAGTCGGCCACGATGTCGGCCACCGCGACGTTGTTGAGATCGGCCATCGGGAAATGGGTGTTCCCTTTCAGCCCGGCGTCTGGCAGTTGCAGGAATGTGGCATCGCCGCCGCGATGGTTCACCGCGGCGACGAATTGGTGGGATCGCTCACGCACGAGCCGCCAGAGCTCGACGCCGTAGTTGGTGTGCGGTTCATTGGCGATGTTGTCGGCCAAAATGACGAGGATGGGCTTGCGGGTCAGCTCAGCGAAATCCTCGGCGGGCACCAGTTGCGGCGCCATGAATGAGGCCAGCAACTCGTCATCCGTGGGAACGTCGGGGGGTGGCTCGTCGTCGGGAAACGCGAATTCACCGCCTTCGATGGTAATAACGGCCTTGACGTCGGGTTTTTTCATTGCGGTTACCCATCCGTACTGGGCGCTGTGCGAGTGACACACCAACACCGATGGGCCTACCTTGTCGACCAATTCCCCGACGGCGCTGCCCATGAGTTCTCTATGGGCTGCGTCGGGAAAAGGCTCCGGCCCGGTGTTCGGTGTCTGCTGACACAAGAACTGGCGGATCGTTTCGGGATCGGTCGGGAATTGGGTGCCTGGGTAGAACTCCGGCGCGTTGGGCGGTTCCCACAAGCCCAGCCGAAAGGTGTTCCATGCGGTGGCTTCACTTTCCAGCGGCGGGTGGGCTTCGTGCGCGGCCGACTCGTCGTGCTCCAAGGCCACCCGGCCAGCGCGGCCACGACGTGGCTGATCGATGATGTACAACGGCCAGTCCCGGCGGGTGAAGATCTGCCAGAATCCTTCCCGCCCATCCGGTGTGGACTCCCACGACTTGCCGGACTGGCCGATACCGTGCCAGAAGATGAGTGGGACCTGCCGAGCGGCCTGCGGGATGAAGTACTGGGCGTAACCGTGGTCGCCATGGCACGTGTCGCCGAGGTCGTTCTTGAGCACCCGGCCGCTGAAGAAGAAGCTGCCCATGGTCCTTAGCGTGATCGGTGACTGCTCCGGGGGGTCGTTGTGGCCGGGCGTCGTCATGAGTCAATCTCCCTCTCGAAATGACTGCTGTGCAATATCAGGATGGGCGGGCCTTGAAGTTCCGGCCAGCGCGTGGTGCCGCGTTAGTGCCGGCCTCCGTGGGACGGGATGCCGACGGTATTGCCACCGTCCACCGGAAGAACCGCTCCGATAATGAAGCTGGCGTCTTCTGATAAGAGGAAGGCGATGGCGGCCGCGACTTCCTGCGGCTCGCCAGTTCGACCGATCGGGTGGGCCGCCCGCATTTGCTCGACATTGCCTGGGTCCTCGAACATCGTTGCAGTCATCGGCGTCCGGATCATGCCGGGTGCGACTGCGTTGACCCGCACGCCACGCGGAGCCAGCTCCAGTGCCATCGTTTGCGTAATCCCCACCACCCCGTACTTCGAAGCCACGTAGCTGAGCCGATTCGGTACCGCCCGGATTCCTGCTGCCGAAGCGACATTGACGATTGCGCAGCCGTCGCCGGCCAGTCGGGCAAAAGCCTGGCACATGAACACGGTTCCAGCGAGGTTGACAGAAAGCACTCGGGTCAACTCTTCCGGTGTCACGTCCAGGATGTTCCCGACGCCCCGGATTCCGGCACTGTTGACCAGCCCGTGGAGTGGGCCGAACTGCTCGTCTGCGGTGGCGATCACGTCCGCGACCCGTGCAGGATCCGACACGTCCACAGAGACCGGATGTATTCGGTCCTGGTCCGTCAAGTCGCTCATTGCTGCTACGACGTCCGACAGGTTCAGATCTGCTGCAACGACCGTGGCGCCTTCGTCATGGAGCCTCCTGACGGTCGCCGCACCGATGCCGCTGGCCGCGCCGGTAACGATGACCGTCCTGTCCCGAAAGCGTTCCATCTGGGGGCACTCCTTCTGTGATGAGAGTCAAGCAAGTTCGCCGCTCACTTGCGGCGTGACCACTGATCGTGGGTGATGCAGGCCGCTCGATCGCCAACAACCGGTACTGCTCGATCCGTGCGGACCGTGACTGCATCGGCCACACGGTTCGCGAACCGGAAAACCGAGTCGCCAAGCTGTCGGCAGGCTGGATCGCAATTCGGGCGGGTCAACCTAGGTGCGGATCGCCGTCAGCGTGGTGGAAACGAGCGTGCAGGGCCGATCCGAACGATTGCTCCATGCGTGACGTGTGCCTCGCTGGACGAGGCAGTCGCCAACCTGCAATAGGGTTTCGCCCTCCTCCATGACGACCCACATCTCACCGTCCACGACCGTCACGATGTCAATCGTGTCCGTGCGATGCATCCCGGCGACTTCACTGGGCGGCGCATCGCCCTGGTCCCCGTAGAGCTCCTGCAACGACGCCTGGTACGCCGCAGCCTGCGCGGGGTCGACGTCTTTCTCGGGTGGGAAGACGGCGACCCGCACGCTGACGCCTGCAGGGGTGGGCGCCACGAGGTCGGCACCTTCGTGCGGTTCGTCTTGTACCTGCGCGGGCAGGGAGTCGGCGCGCCATACCTCCGCCACAACACTGCCGGTTGGGCGGCGGACCCACGTTGGCGTTTCGCCGTCGCTGACGATGACGGAACGGCCCTTTGCGTTGACGCCGGTGACGACTCGGCGGGTCAACTTCGGTCGAGGTTCCGATGACATCTATTCTCCTTCAACGTACGGTGCGACAGGCGCAGTCATCCGGCGGGCGCCGCAGATCCTTGGGCTGGCGTCGTGTCCGGCGATTTTCTGCTCGACGGTTGGTCGGAGCTGCGTAGGGTCTGGAGCTGGATTCCTCGGGCCTTGCGTTCTCGGGCCCTGGTGGTGAAGGTGGCCAGCACGACGCTGATGACCAGGGCGGCGCCGTTGAACATCTGGGTGACGCTGGCTGGGGCACCCATCAGCGTGAAGCCGTCCACGGCTACCGCCACGAGGAAGAGGCCGATGATGGTGCCCCAGACGTTGTAGTGCCCCGGGTCGATCGCGGTTCGGCCCAGGAAGACAGCAGCCAGGGCGGGGAACAGATAGGAAATCGCACTGGTCGCGTCCCCGCCGCCGTTGGTCGAGGTCAGTAGGGCGCCGGCCACCCCTGCCAGCACCCCGGAGAGCACGAACGTCAGTCCAATTGACCGGCGGGTCCGGATTCCAGCCAGGTTCGCCGCCGTCTCGTTGCTGCCGATGGCCGCGAGTTTGCGCCCGAAGGGCACTTGGGTCAGGAAGTACCAGACAATGAGGGCGACGACGATCAGCAACCAGAAGGGACCAGGGATTCCTAGCCATTTCTTGGTTGTCCAGAGCGAGAACTCCAGGGGTATGTTGCTGGCGATGGTCGTCCCGCCCGTGTAGAGGGCCAGGGCGCCCGCCCAGAAAATGTACGTACCGAGCGTCGTGATGAATGCGTCGAGGTTGAGCACCGAGACCAGGAAGGCGTTGAGCGCACCGGCGAGCGCACCGACGGCGACGCCGGCCGCCAAGCTGACAGCGACGGACTGACCGTACTCGGACATGAGGGTGGCGACGGTGACGTTCGACAGGCCGGCGATGGCTGCGACCGAGAGGTCGAAATAGCCGGCAATAAGTGGCAGCACCATCGCCAGAGCAATCAGACCGGTCACGGATTGGTAGGCCAGAATGTTCTGGATGTTCACCAGTGTCCGGAAATCTTCGCCCGTGCTGGGGATCACCGCGAAGATCGCGATGAGGATGACCAGGAAGATAGGGAGTCCGGTTCGTTCGAGCAGGGCACCGAACCTTGGCTGACGGTCGCCGGCCGGATGAGTTTGTAGCGCGGTGTCGCTCATAGTTTTTCTCTGCTCTCCATGTGGACCAGCTGGTTGAGCCGGTGGGCAGTGAGCTCTTCGGAACCCACGTGGGCGATGAGCCGCCCATTGCGGAGCACGATCGCGCGGTCGACGAACTGCGCGAGTTCCTCCATGTCTGAGGTGACGACGACAGCAGCGCCACCCGCGGCGGTGACGCTTCGTACGGCCGAATAGATGTCGGCTCGAGCTCCGACGTCCACGCCTTGACTTGGCTCGTCGAGCAGCAGCACTGAAGCGTCCCGGCGAAGCCAGCGCGCGAGGATCGCTTTCTGCTGGTTGCCGCCGGACAGTGTCCGCATGCGGACCGAGCCGGACGGCGCTTTGACCTTGAATTTCGCCCGTAGCGCGGCGGCGTCCTGCCGTAACTGTGCCCGGCGAAACCCGAAGCCTCTCCAATAGCGGCTCAGGACGCTGATGTCCATGTTCTCGTCCACGCTCATGTCGAGGAATGCGGCACCACGGGAGCGGTCTTCGGGGATCATGACGACACCGGCCTCGATGGCCTTGTCCATGCTGGTGAAATTGGTGGGTCGACCATGCAGCGTAATTTGACCGGCGCTCTTTTTCAGGCCTCCGTAAATCGCGCTGAGCAGCTCGGTGCGGCCGGAGCCCAGTAGCCCGGCCACCCCGAGGACCTCACCTGCATGCACCTGAAAGCTGACGTCTTGGACCGGCCCGGCGCTGAGGTCGGCGACCGTGAGGACCGGTTCGCCTACCGATGTTGTGGCTCGCCGCTGTCGGATTTCGTCTGCGGGGCGGCCCACGATCGACTCGATGAGCTCGTTTTCGGTCAGCGTCTGGGTGCGATGGTCCTTGAAGACGCGTCCGTCGCGCATCACCGTGACCCGGTCGGTCACGGCCAGCACCTCGTCGAGCCGGTGACTGACCAGGATGATGGCGTGCCCCATCGACGCGAGCTGCCGAACGACAGACAGCAGCAGCTGCACCTCAGCCGCTGGAAGTGCGGCGGTGGGTTCATCGAGCGCGACGATGCATCGGCCGTCCTTGACGTCCTGGAGGGCGGTCGCGATCGCAACTTGAGTTCGCACCGAGACTGGCAGGTCCCGCACCAGGGTGTCCGGTTTGGCCTTGATGTCGAAGCGCTCGATCAGCTCGTGCGCACGTCGCCTGACGTTGCCCCAGGCGATCCGGTTGGGCCGCGACGTGGGATAACTGCCGCCGAGCATCATATTCTCGGCCACGCTGAGGTCCAGGTACAGCGGCGGATCCTGGTGCACCACCCGGAAGCCGAGTTCGTAGGAGGTCTTGGCGGTCAGTTCGCTCGCGTCCAATTCCCGCCCGCCCAGCGTCACTCGCCCCTTGTCGGCCGGCACCACGCCGGAGAGGATCTTGATCAAAGTGGACTTTCCGCATCCATTGCCACCACACAGAGCGTGCACTTCGCCGTAGCGGATTTGAAGAGAGACGTCGTTGAGGGCCTGGGTACCGGGAAAAACCTTGCAGAATCCGTGTATCGATAGCGCCACTGAGTCGTCGGTTGCTCCGGCGACGCCGGTGGGAGCGGCGCCACCATCGCCCTTGTCGGTACCCGCCATCAATCTGCCGGTACCGGGTGCGCCGGGTCCCAGCGCGCCCGCCGACCCGGCAGTCCGTTCACCGCTGCCGTTGACACTCATTGCTAGCCCACTCCCCAGGCGGACTTATAGGCGGCCTTGAAATCGACCTTCGTCTGATAGCTCACTCCAGGCTCCGCCGGCATGTTGTTGTCCTTGTTGATCGACACGAAGCCAAGAGCCTCCGGTGCCGAGGGCTCGTTGTTGAAGTGACGATTGAGCTGGTCGATCGCTGCCCAGGACACCCACTCATCGGAACGCGCGACCCCCTCCGCATACATCTGATCGGAGCGGATGAGGTCGAGCGCAGGTGCTGTACCGATGCCGGAAACCACCTTGGCGGTGCTGCCGCTCTGCTGAACCGTCTTGGCGCCCCCACTGAGCACGGCATTGGTGTCGAACGGCCACCACACGTAATCGGCGTCTGGATGCTGGATCAGCGCATTGCGCAGCGCGGTGACCCACGGACCATTCGGCGCGAGATCGGTGACAGTCCAGGGCACGTCGGCAACAACCTCGCACCCGGAACATTTCGCGAACGACTCCTCGAACCCGGCCTTCAATAGGTCGAACTGCGGATCGCCTTCACCGAACGCCGTGATCACCTTCGCCTGACCGCCGGAATCGGCGGCGATGAAATCGGCGGACACCTGACCCCAGCCGGTCCACCAGGACTTGTTGTCGGGGTACTCATCGCTGTAAACCATCGGAACGGTGAACAGTGCTGGACCGGTCCCGGCGTCCGAACAGTCAGTGGTCTCCACACCGATCACTGGCACGCCCTGGTCCTTGGCCCGCTGCAGCTCAGGCTGGTCGGTTGTGCACGAGAACGCGTTCTGCACGATGGCATCCGGCTGAGCGGCGAGCGCGGTGCGCATGGCGGTTGCATAGCCGTTGGCCGTATTGAGGTTCCCGTCGGCGAGGTGGAACGTCCAGCCGAGCGCCTCCGCGGCCTCCTGGCCCGCAGCCGCGTAGGCGGCGCAGGACTCGGCCTGCTGCCCGCAGGAGATCCACCAGATGTCCTTATCTTTGGCTCCGGGTGGAGACGACGCCGGGGGGTTTCCCTCATTCCCTTGGAAAAGTTGTTCGAGGGTGGGTGTCCCGCTCGCCGAACTGGCACCGGTTGCCGCCGAGCCCGCGCTGCTCGCCGACGACGAGGCGGAGCTGCTCAAAACCGCCGTTGAGGCGGAGCTGCTCGCCGTGGTGGAACCGCCACTGCAAGCGCCGAGCAAGATCGCCGACAGTGCAACGCCAACCGCCACCGCGGTCAGACGCTGATTACTCAGCCGAGCCATGGAACCTCCCAATAGACGGTCGGAGCGCACCTTTGCGCCCCGTCGCGGACTCAGTGCAAGGATCTGCGCGAACATCCAGCGTCCGGCATCCTGTATGTCTGTCCCGTATTTCGTTCTTGACCGTAACGCAGGTCACTGGCCTGCACAAGCCTCGCAACAGCAAAATCGCGCCCCCCGTTGATCGGCTCTGTGGTCGACGTGCGTGGAGAGGCCCACCACATCCGGACAGGCCAGCCCCGGCCTGTCATGCCGCAGTTACCGTGACCGTCGATGGGGACGCCCGGTTCTAGGTTTGGGGTCACCGGCAACGACGGACTCGCCGACGGTGGCAGCCGGAGGGTGCCGAGCTCAGCTGCCCTCGGGACATTGCCTGACGACTCGCCAGGGGTCATCTGAGCCGCGCTTCGGCGAGCCAAGGAACGAGCAACGATCGGCAACCGCCGGGTCAGCGTCGGGGGAAGCGGTCCTGAGATCGTGACGCCGTGAATGTCTCGACCGGGTTTGCACGTCTGTCGGTGCCGTTGTCGATTCAGTCCCGCCGTCGCCCGAGGACCTGTTCGGGACCGGCATGACTCTCATGTTGGGGCCAGCACGACCGACCCGATAGCCGTCAGCCGTGCTCAGGATCCCCCGAACGGTAACCTGAGCACGGAGATTATGACCGGGAGTCCGGTCCGGCGGCGCGATGGACTGCCACAGTTGTGCATTGAACAGACCGTCGGCGGGTGATCCCATCGATCATGCCCGTGCGCCTCAGCCAGGTGCCCACAGCGGGTGTTCTTCTTCGTACTTGAACGACAGACGGAGTCCGGTCCGGTACGTGATCTCACCGGCGTCGCTGATTCGCAGGTCCTGTTCAACGACCTCGGCGACCCGCAGATCGCGTATCGACGCCCGGGCGGTGGTGATGGCAGTCGCCGCGGCGTCCTCCCATGATGTCGTGCTGGTTCCCACGATGTCGATAACTCTGTAAACGCTCATTGCATCCTTCGCGTAAGGGGTTGTTGGGGCTGAGCCATCCTTGGGCGCAGCTAAAGCTGGCACCAGTCAAAGCGCCATCCTTCTGTCCGGCGCTGCGAGGTCGATCTGACCGACCGACCGCAACATCGGTCAACGGTCACCGCACTTTTCAAGCTTGTCGCGTCGGAGCTCCCTTCTTGGTATTGAAGTCACTGAGGTCCGCAGTCCGCGTCATCGCCCAGTAGTCGGTGGTCCGCCACGGACTATTGGCTACCACCCGTCCGCGCGAATTGCGGTAGTAGGTACTCGTTCCCGGATGCGTCCACACCATTCGGCTGTGCATGTCGGCCATGGTGTCGTTGTAGCGGTCGCACACGTCCTGCCGGCACTCGACCTCGGTAGCCTCTGATTCGAACATCTGGTCCAAAACGGACAGGATGTAATTGATCTGGCACTCCACGATGTAGATGAAGCTGCCCCCGTGGCCCAACCCAGTGTTGGGCCCGTACAGCATGAACATGTTGGGGAACCGCGGCGTCACGGTGCCGAGGTAGGCCCTGGGATCGTCGTCGTCCCACGCGTCCCGGATCGAGACGCCGTCCCGACCGTAGACAGGCAACGGACCCAGGAACCGAGCAACGTCAAAACCGCTGGCCGAGATGATGACGTCGAAGTCATGGTGGTTCCCGTCGCGAACCTGGATGCCGGTCTCGTCGATCCGTTCGATGGGGGCATCGACGAGATCGACGTCGGGACGTGTCAGCATCCGGAACCAGCCGTTGTCGAGCAACATCCGCTTGCCGTAGGGCGGGAAGTCCGGAATGACACGCGGCGCAAGATCCTGTCGATCGCCCAGTTGCTGACGGATGTACTTCTCGAAGAACCGCCGATGTCCCGCGTTGATCGCATTGAGCGATCGCTGCGGGTCCTCCCACTCGGGATCGACCTTCAACGATTCGTAGACCTTGCTGTCGAAGATCCAGGCCAAACGCAGGCGGTACCACCACTCGTACAGAGGGACTTCGGACAGCAGGAAACGGATCGGGTCCGGGATTCGCTTCTTGAACTTGGGGAAAGGTGCTGCCCACTGCTTGGACCGCTGGAAGACGGTCATGTGCTCAACGTCGTCGACGATCGCGGGCGCGAGCTGCATGGCGCTCGCCCCGTTGCCGATGACGGCGACCCGCTTGCCGGTCAGCTCGGCGCTCTCGTCCCATTGGCCGGTGTGCAGGAGTTGTCCCTGGAAACGTTCGATGCCCGGGATGTTGGGCAGCCTGGGGACACCGAAGACCCCGACCGCTGACACGAGGACGTTCGACTCGATCCGATCGGTCGTGCCGTCCGCATGCCGCAGATCGGTGACCCACCGCTGCGCCGCCTCGTCGTACCGGGCGGCGACGACCTCAGTGTTGAACTGGATGTCGTCGAAGATTCCGAAGTTGACCGCGACGTCGCGGAAATACCCATCGATCTCGGGTTTTTTGCCGAAGTAATGCTCCCAGTCACCCTGCGCGAAAGTGTATGAATAGAGATGGCTTGGCGTGTCTACTCCACAAGCCGGATAGCGGTTCTGCCGCCAGACGCCGCCGACGTCATCGCCCTTCTCGACGATGATGAAAGGGACTCCGGCTTCCTTGAGCTTGACAGCCGCAGCGATCCCGGACATCCCCGCGCCAACGATGAGCACCGTAAACCCTTGAGGCACCACATGTTTTACCGGCGTCGATGCGAACCCGGTGAATGCATCGAACCTGTCGGCCATCATGGGCCCGTAGGCGTCCGGTATCGGCTCACCTGTTGACACGCTCATCATTCGGATGAGCTGTGCAGCGGTCGGCCGTGGAATGGCCACTGGGCGGCCAGCGCGCCATGCCAGAATAGCCTCGTAAGCTCCGGCGCGGATCTCGTCCTGGATCGCCGGTGCTAACCCGCCGGAGTCGTTGTCGTCAACCCCCCTACTCCGGGTCGGGGTGAACGGCGGCTCCAGCCAGCGTTCGTCGCCCGTCAGTTGCAAGCACAACATCTGCAGGGTCGGGACATTCGCTTCGGCCAGTGCCGAGCTCAACGCCGTCCGAAAGTCGATGTCCTCAGCTACAAGTGAGCTAGTCAAGATGGCGGCTCTCCTTTCGCGCGCCTCGCCAGCTTTGGCGCACAGGTGTGGTTCGTCCACAACAAGAGTCATACGACATGTGGAATGTCGATACAGCATATCGGACGTCGAACGGTTGTCAACGGTTGTCGTCGAACTTTGCCGGTGCGCATGAGCAGGCTGCTCTCAGCACAGAGATCACCGTTGAAGGGCTCTGCTTTCGCCCCGGAGAAGCGGTGGAGGTGAAGCGCAAGCACCTGGGCGGTCGGATCCGACGCATCAGGTCAACCAGGGATTGGGCATTGGGTGCACCGATCACCCCCTGGCGGGGTGATGCCGTCGGCGGCGTCGGTGATCGGGCCTGGTACCCGCGGATCCCTCTCCAGCGACCGCTGGGCTGGGCGTGACCACAGGGCTTGCGCCCGGCGAGGATACCGACGGCAGGTGGTCGACTGTCAGGGGGAAGATTTTCCCGACATCGCGCTCCAGTGGGCCGGATACCCACCCGGCGTTCATTTTATCGTACAGTTATCCGAGAGAGTGCACTCGGGTGGCCGATAGCAGCCTCCGGGAGGTGGTGACGGCGAAGCCGTGCCAGACGGATGAGTACGGAGGGGATGAAGGGCATGGCAGCCTCAAGCAAGGACATTGCAGTGATCCGCACGCCCGAACATCGGACGGTCAGCCGCGTGATGGCCATTCTCGAAGTGGTGATCGCGAGCGAGCCCAACGGTCTACGTCTGGCCGATTTGCCCGACATGGTCGGCGCTCCGAAGTCAACGATTCACGGGCTCGCACGGGGGCTGGTCGCCACCGGGTACGTGCGTGAGCACAATGGCCGCTACTACCAGGGTCCTGCGCTTGCGATCCTGGCCGTCGGTGGGCAGCACCTGCCGGCCACCTACCATTACGCACTTGAACAGTTGACCCAGGCCTGGAACGAGACCGCTTTCCTGGCCACCCTTGTCGGGGAGTCGGTGATCAACATCGATGTCGTCCAGCCGAACCAGATGATCCGCGCCTCGCCGCCCCTTCATGAGCGTCGTCCGATGTGGCCCGGAAGCTCCGGCAAGGTCTTCCTGGCCTTCATGGATGCCAAGCGGTTGGACGGCTATCTGCGGCGGAAGCACAAGGATCCAGAGGAGCAGGCACGGATCCGCGCAGAAATCGAGATCATTCGCTCCACCGGAATTGCGTTCAATCGCGGCGAGACGATTCCGGAGCTGTTCGGCGTCGCCGGTCCGATCGCGATCGCCGGGATGGACGTGTCACTTGCGATCGGATTGGCCGGTCCAGCCGACCGGATGCGGGATCGCCTCGACGAGATTGCCGATTCTGTGCGGAAAACGGCGCGTGAGCTGTCGAACACCGGTGCTGTTGCCTGACTCGCGATGATCAGCTTGGCGTTCAGCCGGCTTTCGGCACCGATACCAGCAGCGCATCGCCTTGACCGCCGCCTCCACACAGGGCGGCGGCGCCGGTGCCGCCGCCACGGCGCTGCAGTTCCAGTGCCAGGTGCAGCACCAGCCGGGCGCCGGATGCGCCGATGGGGTGGCCGAGCGCGATCGCGCCGCCGTTGACATTGACCTGCTCCTGGCGAAGATGGAGCGCCCGCGTGGTTGAGATTCCAACGCAGGCGAATGCCTCGTTGATCTCGACCAGGTCCAGATCGCTCGGGGTGATCCCTGCCTTGTCGCACGCTTTCTGGATCGCCCTGGCGGGCTTGTCCTGCAAGGTTGAATCTGGGCCGGCAATGGAACCGTGGGCGCCGATCTCGGCGATCCAGTCCAACCCCCGGCGTGCCGCCTCGGCCTTGTCCATGACGATCACAGCGACCGCTCCGTCGGAGATCTGCGAGGCCGAACCGGCGGTGATGGTGCCGTCCTTGCGGAACGAAGGGCGCAATGCGGCCAGGGTCTTGACGGTGTTGTCCGCGCGAACGCCCTCGTCGGTGTCGATCAGGATCTCGCCGTGTCGGGTCCTGATCAGCACCGGTTCGATCTCGGGTGTGAACACGCCGGCGACGATGGCGGCGGCGGCCCGCTGGTGCGACCGGGCAGCGAACGCATCCTGTTCCTGACGCGAGACGACGTCCACATCGTTGGCCGCTTCGGTGAGTTCCCCCATCGGGACGTCGGTGAAGGCGTCATGCAGACCGTCGAGCGCGAGATGATCGATCAGGTTAACGTCGCCGTACTTCAGGCCCGCGCGGGAACCCGTGAGCAGGTGCGGTGCTCGAGACATCGATTCCATGCCACCAGCCACAACGGTGGTGAACTCACCGGCCCGGATCAGCTTGTCCGCCAGAGCGATGGCCTCCAGGCCGGACAGGCACACCTTGTTCACGGTGAGGGCGGGCACGTCCATCGGAATGCCGGCGCCGACCGCCGCCTGCCTGGCGGGGTTCTGCCCGCCACCGGCCTGCAACACCTGGCCCATGATGACGTAGTCGACGTCGGACCCGGTCAGCCTCGCCCGCTCCATCGCGCCGCGGATGGCGATCCCCCCGAGCTCGACCGCCGAGACAGAAGCCAGGGCGCCGTTGAAGCGGCCGATCGGAGTCCTCGACCCGGCCACGATGACCGATGACATATTTTCTCCAGATGTGGTGGGCAATAAGGGTTTTGATCGGTGCACGGAACCGCCGGCTCACACTCGTGCTGACCGGGCCGGCGAACTCACTCACTCGTTGGGCACGCCTTGTTCCGGGTCAGCGATGGGTACAGCACCGTTGTCGGTCTCTGACCCGCTCGCCCCACGACCCTGAAATTCTGGAGTCCTTCGCTCGCTCCAGGCTCGTACGCCCTCCCGGAAATCTGCAGTAGCCATGAGCGACCCCTGCAGCGCCATCTCGGCGCGCAACGTGCCCTCGATGCCGGAGACCAACTCGGCCCGGACGGCGCCACGTGATGCCGCCACCGCCGCCGGGGCGGACCGGGCGATCTCACTGGCCAGGGCATACGCAGTGTCGTCCAGCGCCGACGGCTCCACCAGCCGGTCGCACAGCCCCCACGCGACGGCCTCCTCCCCGCCGACCCGCCGCGCGGTGTAGAGCATCTCGGCGGCACGTTGGTAGCCGACCAACCGGGGCAGGGACAACGACAAACCGAAGCCCTGGTTGATCCCCAAGCGGTTGAAATTGGCCAGGAAATACGCCGACGAGGTGGTGATCCGGAAGTCCGCGGTGAGCGCCAACCCCAGCCCGCCACCGACAGCCGCGCCACCGACAGCAGCCACCACCGGCAACGGCAGCCGGTAAAGCCTGGGTATGACGTCGACGATGTTGCCTCGGGGGGCGATTCCCGACGGCGTGGGCCCGAAATCGGCTCCGCCGCAGAAGTGGCGGCTCGTCGTGCGGAGCACGACCGCTCGCGAGTCGCCATGCGACAGGTCCTCGACCGCCGCGGCCAGCCGGTCGACCAGGTCATGGTTGAGGAAGTTGTTCCGGCCGCGGCTGAAGGTGATGACGGCGACGTGGGTCTGAGGGTCTTCGTCGATGTCCACCACCGTGGGGACACCGTTGACGGCCACCTGGTTCACGGCGGCCTACTCGTGGGCTCGCTCGGGCGCGGGCTGCAGACGTGCAGGGGGCTGCCCGGTGAAATGCCATGGGAGACCGGTGATCCGGTGGTCACCGAGGTCATCACTGGTCACCGGCTGGTACAGCCCGGTGCTACACACGAAGGGGTCCCGCGCCAACTCGTGGGCGGTGAAGACCAATGAGGCCGGCAGCCCCGCCGCCCGTAGGCCATCCTCCAACGTGGCGAGGCGGGTCTCAACTCCGGCGAACAAGATCAATTGTCCTCGGGTGGACAACGACGGTAAGCGGAAACCAACAATTGCCTCGAATCGGGCGACTTCCTCGTTGGTGCGGAGAGTAACCGCCAGCAGCTGGCCGTCCTCCCCCAGGGCGCGGAGGAAGAAGTCGCCGCCTATCTGCGGCGCCCGGTAGATCTCGGCAGGGTCGATGCCGTGCAGGTCAGCGATCTGGGCGGCGGTGAGCTCGGCCATGGAGATGTCCACTCCGACGCTGGCCGTGCGTTCGGCGGCCAACGACCAGGCCAACACCCAGGCGGCAAGCGCGACGCTGGTGAGCGGGTCGGCCCACGGTGTTCCCATGTCCCCCATCTCGCCTTTGGCGTCAAGTGTCGCACCGACAAGGCCGGCGAAGGCGTGGATGTTGTGCCCGTACGCGCGGTATTCGGCCCATTCCCCGGTACCTCCGAAACCGCTGGAGCTGATCGCAAGCTTGGCCGACCCGGTCGACGAACCCGCGGCGAGAACGCTGTCAAGGTCAGCGCCAACAGTCCTGGCCCGCCGCGGCATCAAATTCTGCAGAACGACATCGAAAGCATCGAGGTCGAGTTCTGCGTCAGC
>Ga0164308_10000814_pt1 | contig 16967 bp, 12 predicted proteins | sample Whisoiple_246_MG_FD_109983 | JGI IMG/M metagenome (GOLD analysis project Ga0164308, IMG submission 109983) | Soil microbial communities amended with fresh organic matter from upstate New York, USA - Whitman soil sample_246_MG | ecosystem: Environmental > Terrestrial > Soil > Unclassified >...
CCCTCTGCGAGCAGTACCGCCGTCCGCCGGCCGCCCGTACGCGGAGCAGGCCGGCGGGGAGCGGGCCGAGGCCGTGCCCGCCGAGCACTACGCCCGGCTGGCGCGGATCGCCTATCTCGTCCTTGCGCCCTCCCTCGGCCGCAACCGCCGGGTGCTCTCGGCCCACTGGCTGACCCAGCGGGCCCTGGACGCCGGACAGGGCCCCGACCCGGGGCAGGCCTACGCGTACGTACGTCTGCGGGTGCTGCGTCTCGCGCTGGAGGCGGGGCTGCCGCTGCTGCGGTTCGCCCGGCCGCGCCGTGCCCAGTTCCCACCGCTGGTTCCGCAGGTGTGGGGACTCCGGCTCTTCCCGCACTCCTGCGGCGCGGACGAACTGGCGCTGGAGCAGGCCCTCGCCGAGGTGTCGGCCCCCTGCCGGGCCGCGCACGTGCTGCGCGGGCTCGAAGGGCTCGACGACGCCGAGGTGTGCCGGGTTCTCGACGCGGTGGGCGTCGGGGATCCACGGGCGTCGCTGCTGGAGGCCGACGGGCTCACGGCGCCCCACGCGCTGCTGTCCTCACCGGAGTTCGATCCGTGCTCCTTGCAGGTCAGACCGGCCGATCCGGCCCGTCGGCGACGGCGGGGGCGCACCCTCCTGGCCGGTGCCGGCGCGCTGCTGGTCTGCGGGACGCTGCTGCTGATGCCGGGTGACGGCCTGGGCGGCCCGAGTGCCGCCTCCGCACCGCTCTACGCGCGCCACCGCACCGCCCAACAGGCGCTGGATCCGTCCGCGTTGCGCCGGGTACCCGACGGCCTCTGGCGGACCTCCGCACGGCGGGACTTCAGCGTGTGGCCGACCCGTGGCGACCGGACCGGGGACACCGGTCTGCTGCGGCGGGCGCTCGCCGCGTGGGCCCGGCCCGGACCGGCGGTGGTCTCCTCCGCCACGCCCGGAACCCCCGACGGTCCGCCGATGGGCCCGCCCCAGCTGCTGTACGCGGGCGAGGTCGGCCCGGCGTCCGTGGTGCTGTTCCACGACGGCCTGCGGGTCGTGCGGTACGCCGAGCCGCGCAACGCCGACCCGTCGAGGGGTGCCGCGCTGGACTTCGCGCGGGTGGACGGTGCCGACGCGGTGGCGGCGGGTGCGCTGGTGGCGCAGCGCCGGGACGGCCGCATCCGCTATCTGACGGCGCCCTGGGTGCGGGAGGTCGGCGTACGGGATCTGCTCGCGCCCCGCGGGCCGGCCCGCCCGCTGTCCCGCGACCGTCACGGGGTGACGGATCCGCTGACGGGGCCGGGTACGGAGTCGGAGGGCGGGGCGGGCTGCCGTTCCTGGCAGGCCCTGGAGCTGCGGGACGGCTCGGCGGCGCGGCTGATGACGGACCTCGGTGAGCTCACTCCGGTGCGGCTGACGTCCGGCGCGCCGTCCGCGCCGCACGACGTGTCGGGGCGGGCCGAGCGGGAGAGCTGGGCGCGCACGGCCTGTCTGCTGCCGGCGGTGCGGTCCAACGGGGTCCGGTCGGTCAACTCCTGGCCGTACGCGAAGCAGCGGCTGCCGGAGGGCGCGGGGGAAGCGCTGTGGTTCTGCACCCGGGCGGACACCTGGCGGGGCACCGGCAGCAGGGTGCTGGCGCAGTTCCAGGCGCCGCCCGAGCTGTCGGGCGGGGCCCGTGCCCCGGGGGCGGTCGCGGCGCGTTCGGAGGACTCGCCGGACTGCGGGGTACGCAGACCGCGGGTGCTGGCGGGCGTGCTGTGGAAGTCGGACGGCGGGCGGTGGTACGTACTGGCCGCCGGTTCGCGGCAGTTCGCCTCCCTGACCGCGTCCGGGGGTGTGCGGGGCCGGGCGGACGGGCGGCTGCTGACGCTGCCGGCGGCGGAGGGGGACCGCCCCCGGCTCGCGGGGCTGCTGACGGACGGCAGCCGGGCGGGCTCGCTGCACTGACTCCGGACGGACGGCAGGTGTGCCGGGAGTCCGGGAACCGGCCGGTGGGAGTGCGGATGAGGGCCACCTGCCCTGCCCCGTTAGGCTGTTCGGCATGACGACCCGGGTACGGCGCAGGATGGGTGTCGAGGAACGCAGGGCCCAGTTGATCGGTGTCGCACTGGAGTTGTTCAGCCACCGCTCGCCCGACGACGTGTCGATCGACGAGATCGCTGCGGCCGCCGGCATCTCGCGTCCGCTCGTCTACCACTACTTCCCGGGCAAGCGCAGTCTGTACGAGGCGGCGCTGAAGCGGGCGGCCGACGAGCTGGCCGGCCGCTTCCTGGAGGCCCACGAAGGGCCCCTGGGGGCCCGGCTGACCCGGGTGATGCACCGCTTCTTCGATTTCGTCGAGGAGCACGGCCCCGGGTTCGCCGCCTTGATGCGGGGCGGTCCGGCCGGCGGTTCGTCGACGGCCGACGCCTTGGTCGACGGGGTGCGCCAGGCGGCGTACGAGCAGATCATCGCGCATCTCGGTGTGGCGTCCCCGCCCGCCCGGCTGGAGCTCGTGGTGCGGTCGTGGGTGTCGCTGGCCGAGTCGACGGCGCTGCTCTGGCTGGACGGGAAGCGTGTTCCGCGTGCCGAGCTGGAGTTGCAGCTGGTGCACGACTTCGCGGCGCTGGGGGCGGTGAGCGCGGCGTACGACCAGGAGATGGCCGGCGTCATGCTGCGGGTCTTCGCGCAGGAGCCGGCGGACGGCCCGTTCGGCGAGCTGCTGGCCAGGCTCTCCGTCCTGGCGCCCGCCGCACCGGCCGTCCCGCCGCAGCGGCTGCCTCAGTCCTTGCGGTAGGACGCGTCCAGGTCCCTGACCTCGGCCGAGGCGTGGACGGTGAGTCCGTCGACGGGCTTCAGATGTCCGGCCAGCAGCTCCAGCACGGCTTCCGTCAGCTGCGCCTTGATCTCGGGGGTCCGGCCCGGCAGCATCGCGATCCCGACGTTCACGACGGCGTCGCCCGTGGCGGCGTCACCGACGACGGAGTCCTCGGCCCGGCGGAAGCGGGTCTTGCAGGCCGGGATCTTGGTGGACACGGTCTCGGCGACGAGCGGGTGCAGGGCCAGCGCGAAGCCGCGGCGGTCGAAGCTGTCGTCGAGCTCCGCGGAGTAGTCGACGGTGATCTGCGGCATCAAGCGCTCCTGGGTGCGGTTCGGGTGCGTATACGTGTACGGCGTGCATGCACGTGTACGGCTTCAGCTTCGCGTGATCGTGCCGCCCGCACAAGGGAGACCCTCCGCGACACGGGAACGGCCGGTCCCGGCTCCGGGCCGCGGGGCTCGGAGCCGGAGACCGGCCGGTGGGACGGGTCCCGTCAGCGCTGGGAGAACACGGCGACCGTGCGTGCCGGCACGGTGAAGCCGCCCGACTTCCTTTCGTACGAGGACTTCTTTACGGTGGCGTCCGCGCCCGAGGCCTGGACGGGGTGCAGCGCGTACGTCTTCCCGGCCAGGCCGGGGAGCGCCTGGACCTGTGTGTCCGGGGTGGCGTTCATGACGACGACCAGGTCGCCCAGGCGCATCGTGATCACCCCCGGGGTCTCCTCCGTGCCGGAGAGCGGGAAGGACAGGGTGTCCTGGACCTGCTTGGTGGTGGCCAGGCCGAAGTCCTTCTCGGTGCTGCGGATCGTGAGCAGGTCCTGGTAGGCGGCGGAGGCGCCGGTGATCTGCGCGCACCCGGGGCTCAGCGCGGCATTGGTCAGCAGCGGCTTGCCGTAGGACCACTTGTCCTGGTTGTCGGCGGCCGGCGGCAGTCCCCGGCCGAAGCCGTTGCCCTTGCGGCAGTCCCAGTGGAGCGCGTTGAACCAGTCACCGCTGTCGTAGGAGTTGCGGTCCAGCGACTTGGAGCGCAGCAGGTCGGTGCCGGCCTGGGAGAGCGCCGGCCCCTGGGAGAGCACGGCGGTCGCCATCGCCACGACCTGCATGCGGGCCCGGTCGGCGGCCGGGGTGTCCGCCGGGAGCTTGAAGGCGAGGGCGTCGTAGAGGGTCTCGTTGTCGTGGGCGTCGGCGTAGGCGAGCGCGTCGCCGGGCGCCGCCGCGTATCCGGCGGGGGCCCCGTTGTAGTCGACTGCCGAGCCCTTGACCGTGCGGCCCTGCGTGTCGGTGAAGGTGTAGTCGGCGAGGTTGCCGGTGAGGCCGACCTTGATCAGGTCCTGGTAGTGGAGCAGCCGGGCCTTCTGTTCGGCCTCGGTGCCGTTGGCGGCCGAGGTGTTGGGGTCGGTGTAGAGGCCGGAGGCGAAGCCCTGGACGCCGGGGTCCTCGTCGAAGGGGCCGCCGCCGCGCACGGCGTCTCGGGCCCGGTCGGAGAAGGTGGCGATGCCGGTACCGGCCATGTTCTTCTGGGTGGCCTGGACGAAGCGGGCGTCGTCGGCGATCTCTCCGAAGTTCCAGCCCTCGCCGTACAGGATGATCTTCTTGCCGTCGACGCCGTCCTTCGCCACGGTGAGCTCGTCGAGGGCCCTGCGGACCGCCAGGATGTTGGCCTTGGGGTGGTGGCCCATCAGGTCGAAGCGGAAGCCGTCGACCTTGTACTCCTTGGCCCAGGTGACGACCGAGTCCACGACGAGCTTGCCCATCATGGTGTTCTCGGTCGCGGTGTTGGCGCAGCAGGTCGAGGTGGCGACGGTGCCGTCCTCCAGGAGCCGCTGGTAGTAGCCGGGGACGATCCGGTCGAGGACGGACTTGTCGTCCTGGCCGGAGGCGACGGTGTGGTTGTAGACGACGTCCATGACGGTCCGCAGTCCGGCGCCGTTGAGTCCCTGGACCATCTGCCGGAACTCGGTGGTGCGCTTCGTGCCGTCGGGGTCGGAGGCGTACGAGCCCTCGGGGACCGTGTAGTGGAGCGGGTCGTAGCCCCAGTTGAAGCCGTCCTTCGCGGCGGCCTTCGCGACGCAGGCCTGCTGTTCCTCGGAGTCGGGGGCGTAGACGGACAGGTCGCAGGCGGGCTTACGCTGGTCGGCCTTCTTCTCCGGGACGGTCCCGATGTCGAAGACGGGCAGCAGGTGCACGTAGCTGGTGCCGGAGTCCGCGAGCTCCGCGAGGTGCTTCATGCCGTCGGAGCGGGTGTCGGTGAAGGCGAGGTACTCGCCGGGGTGCTTCGACGTCGGGTCCGTGATCGAGAAGTCACGGACGTGCAGCTCCTGGATCTGGGCGTCGCGGAGCGGGACGGCTGCGGGCTTCTTCAGTGCGGACCAGCCGCGCGGCGCGAGCTTCGGGTCGTCGAGGTCGACGACGAGACTGCGGGCGGAGTCGGCGGTCAGGGCGGTGGAGTAGGGGTCGGTGACCTTGTTGGTGACCAGCTTCTGGACGGTGGGGGCCCAGACCTGGACGGTGTAGCGGTAGGGCTTGCCCGTCCAGGACTTCTTGCCGGTGACCGACCAGACGCCGGTGCGGTCGTCGCGCCGCATCGGGACGGTCTTCCCGTCGAGTTCGAGCGAGACCGTACGGGCGGTGGGGGCCCAGACGGAGAGGGTCGGGGCGTCCTTGCGGAAGACGGGCCCGAGGGCGGCGCCGCTCGCCGCCTTCCCGTACAGCTCGTCCAGGACACCCGCGGTCTGTACGCCGGTGGCGGCGAGCAGGGCTCCGTTGGCGGCGCGCTGGGTGGCGATCAGCTGGCCTCGGAGGGACTCGCGGACGCGGTCCCGGTCCCGTGTGTCGACGGTGAACGCCGGATAGTCCTTGAGGTGCGGGTACTTCGCCTTCTGCGCGTCGGTGAGCCCGGTGGCGCCGAGCCGGAGCCACTGCCCCTCGTCGGAGAGCGCGCCGTCGACGACGGAGATGCCGCCCTCCTTCGCGTACACGAGCTGCTGGCTGGTGGCGTCGGTGGCCTTCACCTTCCAGACGACGGTGTCCGCGTCGATCCACTGGGCCTCGGCCTTGGTGAGGTCGGGCGTGGGCACACCGCCGGCCTGCGGCAGCAGGTAGCCGGGCTTGCCGCCGAGCATCCAGACCTCGTGCCCGTAGGAGGCGATGTCGAGGGACTGGTCGCTCGGGAGGTCCTTCTCGTCTCCCTTGTGGAGGATGTAGCTGAGCGAGGTGGCGCCGTCGGTGAGCGGGACCTCGAAGGTGACTCCGTAGGCGTCGCTCTTCACGGGCTGCAGGGGCTTGGCCCAGTCCGTGGGAGCGGCGGCACCGGTCCAGGTGTGCAGGCCCCAGCCGTCGTAGTCGCCGTCGGCCCGGTGGTAGTGCAGGACGGCCTTGCCCGTGTCCTGCGGCGGGGCCTCGGGCGCCTCGGTGCTCTGGCCCTCCTTGCCCTGCTCGATCCAGACCTGGCCGGTCCTGGCGAGGTCGACGGTCCGCTCGGGGCCGTCGGCCGTGCCGTCCTTCTCGACGGTGTACGGCACCGAGGAGGCACCCTCGTCGAGGTCGATCCAGGCGAAGGCGCCGTAGGCGTCCCGGCCGATGAAGTCGGCGGTGCTGTCGCCGGACCTGAGCTGCCAGCCCTCGTAGTCGCCGTCCGCGCGCTTGTAGTGGACGACGGCCTGGTCACGGTCGACCGCGACGGGCTTCGGGGCGGGCGGGGTCCGGCCCGCGGTCGTGGAGGCGAGGGCGCTCGTGGTGCGCCCCGCCCGGTCGACGGCCACGGCCTTGTAGCGCAGCGCGGTCCCGGCCTGCACCGACGCGTCGAGGTGCTGGGTGACCTTGTACGGGGCGTGGTCGGCGGAGCCGAGGGTGGTCCACTTCCCGTCGCCGGTCTGCGCGGCGAACACGACGCGGTTCAGGTCCCCGCCGTCGACGTCGGCGGTGAGCTCGACGGTGCCGGTGGCTCCGGCCGCCGGGGCCTTCAGGGTGAGGGAGGGCGTGGTGGCGGGGGTACCGAGCTGCTTGTCGGCGCGGAGCACGAGGCTGGACAGCGCGGGCACGGTGACCTCGACGGTCTTGTCGGCGGCGCTGCGGACCGTGCCGTTACCGCCGTACAGCGTACGGAAGTTCATGCCGGCGGACTCGGTGGGGAGCTTCACCGTCCGCGCCTCGGTGCTGTTGTTGGAGGCGACGAGGTATTCGTACGGGCGCGTGGTGTCCGTGCGCGAGAAGGCGTGGACGGAGTCCTTCGCGTAGCGCTCGGTCTGGGTTCCGTCGCGCAGGGCAGGGTGCTCCCGGGTGAGCTTCGACAGGGCCGCTATGGAGCGGTAGAGCGGGTGGCCGGTGTCGTACGCGTCGGAGGCGTGCGTGCGGTCGGTGCCCAGCTGGTCGTCGTCGAGGTAGTCGGCGGTCTTCGAGCCGAACAGCGTCTGGCGGGCGTCCTTGTCGCCGCCCGCCCCGGTGTAGCCCTGCTCGTCGCCGTAGTAGACCACCGGGTTGCCGCGGCCGAGGAACATCAGCTCGTTGGCCAGGCGGGCGCGGTCCAGGAGCTCGGCGTCGGAGGCCTTCGGGTTGTCCTGCTTCAGGAAGGTCCCGATGCGGCCCATGTCGTGGTTGCCGAGGAAGGTGACCTGCTCGTAGGCGTTGGCCTTGTCGGTGGTGTAGCGGTAGTCGTCCGCGTAGACGGCGGCGAGTTTCGAGGCCGGGGCGCCCTGGGACGCGTACTGCCGGGCGGCTTCCTGGAACGGGAAGTCGAGGGTCGCGTCGAGCCTGCCGCGCGTCACGTAGGGCGAGGTGATCGCGGTGTCGGCGGAGTAGACCTCGCCGAACATGAAGAAGTCGTCCCGGCCGTGCTTCGCCGCGTATCCGTCGAGGGCGGTGGCCCACTGGGTCCAGAAGTCCATGTCGACGTGCTTGACGGTGTCGATGCGGAAGCCGTCGATGTCGAAGTCGCGGACCCACTTCTGGTAGATCTTCTCCATGCCGGAGACGACCTCGGGGCGCTCGGTCCACAGGTCGTCGAGGCCGGAGAAGTCGCCGTACTCGGTGGACTCGCCGGCATAGGTCGAGTCGCCCCTGTTGTGGTACATCGTGGCGTCGTTGAGCCAGGCGGGGACCTTCTTGCCGGTGTTCACCGGGGTGTACGGGAAGGAGTCGGCGTCCACCTTCGCCATGCCCCGGGTGTCGTCGAAGGGCCGGCCGTCCTCGTCGAGGTACGGGAAGGCGCCCTTGGGCTTGTAGCCGTACTTCTTCTCGGCGTAGTCGACGGTGTCGGCCGTGTGGTTGGTGATGACGTCGAAGAAGACCTTCATGCCCTTGCCGTGGGCCTTGTCGATCAGCTTCGTGAGGTCGGCGTTCGTCCCGAAGTGCGGGTCGACCTGGGTGAAGTCGGTGATCCAGTAGCCGTGGTACCCGGCCGACGTGTTGTCGCCGGTGCCCTGCACGGGCCGGTTCTTGAAGATCGGCGCGAGCCAGATCGCGGTGGTGCCGAGCCCCTTGATGTAGTCGAGCCGCTGGGTGAGGCCCTTGAGGTCACCGCCCTGGTAGAACCCCTTGTCCGTGGGGTCGAAGCCGGTCTCCGTCCGCGAGCCGGTGAGGCCGCCCCGGTCGTTGGAGGTGTCGCCGTTCGCGAACCGGTCGGGCAGCACGAAGTAGAACTGCTCACGGGTCAGGTCGTGCCTGGCCGGTTCCTTCGCGAGTTTCGCGTCCGAGGGCGGTGCGGGGGGTCTGGGTGCGGCGGACGCGGTGGCCGCCGGCACGACGGGCAGCAGCGCCGCGCACAGTGCGGCGACGGCTCCCCGACGGAGGGTGGTTCGGGACACGGGCGGGTACTCCTCGGCGTTCGGGGATCGGGCTGTGCGGTGGAGCGGTGCGGGCCGGGGACGCTCACCCTCGCGTCCCCGGCCCGCGACGAGCGGGGTCAGCTGCGCCAGACGTCGGCGGTCAGCGCGACCTTTCCGGAGGACGGCACGGTGGCGGTGCGGTTGGCGCCGCTCTCCCACGTGACGTTGCCGCTCGCGTCCTTGCGGAGGTACTTGTACTCGAAGGAGGTCCCGGCGGGCAGTGCCACGTCGAGCTTCCAGACCGGGTAGGAGGCCGGGTCGAGCTTCAGTGCGCTGCCGGGTGCCCAGCTGCCGAGGGCCGCCTGGCTGCCGGTGACGTAGATGTTCTGGCCGACCTGGGTGGTGGCGTTCACGCCGAAGGAGGCCCCGGACTGACCGGTACCGGGGTCGGGGGTCGTACCGCCGCCCGTGCAGGTCCGGGCGCCCACGTGCAGGGCGACGGCGGTGTTGGATCCGAGGGTGGCGGTGAACTGCCCGGAGCTGTTGACGGTGACGCCCTTGCCGGACTGGACGTCGCAGTAGTCACCGGCCGGCAGCGACGTCTGGAAGGTGCGGCTCAGCGACGAGCCCTCGTGGTTGATGGCGACGTACGCCTTGGAGCCCCGGCCGAACGCGATCTGGTCGCCGCCGTTGTCCCACCAGTTCGTGACCCCTTGGCCGCGGGCGGTGTTGCGGAAGCCGACCATGGAGGAGATCTCCCGCCAGGCGTGCTGGCACTTCCAGCCGTCGCTGTAGCAGGCGTTCACCTGGCCGCCGTTGGGCGGACCGGCGTCCTTGTCGGACCACTCGTAGCCGGAGTGGACGTCCGGGGAGCCGTAGGGGTAGGCCAGCATGAAGACGCTCGCCAGCGTGTAGTTGGCGCCGTCCTTGTAGTTCAGGGTGTCGCCGCCGCGCTCGGTGTCGTGGTTGTCGACGAAGACGGCGGACTTGCCCGACTCCATGAAGCCCCAGCCCTCGCCGAAGTTCTTCAGGTAGGCGAGGTTCTCGTTGTTGAAGACCTGCTTGAGACCGCGTCCGTAACGGAACTCCTGGACGTCACCGCTGCCGAGGTACTCGGAGGGCGACACGGCCTCGCCCGCCCCGTAGATCGCCTCGTGCTTCCAGTACACACCCGGGTTGCTCAGCCGGGACTTGATGTTCGCGAGGTCGGCGGCCGGCATGTGCTTGGCCGCGTCGATACGGAAGCCGTCGACGCCGAGGGAGAGCAGGTCGTTGAGGTACCCGGCTATCTTGCCGCGGACGTAGTCCTCACCGGTGTCCAGGTCCGCGAGACCGACCAGTTCGCAGTTCTGGACGTTGGCGCGGTCGCCGTAGTTGCTGATCTGCGACTGGCAGTCGTTCATGTCGTTGGCCGAGTAGAGGCCCGGGTAGTTGTACTTGGTGTACGAGGAGCCGCCCGTGCCGGTGCCTGATCCGGCCGACATGTGGTTGATGACCGAGTCGGCGATGACCTTCACACCCGCGGAATGGCAGGTGTTCACCATGTTCGCGAAGGCGGCGCGATCGCCGAGACGTCCGGCGATCTTGTAGCTGACGGGCTGGTACGAGGTCCACCACTGGGCACCCTGGATGTGCTCCTGGGGCGGCGAGACCTGGACGTACCCGTATCCGGCGGGACCGAGGCTGCTGGTGCACGCCTGGGCCACGGAGCTGAACTTCCACTCGAACATCACCGCGGTGACGTCCTTCTCTCCGGGTGGCGCGGCCTGCGCCGTACCGGCGGCGCCGAGCCCTGCGGGGACGGCGAGCACGGCGGCGCCCATGGTGAGGGCCAGCGCGCCGGACAAGGGCCTGCGTGCCATGACGTTCCTCCTGCGGTGGGGGAAGTGCGGGGGATGGCGGAGCAGCCTCCATGGCAACGCGCCGTGCCTTCAAGGCTCATGAAGGTTCTTGCAGCAAGGATGCAAAACCCTGTGTGCCGCAGACCGTACGAGCCTGACCTGCCCTGGTCAACCCCCTGGACACGACCCGATTACACGCCGCTCACATCCGCGAAATCTCGGAGATTTCTTCCTGCAAGGTCTTACGCAAAATATTGCGCGGCTGTTAAGTTCGTCCCGACTCCGGCCCGGTCGGCCGGGGGGCCGGTCCGCCGGGCCCCACGCGCCCGGCCGACCGGTCCGGTCACGCCACGGAGGGGCCCGGACATCGCTTCCCCGCCGGCCCGCCCTGGGCCGATGTCCGGCCCCTTCCTGCGCGTGACCCCGGTGACGACGGAGAGCGCCGCCGCACGTCCCCCCGACTCACCGTGCGAGCGGGCGCCCCGCGCGTCGCCGCACACCTTCGCCGCCTTGGGCAGGTCGTGCACTCAGTAGGTGTGCCCGGGCCAGTGCGGGTCCTCCCAGCGGGCGGGCCCGGAGACCCCGAGCAGCCGTACGCAGTGGCGCAGTTCCTCGGAGGCGCCCTGGGAGTCCAGACGAGCGGGGGCGTGGACGGCCAGCCAGGCGCTCAGCTCGCCTATCAGCTTCTCGTCGTGGACCCAGGCGTACCAGGGGAGTTCGCCTCCCAGCAGGTCGTACTCCCAGTGGTCCACGGCTTCCACGAGCCTCCGGTCGGCCGTGGGGTCGACCGCCCTCTCCCATTCGGCGAGCCAGGGAGCCACCGCGCCCGAGGCCTCGGCGCACAGGGCGAAGACTTCGTACGCCGGGACGGCGGGGTCGGGCGCCGTGAGACTGTCGGCCCACCACGCGTGCAGGAACTCCCGCACGGATGCGGCCTGCGGGGCGGGCCACTGCTGCCATCCGCCACGTGCGAAGGACTGGCCCACGTCCCCCATGTCGAAGAGCGGCTCCACCCGGCCGTCGACGAGAGCGGCGGCGAACTGGGGCAGTATGCGGCGCAGTACGGCCCCGTGATCGCACCAGTCGACCGCCTGCCAGGTGCGTCGCAGCAGGTCGGGGGCGAGTTCCACGTCGGGTGTCTTGAGCTGGGCGAGTTCCTCCGCGCTGCCCCAGTGACACTCGCAGTTGTTCTCGTCCGGGACGGCCGTCATCCCACCGAAGGTGGTGGCGAGGTCGGCGAGCGCGGCGTCGAGACGGAGGCGGGACGGTGTCCGGCCGGTCTGGGTCATGGGCTGTCGCCTTTGTGACTCCGGACGGTCGCGCCGACCGAAGAGCGACACGTTACAGGCTTCCGAGCCGGCTCACTGCTCGGACGGCGCGTCCTCGCCGAAGATCTCTTCGGCGGTGGCGACCACGGCGGAACGGAGCAGCCACCCGCGCAGGAGTTCCGGGTCTCGGCAGGTGGTGATCTTCTCCCGGGTGGCATGAGCGACGTCGATGCGACGCGCACCGAGAACGATCAGGATGTTCTCGGCCCGGCCCTCTTCCCGGCCCTCGGCCCGGATCTCCTCGGAGAGGGGTGAGACGTAGAAGGAGAGATCAGCCATGCGTTTTCTCCGCTCTTGTGCAGGCGAGAGACCTGTGCCGGTGCACGGGGCCGCCGGCACCGGCACCGACGTCGGCACTACCGGTCGACGGGGGCTTCCTCCTCGAAGATCTCGTCGGAGGTGGTGACGAACGCCGCACGAACCAGCCACCGGCGGAGCACGTCCGAGTCACCGCAGGCGGTCACCTTCACGCGAGTGGCGTGGGTGATGTCGACACCACGCGCATCAAGGACGAGCAGCACATCCTCGGCGGCCCTCTCGACATGTCCCTCGGCACGGCCCTCGACGCGTCCCTCGTCCCGGATCTCCTCGGACAGCGGCGAGGTGTAGAAGGAAAGATCCACGGCCACCAGATTCCTCCACTGTTGTGCGGCCGGGCGGTTGCCCAGGCCTTGTGCGATGAATTCGACGAAGGGTCCTACGATCACATCCGGTGCGTCGCGCAGAGCGACGGACATCGTCTTCAGTATCGCATCGACGTCCGGATTGTCAGCGTGTGTGATCGCCGAGAGCGTGGCGAGCGCGAGGTCTTTTCGCGCCTCTGCCACGTTCGTGATGACGGGCATGTTGTGGGGTCCCGCCACGAGGGGGCGGGTCGTGACTGTCGGCCATTGGGGCAGGCCGATGGTGAGGGGACGGGCCGCCCATGCGGCAGTGGCGTGATCCTGGCAGATCACGAGGAGCAGCACCGGGATCCGGTACTTGTTGTTGAGGTACGTGACGTAGTAGGGCCAACTGGCCGTCTTGCCGGGATCCTTCTTGCCCTGGGCTTCGACGATGAGGAGGAAGGGCCCGTCGTTCTGCGTCTCGATGCGCAGGAGGGTGTCGACGCGCCGTTCGAGCGGTTCGGTCTCGGTGAGGTCGACGGTCAGGGGCTTGCCCGCCCCGAGGGGTGGCAGGTCGAGCCCGAGGACGCCGGAGAGCCGGGAGAAGAGGCCCGGGTCTTCCTGGAAGATGCGGTGCATCGCTTCGTGGGGTGCGCTGACCATGGAGTTCCGTTCGGGATCAGGCGGTGGGGGCAGGTCGGTCTGCTGGGTACCCATCGGGAAGCCTTCGCTTCCTCGTCGGTCCAGGCCCTCGATCGGGGTGCCGATGGGGGCGAGCATATGCCCGGTAATACGTACTAAATCCAGCTCAGTTGCTTCATGTCACCCGCGTGAGTGACGGCGGGTCGAGCCGGGCACCTCGGGCTCCGCGCCCCGGCGGCGGTGGTCACCGGACGAGGTCGAGTTCGGCCCAGACCGTCTTGCGCAGGGCGGGTTCGGCATCGATGCCCCAGCGGTCCGCGAGCGCCCCGACGATCAGCAGACCGCGCCCCGACTCGGCTTCGCCTCCGGCCTCCACGACGGTCCCGGGCGCGGGAGGCAGCCGTTCGCCCCGGGCGTCGGTCACCTCGATGCGGAGTACCGCGTCGCGGTGAACGGTGAGGCGCAGCCGGAAGTCCCGGCCCTCCGCGCGGCCGTGCAGCACGGCGTTCGTGGCCAGCTCGGCCACGATGTGCGCGGCCGCCCCGGTGGGCAGCCCCCAGTCCCCCAGGTGCGCCGTTGACAGCAGACGGGCGAGCCTGGCGCCCCGGCGGGTGGGCGAGAGCAGCACGGTGAACTGGCGCGTGGGAGCGGAATGTTCGGTTCGAGTGATTTCTTGGGTCACGTCCTCCAGAGTGGCCCCGCCTGCCTACCGTGATGAGCGACAAACCGGTTACGTACGGTGATTGTCCCGACCTTGTCCAGTGCTGTCCCGGCTGTACGGGGTGACTCGCGGGGGACGACCGACGTTGGTGCGGGAACGGCAGGCGCATCGGAAGTGGGGTACGGATGACCGTGGATGAGACCGGTACGGCTCAGGGTGACGCAGGGGCGGACGAGCCCGGCTGGGACGTGGATCCCGACGACGAGTCGGGAGCCGCCATGGCGGCGACGGTGGGTCGCCAGATCAAGGCCTGGCGGGAAGCGGCAGGCATGCGGGCCGGCGAGTTCGGGGCCGCGATCGGATACGGGGAGGACCTGGTCTACAAGGTCGAGGGCGGCCGTCGCATCCCCCGCCCCGAGTTCCTGGACCGTGCCGACGAGGTGCTGGGGGCGGGCGGCAAACTCGCACTGATGAAACGGGAGCTGGCGGAGGTCCGCTACCCGAAGAAGGTGCGGGAGCTGGCGAAACTGGAAGCGCGGGCAGTCGAGCTCTTGGCCTACGGCTGCCATAACCTGCACGGCCTGTTGCAGACGGAGGAGTATGCGCGGGCGTTGTTCGGGATGCGGCGTCCGGCGTTCTCGCTGGACGAGGTGGAGAGGTTGGTGGCGGCTCGCGTGGCTCGGCAGTCCATCTTCGATCGATCACCTGCACCGGAGCTGAGTTTTGTCCAGGAAGAGGTGACACTGCGGAGGCATCTGGGGGGCAGAATGGTTCTACGTCGGCAGCTCGAACACCTGCTCACACTTGGGCAGTTGCGGAACGTCGAAATCCAGATCATGCCGACCGGGCGCGACGACCACGCGGGCATGGGGGGTGAGATGCAGGTGCTGAAATTCGGGGACGGCTCAGCAGTCGGACGCTCCGAGGGGGACTTCGGAAGCCGCCCGGTCGCAGACCCGAAGCATCTACGGATCATCGAACTGCGGTGTGGCATCATCCGGGCTCAGGCTCTCACGCCTCGGGAGTCACTGGCCTTCATCGAGCAAGCGCTAGGAGAGACATGACCCACAAGCCCTCCGCCGGTGAATCCACGGAGCTGAAGTGGTTCAGAAGCAGCTACAGCGACAGCAGCAACAGCAACGAATGCGTCGAGGTGGCGACCACCCCCGGCGCCGTCCACGTCCGTGACTCGAAGGACGTTCGCGGCCCCCACCTGGGATTCGCCCCCACCACCTGGGAAGCCTTCCTCGCGTACGCCTCCGCGAACTGACGACTGAGCTCCGGCCGGCGGGAGCTCAGCGGTCACGTACAGTTCCCGTCCCTGGACCGTGAACGGCGAGGGCCGGTCAGGCGCGACCCGCGAAACGCAGGGCCCGCGCCAGCCAGTCCAGTTCCCCGGAAGCGTCGGGAGAGGCGTACTGCCCGCGCACCCGGGCGACGAGTCCGCGGTAGCGCTCCGCCCCCGCCTCGATCCCGGCCTCCAGGCACACCAGCACGGCGGCCCGGTCGGTGTCGGCGAACAGCTCGGACAGCAGATCGGCCGCCGCCGGTTCCTCGGGAGCGACACCGCCCGCCCTGACCTCCCCGACCCTCTGCACGATGTGCCTGGCCCACCAGATGGACGCCCCCGGGGGACGGGCGTTCCCGGGGGACGGGGTACTCAGCTCCAGCATGGTGCGCATGCGGGTGCGGAATCCGGGGTCCCGCACCAGCTCCGCCAACTCGATCCAGGCGTCGACCTGTTCGGGCGTGGGGTCGTCAGCCAGGGTCGATGCTGAAGGTGCTCATGCGGTCGTACAGGCGCGAGTCCCCGTGGAGACCGCCGAACACCTCCACCTTGAACTCGTCGATGATCTGCTTTCGTTCGGCGGCGGAAAGCCGTGCCAACCGGTTCATCAGGGCTGTCTCCTCAGCGGTCGAACCGCGTTTCGATACGGTGGCCAGGACGGCCCTGCTCACCTCGAGGGAGCGGATCTGCGCGTCGAGCGCGGCCACGTGCACCTCCGCGACCTCGGCGACCGTGCTGCGGCCGCTCAGGACGCGGCGCACCTCGTCGAGCCCGAGGCCCAGCTCCCTCAGGGTGCGGACCAGCTCGACGCGGGCCACGGACTCCCCGTCGTAGAGCCGGTAGCCGCCCACCGTGCGGGCAGCGGGCGGCACCAGTCCCTCGTCCGACCAGAAGCGCAGGGTGCGCACCGGGAGCCCGGTGCGGTGCGCGAGCCGGCCGATGGTGAGCGCGTCGGGTCGTTCGTCTTCCATGAGCGAGATCCTGGACCCTCCAGCCGCTGGAAACTCAAGGGGCTGGACACGTGACGACGGCTCAGCCGGTCGGACGCCCCGGGGCCGCGTCCGTTCGGTTCCCGGAACGCCGCCGTCCGGGGCACCGGGTAACTACTTCCACGCGACGGCCACGACTGCCGCCGCCGCAGTGAACGTCCCCACGGCGTAGAAGGCCCATGGCCGCCTGTTGCGCATGCCGACCAGCGCGGTCACTGCCACCAGGACGTCCAGGGCCAGCTTCACCTGCATCTTCGTGTCATCGACCGGCAGGTCCTGGGATATCCGGGTCCAGATGAGCCCCGCACCCGTGACCAGTTGGACGACCGCGCTGCTCACCATGTAGCCGCCGGTCACCGGGTCCTTCCCCCTCAGCTGGTAGAAGACGCCGCCCATGAGTGCGGCGAATCCGAAGAGGTGGAAGACGAGGAACACATACCGAAGGATCTCCATGCCAGGCATCTCTCTGCTAGGACGAGTTGACGATCCCTCATGTAAGGGAAGGCCCACTGCTGCCACCCGCGGTTCTCACGCCAGCCATGAGGCACCGGTGATTCACCGCAAGGTGAGGGGCGTCGCGGATTCGATGCGCGACAGCTTCTCAGGGTTGCGGACGGCGTAGAGACCGGTGATGCGGACGCCTTCCACGTGGACCGCGACGATGCTGTCCAGCTCACCGTCCAGGCGTAGCGCGAGCGCTGGACCGCCGTTGACCGTGGTGGGGCCGAAGGTGAGCCTGGTCATGTTCCTGCCCATGCCACCGGCCAGCAGGCGGGCCACTTTGCCGGCGCCGACGATCGGCCGTAGCGCGGCGTGCTTCACGCCGCCGCCGTCGCCCAGGTAGACGACGTCGGGCGCGAGTACGTCGAGCAGTTCCTGCAGGCCCCCGCCCTTCAGCGCCCGCACGAACGACTCCACGACCGCCCGCGCCTGTTGTTGGGGGACCACGGTGCGTGGACGCCGGGCGTCCACGTGACGGCGTGCCCGGTGCGCGATCTGGCGGACGGCTGCCGGGGTCCTGTCGACCGCCGCCGCGATCTCGTCGTAGCCGACGTCGAAGACCTCGCGCAGCACGAAG
>Ga0164308_10000815_pt1 | contig 16949 bp, 8 predicted proteins | sample Whisoiple_246_MG_FD_109983 | JGI IMG/M metagenome (GOLD analysis project Ga0164308, IMG submission 109983) | Soil microbial communities amended with fresh organic matter from upstate New York, USA - Whitman soil sample_246_MG | ecosystem: Environmental > Terrestrial > Soil > Unclassified >...
GCCATGCCCGAGGCTTCGGCGGCGGAGCGGCCGCTCTCCGGTGCGGGCTCCATCGCCGCGGCAGCGTCAGCCGCATCCGAGCGACCGAAGCCGAATTGCTCCTGGATGACCAGGGCAGCCACGTAGCCATAGCCCGACATGAAGAGCGCCGCGAAAGGCGTGGCGAAGTAATGACCAGTCGTGAGCGAAGCGACCACGCTGCCAGCGCACACTGCGGCCAACGCGATTTCGATCATCGGCAGCTTGGCATACTGGCGATAGCGCCCGCGTTGCTCGCCCCGCTTGGGCGTGCGCACGAACTCTCCTGCCATCGAGCGCATGCCGTCGAACACGGCAGAGCTCAGGTGCGGAGCGAGCCCCGCGCCCAGCGCGATCAATGCCGGGAGACGTTTCATCGCGCCCCAGGCCGAGCGCCCCTGAGCCACCTCTGCCATGGCGTAGAACGTCGCCAGCGAACCAGTGGCGCCGATGCACAGCGGCAGATCGATCAAGAGTAGCGTGCGCACGTCGCTCGCGGGCATGAACACCAGCGCGGGCAGCAACAGCAGCGTGAGCAGCACCATCATCGGGTAAGCCAGGTGCGGCAACATGTGGAAGCAGGCTTCGATGCGCTGCGCGAGGGTGAGCTCCGACTTGGCGACGCGGAGCAAGAGCTTGCGCGCGGTCTGAACCGTGCCCTTAGCCCAACGGTATTGTTGCGCGCGGAAGGAGGACATGTCTTCGGGCAATTCCGCAGGCGTCAGCACGTCACCGCGGTAGACGAAGCGCCAGCCCGCGAGCTGAGCGCGATACGAAAGATCCAAATCTTCCGTCAGGGTGTCGTGTTCCCACCCGCCCGCATCTTGGATCGCGCGTCGACGCCACATGCCACCGGTGCCCGAGAAATTGAACATGTTCCCAGCGCCGAAACGAGCGCGATTTTCCACCATGTGGTGACCGTCCAGCATCAACGCCTGGATGCTTGTGAGCAAGCTGTGATCGCGGTTCATGTGCTCCCAGCGGGTTTGCACCATGCCAATGCGCGAATCGCTGAAGTGACCCACGATTTCTTTCAAGAACGAAGCGCGCGGCACGAAGTCGGCATCGAAGATGGCGATCAGCTCGCCCGAAGCCTGCGTCAGACCGAAGTCGAGGGCGCCGGCCTTGTAGCCATGGCGATCGGGGCGGCGCAGATACACCGCGTTGATGCCACGCTCCCGCAGCTCTTCGACCGCAGCGCGCGCGATGCCTTCGGTCTCGTCCGTGGAGTCGTCGAGCACTTGCAGTTCGAGGCGATCGCTGGGGTAGTCGAGCGAGCCAGCTGCGTCGAGCAAGCGCCGAACGACGGTCGCCTCGTTGTACAACGGCAGCTGCACGGTCACCGTCGGCAGCTCACCGTCCGGGACCGTCACCGCGCGTGAAGCACGCTCGATTCGGCGCCTGTAGCGCATGCATTGAAAAACCAGCGACGCTCGGTGCGCGCCGTAGGTACAAAGGACGAGCAGGACGGTGCAGTACAGCGCAAGGAGGACGATTTGCATGCTTCGTCTTCCGCACTACCAAACACTGAACACCTGATTGTCATGGAAATGTAATACATTGCACCATGATGTAGCATACGGTAAACGCACGTAATTTTAGCTACTTAGCGTGCAGCAGGGCTGAACGCAGCCTTCCGCTGCGGCTTCAGAAGCCCAGGTCGCTGGTCGGCTTTGGCGAGGGCGTTGGCGTGGGCTTTCGTACCGGTTTTGGCTCAGGGCGCTGGGCGAGGGGGCGCAACACGACTGGTCGGGGCGCTACCGTGGCCTCAGACCTTGCAGAGACAGACGCCGTTGGAGGCGGGGCTTGTGTCGCCTGGGTTGCTGGTGCGGCCGCGACGAGCAGCGGAGCCTCGCGCGGAGCGCTCACGATCGCCGCGGGCGAGCGGCTCGGGACGATGGCGCCGACTGCGGGCAGCGCTGGACCACCGAACAGCCTCGCGGCGATGAACGCGCCGCCCCCAACGCTCAACAGTGCGCCGAGAGCCAGCGCGGCGCGAGCACCCGAGCGCGCCTGCTTCCTGGCAGGCGCTTTCGTCTGTGTGGTCGGGGCACCGGTGAGCAACGCGGGGGGCAGCGGGTCGGTCGTGGCTGCCGCAGGCGCCAGCTGGGTCGGGAAGAAGACGTCCGGAGTCGCCGTGCCGAAGGCGCCGCTGCCGACCGCCGAGTACGGACCACTGCCACCGTCTTGACCGCGAATGGTGAGGCCACAGACCGCAGCCAGTGATTCGCTGAGCTGCGCCGCGGTCTGAAAGCGTTGCGCGGGCTCACGAGCCAGCGCCTTTTCCAACCAAGCGTCGAAGGTCGCCGGAACTTCGGAGCTGACCTGCGAAGGCACCGGAATCGGCGCCGTGCACAGCTTGACCAGCAGATCACCGACGGCCTCGCCTTCGAAGGGCAACTCGCCGACGATGCAGCGGTAGGCGATTACCGCGATTGACCAAAGATCGGAGCGCGAGTCGACGCTGCGTAGGCCGCGCGCCTGCTCTGGGCTCATGTAGTGCGGCGTACCCAGCAATGAGCCGGTGCGTGTCGCCGAGCACGAGGACGAGCCCAGCGAGGCCTCGTTGAATTTGGCGATGCCGAAGTCCACGACCTTGACGACGTCCGTACCTTCTTCGTCGTCCCAGACCAAAAATACGTTCTCCGGTTTGAGATCGCGATGCACGATGTTCGCCGCGTGCGCCTTGGTCAGCGCACGGCCGATCTGCATCACGATCTGTGCCGTCTCTTTGGCTGGTAGCCTGCCGAGGCGATCCAAACGCTTGTCGAGCGGCTCACCCTCCAAGAACTCCATGACGATGAACGGGCAGCCGTCGTCCGACACACCGTGATCGTAAACCTCTACGACGTGCTTGCTCCGTAGCCGCGCTGCCGCCCGCGCTTCGTTCTCGAAGCGAGCGCGAGCTTCCGGGCTTTGGGCATACCCGGCGTCGATGAACTTCACCGCCACTCGCGTGCCGAGGGACAGATGTGTCCCCTCCCAGACCGTGCCCATGCCTCCCCGACCCAGCAAGCGCGTCAGCCGGTACTTGCCCGCGACCACACCCTGCGGAACTGGAGGCTCGGAGTTTCCCACGAAACACCGAGAATAGCGGTGTTCACTGGGTAAGACCAGAGCAGCGCGACGGAGCCCGGCAGCGCGCTGCTCAGGCCGGCCTCGAGGCCGCCGCGGCTTTCGCGGTCGCTTTATCTTCCGGGCAGCGCACGCCGACTCGGGTTAAGACCGCGCCATGACGCAGCTCTTTCCAGCAGCAGCACCCGATGTGCTGTACATCGTCGATCTCAGTAGCTACGTGCTGCGCGCCTATCACGCCATCGCGCCGCTCTCGAGCCCGACGGGGGAGCCCACGCACGCGGTGCACGGCACGGTCAGCATGCTCGAGCGCTTGGTGCGCCAGTGTCGACCGGCGTTGCTGGCGATCGCCATGGACTCGGGCCGCGTGACCTTTCGCAAAGAGATCTACGACGCATACAAGGCCAATCGCCCGCCGGCACCGACCGACCTGAAGCAACAACTGGTGCGCTGCGAACAGATCGTGCGTGCCTTCAACATCCCAATCTTCAAGCAAGACGGCGTCGAAGCGGACGATCTCATTGCAAGCGCGGTCAAGCGCGCGGCCGAGCACGAGATGAGGGTGGTGATCGTCGCGGCAGACAAGGATCTGATGCAGCTAGTCAGCGAACGCACGATCATGTGGGACACCATGCGGGATCGGGTGTTCGGCATCTCCGAGGTGGAAGAGCGCTTCGGTGTGCGCATCGATCAAGTGCAGGACCTGCTGGCGCTGACCGGAGACACCTCGGACAACATCCCCGGAGTGCCTTCGGTTGGCCCGAAAACCGCGAAAGACTTGCTGGTCGAATTTGGGTCGCTAGCGGGGATTTATCAGCGGATCGACGAGATCAAGAAGAAAGGGCTGAAAGACAAGCTGGTCGAGAACAAGGACAAGGCCTTCCTCAGCCAGCAGCTGGTGAAACTGAAGGATGACTGTCCGATCGAGATTGACCGCGCTCACCTCGCCTATGGTGGCCGCGACGTGCCTGCGCTGAAAGCGCTGTACGCCGAGCTCGGTTTCCACCGGCAGTTGCAGGCCCTGGTCAACGAACCCGACGCGTCAGCAAATAGTACGACGCAGGGCCAGGTGGCGCTTCCGTTGCAAGGGGGCTCGGCGCCATGGCCGACTTCGAGCGGAGCGTCGCCGGCAGCAAGAGCCACGCCGGTGGCGCCGCTGGGCGCTCCCGAGATCTCGCTGATCATGACCAGGGAAGCGCTGGCCCAGCTTGCCAGCGAGCTCGCGGAAGCAAAGAGCTTTTCGATCGCCGTCGAAACCAGCACGCCGAGCACGTTGCGCTCGGCCCTCGTCGGCCTGGCGTTCGCTTGGCAGCCGGGTAAGGCCGCTTATCTGCCGGTCGGGCATCGCTACATGGGTTGCCCCAAGCAGCTCGTCTCGCGCGATCTACAGGAGCTTTTGGGGCCGCTCCTGGGCGACGCCAGCGTGCAAAAATCGGCTCTCGATCTGAAGCGAGTCGACGTGATCCTGACCCACGCGGGCTTCCGCTTCACCGGCTACGCCTTCGATGCCACGTTGGCGGCTTACCTGCTCGACCCGGAATCACGCAACGATCGCGAGCCGCTGGTGCAACGCGAGCTCGGCGTGGTCGCCGCGAGCTACGAGTCCTTGACCAAGAAGAAGCGCGGCCAAACGCTGGATTTCGACGAACTGACGATCGAAGAAGCCAGCCAATTCGTGGGCGCGAGCGCGGTCTTCAGCTACCACCTGCAACAGAGGCTGGAGCCGCGCTTGGCCGAGGAAGGGCTCGACAAGCTGCTGCGCGAAATCGAACTGCCTTTGGCCGCGCTCTTGGCGCGCATGGAGGAACACGGCGTGCTGGTCGACACCGAGCACCTGACCGTGCTCGGCCGCGAGTGCGAGCGCGAGATCCAGCGACTCGAAGCGGAAGCGCACACCATCGCCGGCAAGCCCTTCAACGTGAACTCACCGCGGCAGCTCGAGACGCTGCTTTTCGACGAGATTGGCCTAAAGCCGCTGCGGCGCACCAAGACCTCGCGCTCGACCGACGCCGATACGCTGGAGGCCTTGGCCGAATTGCATGCCCTACCCAAGGTGATTCTCGAAATCCGTCAGCTGAGCAAGCTGAAGGGCACGTACATCGATGCGCTTCCGCAATTGTTGAACCCCAACACCGGGCGCATTCACACTTCGTGGGAGCAAGCGGTCGCGGCGACGGGCCGGTTGTCTTCGACCGACCCGAATCTGCAGAACATTCCCATCCGCACCGAACTCGGGCGAAAGATCCGCAAAGCGTTCGTCCCACCAAAAGGCTACGTGCTGGTCAGCGCGGACTACTCACAAATCGAGCTTCGCGTGCTGGCGCACCTTTCACAAGATCCGGTTTTGCTCGACGCATTCCGCACCGGTCAAGACATTCACACCCGCACTGCGCTGGAGATCTTCGAGCTGCGCGAGGAAGAACTCACGCGCGAACATCGCACGCGCGCCAAAGCCGTGAACTTTGGCGTGATCTACGGTCAGGGCGACAGCGGCCTGAGCAAATCTCTCGGGATCCCCCGGGCCGAGGCGTCGAGCTTCATCGCGGCCTACTTCCGGCGCTATGAAGGCGTGCGCCGTTTCATGAACGAGACCTTGGAGCGCGCACGCGCGGGCGAAGCAGTGCGCAGCCTGCTCGGGCGACGCCGCTTGTTGCCGACGATTCGCAGCGCCAATCGCGCCGAGCGGCTCGCCGCCGAACGCATCGCGATGAACATGCCGATTCAGGGCACCGCCGCCGATCTGCTGAAGCTTGCGATGCTCGCGCTCAAGGAGCCGCCGACACCCGGCGCGCGCATGACGCTCAGCGTCCACGACGAACTGGTGTTCGAAGTTCCGGAAGCCGAAGTTCCCGAAGCCGAGGCCAAAATCAAAGCGGCCATGGAACACGTGTACGAACTCGCCGTCCCGCTCACCGTTGAAGTCGGCCACGGCCCCAACTGGAACGATGCTCACTGAATTCCGGTCTCCGCCAGCTGCCGCTGCTTCGACGAGGGTCGCTGCTTGCGGTTGTTGGTGGCAAAGGGTCGCTCGCTCGACAAACGCGCCGTTTTCCCGCGAAGTGCGGCGCCGTCTCGCTAGCTGCAGAAGTAGTGATAGTTTGCGCGGTCCTTGGGCATGAGCTCGTTGGCGAAATCCGTGCGCACCCCAGTGGCGATTTTAGGGGCTGGCCTCACTGGGCTGAGTGCGGCGATCGAGCTCGGGCGGCGAGGCGTCCAGTATCGAATTTTCGAAAAGCTGGCTCAGCCGGGCGGCCACGCCGTGACCCTCGAAGACAGCGGTTTTCGCTTCGACCGTACCGGGCACCTGCTGCACCTGAAGAACGAGACGCTGCGAGCCGAGGTGCTGGAGTGGATTGGCCCCGATCACCTGGAGATCCAACGGCGAAGCGTGATTTGGTCGAACGGCGTCTACACGCGCTACCCGTTTCAGGCCAACACCTTCGGGCTGCCGCCGCAGGTCGCTTACGAGTGTGTGCAAGGCTTTTTGGCGGCACATTTTGCGCAAGACAAGCAGCACCGCCCGCAGCCGACGAACTTCGAGGAGTTCTGCCTGTACCATTTCGGTGAGGGCATCAGCCGGCACTTCATGATCCCCTACAATTCGCGGCTATGGGGCGTGCATCCGCGAGAAATAACCAGCAGCTGGTGTCAGCGGTTCGTGCCGTTGCCTCGACTGGAGGACGTGATCGCCGGTGCGGTGGGCTTGAACGACCGTGAGCTCGGCTACAACTCGCACTTCATTTATCCACGGCTAGGCATCGGTCAACTCGCTCAGGGCATGGCCCGCCACGTGCCGACGCTCGAGCTCGAGCGGAGCCCGCTCGGCATCGACCTCGCCAGGCGCCGCTTGCTGTTCGAAGACGAGCAAGTGGCGTTCGACGTTTTGCTCAGCAGCGTGCCACTGCCGCGCTTGATCGAGCTGATCGACCAGGTGCCCCAAGCGGTGCGCGAGGCGGCGGCCAAGCTACGCTGTTCGCACTTGTACTATCTGGATGTGGCCTTGACTCGCTGCTCGGGCAAACCCTTTCACTGGGCGTACGTCCCCGAAGCCAAGTATCCTTTCTATCGCGTTGGCTGCTACTCGCATTTTTCTGCGGCGCTCGCGCCACCCGGAAAATCCTGTTTGTACGTCGAGCTAGCCGACCGCTCCCCACCAGAGCTGGAACGGGTGTTACCCGAGGTGGCGCGCGGCTTGATCGAGATGGGCGTGATCGACTCTGCGGATCAGATCGAATTCGCTCGCGTTCGGCGTATCGACTACGCTTACGTGATCTTCGATCACGAGTATTTCGCAGCGCTCGACGTGATTCGTCCGTTCCTGGATGCTTCGCGCATCATTTCCAGCGGCCGCTATGGCGACTGGAATTACTCGGCGATGGAGGATGCAATTCTGTTCGGGAAAGCGGCCGCCCAACGCGCGCGCGCATTTTTAATGGATGCGAAATGAGCGCGCCCGAAATCTCGATCGTGATCCCGGTCTACAACGAGGAAGGCATCCTCCATTCCGCCGTGGTCGACTTGCGAGAACGACTTGCACCCCTCGCCTGGAACTACGAAATCATCTTGGCCGAAAACGGCTCGCGCGATCGAACGGTGGCCATCGCCGAGGCCTTGGAGGCGAAGTATCCCGAGGTTCGCCACCTGAGTGTCGGGGAACCCAACTATGGCAAAGCACTCCGGCTGGGGATCTTGGCCGCCAAGGGCGCGCTGATCTTGGCGGACGAAATCGACCTGTGCGACACGGACTTTCATCAGCGAGCCGTCGACCTACTGCGCGCCGGCGAGGCAGATTTGGTGATTGGGTCGAAGTTGATTGGCGGCGCCGAGGACGAGCGTCCATTCTTTCGACACGCAGCGAGCCTGTTGTACACGAGCATGCTGCGCGTGCTTCTCGGCTTTCGCGGCACCGACACCCACGGTTTGAAGGGCTTTCGCCGCGACCTGCTGTTGCCCGTGGCCCAGGCTTGTCTGGTCGAGAAGGACGTATTTGCCAGTGAGTTCGTGATCCGCGCCTACCGCGATACTTTGCGCGTGATCGAGATCCCCACGCGCGTCATGGAGAAACGGCCGCCAACGATCAACCTGATGAAGCGCGTGCCCAACGTCTTGCGCAGCATCGCCAAGTTGACCTGGGCCATCCGCGTACGCGGCTAGCCAGGGCTCGGTCGTGTGGCCACGCGCCGAACTCGGCGCGAGTCTCACCAATTTTGAACTTGCCAGCCGCGTGCCCGTGCCGCCCGCAGCAATCGCCGATCAGGGTTGACGGCGACCGGCACGTCGACCTTCGAGAGCAGCGGCAGATCAGTGATGCTGTCGCTGAAAAACGTGACCTTGTCGAAGCCGATGCCATGCTTGTCGAGCAGCGCGCCGGCACGGACAATCTTGCCTTCCCCATAGCAGAGGGGCTCGATTGGCTGGCCCGTGAAGCGGCCGTCGACCACTTCCAGCTCCGAACATACGACGTGATCGATGCCTAGCTCCCGCGCCACCGGCCAGGCGACGTACGAGGTAGCGGCGGTGACGATCGCCACCAGATCCCCCGCCTCTCGATGGGTCTTGACGAGTTCGCGACCGCGCGCCTGAATTTCAGGCAGCACGTATTGCGGGAACCATTCATCACAGGTCTTGATCAGCCAACTCTCTTCTTTGCCTGCGAAATCCTCGAGCGCTTTGCGTGCGACTCGCGGAGCGTCGATCACGCCCGCGGTGTATTGCAAAACCCACCAAGCCATCTGCAGTGAGTCCCGCCAGCTCGCCTCGCCCCTGGCACGACGAAAGCGCGTGTACAGCCGCGGCGTATCGACTCGCACCAGCGTTCGGTCGAGATCGAAGAATGCGGCGCGGCGCTCGGACATCAAAATCAGCATAGCCCAGAAGCCGGCACGGCAAACAGGCATGCGCCAAGCACGCCGCCAGCGCTGGCCGGGATGGCGGGCTTCGGCGAGGCGACAGAACTCGGCCGCTCCGTTCGAACGCGGATTCACCGCGTGTTCTCGGAGGATGCTAAGTAGGGCTTTCCGATGTTGGTTTTGCCGATCGATGAAGTTTTGCCCGATTTGGAGCGCGCGTTCCGCTCCGCACGCGCGGTCGTACTCGAGGCCCCCCCGGGCGCGGGGAAAACCACGCGCGTGCCTTGGGCAATGCAGAGCTGGCTCGGCGATGCCGAAGTGTTGGTAGCCGAACCGCGGCGTTTGGCCGCGCGCATGGCGGCGAAGCGCGTCGCCGACGAGCGCGGAGAAGTGCTCGGTGAACGCATTGGCTACAGCGTGCGCTTCGAGGAGGTGGGCGGCGCGCGCACGCGCGTACGCTACGCCACCGAGGGCATCGTGCTGCGACGCTTGCTCACCGATCCGAGCCTGCGCGGCGTGGGTGCGGTGATCTTGGATGAGTTTCACGAGCGCCACTTGGCGACCGACTTGCTCCTGGTCTTGCTCGACCGTTTGAGTCGGACGGCGCGACCCGACTTGAAGTTGCTGGTGATGAGCGCCACGCTGGACGCGGAGCCGGTGGCGCAGTTCCTGGGCGATTGTCCGCGCGTGCGCAGTGAAGGGCGGATGTTTCCGGTGAGCATCGAGTTTTTGCATAAGCTCGACGATCGACCGTTGGAGAAGCAGATCGTGAGCGCGGTACGACAAGCCGTCGCGGACGAGCCCACCGGCGATGTGCTGGTCTTTTTGCCCGGCGCAGGCGAGATCCGCAAAGCAAAGGCCGCGCTGGAGCCACTTTCGGCTGAGGCTGGGTTGCTGGTTTTGCCGCTCCACGGTGATCTGCCGATGGCCGAACAAGCGCGGGCCGTGGAGCCAGCAAAGCAGCGCAAGGTCGTGCTCGCGACCAACGTCGCCGAGTCGTCCGTCACCGTGGATGGCGTGACCGTGGTCGTAGATTCGGGACTGGCGCGAGTCGCTGGCCACTCACCCTGGAGCGGGCTGCCGACGCTCTCGCTCGAACCGATCAGCCGCGCTTCGAGCACGCAGCGCGCGGGGCGCGCGGGCCGCACCAAGCCCGGCCGCGTGCTGCGCTTGTACACCAAGGGCGATTTCGAAAGCCGGCGCGCTCACGATGCGCCCGAGATCGTGCGCAGCGATCTCGCGGAAGCGCTGTTGATTCTGCACGGAGCCGGCGTCGCCGAGCCGGAAAAGCTGCGCTTCCTGGCGGAGCCGCCCAAGGCCCGCCTGGACAACGCGCGCGAGCTGCTCTCGCTCCTGGGCGCGTTTGCGCCGAGCGGTGGGCTGTCCGAACTCGGTAGACGCTTGCTGCGATTCCCGGTTTCGCCGCGCCTCGGTCGGCTGCTGATCGAGGGTGAACGGCGCGGCGTGGCGAAAGATGCCGCGCTGTGCGCCGCGTTGTTGGCTGAGCGCGATATCGTCCAAAATACCCGCGTCGGCTTCGGCGAAAAGGCCGCAAGCTTTGGTGCGCGCGGACCGAGCGACGTGTTGGAGCGCGTCGAGCGATATCGGGAGGCAGAGGATGCGCGCTTCGAGGCGCATCGTCTGCGCAATTTCGGCTTGGACGTTCGCTCGGTGGAGGGCGTGCGCCGCACGGAACGGCAACTCGCTCGTTCATTGAAGGACAGCGTGGACGGGCCGGGCAGCCTGGATGGCGTCGAACGCGAGCTCTTGCGCTGCTTGCTGGCTGCCTTTCCAGATCGCGTCGCTCGACGGCGGCGCCGCGGGGAGCGGGATTTGGTGCTGGCCTCGGGCGGCGTGGCTCGACTGTCCGAACAAAGTGTCGTCGTCGACGCCGAATTTTTGCTGGCCCTCGATGTAGAAGAACAGCGCGGGGCAACTAGCAATCAAACGACGGTACGGCTGGCGAGCGCGATCGAGCCCGATTGGCTATTGGAAGATTTTGCGAGCGCGGTGAAGCTGACCGACGAACTCGAGTGGAACGCGAGCGCCGAGCGGGTCGAACGCGTCGAGAAGATGGCATTTGGTGCGGTCGTGTTCGACGAAGCGCGCGGCGCCGCGCCGCCAACGCCTGCGGCGAGCGCCGTGCTCGCGGCTGCAGCGCGCCGCGGTTCATCGCTGTCGTTCGCAAAGAGTGATGCCGTATCGTCGCTGACCTCCCGTCTGCGACTGCTGCGCGAACACTTCCCGGAGCTCGGCTTTCCGCAGCTCGACGAAACCTCCGTCGACGCCACGTTGGATTTGATCTGCTCCGGATTGACGAGCCTGGCCGAGCTGGCCGCGGTCGACGTACCGAGCGCCCTGCTTTCCGGGCTCGATGCTGCGCAGCGCCGCGCGCTCGAGCAAGAGACCCCCGAGCGCGTCCGCTTGCCGGGCGGCCATACCGTGCCGGTTCATTACGAGGCCGATCGCCCGCCCTGGATCGAGTCACGCTTGCAGGATTTCTTCGGCATGCCGGACGGTCCCAAGTTGTGCCGCGGGAAAGTGCCGCTGACCGTGCATCTGCTCGCGCCCAACCAGCGCGCGATGCAAGTCACGACCGATTTGTCCGGCTTCTGGGAACGGCACTACCCGAGCATTCGGCGGGAGTTGATGCGCCGCTACCCGCGGCACCCATGGCCCGAGGACGGCCGCACCGCGACGCCGCCTGAGCCGAGACCACCGCGGCGACGCTAAGCTCGAGCCGAAGCGACGTAGGCTAGCGCGCGCTGGATGATCTGCTCCGGGCTGAGCAGCGCAGGCACGGTCAGCGCCTCGGTGGGCGGTTCCAGATCTCGGTACTGACCGTCCAAGATGCCTGTAAAATCGCACACTACGGCGTGCAGCCCCCGCCGCCTTTCGAGTCGCTGTTCTGCGTCGGCACGCGCGAGTTCGAGGTAGAGCACGCGTGGCTCCAGCACTCGCTGCAGCAACACATCACGATAGGCCTGCTTGAGCGCCGAACAAGCCAAGACCGCTCCCCCTTCGGCTTCCCACGACTCGGCCAGCTGCGAGAGACGCTCGAGCCAAGGCCAGCGATCCGCGTCGTCGAGCGCGCGATCCGCTGCCATCTTGGCCAGGTTTTGCGGCGGGTGATAGTCGTCCGCGTCGTGGAAGGTGAAGCCGAGACGAGCGGCCAGCAGCGCCCCGATCGTCGACTTGCCGGAGGCCGTGACTCCCATGACCAGCACCAGCATGTGCTTTTCCTTTGCCTAGGAAGCCTTACAGCTTCTGTTTGAGCCGTGCCAAGAACTGAAGTGCTTCGAGCCCGGTGACGCGGTCGAGGTCCAGCGCACGAAGTGTCTCCAGCACTTCTTCGTTGCCGCGGGTCTCGGCGGAACGCGCCCCGAACAGCGGCAGTTGGTCCGTGTTCACGCGCGATTTTGCGCGGGCCTTGGGTGCATCGGGCGCAACACCCCCGCTCTCCAAAGTGGTCAAGAGCGCCCGGGCCCGCGCCAAGACCGTCTCGGGCAAGCCCGCGAGCTTGGCGACCGCGATGCCGTAGCTGCGGCTGGCCGCACCCGGCACCAAGCGGTGCAAGAACACGACGTCACCGTTCTGCTCGCGCGCACTGACGCTGTAATTGGCCGCATGCCGACTACCCTCACCCAGTGCGGTCAGCTCATGATAGTGCGTCGCGAACAGCGCGCGACAGCAGATCGCTTCGTCCAGGTACTCGGCGACCGCCCAAGCGATCGACAGCCCGTCGAACGTGCTCGTGCCGCGACCGATCTCGTCTAAAATCACCAGCGAGCGGCGCGTGGCGTTCTGCAGGATCTCGGCCGTTTCACGCATCTCGACCATGAAAGTGCTCTCGCCACCAGCCAAGTTGTCGCTTGCGCCGACGCGCGAGAGCACGCGATCGACCACGCCGATACGCGCGGCACGCGCTGGGACAAAGCTACCCATTTGCGCCAAAATCACCGACAGCGCCACTTGGCGAAGCAGGGTGCTCTTGCCGGCCATGTTGGGCCCGGTGATCAACCACAGCCGCTCACGCTCCAAATCGAGGTCCACGTCGTTCGGCACGAAGCGCCCCTGCGCGGCCAAGCGCTCGACCACCGGATGCCGGCCATCGCGAATCATGATTTGATCGGAGGCATCCACGGTCGGGCGCGCGTAGTCATAGCGATGCGCGGTGTGGGCCATGCTGGCCGCGACGTCCCAGCGAGCTATTTCGCGAGCCAATGCCTTGACGCGTTCGCTATCGCGGGCGGCTTCGGCGCCCAACTCGTTCAGCAGCGAAAGTTCGCGCTCACGGTGCAGCTCTTCGGCGTGCGCGATGCGGTCGGCCAACTCGTCGAGCTCAGGGGTCGAGTAGCGCTCGCCGGTAGCGACCGTTTGCTTGCGCCGGTAGGACTCCGGCACGCGCCCGCTCTGGCCGCGGCTGACCTCGATGTACCAGCCAAAAACCCGAGTAAATCGCACTTTGAGTGTGGCGATACCGGTCTCTTGCTTGAGCCGCGCCTCCAGCTCCACCATGCGCTCGGTGCCGCTCTTGCGCAGCTCGGCGAGGTCCGCCAACTCTCGGTCGAACTCCGGCTTGAAGATCTCCCCGTCTTTGGCTTGAACTGGCGGACGCGCAACCAACGCGCGCTCGAGCAACGCCGCGAGCTCGGGCACGGTGTCGAGCGGTTCCGCGCTCAAGCCCAAGGTCTCGCGGAGTCCGGGGTCGGCCACGCTTTCCAAGACGCTGGCCGTAGCGCGTGCCGCTAGCAGCCCGTCGCGAAGCGCGCCTAGATCGCGCGGAGTAGCTGCCCGCAACGAGCTGCGCACCGCCAGGCGCTCGATGTCTCCCACCTGACCGAGCTCGCTGGTCAATTCTTCGCGCAGCCGGGCGTGCACCACCAGCGACTCGACCAAGTCGAGCCGGCGCCGAATGCGCTCGACGTCCGTCAACGGTGCCAAAAGCCGGCGCCGCAACAGGCGCGCGCCCATCGGCGTGTGGGTGGCGTCGAGCACGCCGAGCAAGGTCGCTTCACGCCGCCCAGACACGGACTCCACCAATTCCAAGTGGCTCTGCGCTACGCGGTCGATCGCCAGCAGCGTGGCTGGCTCCCAGCGGGCAATGCGCCGCGCCGGCAATTCGACGCCTGGATTGCAGGCCCGAGCGAAGCGCAGCGCGCGCACCACGGCATGCCGCGCGCTGCTCGGGAGCCGCTCTGCATCGGCAGCAAGCTCTCCCAGCGCCGACCCGACCTCGGACTCGGCGAGCGATGCGTCCTCTCTCACCGCGGCTCGACCCAGCGCCATCACCGCCTCGAGCACGCCCGAACGCGTGGCGTCGCTGGAAAAGCCGAGGAGGATTTCGCGCGGCCGTGCGCGGCTCAATTCAGCCAGAGCCGAAGGCACATCCGGCAACTCGGCGGACAGTAACTCGCCGGTAGAGAAGTCGAACAGCGAGACGCCCACCCCGCCGGCGGTCACTTCCAACGCCGCCAAGAAGTTGTTGGCGTTGGCTTCGAGGTGCTCGCGCTCCGTGACCAAGCCCGGCGTGATCACGCGCACTACTTGGCGCGGCACGATGCCCTTGCACTTGGCCGGATCGGCCATTTGCTCGCAGATGGCGACCTTGTGGCCGAGTGACAGCAGCCGCGCGATGTAACCCGCCGCGGCATGGTGCGGGATGCCGGCGAGCGGGATTTCGTCCGCCTTGCCTTTATTTCTGCTGGTCAGCGTCAGTTCGAGCAGGGGCGCTGCGACGACGGCATCGTCGCCGAACATCTCGTAGAAGTCGCCCAGGCGGAAAAAGATGATTGCATCCGGGTGCGCGCGCTTGGCGTCCGCGTGCTGCTGCATTACCGGCGTGAGGCGCGCCGACATGGCTTAGAAATACGGCGAAGGAGAGACCAAGCCGAGCGAGTTCAGATCGAACAGCAACAAGCCCAAGGTCGAAGCATCGACCACCGCCAGGTATCCCGGCTGCGGCAAGTAAGCCAACGATTGCGGGCTGACCGCGCTCGATTGCTGCAACAACGACATGGTTTGGGGCACGAAGCCGCCCGTGGTCTGCCAGCTGAAGGCCATGCCGGTAACGCTAGGTTGCGCGCCGTGATAAACCACGAAGCGTGAAGTGAGGTTCTCGAAGATGCACGCGCTCGCAGGATCGCCGGGTACGACCGGGATCTTTGCGCCCGTGCCGTCCGGCTTCGCCGCGGCGACGCAACCCACCTTGCTATCGGTGTTCACGCAAGTGAAGTCGACCACGGTTCTGTCTACCTGCATGCCGTTTTCGTCGGTGTAGGTCTCCTGGTGCGTGTCGGGAGGGGCCGACGGGTCGCAAACCTCGAACGCGCGTTGATCGAAGTACTGCTTGCGACGATCGCAACTCGCCGTGTGCTCGCAGCGACCGGAAGGACCAACGGCGATGTCATGCAAGCCATTGGTTCCGGTGAGCAGCCACTGGTTCGAGGCGCGCACGGTGTAGGCGGTGCCGGCGGGAAAGCAGCAATTGAGCTGCTGCAAAATACGCGCGCAGTCCTCGCCGCTACAACCGCGAGGACTCACCGCCAATTGCCCGGCCGACGCCCGTAAGATCGACAAATTGCGCGAAACTTTGAGCACCGCCGGATTGTCGATGTTTCCGAACTGGCGCTCGCAGGCGTCGCGATCGGAGACGTCCGGCTTGCTCGGATCGATCAACGCAGCGCACTCCTGACCGTGGCCCTTGAGCCAGTATTGGTCGTCCGGAACGGGGAAATCTCCCGTGATTTGCACGTAGTCCGCGTGCTCTTGGGACCAGGCGGGCAGGTTCTTGGCTGGGATCCCGAGCGCCGTACCGCGCGCGGCGATCGTGTCACTGTCTTCGACCCCGGCGCCGCAAAAGTTGGCGTCCGGGTCGCGCAGGGTCGCCTCGCCTTCGGCCGAGTCGAAAGCGAGGAACCCGCTGCTGCGAGCTGGAAAGAGCGCGCCCTCGAAGACCAGCGAGGGCGACTCGTCGAGCGCGTACGAGCGCGGCTCGATCAGCGGCAAGGTCAGCGAATTGGGCACGGCCTCGAGCCGCGGGTCGATGCCCAGCAGCTGGGCGCTGCCGTCGCAGGGCGGCGCTCCGGTGTTCGAGTCGCAATGCGCATAGAGCTGCGAATTGACGTTGACCCGCGCCGGTAGCAGCGCTGGCGGCGGGAGGGCCGGGTCGTCGAAATCAGTGGCCAGCATGCGCGGCTGTTGGTCCACCGGCAGAGTGGCACCGGGCGTCGAGAACTGCGGGAAGGTGCGCAGCGTCGGCGCTCGCAAGCCGTTCGAGGCGCTGGAAATCGAAAGTGAGGCCGAGCGCGGGCGGTGCGGCTCCACGACGTTGCAGCTCGACTCGTCGGTCACGGTGCGCGTGCCATTGACGGTGAGCGGTCCGGTGATGGTATCGCCCCTGCAGCCGTGCAGATCTTCGTAGTCGCCCGCGTTGGTGGTTACGGGGCGACGACACGGGGCGTCGAAGTCTTCGACGTCGATCACGGCCACTTGACCGTTGCTCAGCATGGCAAAGCCGAACACCCCTCGCAAATTGACGGGCCGCGCGCCGTCCGTGTAGTCGGCGTTCGGACGGTAGAGAGTGTCGGGGCCGCTCGCGGTCGGATCGGGATTGCACTGAAGCCCGAACTCGCCCGCGCCCGTATCTGGATCGGGCTTCGGGAAATCGCGCATGACGAAGCTCACGTCGCGTACCGGCGCGTTGAAGCGCAAGCGATCGGGCGGCATGAACGGCTGGCGTGGCGCGCCATTGAAAACCACCGGCGTACGGTAGTTTGGATCGCCCGGGTGCTGCGCAATGCGATCCAGATCGAAGGCCATCAGGCTGGCCGTCGGCTGATCCTTCCGGTCGATTGCATAGACGAACTGCTTTTGGCTCGGCGATAGAGGGCTCACCGCGACGCGCGAAGTAGTAACGGTGCGGTTCGGAGTCGAGTACGAGTACGGCAAGAGCGGTGGCAGCTCCGACGCCGCGCAAGGATCCGAAACGTCCAGCACGTGCACGAC
>Ga0164308_10000816_pt1 | contig 16944 bp, 13 predicted proteins | sample Whisoiple_246_MG_FD_109983 | JGI IMG/M metagenome (GOLD analysis project Ga0164308, IMG submission 109983) | Soil microbial communities amended with fresh organic matter from upstate New York, USA - Whitman soil sample_246_MG | ecosystem: Environmental > Terrestrial > Soil > Unclassified >...
CGAGTCGACCAACCCGGTGCCGCGTCAGATCCTGGTCCCGGTTCTGCCGCCCAACTCCGATGAACTGGAAACCTGGTTGTGCGGTCTGCGCGGGTCGCGGGTGGCGTTGAGGGTGCCGATGCGCGGTGACAAGCGGGCGCTGGCCGAAACGGTCAAACGCAACGCGCAAGATGCGCTGACGCAGCACAAGCTGAAGCGCGCCGGTGACTTCACCGCGAGATCTGCTGCATTGCAGAGCATTCAGGAGGCTCTCGGGCTGGCGGACGCACCGTTGCGTATCGAATGCGTCGACATCAGCCACGTCCAGGGCACCGATGTAGTGGCATCCCTGGTGGTGTTCGAGGACGGTCTCCCGCGCAAGTCCGACTATCGCCACTACGCGATCCGCGAGGCGGCGGGCGGCGGCCGGTCCGACGACGTGGCTTCGATCGCCGAGGTGACGCGGCGTCGGTTCGCGAGGCACGTGTCCGACCTTCAGAACGCCAGTGTGTTTACCGCGGAAGGAAAATCGCGCCGGTTCGCCTATCCGCCGAACCTCTATGTGGTCGACGGTGGCGCCCCGCAGGTCAACGCGGCGGCGGCGGTCCTCAATGAGCTCGGGGTCTCCGATGTGGCCGTCATCGGCCTGGCCAAGCGGCTGGAGGAGGTATGGGTGCCGTCGGAGCCCGACCCGGTGATCATGCCCCGCAACAGCGAAGGACTCTTCCTGCTGCAACGGGTGCGCGACGAAGCGCACCGGTTCGCGATCACCTATCACCGCAGCAAGCGGTCCAAACGGATGACCGCCTCGGCGCTGGACTCGGTGCCGGGGCTGGGAGAGCATCGGCGAAAGGCGCTGGTCACCCACTTCGGGTCGGTGGCGAGGCTGAAGCAGGCCAGCGTCGAGGAGATCACCTCGGTGCCCGGTATCGGTGCCACGACGGCGAAGGCGGTGCTCGAGGCGCTCGGCGTAGCCGCTGATTCGTCAGCGCCCGCCCCGGTTATCGGCGATGATCAGAGCAGGGCATCGGGATGACGGATCAAGGCACAGGCGACGAGTTGCGGGAGCAGGACGCTTCCCGCGACACCGGCACGGAATCGGGGATCGACGTCGTCCTGGTGACAGGACTCTCCGGGGCGGGTCGCGGCACGGCGGCCAAGGTGCTCGAGGACCTCGGTTGGTACGTGGCCGACAACCTGCCGCCCGAGCTCATCGCCCGCATGGTCGACCTCGGGTTGGCCGCGGGCTCGCGAATCACCCAGCTGGCCGTGGTGATGGATGTCCGGTCGCGTGGCTTCACCGGCGATTTGGATTGGGTACGTAAGGATCTGGCTACCCGCGACATCGCCCCGAGGGTGTTGTTTTTGGAGGCGTCCGACGACATTCTGGTGCGCCGCTACGAACAGAATCGTCGCAGTCACCCGCTGCAGGGCAACCAGACCCTCGCCGAGGGCATCGCCGCCGAGCGCGCCATGTTGGCGCCGGTACGGGCGACGGCGGACCTGATGATCGACACCTCGACGCTATCCGTCCCCGCTCTGCGGGAAGCCATCGAGGGAGCCTTCGGCGGTGAGACCGTCGCCTACACCAGCGTGACCGTCGAGTCGTTCGGATACAAGTACGGGCTGCCGATGGACGCAGACACCGTGATGGACGTCCGGTTCCTGCCCAACCCGCACTGGGTCGACGAGCTGAGGCGGCACACCGGTCAGCATCCCGCCGTGCGTGAGTATGTGCTTGGGCAGCCGGGGGCCGCCGAGTTTCTCGACACCTACCATCGACTGCTGAACCTCGTGATCGAGGGATATCGGCGGGAGGGAAAGCGCTACATGACCGTTGCCATCGGCTGCACGGGCGGCAAGCATCGAAGCGTTGCGATGGCCGAGGCACTTGCGGGACGACTGCAGGGCGGTGACCAACTCAGCGTGCGGGTGCTGCACCGGGATCTGGGCCGCGAATGAGCTCACGCATCGTCGCGCTGGGCGGCGGCCACGGGCTGTACGCCACGCTGTCGGCCGCGCGCAGACTCACCCCTCATGTCACGGCCGTGGTCACGGTTGCCGACGACGGCGGCTCCTCCGGCCGACTGCGCAGCGAGCTTGACGTCGTGCCGCCCGGCGATCTACGGATGGCGTTGGCGGCGTTGGCATCCGACAGTCCGCACGGCCGGCTGTGGGCGACGATCCTTCAGCACAGGTTCGGCGGAAGTGGCGCGCTGGCCGGGCATCCCATCGGCAATCTGCTACTGGCCGGACTCAATGAGGTGCTCGCGGATCCCGTTGCGGCGCTTGATGAACTGGCCCGGATCCTCGGCGTCAAGGGCCGGGTGTTGCCAATGTGCCCGATTGCGTTGCAGATCGAGGCGGACGTGGCCGGTCTGGAGTCGGATCCGAGGATGAGCCGGGTGATCCGCGGCCAGGTGGCGATCGCGACGACGCCGGGCAAGGTCCGACGGGTGCGGCTGCTGCCCAGCGATCCGCCCGCCACCCGGCAGGCCGTGGACGCCATCATGAGTGCCGATCTGATCGTGCTCGGGCCCGGCTCCTGGTTCACCAGTGTCATCCCGCATGTCCTGGTGCCGGAGCTGGCCTCTGCGCTGCAGGCCACCGCGGCGCGGCGTGCGCTGGTGCTCAACCTGGCCGCCGAGCCGGGGGAGACCGCCGGGTTCTCCGTCGAGCGGCACATCCATGTGTTGGCCCAGCATGCGCCGGGATTCATGGTCGACGAGATCATCGTCGACGCAGCTCGGGTGCCCAGCGAGCGCGAGCGGGAGCAGCTGAGCCGCACCGCGACCATATTGGGTGCCGGAGTTCAGTTTGCTGAGGTGTCCAGACCTGGTACACCTTTACATGACCCGGCGAGGTTGGCCGCGGCGTTGGAGGGGGTTCGCTTGCGTGGATTGGAACCTGGCGGGACCCCTCGGCAGCCCGCAGTTCCCACACCCGCCCGGACAGTTGACGGACCGAGAGGTGACGACCCGTGGCGATGACAGCCGAGGTCAAGGACGAGTTGAGCCGGCTTGTCGTCAATTCGGTCAGTGCGCGCCGTGCCGAGGTAGCTTCGTTGCTGCGGTTCGCAGGCGGCCTGCACATCGTGTCGGGCCGCGTCGTGGTCGAGGCCGAAGTGGATCTCGGCATCATCGCGCGCAGGCTCCGCAAGGACATTTTCGATCTGTACGGATATAACGCGGTGGTTCACGTGTTGTCCGCCAGTGGGATTCGCAAGAGCACCCGGTACGTGGTGCGCGTCGCCAAGGACGGCGAGGCGTTGGCGCGCCAGACTGGGTTGCTCGACCTTCGTGGTCGGCCGGTGCGCGGACTGCCCGCACAGGTCGTCGGGGGCAGTGTGGCCGACGCAGAGGCCGCCTGGCGGGGGGCGTTCCTGGCGCACGGCTCGCTGACTGAGCCCGGCCGGTCGTCCGCGCTCGAGGTCAGCTGTCCCGGGCCTGAGGCGGCGCTGGCGCTGGTGGGCGCCGCGCGACGGCTCGGCGTCAGCGCCAAGGCGCGCGAGGTGCGTGGCGCCGATCGCGTGGTTGTTCGCGACGGGGAAGCCATCGGCGCGTTGCTGACCAGGATGGGCGCCCAGGACACCAGGCTGACGTGGGAAGAGCGTCGGATGCGTCGCGAGGTACGGGCAACAGCCAATCGGCTGGCCAACTTCGACGACGCGAACCTGCGGCGGTCGGCGAGAGCCGCGGTGGCTGCGGCCGCCCGTGTCGAACGGGCGCTGGACATTCTCGGCGATACTGTTCCGGATCACCTGGCCGCTGCAGGCAAGCTGCGCGTCGAGCACCGCCAGGCGTCATTGGAGGAACTCGGCAGGCTGGCCGATCCGGTGATGACGAAAGACGCTGTCGCGGGCCGCATCCGGCGGCTGCTGTCGATGGCCGACCGCAAAGCCAAGCACGACGGCATCCCCGACACGGAGTCGGCTGTCACCCCGGATCTGCTCGACGACGCCTGATCTCGGCGCAATTCGGCCGAACCCCTGCGTTTTGTGGGATTCTGCGGAGCATGTCGGCTCCATCCGGGGTGGTCACTTTTCTCTTCACCGATATCGAGGGCTCGACCCGTCGGTGGGAGTCCGACGCTGATGCCATGCGCTCGGCGCTCGCTGCGCATGACGAGGGGCTGCGCACAGCGATTGAAGCGCACGGCGGTGTCCTGTTCAAGCACACCGGCGACGGTGTGATTGCGTCGTTCGCCTCGCCGAGGTCGGCCATCGATGCAGCGATTGCGGCTCAACGGGAGTTGCAGTTGCCGGTGCGGATGGGGATCGCGACGGGTGAGGCGACGCATCAGGATGGCGATTACTTCGGCGCAGTGTTGAATCGGGCGGCGCGCGTGATGGCGGCCGGGCATGGCGGTCAGATCCTCGTCGCCGACTCGACCGCTTCGTTGGTCAGCGGACTGGACTCGATCGATCTGGGTCCGCGGCGACTCCGCGACTTAACGACTCCGGTTGGACTTTTCCAAGTGCGGGGAGCCGGCCTACGCGAAGAGTTCCCGCCGCTGCGGGCCCTCGATACCAACCCCGGCAACTTGAGATCGGCGACCACCAGCCTCATCGGGCGTGAATCCGACATCGCCGAAATCAAGGACGCTGTGCGCGCACATCGGCTTGTCACTCTGACCGGCGTCGGCGGGGTCGGGAAGACCCGGCTGGCTTTGGAAGCCGCCAGACAGATGAGTGACGAATTTCCAGACGGTGTATGGCTTTTCGAGTTCGCGGCCGTAACGGATCCAGCGGCGATTCCCGACGCGGTCGCTGCGGTGCTCGGCATCACGCAACAGCCGGGCAAGACGATGGCGGAGTCAGTGGCGGCAGCCGTCGAAGGCCGGATCCGGCTTCTGGTGTTCGACAACTGCGAACATGTTCTTGATGCTGCGGTCGATCTCGTCGGGCTCGTGCTTGGGCATACGGCGACAGTCCGTGTCCTCGCGACGAGCCGGGAAGGACTTGGGCTCGCCGACGAGCAGGTGCGAAGAGTGCGTTCGCTGAATGTGGACACAGCGGTGGACCTGTTTGTCGAGCGAGCAAGCGGCGTCGTGCAGGGCTTTTCAATTGGTGACGCGGAGGTGATCTCGGAGATCTGCCGTCGTCTCGACGGTATTCCGTTGGCCGTCGAGTTGGCGGCGTCGCGGATGGCGTCGATGACCGCGATCGAGGTTCGTGACAGGCTCGACCACAGGTTCCGGCTGCTGGTCGGCTCACGACGGGGCCTCGAGCGTCACCAAACCCTGCGGCACGCCGTGCAGTGGTCCTACGACCTGCTCGACGATCCCGAGAAGAGACTGCTGGAACGATGTTCGGTGTTTGCCGGGGGCTTTGATCTCGAAAGCGCTTGCGCAGTATGCAATTCAGGAGACGACTTCACTACCCTCGACTTGCTCGACGCATTGGTGCGCAAATCGCTGGTCACCGCCGATCGCCCGTCGGCGCGTACCCGGTACTCGATGCTGGAGACGATCCGCCAGTTCGCCGAGGAGCAGCTTGTGGCCAGTGGTGCTGCGTCCGATTCGCGAAACGCCCACGCCCGGCACTTCGCAGCGCGTGAACCCGTGATCATGAGCGTATGGGACGGTCCTCGGCAGCCCGAGGCGTACGAGTGGTACAAGACTGAATTACCCAACCTGCGCACTGGATTTCGGTGGGCCGCTGACGTGGGCGATCTCGACACCGCTGCTTGCATTGCCAGTGTCGGCGGGTTCTTGGGTGGTCTCGTGGAGAGTTACGAGCCGGTGGCGTGGGCGGAAGAGCTCGTTGCGCCGGCTCTCGCCGTCGACCATCCGAGGCTGGCGTCGTTGTGCGGGTCTGCCTCGTTGTGCTTTCTGTTCGGGCGCGTCGATGATGCGCTCGAATACAGTCGGATCGGCCAGATCGCGCTGGACGGCGGTTCCGCACAAGTGCAATGCGGCGTCGAGCATTTTTGGCTAGGCGCCGTCTATTCCGCCCTGCCGGTGTCTGATCGCTACGCTTCGTTCTTTCAGGAACAACGCGAGCGAGGAGGCGATGAATACGGAGTTGGCGATGCCTTCGTTGCCATTGCGCTGACGTGGAGCGGTCGAACCGAGGAAGCGCTTTCGATTGCGTCCGGGCTGCCGGATCTTGCCGAGAACACGTCGAATGCCTTCACCGCGTCGTATGCGTTGATGAGTTACGGGATGGCGTGCAGTGGCCACGATCCTCTTCGGGCACTTCAGGCGCTGCGAAGAGGTTTGACGATCGCCGAAGATACCGGCAATCGAACCAATGAGTCGTATCTCGAGATGGCGCTCGCCCTGACCTTGAATCGGATCGGCGGCGACGAATCCGACCACATGTCTTTGCTCGACTACATTTCCTCGGCCATAGCCAACTATCACGACTCGGGCAATATCACTCAACTGCGTGCGACGCTGGGTCTCTTCGCGACGTTTCTCGACCGGAGGGGTGATGCCGAACCGGCGGCTGCCGTCGCCGGCTTCGCGGGGGTGCTGCCGACGGCCGCTCCTTCGGTCCCGGAATTCGGTGCCGCGATCAGCCATCTCGGCGACGTCCTCGGCTCGCACGATTACGAGTCTCTCGCCCGCGACGGCGCTGCTATGACGATGGCGGGTGCGGTCGCCTACGCCTACGAACAGATCGACCGGGTGCGGCAAGAGCTCGAGCAACTACCGTGAATGAATGCAGACTTTGAGGGTCGGCGCTGCCTATCCCGATCCGCCTTTCAACGGCATGCCGCACGACGGTGGACTCGACGTCGACCTGATGACCGCGGTCGCCGACAAACTCAACATGCGCGTCGAGTTCGTTCCCTATGTCGGAGCGGACTTCAACGGCATCTTCGATGCGCTGGCCGCCGGAGACTTCGACTGTGTCGCCGCAGGGACCACGGTCACGCCGGAGCGCGAGAAGAAGGCGGACTTCGTCGCGCCGTACCTGATCTCGGGTCAGGCGCTGGCCGTTGACACCCGCCGGCTGCCCGGCGTGCGTTCCGTCGGCGATCTTGAAGGGCTGACGATCGGCGTGCAGCAGGGCAACACCAGCGGGCCGATCGCCGAGAAGCTCGTCGCAGACGGCGCCGCCGCCCGGGTCAGGGTCTATGACTACGGCAGCATCCGCACCGCGCTCGACGACCTCACCACTGGCGGCTGCGACGCGTTCATGAAGCTTGCCCCCGTCCTCGCCGAGCTCGTCAAGCCGTTCGCCGACGTCGAGGTTGTGCAGCGCGGGATCTCCACCGAGAACATCGCGATCGCGGTGGGCCTCGGCAACCAGGAGTTGCTCGCCAGGATCACCGTCGCGCAGGCCGAGCTCGAAGAGGATGGCACGCTGCAGCGAATCCGCAGGAAGTGGCTGGGTAACCCGTACGCCGATCAGACCCTCGGAATGCTCTGACCGGCCTGCGCGTGACGGCACTCACACCACTACGCTGGCCAGTGAGCATCAAGGCAAAAGAGGGAGAGACAAGTGACCATCCGGGTAGGCGTTAACGGCTTCGGCCGCATCGGGCGCAACTTCTTCCGGGCCCTGGCGGCGCAGAAGGCCGAGGGCAAGAGCACCGACATCGAGGTCATCGCGGTCAACGACCTCACCGACAACGCCACGCTGGCGCACCTGCTCAAATTCGACTCGATCCTCGGCCGGTACCCCGAGGACATCAGCCTCGAGGGCGACGACACGATCGTCATCGGCAGCACCAAGATCAAGGCGCTCGAGGTGAAGGAGGGGCCGTCGGCCCTTCCGTGGGGCGATCTCGGCGTCGACGTCGTCGTCGAGTCCACCGGCATCTTCACCAATGCCGCCAAGGCCAAGGGGCACCTCGACGCGGGCGCCAAAAAGGTCATCATCTCCGCGCCGGCCACCGACGAGGACATCACCATCGTGCTGGGCGTCAACGACGACAAGTACGACGGTAGCCAGAACATCATCTCCAACGCGTCGTGCACCACCAACTGTCTCGGCCCGCTGGCCAAGGTGCTCAACGACGAGTTCGGCATTGTCAGGGGCCTGATGACGACCATCCACGCCTACACCCAGGATCAGAACCTGCAGGACGGTCCGCACAAGGATCTGCGCCGTGCCCGCGCCGCCGCACTGAACATCGTGCCGACCTCCACCGGCGCCGCCAAGGCGATCGGTCTGGTGCTGCCCGAGCTGAAGGGCAAGCTCGACGGCTACGCACTGCGGGTGCCGATCCCGACCGGTTCGTGCACCGACCTGACCGCCGAACTGTCCAAGTCAGCCACCGCGGACGAGATCAACGCTGCGTTCAAGGCCGCCGCGGACGGTCCGCTCAAGGGCATCCTGAAGTACTACGACGCGCCGATCGTGTCGAGCGACATCGTCACCGACCCGCACAGCTCGATCTTCGACGCGGGCCTGACCAAGGTGATCGACAACCAGGCCAAGACGGTGTCCTGGTACGACAACGAGTGGGGTTACTCGAACCGGCTTGTCGACCTGGTCGCGCTTGTCGGTAAGTCCCTCTAGATCGATGCCCGTCAAGACGCTCGACGACCTACTCGCAGAAGGGGTTTCGGGCCGGGGTGTGCTGGTGCGCTCCGACCTCAACGTCCCGCTCGACGACGATCGCAACATCTCCGACCCCGGCCGGATCATCGCGTCGGTGCCGACGCTGAAGGCCCTGTCGGATGCAGGCGCGAAGGTCGTTGTCACTGCTCACCTCGGCAGGCCCAAGGACGGCCCGGACCCCAAGCTCTCGCTCGGCCCCGTCGCGAAGGCGCTGGGCGAACAGCTGGGCCGTCACGTTCAGCTGGCTGCCGACGTGGTGGGCTCGGATGCGCTCGCCCGCGCCGAAGGGCTCACCGACGGCGACATCCTGCTGCTCGAAAACATCCGCTTCGACCCGCGTGAGACGAGCAAGGACGACACCGAGCGGCTTGCGCTTGCCAGGCAGCTGGCCGAACTGGTCGCCGCTGCGGACGGGTCGCCGGGGGCGTTCGTATCCGACGGCTTCGGTGTGGTGCACCGCAAGCAGGCCTCGGTGTACGACGTCGCGACCCTGCTTCCGCATTACGCGGGAACACTGGTGGCCGCCGAGATCAAGGTGCTCGAGCAGCTGACCAGCTCGACCGAGCGTCCCTACGCGGTGGTGCTCGGCGGGTCGAAGGTCTCCGACAAGCTGGCGGTCATCGAGGCGCTCGCGGAGAAGGCCGACAGCCTCGTCATCGGCGGCGGGATGTGCTTCACTTTCCTTGCCTCACAGGGTGCTTCGGTCGGTAACTCTCTTCTGGAAGAGGGCATGATCGACACCTGTCGCAAGCTGCTCGAGGATTACGGCGACGTCATCCACCTACCTGTCGACATCGTGGTGGCCGAGAAGTTCGCGGCGGACGCCACGCCGGAACGTGTCCCCGCCGACCAGATTCCCGACGGAAAAATAGGCCTGGACATCGGGCCGGGCTCGGTGAAGCGCTTCACCAACCTGCTGTCGAATGCCAAGACCATTTTCTGGAACGGCCCGATGGGTGTGTTCGAGTTCCCCGCGTTCGCCGACGGCACCAAGGGTGTCGCCGAGGCCATCGTCGGAGCAACGGAGAAGGGCGCCTTCAGCGTCGTCGGCGGCGGCGACTCGGCGGCCGCGGTGCGCCAGCTCGGCCTTCCCGACGACGGCTTCTCCCACATTTCCACCGGGGGTGGGGCTTCACTGGAATACCTTGAGGGCAAGACGCTGCCCGGCATCGACGTGCTGGGAAAATCTTGAGCCTCCTGAAGGGGACGTTATGAGCCGCAAGCCGCTGATCGCAGGCAACTGGAAGATGAACCTCAACCATTTCGAAGCGATCGCGCTGGTGCAGAAGATCGCCTTCTCGCTTCCGGACAAGTATTTCGACAAGGTCGACGTCGCGGTGATTCCTCCGTTCACCAATCTGCGCAGCGTGCAGACCCTGGTTGACGGTGACAAGCTGCGGCTCACCTACGGCGCGCAGGACTTGTCACAGCACGATTCGGGCGCATACACCGGCGACATCAGTGGTGCGTTCCTCGCCAAGCTCGGTTGCACATACGCCGTCGTCGGGCACTCCGAGCGCCGCACCTATCACGCCGAGGACGATGCCCTTGTGGCTGCGAAGGCCGCGGCGGCGTTCAAGCACGACCTGACCCCGATCATCTGCATCGGCGAGCAGCTTGAGGTCCGCGAGGCAGGCAACCACGTCGAGCACAACGTCGAGTCGCTGCGCGGCTCCGTTGCCGGGTTGTCCGCCGAACAGATCGGCGCGGCCGTCATCGCCTACGAGCCGGTGTGGGCGATCGGCACCGGCCGTGTCGCCAGCGCGGCCGATGCGCAGGAGGTCTGCAAGGCGATCCGCGACGAACTCGGCAAGCTCGCCAACCCGGAACTGGCGGCAGGCGTCCGGGTCCTGTACGGCGGATCGGTGAACGCCAAGAACGTGGGCGAGATCGTGGCCCAGGAGGACGTCGACGGCGCGCTGGTCGGGGGCGCGTCGCTCGACGGCGAACAGTTCGCCACCCTGTCAGCCATCGCCGCCGGCGGACCGCTTCCGTAGACGTTGGCGAGGCGATTCGCGCCTGATCAGCCCCGGCCTGTAATCTTGCGGCTATGGAATTGGGCCTGCAGATCACGCTGGTGGTCACCAGTGTCCTGGTAATCATTCTCGTGCTGCTGCACCGCGCCAAGGGCGGCGGATTGTCCACCCTGTTCGGCGGCGGCGTCCAGTCGAGCCTGTCCGGGTCGACGGTGGTGGAGAAGAACCTCGACCGGCTGACGCTGTTCATCACGGGGATCTGGGTCGTCTGCATCGTCGGCGTGGCGCTGCAGATCAAGTACGGCGCCTAGCAACTTTTCAATCGCCGCACATCAAGCGGCACGGCAGCTTGTGTGATTCAGTAACGTATCGCCCGCCTCGGGCATGTCACACGAAGAGGCCTTATGAACACTCCGCAGGGGCCGCAGCCGTATCGGCACAACCAGCCGCCGCAGCCGCATCGCCATCCACCAAGGCCGCCGCAGCCTCCCGCGCAATACCGACCTGCGCCACCTCTGCCGCAGCAATACCGCGGTCAGCCGCCACCGCCTCCACCGCCTCAGCAGTACCGTGGTCAGCCGCCGGTGCCGCCGCAACAGCACTTCCAAACCCCGCAGTACGGCCAACCGCCGGCGCCCCAGCAACCGGGGCAGCAGCCGAACCGCTACGGCCAGACCGGTGACGGCATCGTCGTCAACACCCAATTCTTTCCGCTGGCGTGGGTGCTGTTCTTCGTGAAGCCGAAGATCGCCGTCGACGGCCAGGAGACGCAGGCCCCAGCCTGGGGCCGTACGCATCTGCCCGCCCGCCCCGGTCAACATCATGTGCACGTTCACGTGCCGTACTTTCTGCCGCCGAAAATGGGGCCCGCCGACGCAACGGTCGATGTGCGCCCGGGCCAGGTCGCCGAACTGGAGTACAAGGCGCCGATGTGGGCGTTCAGTGCGGGCTCGCTCGGCGTCGGTCCGCAGAAGTACAACGGCGTCGGCATCACCATCGCCATCGTCGCGATCCCGTTCGTCATCGTGTTCCTGCTCATCCTCTTCTTCGTCGTGCTGGCTGTGATCTGAGCGACGCCGTTCCCGCACTGCGGGCCGCTTGCCGGTCGCCGATACTTGGGTAATGGCTGACGGACCCGACATCTCACTGGCGCCGATCGGCTCCGTGCGCCGAACCAAGGTCGGCCGCGAAGCGACCGAGCCGATGCGCGAGGACATCCGACTGCTGGGCACCATCCTCGGTGACACCGTCCGCGAGCAGAACGGGGAAGAGGTCTTCGACCTCGTCGAGCGGGCCCGCGTCGAGTCGTTCCGCGTGCGCCGCTCGGAGATCGACCGGGCCGAGCTCGCCGGGATGTTCGACGGCATCGACGTCCACAAGGCCATCCCGGTCATCCGTGCCTTCACCCACTTCGCATTGCTCGCCAACGTCGCAGAAGACATCCATCGGGAACGGCGTCGGGCCATTCGCGTCGCCGCGGGCGAACCGCCACAGGACAGCAGCCTGGCTGCCACCTACCTCAAACTCGACACAGCCGAGCTCGACTCGGCGACCGTCGCTGAGACGCTGACCGGCGCACTGGTGTCTCCGGTAATCACCGCGCATCCCACCGAGACTCGTCGCCGCACGGTGTTCGATACCCAGCACCGCATCACCGAGTTGATGCGGCTGCATTCCCAAGCCCATACGCACACCGCAGATGGTCGTGACATCGAAACCGAGTTGCGCCGTAACATCTTGACGCTCTGGCAGACAGCGCTCATTCGGTTGTCGCGGTTGAAGATTCAAGACGAGATCGAAACCGGGCTGCGTTACTACCCGGCTGCGTTCCTCGAAGTCATTCCGAGGGTCAACGCCGAGGTACGCGCCGCACTACAAGCCCGATGGCCGGACGCGGACCTACTCGGCGACCCGATCCTGCGCCCCGGATCGTGGATCGGTGGCGACCGGGACGGCAACCCGAATGTCACCGCGGGCGTCGTCCGGCTGGCCACATCCCGGGCGGCATACACCGCTGTCGCGCACTACTTCGTCGAGATCACGGCGCTGGAGGAGGAGCTGTCGATGTCGGCGCGGCTGGTCAAGATCACCAGCGAATTGGCGGCGCTGGCCGACGCCTGCCACGAGCCTGCGCGTGCCGACGAGCCGTACCGGCGCGCCCTGCGGGTCGTTCACGGCAGGCTCACCGCGACTGCGCGACAGATTCTCGACGACCAGCCGGAGCACGAACTGGACCTCGGGCTCGAGGCCTACGGAACGCCCGAGGAGCTACTGGCAGACCTCGATGTCGTTGACGGGTCGTTACGGGCGAACGGTAGCGCGGTGCTGGCCGACGATCGGCTGGCGCGACTGCGAGAAGCCATTCGCACCTTCGGATTTCACCTATCCGGCCTGGACCTGCGGCAGAACTCCGACGTGCACGAGGAGGTCGTCGCGGAGCTTCTGGCGTGGGCCGGTGTGCATCCCGACTACCGGTCACTGACCGAGGCCGACCGCGTCGAGCTTCTGGTGACCGAGCTCGGCACCAGGCGACCGCTGATCGGTGACGGCGCCGAACTCTCCGAGCTGGCGCGCAAGGAACTCGACATCTGCATCGCCGCCGCCCGCGCCGTGAAGGTGTTCGGCCCGCTCGCGGTGCCCAACTACATCATCTCGATGTGTCAGTCGGTGTCCGACATGCTCGAGGCGGCCCTGCTGCTGAAGGAATCCGGTCTGATCGACGCGTCCGGTGCAGCTCCGGAAGCATATTGTCCGGTCGGCATCGTGCCGCTGTTCGAGACGATCGACGACCTGCAGCGCGGCTCGTCGATTCTCGAAGCAGCCCTTGACCTTCCGCTCTACAGATCGCTGGTGGATTCGCGCGGTGGCAGCCAGGAGGTCATGCTCGGCTATTCCGACTCCAATAAGGACGGCGGCTATCTCGCGGCCAACTGGGCGCTCTACCGGGCTGAACTGGACCTGGTGGAGTCTGCCCGCAAGACCGGAATCCGGTTGCGGCTCTTCCACGGTCGAGGAGGCACCGTGGGCCGCGGTGGCGGTCCCAGCTACGAGGCCATCCTGGCGCAGCCGCCGGGAGCGGTGAAGGGGTCGCTGCGGCTCACCGAGCAGGGCGAAGTGATCGCCGCGAAGTACGCCGAGCCGCGGATCGCCCACCGCAACCTGGAGACCCTGCTAGCCGCCACGCTCGAGGCATCGCTGCTCGACGTCGAGGGGCTCGGCGACGACGCGGAACCCGCCTACGAGGTGCTCGACGACCTGGCCTCTCGCGCGCACCGCGCGTATGCGGAGTTGGTTCACGAGACACCGGGTTTCGTCGACTACTTCAAGGCGTCCACTCCCGTCGGCGAGATCGGCTCGCTCAACATCGGCAGCAGGCCGACATCGCGCAAGCCGACCACGTCGATATCCGACCTGCGGGCCATCCCGTGGGTGTTGGCCTGGAGCCAGTCGCGTGTCATGTTGCCAGGCTGGTACGGCACCGGGACGGCGTTCGAGGAATGGATTGCCGACGGCGACGGTCGGTTGGAGGTGTTGCAGGATCTGTACCTCCGGTGGCCGTTCTTCCGCACTGTGCTGTCGAATATGGCTCAGGTGCTTGCGAAGTCGGACATGGGCCTCGCGGCGCGGTACGCAGAGTTGGTCGACGACAAGGCGCTGCGTCGGCGGGTGTTCGACAAGATCGCCGCGGAACACGAACGCACCATTCGGATACACGGGTTGATCACCGGACATGACGACCTGCTCGCCGACAATCCCGCCCTGGCCCGCTCGGTGTTCAACCGGTTCCCCTATCTGGAGCCGCTGAACCACCTCCAGGTCGAGCTGTTGCGGCGGTACCGCTCGGGCGACGACGACGAATTGGTTCAGCGCGGCATCCTGCTGACCATGAGCGGGCTTGCCACCGCGCTCCGGAACAGCGGGTAGCGCCGCACCCGACCGCTCATTGACACTTTCGCGTCGAAGTGTAAGAGTCAGAGCGCTTAAATGAAAACTTGGTTTTCGTTTAACGCGCCTCTACACCGGCGAAGGCGGTCACGATGACGGACACGAATCCCATGGCGTGGCTCCCGCATTCCATCGCCGAGGCTGCACTGTCCGAGGGTGGGGGCGCCGACAGCGACCTGCCAACGGCATGGGCCCATCTCTTGGAACGGCTCGAGACTGCAGGCGAACTCGTCGCATCAAACCCGGTGAACCGCAACCGCGTTGACTATGCATCGGGTATGCGCCATCTGATGGTGCTGCTCGCCGTTGGCGTCGACGAGGCGCTGCGGGTCGATCCCAACCCGGTGCTCGCGGTTGACCGCACCAGCACCGACGACATCCTGACCTGGGGTATGGAATGCCCCGATTGCCTATACCTGCGGGCCACCCTCCGCGGCGGCGAGACCTACCGGTTGTACGGCAACCGCGGGACCGCCCGGTATGTGGGTCTGCAGACGATGGACGGGATGGCGTCGACGACGAACTGCCTGGTCGACGATCTGGAGGTTGATTCCGACGGCAATTTCGAGGCGATCCTGTCCGCCGATGATCACAATGGCAACTGGCTGCGGATCCAGGGCGACCATCCGACGCTCGTCGTTCGGCATTTCTTCTACAACTGGGAAACCGAGAAGGCGTCGTCGTTGCAGATCGAACGCGTCGGAGATCAGGTAGAGCCGGCGGATCGATCGGTCGATCTCGATGTCATGGTGTCGCGGCAGCTGTATGCGTTGGGGGATTTCGTCCACGACAACCTGAAGTTCTTCCTTGACTTCAACGCAGGGCCGCCGATCAACGGATTCATGCCGCCTATCGATCGGACGGCGATCGGCGCCGCCGCGGAGAATCGCCCGGTGATCGGTCGCTTCGAACTCGAACCAGACGAGGCGCTGATCCTCGAGGTCGAGCCGCCGAACGGCGTCTATTGGAGTTACTCGATCGGCAATCAATGGTGGGAGACCATCCACTACGGTCGCCACCAGTCCAGCCTCAACGCGCACCAGGCCCACGTGGATTCCGACGGCGTGCTTCGTGTCGTCATCAGCTCGCGCGACCCGGGAGTGGCGAATTGGCTTGACGCGGCCGGACATAGCAACGGCGCGATGATTCTGCGCTGTGTGCGGACAGAATCCGCGCCGACACCGACGGCGCGTGTGGTGAAGTTCGCCGACGTCGGATCAGAGCTTCCCGCGGGCACCAAATGGGTCACCGAAGCCGAGCGGGCCGCGATCATCGAAGCGCGTCGCCGCGCTGTGCACGAAAGGTTCAGCGCGTGAGCTTCTCCGCCGACGAACTCGAAGACGGCGCCCGCGCCGCGACCGGACTGGACGATTTCGGTTCGACCTACTACCGCGAAGGGCTGGACCGCACCGTCGAGGCATTGAACGCCGAGGCGGGGCTGAACGATCTGGGCAACGTCATTCAGAACGCGACCATCAGCAACGCGCTGATCCAGAGGTTGCGGATAGTCGACACCTACAAGCAACACCCAGAGATCGACGACGAGGTCATCGGCGGTCCGGTATTCGTCATCGGGCTCCCGCGCACCGGTACCACCGCACTGAGCCAGCTGGTGGCCAGCGATCCGCAGTTCCGGTCTCTGAGGATGTGGGAATCACAGGCGTGCACACCACCGCCGGAGGCCGCCACCCAGCACACCGACCCGCGGATAGCGCAGGCGGCCGAGGGGATCGCGATGATGGACAACATGTTTCCGCGGATGAAGACCATGATGAACTCCGAACCGGATGCGCCCACGGAGTGTCAGGACTTGATGGGAATGAGCTTCCGCACCTTCCACTTCGACGGTGTTGTCCGGGTTCCGGGCTACCTAACCTGGTTGATGCAATGCGATATGCGGGAGACATATACATTTCACCGGCAGGTGCTCAAGCTGCTTCAGTGGCATTGCCCGCCGACGCTGTGGCATCTCAAGACACCGGTGCACATGTTCGCGCTCGATGCACTCGTCGAGGCATATCCGAATGCGAAGTTCCTCTGGAGTCATCGTGACCCGGCAAAAGTACTGGCATCGGTGTGCAGCCTGATCGCCTACGTTCGCAGTTGGAGCAGCGATCGCGACGACGCACATGAACTGGGCGCCGAGCAACTGCAGAGCTGGGCGGAGGCTGTCCGGCGTGCGATGGATTTCCGGAAGCGCTTCGGTGACAACCGATTCGTCGACGTGTCGTTCGCCAATCTGCAGACCGACCCCATCGCAACGCTGGAAGCCAGCTATGCCCAACTCGGGCTGACCCTGTCATCGGAGGGACGCACCCGAGTCCGGGAGTGGTCAACCGACCACCGGCCAGGGTCGCGCGGCGAGCACAGCTACGATCTCGCCGACTATGGCCTTACCCCCGAGCAGGTGCGCGAGCGGTTCGCCGACTACCTCGCGGCTTACGACGCGACCGCATGAGGTGACGGTGACCTCTCCGATGACATCCAGCGTCAAGCGCAGGCGCAAGAAGCTGGCCCCCGACCCCG
>Ga0164308_10000818_pt1 | contig 16918 bp, 13 predicted proteins | sample Whisoiple_246_MG_FD_109983 | JGI IMG/M metagenome (GOLD analysis project Ga0164308, IMG submission 109983) | Soil microbial communities amended with fresh organic matter from upstate New York, USA - Whitman soil sample_246_MG | ecosystem: Environmental > Terrestrial > Soil > Unclassified >...
GCTATTGTCAGCATGGACGACCTGCAAATCAGCCAGCTCGGCGCTCGGTGATAGACCGACCCAACGACGCACACGCGCGCGTCGGACTTCGTAGCGCATGGTGCGCAACGTGATGGCTATCACGAAGGCTTTGAGCGCTACCGGGTCTCGCAACGTGTGTACGCGCTCGAAGAGACACAAGAAGACATTCTGAACGATGTCTTCGACCTCGTACCTCGGACCCAATGAGCGACTCAAGACTCGCCGCACGAGGGGCGAAAAGCGCGCCCAAGCCACGAGGGGCGCCGCTCGGTTCTTGCCGATCAACGCCACCGCGAGCGTCGCGTCGTCGGCGAGCGCGAGAAACTCGCCCGACCTATCCTGCGGGGGCACCACATCATCAGCGACTCGTCTGATCGCCGAGTGCCCCAAGGGTGCTGCGGAAGGAGGAGGCTTCGCTCCTCGGCTGACTGTCACGATGAGCAAGCGCGCCGAGCTCGAGGGGCGCGCGAAGTCCGGACCGTGTCTGCGAAGCTCGTTGCCTGCCGGGGTGCTTCGAGGTTTTGAAGCGAGCGAGCGAACGACTCGGCCTGAAACGCATTCGTGCGTTGCTCGCCGACCAGGGTTTCACGGGGTTCGAACGCGCTCACGACCTCACAGTCGACGGAATCGCGCAGCATCAGGCAGAAATCAGCAGCGATGGCGGGTCGTGAAAACCTCGCCGAACCACTTTGCGCCGCGCGCTATACAGCGGACGCCTGCAGATCAGGCCTTACTCGTGGCATAGACCGCGCGCTGCAAAGTTGCTTCGCTTTGCTCGCCGCACTCCGATCCAATTTCGCGTAGGGGTTGCGATTCGGGACAGAGACCTGAGTACCGTCGGTATGCGAAACCACCTTTACCCTTTGGGCGAGTCTTCAACCGAACATCATCGTGCTCGAGATGCAGTTCTCGGACGCTGACGGTCGCGATGTCTCGCCCAAGCTCGAGGCCGACGCCCGCACTTCAGGGTGGACGAAACTGGTCGTCACGGCCCAACCGGCGCTGCCGCCTTCTTTGGCAGGCGCGCAAGCTGAGCTGCTGCGCGCATGGCCGCGTGACACATTGGCCAACACGACGACCACGTCGTTGTATGGGCAGCACCGCGTTTGACCCCCAGATCCCTCCGTCATGACCGAAGTAGCGGAGGCCGTTGATCAGATCGGTCATCACGCCGTATCCATAGTGATCGCGCTCTTCAATCAGCTGGAACACGACCACTGCGGTGAAGATCTTTTCGACCGAAGCAATATTGAAGCGCGTGCCCACTCGATTGGCGTCGGGGGGTTCGCGTCGAGCTTCACCATACGCCTTCTCGAACATGACCTCGCCCCGCCGGGCAATGAGCGCGGCTCCCGAAAACCCACCAGCTTTCGAGAAGCGTGCCAGGAAACCGTCGAAGTCTGCCGTGAACTCCTGCTCGCTCCCAGGCCCGCGTTCGGTTGTTTGCAGGCCTTGACGTCCGACAGCCGGTCGCCGTCACCCCGAAGACGAGGAAGCATTTGAGCCAGTCCCGAATTCGGTCTGAGCAAGCGCCACCAGCGCATCGCCTTCCGGCTCGATGCGGGCTCAGGAGATCGGGGCGCGAGCGCACCGCCGCAGCCAGCGAAGATGAAGGCCGCGCAAAGCCAGGGCAGGACGGACCAGAGCGGCGCGTAAGCCTTGGTTGACGCGACGGGCAAGGCATTCGTCGGGCATGGGTTGTTTACGCCGATACCGCCGACTGCCGAAACGGTTCCGAATATTCCCACGCTGAAAAGGAAAACGCCCCCGATGGCTTCGCGGGAGGGGAGAACCGCGGCACCGGGGGCGTTTGGGTCGCATCAGACCAACGACGAAGGGAGGTCACTCAACGGAGTCACGAGCTCCGCTGACAAGCATCAAAGTAAGCACGCTTTGCCGGCGTGCAAGCGCCGCCGGTGCCGGGCATGGTGGGGGGTAGGATCTTTACTTGGTTGGTGGCTTTGCCCCACGATCGAACGAGTACGACGGTGGCAGCGAATCCGGGCTCGGTTCGGGCCGATCTTGGGCCGCTTGGTTGCTGCGATTGCGCGCGCTGCCATCATCGTGACCGGACAGACGCACGTGTACGATGCAGTTGACTCTGCAACGACAGCGTCGATGTGCGACCGACAACGGAGCCATTGGTCGCGGTCACCCTCGCTGCACGCCGATCCGGAGTTCTCGCACAGTGTGGGCCGCCGCGCGTTTTGGCTGGAAACATCCGATCGCGCTTTAGCGCACACTCGGCGACGCCGTTCGCGATCCGATGAACGGCGCAGCTGGCATTATTCGGCTAGAATTGTGACGTTCACGACGTGGCGCGTGGGATGATCCCGATCGACTTGCGAGTCGCGCGACATTGTTCGGATGAGTGAAACCCGTTCTGGAGACCTTGAGATCCCATGCTTGAACCAATCCCTTCGAAGCAACCGAAGCATCCTGCCCGCAGGCTGACTTCTGTCCTGCTCGTCAGCTGTTTGGCTGCCCCCGTGTTGCTCTCGGCGGTACCTGGCTGTGGAGGCGAGCCCGACTCTTCGCAGGTCGGTGCAGCGGCTTCTGGGAGTTCGACGAGCACGGGCGCTTCGACCGGCGTCGCTGGCACTCCCATCTTCGTGCCCATTGGCGAAGCAGGGACGGGCAACGGTACCGGCGGGACCGGAAGTGGCACCGGAAACGGCAACGCTGGCAATGGCCCGTACATGCTGCCGCCTGACTACACCAAGGGCACCATGGGCGGCTTCAAGCTCGGCCCGCCCGTGGATGTTGGAGCAACCGGGGGAGCTGGCGCAGCGGGCGCCTCGACTTCGGGCTGCGGCACCACGATCTTGGGTGTGGTGAGAGACTTCAAAGGCCTGAACGAGCCTGGGGGTCATCCGGACTTCGAAGCGTATTCGGGCAGGGACGCGTCGGAAGGCATCGTCAAAGACGTCTTGGGTGACGATCAGAAGCCGGTCTACAGCGGTACTGGGGCCATCGTCGATCCCAAGAACGGTCAGCAGACCACGACCAAGATGGCCTTCGATCAATGGTATCGCGCGACCGCCGACATCAACAAGGCGTACGTGGTTTACTTTTACTTCCAACCCAACGCCGGCGTGCTCACCTTTCAAAGCTCCGCATTCTTTCCTCTGGACGAAAAGGGCTGGGGCAACACCTGCACCGAGGACGGCGCCACCTGCAAGAAGCAAAGCCACAACTATGGCTTCACGACCGAGGTCCACACCCAATTCAACTACAAGGGTGGCGAAACCTTCTCGTTCACGGGTGACGACGACTTGTGGGTCTTCATCAACCACAAGCTCGCTATCGACCTAGGCGGTCTGCATCCGCAAACTTCGAAGAAGATCTTCTTGGATACGGATGCTGCGAAGCTCGGCATCAAGGTCGGGCAGACCTACGATTTGGATCTGTTCCACGCCGAGCGGCACACGGATGCGTCGAACTTCCGCGTCGATACCAATCTCGCGTTCACCAACTGCGGCACCATCATCGAAGAGCCGCCGGTGAAATAAAGCTGGGCTTGCCGCGGCTCGCCACCCACTGTGTCGAGCCGTCGCGGCGAGTGTCGTCCTCGAGGAAGACACTCGCCTCGACGCTCGTCGCCTAGTTGTTTCCGAACAGGTCTTGGATCTTCGAATCGAGCGCGATCGCGATCTTGTACAAGCTCGAGATCGAGGGGCTCGATTCGGCGCGTTCGATCTGCGAAAGCAGCGAGATGCTGAGGCCCGTGCGGCGGCTCATCTGCTTGAGCGTGAGCTCCTTTTCCTTGCGCATCGTGCGGATGGTGTCGCCGATGATCTTGTGCAGTTGCTCCTCGGGCGTGCGGGCCAAGCCCTTCTTCTTCATCACGCGCGCGAGCACCTCGCGGAACTCGTCCACGTTGAACGGCTTCTTGATGTAGTCGACAGCGTCGAGCTTCATCGAGGCCACTGCCGAGTCGAGGTTCGGATGCGCGGTGAAGATCACGACTGCGATGTCGCTATCGACTGCGCGGATCTTCTTCAGTACCTCGATGCCGTCCATCTTGGGCATCATGAGGTCGAGGATCAGTACATGGTAATCACCCTGGCGAACCTCGTCTTCGACGAGCGTCGGGTCGCTTAGGGTTTTGACTATGAAACCGTCCTTCTCGAGGAGCGACTGCATGAAGTCGCAGATCGCTTTGTCATCATCCACTATCAGGATTCGGACGCTCGGTACTTCGATGGGCAAGGCTCGCTCCTCTGGCTGTTCTCGGGGGGTTGCAGTGACACTACAATAGCAAGCTGTTTACCACGTGACTAGATTTTTGTTTTGCTCGGATTTGGCCGGAAAACCGCGATTTCTCACGAATATTCAGCGGTTGACCCGAGGCCGATCGGGGCGCGCGCGAACAAAAAAGCGACCCTCGCCCCCTGCGGCGCTCTCAGCGATGCAAGACGCGGCTCATCGCGACAGTACAGGGACGCGCGCTACTCGATCGTGAACGTCAGCGACTGACCGATGAACGGGCCGCCGGCTACGGGTAACTGGGCACCGAGGAAGCTAGCAGTGGTGAGGCTCACCGTGATCGCTTCGTGGGCAGCGAGCAGCTCGTGCCATGCCGCTGTGTCAGGCGTGTACTCGTTCAGCGTGGTGAACACATCCAGCAGACTGGCATTGCTTCCCGAGGCGAACGAAAGGAGATGCGTCATTGCTACATCACTCGCGTTGTTGCCTACGGCGAAGTCTGCCGGGTCAGCGTGCCACGCGAAAGTCTGTGGCGTGTCTGCTGCGAGCGGCGCTCGATCGTCCGGGGCGTCGAATTGTCCGCCGGCCCAAGCCCACTCCCGAGGCTTGTGATCCAGGAACGTGCTGAGCTGTGCCTGGGTCGCGTCACCCTCGAGCTGGATACCCAAGCTCGAGATGGCCTCGGGCGGCGGCTGACGCTCGCCCGACGAGCACGCGACGAGGCTGGGGGCGGCGACCAGTGCGATTAGGCACAGCATGCGGGGTGGGCGGTTTTGCGGCATGGCGTATGAAGCGGCGAGCCCGCGAAAAGTGCGGCGCTCCAGCAAAGGTAGCGCACTTGTGGCCAGCGACGAGGCGAACCCGGCGGCAGCGAAACACCGCAAATTCGCAGCGGGGGGAGCGCCGCTCCCCCCGGAGTTACGAGCTCGAATCAGGCCCCAATGACGCCGCAGCCGATGCGGTCGCCCGAATTGCCCGTGGGCTGCCCGCCGTCATCTTTTTTGGCGTGGACGATGATCGCCTTGCCGGCGAAGGAGTTCGGGTCACCCGCTTTCAGATTCGCACCCGGGATGGTGATTTCGAGTGAACCCTTGCCATCTTTGCCGATGGTCAGGTTGCCGAGATCGCCGAGGTGACGCTTGGCCGTGGCGGGCAGCGCGTGTTCGTTGCCAGCGGGATTGAAATGTCCGCCAGCGCTCTTGCCGTCTGGGGAGCTGCAGTCGCCCTTTTCATGTACGTGTGCGCCATGGTCGCCGCCCGGCGTCACGCCTTCCACGGATAGCGTCACTTTCACGCCACCCTCGACCTCCATCAGCATCGCGTTCCCGCTGAGCTTGGAGTTGCTCTTTGGTTCGATCTTGACCTGGAGCATGCGTGGCTCGGCGGCCTTCGGCGCTTCTGCTTCCGGCTTCGGCTCGGGTTTCTCGGCTGGGGCTGTTTCTACCGCTGGCGGAGGCGGGGGTGCCGGGGGTGCAGCAGGCGGTTCAGTGGCTCCGCCTCCGCACGCTACGAGCAAGCCCAAAGTTCCGAACGCCAGAATCGCTGCGAATGACGAAGTCTTCACGGGTCCTCCTTATTGGTGGCCGCCGTCATAAGGGTGAACGCGCGGCGTGTCGATGGCCTGTCTTTAGCCCCGCAAAAATGCCACTCAGCCAAGCCCAACCCAGCTCATGGCCGCGATGTCCCATCGTTGGCGTACGCCATCGACTTCACGCAAAAGGTCGCGTGAACCGGCGCTGACTTCGAACTTTTGCTCAGCAAATAGGCTGGCGAAGTCCACGCCCAACGCCTCGGGCGCGGTGGCGACTGCGCTCGGCTGAAGGCTGAGCAATTGGGCAGTCAAACGTTGCCCGTCGGCCTCGAACACGGCAAAGCCGTTGTCTGCCAAGTTCTGCCAGGCCAAGTGCGGGTTGGGTCGCGTGTCGGGGTCCACCAACAAGGTCGGGACCGAAGCCGCGATGAACTTGGTTTCCGGAGGCAGGGAAGGGTTGCTTTCGGCCAGTGCACTCAAGCCGTCGAGCCAGGTCGTGGAGGTCAAACTGCCGGTGACGAACTCGATGACGCGCTGCTCCGGATCGTCTGCCGCGTAGGGGGTACCCGCGAAGAAGCAATGCAGATCCCCGGAGACCACGACTACATTTTCGAGCTTGCTGAGCTCACCGAGCAGGGCTGCGCGTTCGTTGGGGAAGCCGTCCCAATCGTCGGCCGAGATGGTGATCTTTTGGCGCAGTGTCTCGGGGGCCAGGGTGACGGGGGTCAAATCGATGTGCCGTGGCATCAAGCAAACTTCGCTGCCCCAGATTTTGAAGGTGCGCGTCGAAGCCTTCATCGTGTTCAAAAACCAGTCGCGTTGGGTGGCGCCCATCAGCTGCTCGCTAGTCCCCTGGCTGGCGCGGAAGCGGGCCTTGGCCAGCGCATTGAACGGCTGCAACGCGAGTACGTAGCGCGAGCCGATGCGCGAGAACTCCTCGCTCTTCAACAGCTGGTGGTAGGCGTAGCCGCGGGCAAAGTCGCCAGTTTCCGGGTCAATCGGCGCGGGGCGGGCGAGCGCTAACCGAGCCAGCGCTTGATTGATGAAGGGGACACTCATCAAACCCTGAATACTGCTCGCGCGGACGCCGAGCGTTTCGACGCCGTCGCTCAGCGCTCGCCGGTACTCGCCCGCTTCATAGCGATCGATGTCGACGTAGGCGATGGCGTCGTCCGGCAGTTTGCCCTCGGAAATATCCAGCAGCTCCGACTGCTCGAGGAACACCGCGCCAGGGAATGCGTCTTCCGGCACCAGGTGATCCGGTCGATAGCGACGCAGATCGGTCAGCACCAGCTCCAGGTGTCGACCGAACACGAAGCTCCGGTAGTAACTGAGCTCGTCTGGGAACGGCCGGCTCGCGTCCCAATCCTGGGTCGGACCTTGCGAGAAATCGACCGGCATGTATTCGGACCAAGCCTGATCGGCGGCGAGGCGCCGCGGCGTGTTCGATTCGTCGATCCGGCCGTCTCGATACGTCGAGACGTCGCCGTGGCAGTCGTCGGAAAATTCGTGATCGTCTTGGATGGCGATCATGGCAAAGCGCTCGTGAACGGCTTGCAGATCCGGATCGGCGCGATAGAGCCGGTACAGGTCGCGATAGTTGTCCAAGGATTGCGCGGCTTGATAGCGGGAAGCGCCGCTCCCTAGGTCGAGCGCTTGCTCGGGTTTGCCGAAGCTGACTTGGCGCGCGCTGTCCGCTACTTGGAACGACGGATCGGCCGTCGTCTCGTACACGTAGTCACCGAGGTGCACGACCAGGTCCAGGTCGAGCGTCGCGAGCTTGCGATGAGCGTGAAAATACTTGCCGGCGTAGTCTTGGCACGACACGACCGCGAAGCGCACGCGCACGTCTGCGTCTTCGCTGGGCGCGGTCTTCGTCCGCCCGACTCGCGTGGTCACGCGAGCGCCGGCGCGCATGTAGCTGAAACGATAGAAATACTCGGTGCCGGGCAGCAGACCGTCGACTCGCGCCTTTACGCAATGATCGAACGCCGCGAGCGCGCGCAGGTTTCGGCTGGCTGCGCCGTCGAGGCTCAGGCGCTGAGTGAAGGCCGCATCGCTGGCGAGCTCGAGACTCAGCTCCAAGTCCGAGTTCGCGCGCTCGCGATCGGCCACCCGCGTCCACAGCACGACGCTCGTGGGGCGCGGGTCGCCCGAAGCGACCGATTGCGGAAAGACCTCCGCGGCGGAAAGCTCGCGCGCGTCGGCAGCCGAGCCGCAAGCCCCGGCTCCGAGCGCCGCGCCCGCTGAAACCAGCGTCAGTTCGAGAAATCGTCGTCTGGGGAGGGGTCGCATGCGCGCCCTTTATAGCTCAAACCAAATCGCGCTATCGTGTGCGACGATGGTGCTCAAATGCGAGCGTTGCGGCGCGCCCCTCGAAGTTCCCGCGGGCGGCTCCGTTCGCTGCGTTTACTGCGGCACGACGACCAGCGCGCCCGCGCCTCCGCCGGTCGTGAACCACGGTCACGGTTATGGCCCGCCCGGCTATGGCCCGCCCGGCACCCATCCGGTAATTTCGCAGGTTGCGGTGAATCCAGCGAAGGCGCAACGCACGGGCGGCGCTCTGGTCGTGTTCAGCGCCGTGCTGGTGCTGGCCGTGAGCTTCGGGGCCGCGACCATTCCGCGGTTGTTGAGCAATGTGGGCTCGCCTGCCATCCAAAAGGCGCTCGGTGAGGTGCGGGCTGGCAGCTTGCCGACTTCGCTAGCCACGGCCCGTTCCACGCTGAGCACGGCCAGCTGGAGCGCGGCCGATCCCGGCTGCTTGATCGACGCCAACGGCGACGGAGTTTTGGACATCGCCGGCCTGACCGGCGAAAGCGACACCGATCGACCGACCGTGGTCGACGGCAATAGCGGCAAAGTGCTGTTCATGGCGCCCGCGCTCGGCAAAGGACTGCAACTCGGCTGCCTGGGCGCGCAAGGGTTCTTCGTCGGGGAGGGCAATTTCCAAGTGGACTTCTTCACCGCGCGCAGCCCTTGGGGCAAAACCTCGGTGATGGCGCGCGACAAGGTGAGCGCCTACGGAGTGGCCCAGGGTTGCGTGCAACTGCGCACCGACGACGGCTCGACGCAGGGCGTGCAATTACCGAGCGGGGTAGCAACGACCTGCCCAGTGACGAACCTGCGCCGCTACCGCGACGACGAACCGGGGCTGATGGGGCTCACCGACAAACGCACCGAACTGACGGTCGGCGCGCGCAAGTACACCATGACCGTGCGCTCTTCGGGGACCGAGATCCTGACCGTCCGCGTGAGCGAGGGTGCGAAATCGATCTGGAGCAAGGAATTGCCGTACGCGACCTGTACGTTCGGCGCGGGCATCGCGGTCGGCGGCGGCAAGATCATGCTCTGGGCGGCGCAACCTTCCGAACGCAGCAAGGGGCTCTTGATCGGGTTGGACGAGGCCACCGGCGACCAGGCGTACGAGATCGCGGTTCCGGACAGCTCCAGCAACAGCCCCGATCTCTTCAAGTTCAACGGCAAATACGTGCTGGCCGTGAATTGGGGCGCGCTGCGCGCCTACGAGCCGGCGACTGGCGCCGAGGCTTGGCGCGTTGGGCGCTAGGCGTCGGCGCTGCAGCTCAGCGCTTCTGCGGAGCGCGGCCCGTTTGATCGATGAACACGTCACGCACGCTGGTCAGATCATCGCCCGATAAAAAGCCGCTGCGCCCCAGCAGCCGTCCGGTTTCCCAATTGGTCAAACCGAGTTCGGGGCGAAGCCAGGCCCATTGTCCATCCACCCAGCGCGTAAAGCCGTTGCTCACGTAGGGCGCTTCTACCGCGGCGTAGAACTCTTCGAAGGCGCCCGGGCGCTCTGATAAGATCGAGGCCACGAACTTGGGGCTGTACTGGTTGATGAGCGAGACAGCGTGCGCGAAATCATCGGCCACGATGAAGGACAATTCGGGTACGCGATCCCACTCCCACTCTTGCGAGAGCGCGCTTTCGTCAAGCGCGCGCTCGGCGCTCACGATGCCCTCCGAGCCGGGCACCACGGCCACGCGTGCTTTCACCTCGCGCAGCGCGCGCTCCACCACGGGGCCGAGTTTCTCGACCGCGTCCCGCGCGAGGACCAGCACGTTGAGGGTGTTACACACCTTTCGGTCGAGGCTGAAGCGGACCGCGTTGGATACGACCTCGGGGTTTGCGCTGGCCTCGACGAACATCCACGCGCCGCCCGTGCCGTGCAGAGAAGCAGGGATTCCGTGCTGTTTGGCGATCGCGCCCAGCAAGGCCACGGTGCGGCCGGAACCGCGGGCAACGGCCAGCCGCACCGCGCGCTCCGAGAACAGCGCGTGCGCCGCGGCGTGCTCTTTGCTGCGCACCAGGCCGAGCGCGCCTTCAGGAAGGCCGGCGGCCAGCAACGCGGGACGCAGCGCGTGCTCTTCGATGGCGATGGCGGTGCCCAGTGCATCCCCGCCGATGCGGAACACCGCTGCATTGCGGTTGCGCAGCACGCCGGCGGCATCCGCAAACACGTTCGGTCGACCTTCGAAGACGAAGGCGATCACTCCCAGCGGCGAGCGGCGGCGCTCGATGGCAAAGCCCTCACCCTGGCGGCGCTCGATCACTTCACCCACGCGCGCCGGCGCAGTGCGCCACACGCGTAGCCCGGCGATCATGTCCTGTCGCATGCGCTCGCTGAGCTCGAGGCGCCCGGTGGCTCGCCCGCGCGCGCGTGCACTTTCCACGTCTGCGGCGTTGGCGCGCTGGATCTCTGTGAAGGTCTGAGGGTCCTCCAAGCGCGCCGCGAAGCCCTCGAAGAAGTTCAAGATCGCGTCATCACTGGCCTCCGCCAAGGGCGCGAGCGCGGCCGTGGCACGCGCAACTGCCGCCTGGGCGGCGTTCGCGGCGGCCTGGGAGATCACCACCAGCTCGCCGAATTCAGCCAGCGGCACCACGCGGTCGCCGCTGTCTAACTTCGGGAGGGGAACGAGCTTTTCACCCACGAGCACGTGGACTTCGGCTGCGTCGGACGCGGGAGAGTGGCTGCTAGGGGCCAGGGAAGTCACGGCGCATCTTGTACGCCTTGTTGGCGCTTCGGGCCAGGGGGTGACTGCGCGCTCTGCATCCGGTGTAGTACTCTCCGTTTTGGCAGCAATGGATGACCAAGCGAGCGCGGAAAACGCGCCGGACGCCGAGCAATTGCGGGTGACGCTCGCCCGCCTGGAGAGCCTGAACGAGCTCGCCATCGCGCTGTCCGGCGCAGTGACCAAGAGTGATGTCGCGAATCTGGTCGTCGAGCAGGGCATGCGTCAGGCGCGGGCGGACATTGCCACCTTGTATGTCCTGGACGAGACCGGTGAGGTGCTGGACTTGCTCGCGCAGCGCGGGGTCGCGCCCGAGGTTCTGCAGAAAATCGCCCGCATTACCAGGACCGATGGCAACCCGCGTGTGCTCGCGACCCTGGCCACCGGCGTCTCGGTTTGGGCCGAGACCGAGCAGGAGTACGCCGCGCTGTTTCCCGAGGTCGCGCGCGTCGCGGCCAGCGGACGTCGAGCGAAAGCACTTTGGTCGGTGCCGCTGATCGTCGAAGGACGGCCAGTGGGTCTATTGGGCATGGGCTTTTACCGAGAGCAACGCTTCTCGGTCGAGGAGCGACGCTTCGCGGAGACCTTCGCCAAGCTGTGCGGGCAAGCGCTGTTGCGCGCCGTCCGTCGCGATAGCGAGTTCGTCGCTCGGCGTTGGCTGGCCACCACCCTGCAGAGCATCGGCGATGCCGTGATCACTACGGACAACGCCGGGCTGGTCACGTTCATGAACGGCGTAGCCGAGCGCCTGACCGGTTGGGCCGACGCTGACGCTCGCGGCCGCCCGCTGCCCGAGGTATTTCAGATTTTCAGCGAGCAGACGGGGCAAGCGGTCGAAAATCCGGTGACCAAGGTACTGCGCGACGGCGCCGTCGTAGGACTCGCCAATCACACGTTGCTGCGCACCAAGCTCGGGGCCGAGCTCCCCATCGACGACAGTGGCGCCCCGATTCGCGACGAAGCCGGCGTCATCTACGGCGTGGTGCTGGTGTTCCGCGACGTCACCCACGAAAAGCGCGCGGAAAAACGCCGCGCCTTCTTGGCCCGGGCCATGGAAACCCTGGTTTCTTCGCTCGACTATCACACCACTCTGCGCAGAGTGGCGGACTTGGTGGTGCCCGAGTTCGCCGACTGGTGCACGATCGATATTTTGGAGCCGGGCACGCAAACTTCGCGGCAGCTCGCCGTCGCCCACGCGGACCCGGCCAAGGTCGCCTTCGCGCGCGAGATCGGCCAGCGCTATCCGGCGAATCGCGATGCATCGACGGGCGCGCCTCAGGTGATCCGCAGCGGGAAATCCGAACTGTACGCCGAGCTCGCATCGGAGCTGATCGAGCGCGCGGCGCGCGACGCGGATCACTTGCGCATCTTGCGTGAGCTGAAGCTCGAATCGTGCATGGTGGTGGCGTTGCGCAGTGATAGCGGTCGTACTCTGGGGGCGATTACCTTCATCTATGCTGATTCGGGGCGACGTTACAGTGAGGACGACTTGACCTTCGCCGAGGACTTTGCACGGCGCGCCGCGCTTGCGATCGAGAACGCGCTTGCAGCGTCGGAGCTCGAGGCAGCGCGGGTTCGCGAGCGAGAAATGCGCGAGCAGGCCGAGCAGGCGAGCATGACCAAGGATCATTTCTTGGCGACGGTTTCGCACGAGCTGCGCACGCCGCTGAACGTGATCTTGGGCTGGGCCGTGGTGTTGCGCGAGCGCCAGGTCGAGCCCGAAATTCAGCGGGCCCTCAGCGTGATCGAGCGCAATGCGCGGGCTCAAGCCCGCCTGATCGAGGACGTGCTCGATGTCTCTCGAATCACCAGCGGCAAGCTTGCGTTGTCGCTGGCGACGGTCAACCTCGGTGAGGCCGTACGGGCAGCGGCGCTCGCGCTGCGTCCTGCCGCAGATGCCAAAGGCATTCAGTTGACGGTGGACGGGCCTGACGACGACGCGCTCTTGACGATCAACGCGGACGGCGATCGCTTGCAGCAAATCCTGTGGAACTTGTTGACCAACGCGCTCAAGTTCACGCCCAAGGGCGGCTCGGTGATGATTTCGACGACTCGCGTCGGCTCCGAGGTTCAAATCCAGGTCAGCGACAGCGGTGAGGGCATCCCCGAAGCCGTGTTGCCGCATGTGTTCGAACCGTTTCGCCAGGCCGACAATACGACGACGCGTCGACACGGCGGGCTGGGCTTGGGCTTGTCTTTGGTGCGCCAAATCGTCGCTGCCCACGGCGGGACCGTGGAGGCAAGCAGCGCGGGTCCTGGGCGCGGCTCGACGTTGGTCGTGCGCTTGCCGGCTCGCGCTGCGACCGACGCCATCAAGCCGACGCGCGCCGCGCGCAATCCTGCCTCATTCGCGCGGGGCGCGCACGGGCTGCTCGCGGGTGTGAGCGTACTGGTCGTCGACGACGAGCTCGATGCGCGCGAGCTCGTGGCCGAAGCCTTCAAGAGCGCAGGGGCGGTCGTGTACATGGCGGCTTCTGCACGCGACGCTCTGGGCGTGCTCGCCACGGCTGGGCCTGACGTGCTGGTGAGCGACATCGGCATGCCGCACGAGGACGGTTACGCGTTGATGCGACAGGTTCGCCTCTTGCCCGCGGAACAAGGCGGTGAAATCCCGGCGCTGGCCCTGACTGCTTACGCGCGTGCAGCGGACGCCGATCGCGCCTTCGAAGCGGGATACCAACGTCACGTTGCCAAACCGGTCGATCCGCTGCTGCTGGTGAGGTTGGTGGCCGGTCTGGCTGGGCGTTCGACCCCGGTTCCCCGCTCGTAAGCCGTTGTCCGGCGGCTCATCCCCTGCCGCCAGCGGTAGCACTAATTTTAGGATCGTGGCATCCTCGGTCCGCCCGAGCCGGGCAGCGTTGCCATGCATATTCCCGACGGTTTTTTGAGCGCGCGCGTGGCCTTGGGCTATGCCGCCGTATCCGCGGTCGGGGTCGGGGCGGCCTGCTTCAGGCTGCGTGCGCAGCGTGACCGCGGAGCGAGCGCGTTGCTCGGGGTGTCTGCAGCGTTCGTGTTTGCAGCTCAGATGGTGAACTTCCCGGTGGCTGCGGGAACATCGGGGCACTTGCTGGGCAGCGCGCTTGCCAGCGCCTTGCTCGGCTTGCCGGCAGCCTTGGTCGTAATGACTGCCGTCGTCATCGTGCAATGCCTGGTGCTGGCAGACGGAGGGGTGTTCGCCCTCGGCGCCAACGTGTTCAACATCGGACTGGTCGGGTGCGTCGTTGGCTTTTGCTGCTATCGGCTGCTGTGCGGGAGCAACGCGAGCGCGACTCGGCGCGTGGCAGCGGTGGGCTTCGCCGGCTGGTGCGCGACCGTCGCCGGGGCTTTGAGCTGCGCCGGACAGCTTTCCCTCTCGGGTGCGGCGCGGCTGCCCGTGCTGCTGCCCGCGATGCTGGGCGTGCACGCGTTGATCGGGGTGGGGGAAGCCGTGATCAGTGCTTTGATCGTCGCCAGCGTGCTCCGGTTTCGGCCTGAGCTGCTGGAAAATCCGGCTCCGGGTGCGTTCGGCGCGCGCCCGCGGTCGAGCACGGTGTATGCCGGGCTCGGGTTGTCTCTGGCAATCGCGTTGCTGCTTGCGCCTTTTGCAGACGGCGCGCCCGACGGCCTGTCGCGGGTCACGCAATCCCTGGGGCTTCGCTCGATCGCGGCTTTGCCGGTACTCGCGCCGCTTTCGCAGTATGGTATCCCAGCCGTGGTTTCGGGTGCGCTGGCTACGGTACTGGCGGGCTGCTTCGGCACGCTGCTGTTGTTCGGTGCGTGTTGGCTGTTGGCTGTGGCGCTCGTGCGGCCTGCGCCTCGCGCCAGCGAACCGCCGCAGGTCGTCGCCGAAACTTCGGGATGAGCTGCATTCATCGCGCCCCAGCGGGGCTCAAGCTCGGCCTGAGCCTGACTTTCATGCTGGGCTTGGCCGTACTGCCGGCGCGCGACTCCCTGTGGGCGCTCGTGGCGCTCCCGGTGCTGCTTTCGTTGGCGATGCTGGCGCGGCTTTCGCCGAGAGCGGTGCTCGGGCGCTGGGCGTTGGGCATGCCGTTGCTACTCGGCGCGGCGAGTCTGGCCTTGTTCCAAACCCACGGCGGCTGGCTCGCTCTGGGCTTGTTCGCAAAATCGGCGCTGTGCCTGCTTTCGCTGCAGCTCTTGGTCAGCACCACGCCGATCACGGAGCTTTTGCGAGCCTTGCGCCGCATGCACCTGCCGCAGCTGTTGTGCGAGACCATCGCGCTCTTGGCCCGCTATTCGTCGTTGCTGAGCGATGAAGCGCGGCGCATGCGTCGTGCGCGGGCCGGACGCACGCTGACCGCTTCCCGATTGCAGGCTTGGTGGGCGCTCGGCAACTCGCTCGGTTTGCTGTTCATCCGCACGGTCTCTCGCGCCGAACGCGTGCAGGTCGCGATGCGCTCACGCGGAGGCGTGTGACGCTCGCCCTTTCCGTCCAAGGGCTGAGCTTCGAGTTCGCGCCTTCCATCCCCGTGCTGCGCTCGCTGTCGTTCGCGGTCGAAGTTGGGCAGTGCCTGGCCGTGATCGGCCCGAACGGTGCGGGCAAGTCCACGTTGCTCATGCACCTGAATGGAATTTTGCCCGAGCATCCCCGAGCTGGCGCGAGTGGCAGCGTTCGCGTGCACGGGCGCTTGGTTGGCCCGAGTGAGATCGGCTGGGTGCGTCGTCAGGTCGGCGTGCTGTTTCAAGACGCGGACGATCAGCTATTCTGTCCAACGGTGGGCGAGGACGTCGCGTACGGCCCCGAACAGCTGGGCTACTCGCGCGCCGAGATCGAGCAACGGGTCGGCCGTGCGCTCGAAAGCGTCGGCTTGGCTGGCTTCGAGCGCCGCGTCCCCCAGCGGCTCAGCGGCGGTGAAAAAAAGCGCGTGTGTTTGGCAGGGCTACTCGCCTACGAGCCAAGCATTCTGGTGCTCGATGAGCCGAGCGCGGGTTTGGATCCACGTGGTCGGCGTGAGCTGATCGAGATCTTGGCTCGATTGCCGATCACGCGCGTGATTGCCAGCCATGACCTCGCCTTGGTCGCCGAGCTGTGTCCTCAGACGCTCGTGCTCGATGGCGGCGTGCTCGTGGCTTCCGGACCGAGCAAAGATTTGCTGCGCGACGATGCTCTGATGAGCGCCCACGGGCTCGGCTGTCCGAGCCGCGATCTGCCCGCGCACCTGCTTCTGTCGCCCGCGGCTAGCGACGGCCCTTGACCGACTTGCGCCGAGCGCTTTTCGGAGCGGGCCGCTTGACGCTGACTTTGACCACTGGGGCCGTAGCGACGGCCCGCGCAGGCGCGCGTGGCTGGTCATGCGCGTGGCCATGGCTAGGGGGGTGCGAATGCGGTTCCTGTCCCGGGTGTTGGTGCAGGCGCCGGCCAGTGTTGCTCAAACTGAGGGTGTCCTCGGCGACGTACTCCGCGCCGCCTTGGATCACCCCGCGGGTGCCCAACATCCGGCCCGTCACTTGTTTGAGTTGGTCGGAGCGTCCGCGCATCACGATCACCTCGAGACAATGTTCGTGATCCAGATGCACGTGCATCGTCGAACGGACGGCATCCCCCAAGTCATGCTGCAAGCTGGTGAGGCGCTCGGAGAGCTCACGCACGTGGTGGTTGTAGACCAGAGTCACAGCGGCAAAGGCCGGTACGCCCTTGTCCAGCGCGGTGCGACTGACCTCGGCGCGTGTGAGATCGCGCAGCAGCTCCGAGCGGTTGCAACCCCGAAGGTCGGCCAGCGCGTCGAGCTGCTCGATCAAACTCGACTCCATGGCCACACCAAAACGAACCAGATTATCCTTCATCCGGCCCACACTGTACCACTTGGTGCGTGAAGCTCTTGCCCGTTTATAATTGGGTTTAACGATTGCACCGCAGGGGTGTGACACCGCCCACCGCCGCCGAGGTAAGAGCGCGCGCGGCCGACACGAGCAAACAATTGTGGGCGTGCGAGCGAGAAGCCAAGTATCTTGATGGCTGAATGGTCGAGGTTCGTCTGAGTCGCCTGTGCGCTGCACTGGCGTTCGTGTTGGTTTCCGCGACCTTCTTGCTGTCCTCGTGCGCTACGCCCGAGTTCAAGTTCGTCGATAGCAACCCGCCTCCTCCACATTGCCAAAATCAGCAGCTCGACGAAGGTGAATCGGACAGGGA
>Ga0164308_10000820_pt1 | contig 16899 bp, 9 predicted proteins | sample Whisoiple_246_MG_FD_109983 | JGI IMG/M metagenome (GOLD analysis project Ga0164308, IMG submission 109983) | Soil microbial communities amended with fresh organic matter from upstate New York, USA - Whitman soil sample_246_MG | ecosystem: Environmental > Terrestrial > Soil > Unclassified >...
CTCCCTGGCCTAGCTGCCCGAACTTGTTTTCGCCCCAACACTTGAGCCCGGCAGGCAGCCGTACACAATTATCGTACCAGCCGCTGGCCAAATCGAGTACGGGTTCGCCGCCGAAGTCGATCGTCGGCAACAGGTCACCCATGTCGTCGGACCCACCGCGATCGGCCGAGTCGCCATAGCCCAACGAACCGTAGGCATTGTGGCCCCAACATTTGACCGAGCGATCGTCGAGAAGTGCGCAGATTCGTTCGACCCCAACTGCGACCTTCATCGCGCTCCGACCGATGCCGAGATCGATTGGCAACAACGCACTTCCCATTCCGGACGATTGGTAGCCGCGCCAGACTCGATCGCCCTGCCCGAGCTCGCCGTGGGCATTGCTACCCCAGCACTTGAGCGTCCCGTCCTCGAAGTGAGCGCATGTGTTGCTGTATCCTGCGACGACTGCTACCGGCTTCCCGGGGCCGAGCTGAATCGCGGGTAGAGAATCGCCCATTTGGCCGGCAGCGCCGCCTCGGTCGTCGTTGACGCCAATCCCGAGTTGCCCCGACAAATTCCAGCCCCAGCATTTGATCGTGTCATCGTCCAGCAATGCGCAGGTGTGTCGGTAGCCGAGGCTCAACGACTTAGCCCTCGCGCCAACACCGAGGTCCACGACGGGGAGCGCGTCCCCCATCTCACCGGGCGCGTCACCGCGATCGTTCGAGTCTCCCAGCCCGAGTTCACCTTTCGAGTTGTCGCCCCAGCACTTTACCGAGCCGTCGTCCAAAATCGCACACGAATGATCCGCCCCAACTGCCAGTGCGGTCGCACTTCGACCGGCACCCAAGTTCACTTTGCGCAAGTTATTTCCCATCAGGGCCGGACGACCATCTCTACGCATGGTGTCTCCTTGCCCGAGCGACGCATACAAATTCGCGCCCCAACACTTCACGTCCCCATTGTCCCGTAAAACGCATGAATGATAGTTGCCCGGGGCAATTGTCTTTACGGATCGGTCAGTGCCCAGGCTGGCGTTTTCTAGGGCGTCACCCATGTCACCCGGCTCGTCACCGGTGTTACTCGATCGGCCAATTCCTAGCTGACCAAAGCTGTTTGCACCCCAGCACTTGATCGTGGCGTTGGAAAGCAGAGCACACCCAAAGTGGTAGCCGAAACCGCTCGCGAAGGATTTGACGCTGCTCGCGCCGAGATCGAACGACGGCAAATGATCGCCCATATTGGCGGCGTCATCACCGCGCATGTTGCTCGGCCCAATGCCGAGCATGCCGGTCGCGCTCGATCCCCAACACTTGATGGCGCCGTTGTCTAGCTCCGCGCAAGCATTGTAGTATGTCGCGAGGGCGTGCCGCACTTTGCGTCGTGTTCCGAGTTTGACTGCCGGCAACGCTTGGCCCATCTCACCCGGTTCGTCTCCATGTCGTGCTCGATCGCCGAGGCCCAAGGTTCCAAGGCTATTGTCCCCCCAGCACTTGAGCGTTGAATCGTCGAGTATGGCGCAATTGAATCCGCCGCCCATGACGACCGCACGCACCCTACCGTGTTGCCCCAAATCGATAGCGGGCAATTGATCGCCCATTTCGCCTGGAGAGTCGCCGCGGGCATCCGTGTCACCCAGCCCTAGGTTGCCGTAACCGTTGAAGCCCCAGCACTTCAGCGAGTCGTCGTCGAGAATCGCACAGGTGTCATTCGGCCCAACCGAAACCGACCGAGCGTGGCGACCGGAGCCCAAGTCGATGGGAAGCAGCTCATCTCCCATATCCGTACTCAGCGTGCCCCGACTGCGGACGTCGCCTTGACCGAGCTGCCCTCGAGAGTTCAAGCCCCAGCATTTGAGGCTGTCGTCATCGAGAATTGCGCACGCATGCGCATGCCCCGCCGCGATCGCCTTTGCCGTTCGACCCCGACCGAGGTTCACTACCGGAAAGGCGTCACCCATCTCGCCCATATCGTCCCCCCGGTTGTCGATCTCACCAAGCCCCAACGAGCCGTAGCTGTTGTCGCCCCAACATTTCACGGCACCGCATCCCAATAGCGCACACGTAAAGCCCAGACCGGCACTGATCATAAGCGCTTTTTGATTTCGACCGAGATCCACCGCTCGGGCGCGACTGCCGAGTTCGTGTGCGCCGGCGGTTCGATTATTGGTGTCCCCGAGCCCGAGCTCACCGGAGCGATTGTTGCCCCAACACTTGACTGATCCATCGAGGAGCAACGCGCACGCATGATACGCGCCCGTTGCTACTGCTCGGACCCCACCGCACGAGACACCCAGATCGACCGGTGGCAGTCGGAATCCCATGTCGGAAGCCTCTAACCCGCGGTCGTACGAGTATTGACCAGTAGAAGCGCCGAGCAGGTTGCTACCAAAACACTTTGCCTTTCCCGCTGCCTGGACACACATTTGCGCGGGACCAGCCCGAAGCTCGCCACCCGCGGTGGACGACCCTCCGTTGATCCGGCTCGCAGTCGAGCTCTGGCTCAAAGCTTCCAATGTTCCCGAAGGCTGGAGCCCAAACGACTGACCCGCCGTCGCCACGTCTGCTTGCGACGGTGCGCTGCAGGCAACGAGCGAAACAGCGAATGCAAACGTTGCACCCCGAGCGACGAGTGAACTCAGCCATACCAACGTGGAATTTGATTCAGTCACGGGCGAACCTCCTGCTGCATTGCCATCCCCAGATTTCCGCTTTACCACCGGTGCGCGTGACCGAAGTGGGACCTTCGGGTACGCAACGACCGCTTAGTTGCGCGCTCGCGCAGGGTGGTTCGAACCGGCTGCTCGGCGTGATCGCGAGTCAGTCCGTCAACCGACCACTCGCAGGACTGCAACAGAACCCATAATTCGAAGAATCCCTCATGTCGCAAATCGCATCACTCAGTCGTCACGCCGATTGCAGTGACCGCTGCCCACGAATCCGATGGTAGCGAGCCATGTGGTCAGGATCGGTCGCTCACTTGAAGTAGCGCTCGTTCAACAACGCGGCGTCAGCGTGCCAATTCGAACGCTGCCGCATGTACTCGCGCGCAAACGGTGTCTGCGCATGCAAGCAGCGAAACTCGTCGTCATACGCGGTTACCAGCACCCCGCGTGCGCGCGTGAAGAAATCGGCGTGGTCTAGCCGCTTCAACGCCGGATCCCACCCGACCTCCCGCAATCTGGAAGTTCGACCCACGAAGAAGTTGAGCACCTTGTCGCGCACGATCAAGCGACCGATGCGCGTACCGAGAGGAACTACGGGCGCCGCTTTCGTCGGATAGATCGGCGATGTCGCGCCCGACCGCTTGATACCGAGCGGCACGTCTACCACTGCGCCGCCAACGATATCCAAACGAGGTTGTTCGTTCAATGCTCTCAACACCGGAAGCAACCGCGTACGACGATACAATACGAAGTCGTCGTCGAGCACCCAAGTAAACTCTGTTTTGACTTCAGCGAGTGCAGCTTGACGTCCGGCCGAGACTCCGACATCGAACGGCAACGCGATCGTGCGCACGCCAGCTTCCTGCGTCGGGGTGCGACTATCATCCGCTACGATCACGCGCACGGCCGGGAAGAGACGACGCAAGCTCTCCAACAAACGCTGAAGCTGCTTCGGTCGCTCGAACGTCTTCACGATCGCCGTGACGGCCGCGAGTGATCGCGTGTGGCTGTCTGCCCCCGCTGGACGCCCGTCACGAAAGCGCACTGCGGCGAGTTCCAGCCGAGTCAATTCCCGGTGCACAGGGGCCGACACGTATCGGAGCGGCGTGTCAGTGAGCAGCACGCGAACGCGTGATTTTAGGGAATCCACACCGGTCAACCGAAACCTCGCGCAGGGCGGGCGCGTTTCGTGCCGGCCCTCAAAATGCAGTAGCATCTAGCCACGGACGACCCGGGCCGTGTAAGAAATAGTGACTCACTTTGCAGACTCCGCCAAACGCCCCTGCCGCGCGTCCTGTGCACGCCAATTCTCCCGGGGCTCAACGATTTCTGGGCCTCTTTCGGTACGCTGGCGCCGCGTTCCAGCTGGTCTGGGAGACCGATCGCAGACTCTGCACAGGGTTGCTCGTGTTCACGGTGGGCAGTGGCTTGCTGCCAGCAGCGATCGCGTACCTCGGAAAGCTGGTTATCGACGGCGTCACACGAGCTGAGCACGTCCACAGCGCTGGCGCGCGAGAACACGTGTTGCTGCTGGTCGGCGCGGAGCTGCTGCTGGTGGCGCTACTCGTGGGCATGCAGCGCGGGCTCGCTGTATGCGACGCGCTGCTCCGCGTAAGCTTGGCACAACGTGTAGTCGAGCTGGTGCTGGCGAAAGCTCTCACGCTGAAGCTGAGTGATTTCGAAAATCCGTCCCTGTACGACAGTCTTAGACAAGTCCGAGAACAGGCCGCGGAACGGCCGCTCAGTCTGGTGCGGCACGGTCTGCTTGCCACGCAGCTCGCCGTCAATCTGCTGGGCTTCCTCCTGATTTTGGCCGCATTTTCACCATGGATACTGGCATTGCTGTTGGCGGCAGCAGTGCCAGCGGTGCTCGTCGAGGCCCGTTTCAACGCCGATGCCTTTCGCCTGTATCGCGCCCATTCACCAGAAGCGAGACGCCAATCGTATCTAGAGACGGTGTTGACGCGCGACGACCACGCCAAAGAGGTGAAGGCGTTGGGCCTCGGGTCGCTGCTGCTCGAGCGCCATCGCGAGATCTTCTCCAAGTGGTACGTAAAGGACCGCGCACTTACGTTGCGCCGAGGCTTGTGGGGCTTTGGTCTGTCTTTGCTGCCAGCAAGCGCGCTAGCAGCAAGCTATGCTTGGATCGCGTGGCGAGCCATGGCGAGCGAACTGTCGATTGGAGCGCTCGCCATGCTCTTCGCAGTCTTACGTCAGGCACAAACCGCTGCGACGGAGTTGTTACTCGTCATCGCAAGCATGTACGATGACCATTCTTATCTCACTACTCTCGGGAAATTCCTCCAGCATCCGATCTCTGCCCGTGGGCAGGCGCGTTCAGGACCGAAGCCCGGCGACGGGTTGCGCTTCGAAGGCGTCGAATTCAGCTACCCCGACGCCGTGGCTCCCGTGATTTGCGGGCTCGACTTCCACTTGGCCCCCGGGACCAAGCTTGCGCTCGTGGGACGCAATGGCACCGGGAAGAGCACGATTGTAAAGCTGGCTCTCGGGCTGTATCGACCGACGCGTGGCCGCGTTTTACTGGACGGCCGCGAGCTTGCAGAATGGGACGGCTCGGCCTTGGCGACACGATTCAGCGTTCTGTTCCAAGATTTCGTGCGTTACCAGCTTCCGGTCTGCGACAACATCGGCTTCGGCGACATCGAACACCTGAGCGACGAGGCACGCTGGGCAAGGGCAGCCGCTTCTGCCGAGGTTCACGAGCTCATCTCTACGCTGCCTGACGGCTATCGAACGCAGCTGGGACACTGGTTCGAGACCGGTCACGAGTTGTCCGTCGGCGAGTGGCAGAAAATCGCGCTCGCCCGCACGTTCATGCGCGAGCAAGCAGACATCCTCGTACTAGACGAACCGAGCGCGAGCTTGGACGCCACGGCCGAGGAGCGCATATTGAGCCAGTTTCACGCCGCATCTAGTAGTCACAGCGCGCTCATGGTCACGCACCGGGCGTCGACCCTGCGATTCGCGGATGAAGTATTGATGCTCGAAGGCGGTCGCATCACGCGACGCGGTCGCCACGATGCGCTGCTGCAAGCGTCGCCCTCTTATGCCGAACTCTTCGCCCAACGGCAGCCGGTTTCGCAACTCGGCGACCAGTGGACTCGCCGCCAGGGTGATGATTAACTCCCCGACGTGCAACAGTCTCGATCCGTTTCGATCATCATTCCGGCTCGAAATTCGGCCCACACCATCGAAGCCTGCGTGGCGAGCATGCTTGCACAGGACTGGCCGAAGGAACAATTGGAAGTCCTCGTCATCGACAACGGCTCCACCGACGATACGGCAGGACGAGCAAGTAAAGCCGGTGCGCGCGTCATTTTCGAGCCCCAAAAAGGGCGTAGTCGCGCGCGCAATCGCGGGGCGGCCGAGGGCAACGGCGAATTCCTTGCGTTCATGGATGCCGACAGTACGGCCGCCCCGAATTGGCTGCAAAAGTGCACAAAAATGCTCCGGTACCCGTGGATTGGTGCATCTCAGCCTTTGGTGCAAAAGGCTGGGCGTGCCCATTCGAAGGTGACGACGCGCTTCGTACAAGCTCACTACTACCTACCGTTCCTGGCGACCTGTGGACTAGTCACGACGCGCGAGGCTTTCGCCAGCGCGCGCGGCTTCGACGAGGAACTACCGCGCGGAGTCGATGTAGACTTTTCCTTTCGTCTATTGGCTTCCGGACATGCGCTCGCCTGGGAACCCACCACTACGGTCGTCGCGGCTCACGACATGGGGCACGGAGAAGTTTGGCATCGTGGGCAAGTCAGAGGCGAGAGCGCCTCGCTACTGAGCAAAAAGTGGCGATCCCTCGAACATACGAGCGACACCCAGCGCTGGCTCGATCGGATCAAGGATTGGGCAAGGATTTCCTTGACTGATTTGCGGATGCCACTCACGACCCGCGGGTTGAACGCGACGGAAGCGACGAGCAAATTGTTGGCGACCATCGTTGCTGATCTCAAGCCACGCACTGTGTTGGAGAGCCGTTATGAGCCCCGAACTGCGCTCTCTCGAGTGCTCGGCGCTCGTCGTTATTTGGTTCTCAACGCCGACGGCGCGCAGATATTCGATCAAGCCGCGAAGAAAATCATCGACTTGACCGGGGACGAATCGAGCGCTTTGGAGTGCCTGGTACAATGTGCGAGCAAACCTGGCTCCGCGCTTCCCGATTTGCTGAATGCATCCTTCGGAGATGCGTTGCGCGCTGAGCGCGCATTGGTGGGTCTACGGAACAAAGCGGAGCTGCCGCTCCAAGATCGAACGCGCTAGCCTCGCCGCTGAGAATGTAAGTCTGGTCGCACACACCAGATAGTTCTTCCCACGCTTGGGCGAATCAGCGTCTGCTGCGAATACAACTCCCGTTACGCACGCTGATCCTCTTTCGGCGACGGAGATCGCGATTCCGTCAGCTCCCGCAGCGGACCCTGACTGTCCTAACTCAGGTCAGCCAGCACCGTCTCTGCCCGTCGTCGCCAAGTGTGCGTCGCTTGGAGGCGACGCAACGCCGCGCTTCCCAATTCTCGGCGAAGGGATTCTGTTTTGAGCCGCCGAATGGCATCGCTCCAGGCGGAAATATCGTCGGCCGGGACGAGTAGAGCGGTTTCGCCGTCGCTCAGAATCTCGCGCATGATTGGGAAATCAGCACAGACGATCGCCTTTTCGTATGCCATGTACTCGAACAGCTTCATGGGTGAGATCCATTCGATGCTCGGCGTCGAGCGTTGGAACGGCGCCATCATCACGTCGAAGTTCGCATAGTGTGCGGGCAAATGTTCCGGGGGGACGAAGCCGTGCAACGTCAAATTAGCGACATCGCGGGTTCGAGCCCGCCACATTCGGATGCTATCTTCTTTGCCGCCCACGATGTGCACGTCCACGTCAGGGTTGGCGCGCGCAACAGCGACGATGACCTCGATGCCGTAGCCTGGAAGCATACCGCCGACGTAGCCGACCTGCAGTCTGGTCGAAGCTCGAGGCGCATCGCTCGAAACTGCATGCCTGGGCGGGTTGGCTGCATCGTGAGCCACGACCACTCTCTCTTCCGGAAGCCAAGGAAATAGCTCACGATAGATGCGACGGAGCCCGTGAGATATCACCACGAGCCGTCGAAAGTTCGGCTGGCGATACAGCCACGCCTCGGTCTCGCGTTGCAGTCGGTAGCGAGGTCTCCAATGCGCCTCGAAGACGAATGGCACTCCGGTCCCCACGGTGCATGCCAGCCCGTATTGTTCGCGCGCATACACCAAATCAGGGAACGAGCGCGTTCGAATGTGACGCCCCACGTGGACCGCATTTACGATCGCCCCCCATCCCCTCACCTGCGGACGCGGGTGCTTCTCGATACGAAAGTTGGGTTTCACGCCGTAGAACGCGTGGTCATCGGGCGTGAGTTCGTCACCAGGCCGAATGTGGAGCGTCACGTCATGGCCAAGTTCGGCCATCGCTTCGCAGATCCCCATTTGGTGCATACTGTCTGCTCCGCGACTTGGTACGTAAGCGCCACCGATATAGGCGATCTTCACGGTACGCCCCCTAGCTGAGATTCCTTGGCTCTCAATACGAGTTCCAGCGAAGCCAACACAATCAGCGCATCGCCGTGGTTCCGCAGTCGGCTCATGTGTCGCTTCACTAGACCATCGAAGTCGACGAAGTCGACGATCTTGCGCCGCTTCAAAGCCGCGATATTGGCGAGAACGATATTGCGCAGGTCCGGGCTCCGCCGAATCCCCTCATTGAAGTCGTTATACAGCACATGCGGATAGCTCACTGCTGGAATGAATTGATGAATCAGCTTACGCATCTTGTTGACGTAACGCATGACCCCCAAAATTTCCGGGCGAACCCCTAGCCCAAATCCAAGGGAATTCTTCGACGGTAAGCCAAAGAGCTTCGGGAATGCATGTTGTGCGATCTGAATCATCAATGCTTCACCCAAACGATATTCGTTTGGAACGCTGAACATGAAATCCATCCAAGGAGTATTGATGAGCGGCGTTCGGTAGTTCGGACCGCGGAATAGCACCAAGGGCTCCGTGAACTTGGCAACCGCTTCGCCGAACAATACCTGTTCGTCGTACGTCAGTCGTTCCGGGTCTTGCGAACCACCGCCGACGTACGGCAGGAACGCCTCGTCCGAGCACGTGTGTAAGCGTGTCGAACGCACCTGCGAGCGATTCTTGATGTGGAGGCGTTGCGCGTCGATCAAGGTAGAAGATGGCGGATCGTGAAGGTGGCTGCCCGCAACGGCGTCGCCAACGTAGCCGGACCAAAGCACGGAGGAGCCGAAACGGCGATCCAGTTCCCAGATCGGAGGGTGATTGAATTGCAACGCCTGGCAATCGGAACGCCGCGCAAAGTCGAGAAGCTCGTCTTCATGATACGTGATTTGATCGAGCGAAAAGGTCGAGTGCCGCGTACCCATCTCCTTCGCGACGAGGCAACCCAGGTCGTAGTCGTACGTCCGCGGAATGCCGAACGTGTAGGTATGGATGTTGCGCGCTTCCGTAAACTCCAGAAGCGCGCCGAGGATCAGGCGACTATCCAAGCCCCCGCTGATGGGCACCACGTGTTCGCGCCCGGTTTGAAACAGTGCAGAAAAAGTCGCGCGCAGCTTGTCGATACCAATTGGGATCAATTCTGCGGCCGTTGCGCCGCGGTACGCAGCCTTGTCGATGCGCGAAAAATCGAGTGGATAGCGCTTCACCTCGTAGTCGATGAAGTAACCGAGCTTGAGGAAAGATTGGATCCTAATTTCGTCGCGATGCATTGACGACTTCAACGGCCAAGCAGTCTGCGCGCACGATGACGGGCAAACTGAATTCCCGACACCAGCAAGCTCGCGCCGATCCATGTCCCTGCCAGCTTGATTGGCTTGTGGCGCGGCATCACCTTCGCGTGGCGTTCGGGGTGGCGCGACGCGACGTACAACAGGTAAATAGCGGCGTCCTTGTGAGGACTTTCCGACTCGTACACGACCGTCATGCCGTTCTTTTCGAACAGCTTCCGCATGCAACTCGGTGTGAATCGCCAATAGTCACCATACGATTCGCTCTCGTGCTGCACTTGGCTGAAGGGAACGACGACAATCACGACGTCGCGCGACAGCGCACACAGATTCGCGAATGCGGCATCCACCTCGAAAATGTGTTCGAGCGTAGTGTGGTTGTAGACGACGTCGAAACGTCCCTTCAATTCGTCTGCGAGCGGAGCAGTAAGGTCGAGAGGGATCTCGCCAGGCTGGCCTTGAAATCCGCGAAAGCCATTGTAGTTGGTGCGCTGATACGAGGTCGCGTTACTGAAATAGCGCGCGTAGTGGCTCCCCTGCTTGTCGCGATCGTCCCACCCGGACACGTTCACGACATCGCCCGTGAAGAGCGGCGCCAGGCGGCGCAATTCACGATTGGACCAGTGGCGAGCAAGAATGTATTTGCGGTCCGTCAGCATTTCTCTTTCCCTGCTAAGAGCATCGCTGCCGGCGGTTCTATCTCGCCGAGCTACCATTGACAACGCAGACAGCCCTACTAAATCTGTGCCACCGCTGCGGCGCCTCGCCACTGCGTGACTACCTCGGCCGCAAGGCCGCCCCTCCTCGGTTTTCAGATGCAGGCTCGCTCAGTCACTCGCGTTGTCCACGTGATCACCGGATTGATGGTTGGCGGCGCAGAAGTGATGCTGGCGCGCTTGGTCGAGGCGCTGGATCCGAGCATCGACAATCGCGTGATCTGCCTGTCGCCGGGTGGCCCCATTGCGGACAAGATTCGAGCTCTCGGAGTTCCGGTGCTCGAGCTCGGCTTGCCAGCTGGTGGCCGGGCGCTGCTCGGCTTACCGACTCTCGTGCGCGAGCTGCGGGCGGCTGAGCCCGATGTCGTGCACACCTGGATGTACCATGCCGATTTCTTGGGCGGGATAGCTGCAAAGGCGCTCGGTATTCCGGTCGTATGGGCACTTCACAACTCGACTCTGGATCCCGTTCAAACACGTCGTTCGACGCGTTGGATCGTACACTTGCTGGCTAGACTGTCCGGGACCGTCCCTGTGCGGATCGTCTCCTGTTCTGAAGTCGGAACCCGTGTTCATGAGGCGATCGGCTACGAGCCCTCACGTATGATCGTCATTCCCAACGGCTTCGACACCGAACAATTCAAGCCCAATCCGCAATTCCGCGCCGAGGCACGGCGCGCCTGGAACTGTCAGGCAGACGACCTCGTCATTGGGCACGTTGCGCGCTTCCATGCTCAGAAAGATCACGGGACCTTCCTTAAAGCGGCGGGGCTAGCGCTCGCCGCCGAGCCTCGGCTGCGGTTTGTTCTCTACGGTTCGAATGTCACCCCCGACAACGCGGCGCTGATTGCTTGGGCACGCGCGGCGGGAATCCTAGACCGTTGCTCGTTCCTCGGGCAGGAGGCCGCCGTTCAGCGCAAGCTGCCAGGGTTCGATCTACTCGTTTCATCGTCGAGTTTCGGCGAAGCGTTCCCGTTGGTCCTCGGTGAAGCAATGGCCAGCGGAGTTCTGTGCGTCACCACGGACGTCGGCGACTCTGCCGCGATCGTAGGCGACCTGCGGCGGACCGTACCGCCATCCGACCCAGCAGCGCTGGCGAACGCAATCCTGAACGCCGCGCACCTGACCGACAGCGCGCGTCGGATTGCCATTGATACGGGCATCGAGCGCATCCAGCAGAATTTTGCGCTGTCGAAGATCGCGGAACGCTACCGCGCCCTGTACGTCGAAATTGCGACTATGCAGTAGCCGAGCGCAATACACCCGCGCTGGGCACTTCGGTCAAGTCGAGCGGCAAGGTCTTTTCGGCCGTCACGAGCGTCGGATCGCTCGGTTCGTGCATCTCGGGCACGAGCTTGGCTAGGGCACGTCGCACTTCGTCGCGCGACGTCGAATTGGTAACGGAGGCGAGCGCCTCCAAGCCTCGGTTGATCTCCGCCAAGCCGAACGCATGCAAGTTGCCCACGAAAATCTTGTCGTGCCGCGTCTTCGACATCCGCTCGGCATCGAAAGAAAGTTCTTCGAACAACTTTTCGCCTGCCCGAATCCCCGTGACTCTAATCTCGATGTCCACCTGCGGAGTCAGGCCGCTCAAGCGAATGAGCTCTTCGGCAAGATCCATGATGCGCACGGGCTGGCCCATGTCCAAGACCATGATTTCGCCGCTCTCTCCCATCGCGCCGGCTTGCATGACCAATTGACTCGCCTCGGGGATGGTCATGAAATAACGAGTCATCTCCGGATGCGTGACGGTCACGGGTCCACCAGCCGCAATTTGAGCCTTGAAGATCGGAATCACCGACCCCGTTGACCCCAGCACGTTGCCGAAACGCACCGCCAGGTACTTCGTCCGCGAGGTTTGCGCCAAGGCTTGGATGTACATCTCGGCAGCGCGCTTGGTCGTGCCCATGACCGATGTCGGATTGACGGCTTTATCCGTGCTGATCAGCACGAAGGTCCCGCATCCGAAACGATCCGCAGCGTCGGCCACCTTCTTCGTGCCGAAGACATTGTTCTTTACTGCCTCGCCCGGATTCCACTCCATCATGGGCACGTGCTTGTGCGCTGCAGCATGGAAGACGACCTCGGGTAACTCATCTGCAAAGACGTGGTCCACGCGCTCCGAATCACACACGTCGCATATCAGCGGGCGTAGGTTGACCTCTGGAAATTTGGACGACAACTCCTGATGTATCGTAAATAGATTGAATTCGCTTTGCTCGACCAACGCCAACGTGCGTGGAGCAAACTTGGCGACCTGACGACACAGCTCGGACCCGATCGACCCTCCAGCGCCAGTCACCATGACGCGCTTGCCGCGGATGAATTTGCGGATTAGGTCCAAATCGAGAGAAACTGCGTCGCGCCCCAGCAGGTCCTCGATCGACACGTCGCGAATGCGGGTCAGGTTCACTTTACCGTCGAGAATCTCGTACAGGCCCGGCATGATCTTCACCGGGATATCGGCACGTTCGCACAGTCGCAATAACCGCCGGATGTCGGCAGGACTGGCGTTGGCGACGGTGATCACCGCTTGGCGCGCGCCGGTGACGCGAGTGATTTCGGCCAGTTCCTCCGTTGTCCCGAGCACGCGTACGCCATGCACGATAGTTCCGAGCTTGCTGGGGTCGTCATCGAGAAATCCCACCACGCGGAGCGGAAGATCTTTATGCGCGCCTATTTCCTTGGCAATCAGCACGCCTGCTTGACCCGCACCCAAGAGTAACGTCGGTACGCGCTCGCGTCGGAGATGCAGAGCCAGACGGCTCGACCGCTCGACCATCAATCGTCTCGCAAACCTGACGCCATTGATGCCTAGGAAGGCCAAGAGCGCGTTGCCCGCGATGACGCCGATCGGAATGATCCCGTACTCGGCATAGTCGAAAACCGGGGACACTAGACCCGAGGCGATACGAACCGCGAGGATGATCCCTGCGCTCACACAGGTCGCCCAGAGGACCCGTTGCGCCTCTCGCAGACTGATGTAGCGCCACGCAAACAGCGGAACGGAAAACAAGTGCAGGACAGCCAGCTCGAGCCCCACCACGTACGGCCAGGTGAAGCCCAGCAGCTTGATCATTTGAAACGGCGGCAGGCCGTCGAACCGCAGGTAGTACGCCCCAAAATATGCGAGCGAAAGGACCAACAGGTCCAAGGCGGTGCGGACCAGTCTTGAAATCGTTCGAGCCATCGGATGAGGATTTGGTTCAGGGGCGGAGCGAAACCCGTAGGTCTGTTGCCCAGGAACGCGAACGGGTTCGAAACAGTCGAACGAATTGCCCCATAGGAACTAACCTACGCATCATGCACGCATTGGTGGGCGCTGCTCAAGGCCGCGAGTTGCTTTCCAACCCGTCGATAAGACGCGCTTTCTCGAGTTCTTGTGTAGCTGTACTGTCTTTCGGGTCACCCGCACGCTTGAGCGCGCGTTCGGCCACCGAGTTGAGGCCAAGTTGCTTGGAGCTTTCTGCCACACGGCGCCACGCTTCGGGTGAGCCAGTTTCGCGCGCCGCTCGTTCGTACATTTTCAGCGCACTCGCTGGATCGTGCACTTCCATGTACTTTCCCGCGAGCCAAGTCGCGCCCTCTGCGCAGGACTCCGCAGTTGAGCACGAGGCGGCAAGCAAGGCCGCCGCGGCTTCGTGCAATGCGTCTGTGGATGGAAGCTTCGCGGCCGCGAGGACGCGCCATCGAGAGCAACCTGTCCAATCAGCGAGCGACGAGCACCGCTCCGACAGAAGTCGCTCGGCTTCAGCTGCTTTTCCCTGCACCAGCAGCGCGCGGGCAGCGAAGACGAGGCTTGTCGACGAGCCGGGTTCGATCCGGCCAATCTCCGCGGATAGCCCCGCGAGCCTCCGCAAGCAATCACTCGCGGTCTTGGAGCAGGGCTCTCGATTTTGTTCCAATGATTCGAGCAAATATTGCGCGAGCATCGAGCGCGGACGGACGAAATCGGGGGCACGTGCGGTAGCCTCCTCGAGTAACTCGACACGCCGTGCTTGCAAAGTAGGCTCGGCAGCCAGAAGACTGAGGAATAGGGCGCCGTCTTTGCCGACCGGGATCGCGGGAGCCAAGCCGTCGAAGTCCTTGCCGAGCTTCAGCGCGATCTTGATCCCCGCCGGGACGGTCGTCTGGTCGCGCTCCGCGGCCATTCTAATTGCAAGGAGGGCCTGATCGATCTTGCCGTGGACAGCGAACGCACGAGCCAGCAGCAGGTGCGGTTGCCCGGCCATCCCATCACGGTCGATAGCTCGAGCCACCCAATCGAGGTTCGCCACGCCATGCTCCGCAAAAACCCCCGCCCCGAGCAAGGCGAGATAGGCATCCGCCGGATGACGACGAATGGCGGCCTCCAGACGTGCTGGTAGTTCAAACTTGGCGCGTGCGTCGCCTTGGTCCGCGCGCCGTCCCATTTCGGCGAGTTCGGCGCGGTCGCGAATGGGTGTCGCAAAGCCGCGAACCCCCGCCACCAGCGTCAACGCAGCCCCAAACGAACCTAGCAGCAGCGGAGCCGCCTTGCTCGAGTACGCAAAGCTCGGACCCTCTCCTCTGCGGCCCCGGACCAGCGCTGCCTTTGCGCCCCAAAGTCCACCCAAAACCGTGAACAACGCAATACTGACTGAGGCGAGTTCGAGAGCGAGATCCAGGAGATTCTGCAGGAGCAAACACGCGACCCCGATGGCCACGCAGCGTTCGAGCGGACCGCGGCCGACTCCGAGGCTTCGCGGCCGCAAGGCGATTGCAAAGCCGAGCAAGGCGAGCAGCGCAACGGGGATCCCCCACTCCGCGCACCACTGCATCACGAAATTCTCTGCGAACTGATAGAGATGGTTACCCACGTCCATTCGGTAGGCAGGAAATACAGTCTCGAAGCTTCCACGCCCGATCCCGAGCCATGGATGGTGAGCGAGGAGTGGACGAGTCCAACGGAAGAGCTCGATCTTCTTGGTACTCTCTTCGAACAGTTGCGTTCGAATGTCCACGCTTGCTCCGAAGGCAAAGAGCGCGAAGCCGAGCGCGAGGCTCGCGCCAAGCAAACCCAGTGTCCACCCGGCCTGTCGCCCTCGACTTGCGCGGCCGAACCACGACGTCGCCAGAACGCACACGCTCCCGATCAGCAAGCAGGCAAAGCCTGCACGCGATCCACAGACGGCGCTCAGACCAACAATCGAGGCAATGGCAATGCCGAAGAGGGAGCGCGACGCATCAGGCTTGCGAGTGGCGAGCAAGCCGAGCCCCACGAAGGCCCCCAGGTTGAGGTAGCCGGCCAAGTTGTTGGGGTTCAGCAACGGCGCAATGCCAAACGAAGGCGACGCGAATACGGGCCGATACAGGCCGAACAGTGTCTCCGCACGGAGCAGCCGGTGGGCGAGCGTCACGAGCGTCACGAGCAGCGAGGCCCCAAAAACGATCTCCGCAACGCGCGTCAAGCCGCGCTCGGCCGCCAGTCGCGCCCCGGCGATGAATACCGAGGCGTAGCAGGCCCATTTCAGTGCTTCCACCCAAGTCGCCCCTGGGTCGAGTGACACGCTGACCCAATGCCGACTCTCGCCATGACCGGGTTCAAAAAGGTTCAGCGCGCCCTGCCAGATCTCCGTATTCTGCGGACTAACCAGACGTGCGAGACCGACGGGCAGCGGCAAGGCCTGAAGGACGCAGTATCCGCTCAACGCGGCAGCGATTAGTGCTGGCCACACCACGGGCAGCGGGTGAAGCGAGGGCCGTGACAGAGCAAGCACGCCGGCTGCAATCCCGAGCGGGCAGACCACGAGAAGCACCTCGACGTGCACACTTCCGACCGCGAGCACCGACAGCCCAACGGTGAGCGCGAGCAGGACGGTCAGCGGTGCTGAGCCGCCGGTTTCCCGCGCTGTCTGCGAACGCGCACTCGCGCGTCGTCGCCGGGCCCGATGCGCCCTCCGTGGACTCGATTCTAAGCTCTTGCTGCTGGCCTCGTCCGTCAATAGCGCAACCCTAGCCGAATCGAGGCTGGAGGCGGCAAGCTCAAAATCGACGCCGCCTCCTCGCGCGCTATTCGTCTGGGATTACGGGAACAGCACGCTGACGGGACTGAGCGCGTTGGTGGTAGTGCCGTTTCCCAAGGGACCGTTGGCATTATAGCCCCAGCAGCTCGCGCCGCCCGACGACAGGGCCACACAAGCGTGCAAGCCACCCGTGCTCAGCTGGTTCGCAGTGTTGATTCCCGAGACGGTAGTTGGCGCGAGCTTGTCGACCCCGCTACCGTCGCCGAGCTCGCCTTCCACATTTCGACCCCAGCAGCGAACAGTCTTGTTGGAGAGAAGCGCGCACGAGAAGGTAAATCCGGCGGATACTGCGGTCGCAGTCGAAATACCCGGCACTGTGACAACGGAGGTAGTGGTGCCGGTCGAACCATTGCCCAGCTGTCCGTACGTGTTGTCACCCCAGCACTGGACGGTACCGCCAACCAGCACGCAACTGTGCGAGTCACCGGCAGCCACAGCAGTCGCACCAGTAATGCCTGGGACGGTCACTGGAGTGAGGGTCGTCTGCGCGGTAGTCCCGCCGCCCATCTGACCTGCGGAGTTATCGCCCCAGCAACTCACGCCACCGCTAACGATGGCGCAGGTGTGGAAACCGCCGGCAGCCAGATCACTTGCCCCGCTGATGCCTGGCACGGCCACGGGGACGTACGAGTCGTACGGGAGTGTCGTCGATCCCCCGGACCCGATTTGACCGTAGCGACCGTTGCCCCAACAATACAC
>Ga0164308_10000822_pt1 | contig 16883 bp, 14 predicted proteins | sample Whisoiple_246_MG_FD_109983 | JGI IMG/M metagenome (GOLD analysis project Ga0164308, IMG submission 109983) | Soil microbial communities amended with fresh organic matter from upstate New York, USA - Whitman soil sample_246_MG | ecosystem: Environmental > Terrestrial > Soil > Unclassified >...
CGACGCCGAGATCATCTTCACCCGCAATGCCACCGAAGCCATCAACCTCGTGGCAAGCTCCTATGGCGGCCCACATATCGGGGAGGGCGACGAGATCGTGCTCTCGATCATGGAGCACCACTCCAACATCGTGCCTTGGTATTTTCTGAAGGAGCGGCAGGGCGCGGTCCTGAAATGGGCGCCGATCTCCGACGACGGCGAGCTTCTGCTCGACAAATTCGAGGAGCTGCTCACCTCGCGCACAAAAATGGTCGCCATCACCCATATGTCGAACGTGCTCGGCACCATCGTCCCCATCAAGGATGTGGTGCGCATGGCGCATGCGCGCGGCGTGCCGGTCCTGGTCGATGGCGCGCAAGGCGCGGTGCACCTCCCCGTCGACGTGCAGGAGCTCGATTGCGACTTCTATGCCTTCACCGGCCATAAGCTTTACGGCCCCACCGGCATCGGCGTGCTCTACGGCAAGAAAGAGCTGCTTGAGGCCATGCCTCCTTACCAGGGCGGCGGCGAAATGATCGGCACCGTGACGACCGACCGCATCACCTATGCGGTCCCGCCGCACCGCTTCGAGGCGGGAACGCCTGCCATCGTGCAGGCCATCGGGCTAGGCGCGGCAATCGACTATGTCGATAGCGTCGGCCGCGAGCGTATCAAGGCGCATGAGGACGCGCTGCTCCGCTACGCCATGGAGCGCCTTGGCGAGCTCAATTGGCTGCGCATCTTCGGCCGGGCCAAGCACAAGGGCTCGATCATCTCTTTCGAGATGCAAGGCGCCCACCCCCACGATGTCAGCACGATCCTCGACCGTTATGGGGTGGCGATCAGGGCCGGCACCCATTGCGCCGAGCCGCTTCTCGGGCGCTATGGTGTTACCTCGACTGCGCGCGCCTCCTTTGCCATGTATAATACGGTCGAGGAGATCTACAGGTTGGTCGAGGCGCTGCACAAGGCGCATGACATGTTCGCTTGAGGCAAATGCCAGAAATGACTGAAAAGATTCAAGAAAATGAGGAGAGGGCCGCTCCCGAGGCGCCCGCTGAGGTAAAGCCATCCGCGGAGGCTTCCATCACCCCCGTGCCCGAGCACGACCAGCTCAAGGACGACCTTGTCGCGGCGCTAAAGACCGTGTTCGACCCGGAGATCCCGGTCGACATTTTCGAGCTTGGGCTCATCTATCGCCTCGACGTCGACGCCGAACGCAATATCGAGGTGGACATGACGCTCACCGCGCCAGGCTGCCCCGTGGCGGGTGACATGCCGGGCTGGGTGGAGAACGCCGTCTCCTCCGTCCCCGGTGTCGGGCAGGTGAAGGTCAACCTCGTGTTCGATCCGCCGTGGGACCCGAGCCGCATGTCTGACGAGGCGCGGCTTACGCTCAATATGTTCTGAAGGACAGCGGAATGTTCTGAAGGACAGCGGACTTGAACCCAGCCACAATCTATCCCAAGTTGAGACCATGACCGCACCGAAGCTCATGACGCTGACAGATGCCGCCGCCAAGCGCATCCGCGCGCTCATGACGGCGTCTGGCAAGGATGCCACTGGTTTACGCATTGGCGTAAAAAAGGGCGGTTGCGCCGGCATGGAATACACCATGAGCTATGCCGAGGCGAATGCGCCCCATGACGAGGTGGTCGAGGATAAGGGCGTGCGCATCCTCATCGATCCGACCGCCGTGCTGTTCCTGCTCGGCACCGAGATGGATTACCGCAGTGACCGCATGACCTCTGGCTTCGTGTTCAACAATCCGAACCAGACAAGCGCTTGCGGCTGCGGCGAGTCCGTGTCGCTCACGCCGGCCGCCGAGGCGAGCCTCGAAGACGCTCGCGACAGCTGACCCTGAGTGCTCTCAATCTAATGAGAGAATTTTTGCGCTCTAGTCGAGGGGGCGCACGGAGCGCGTCATGAAGGCAGGAACATGCTCGCCCATGCCGCGCACGCCGGCGCGCGAGGGTTGCGCAGCGTTAGAAGAAGGCCGATGGCCGGAATGGACTTGCGGCTTCGCGGCTGGAGCTTGATGCGTTTGATGCGAGTGTGTGTGTGTCGCTTTGGGCGCCGAACTTTGGGCTGGTTTCCCTTGAGCAACTTTTGGCGGGTGCTGCTCTCGTCTCTGCTGACTCTGCTGCTGGTGAGAAGGCTGGCCGCCTTTCTGTTCCTCGCTGCCGCCACGATCCCTGCGCTGCGCGTCGGATCGTCCGTGCGAGCCAGCGTGGGCTCCGCCGCCCTTATGGCGGTTTGACCGGGATCCACGCCGATGATGCCCATTCGGGCGGCCCCGTTCTTCTGAAGCGCGAGCAACCTCGTCGGCGCTCGGCTGGCCGTCGATCCACGGAATGTCCTGACGAAGCAGCCTCTCGATCGCCTTGATCGCCTTGACCTCTTTTGGCGTGACTAGTGTGGCGGCAAAGCCTTCGCGCCCGGCGCGACCTGTGCGCCCGATCCGGTGGACATAATCCTCGGGATGAATCGGAACGTCGTAGTTGAAGATGTGGCTCACGTCAGGGATATCGAGGCCGCGCGCCGCCACGTCGCTTGCGGCAAGGAAGGTGATGGTGCCGGTGCGGAAGGCATCGAGGGTCGCTGTGCGCTGATGCTGGTCCATGTCGCCATGCAGCGCACCGACATTGAAGCCGTGGCGCAAGAGCGAGCGGTGCACGATGCCGACGTCCTTCTTGCGGTTGCAGAAGATGATCGCATTCTTGACGTTGATTTCCCGCATCAGCGCGCGGAGTGCCTCGCGTTTGCCGGCAGCCTCGTCCGGCGCCCTTTTGAGCCGCTGCACGATCGTAGTGGCGGCCGGGGCTTGCGGAGCGATCTCAATGCGTTCAGGCCGGTGCAAGAAGTTGTCGACGAGCCGTTGGATCTCCGCCGGCATGGTCGCCGAGAAGAACAAGGTCTGGCGCGTGAAGGGGAGGAGCTTGCAGATGCGCTCGACATCCGGGATGAAGCCCATATCCAGCATGCGGTCCGCCTCGTCGATGACGAGGATCTCGATGCCGTTGAGCAGAAGCTTGCCGCGCGAGAAATGATCGAGCAGGCGTCCTGGCGTGGCGATCACCACGTCGGCGCCGCGATCGAGCTTGCGATCTTGATCCTCGTAAGCCACGCCACCGATCAGAAGCGCCACGGTGAGATTGTGGTTCTTGCCGAGGATCTCGAAATGCTCAGCGACCTGCGCTGCAAGCTCGCGCGTGGGCGCGAGGATCAACGAGCGCGGCATTCGGGCTCTCGCCCGCCCACGCTCAAGTCGCGTCAGCATCGGCAGCACGAAGGATGCCGTCTTGCCGGTGCCAGTTTGCGCGATGCCGAGGACGTCGCGACCGGCTACGGCGTGCGGCACGGCTTGTGCTTGGATGGGAGTGGGCGACTCGAAGCCCGCCGCCGTAACGGCGGACAAAACTTTTGTGCTTAAGCCAAGTTGTGAAAAGCTCATGAATTAGCAAAACAAGCGCGGGCGCGAAACACCACGCGCGTCTCTTTCATTTTTAATTGCGCAATTATGTGCTGCAACGATTCGCGCAGCCTACGCAAGACATCTACCAAAGCAGTGAGGCCTTATACCCTGCAATGCTTGCTCCTCAAATAGGGGGCCGACGCTAACGGCGCAAGGGGCAATTCATCACCCCATCCGATAATCATCCTTTGGAATATTGGTTCCGGCATTTGGCGGTGGGGCTGCCGGGGCCAGTCCTTTTCGGCTCCGGTCATGGCCAGGATGGCGCGGTAGAAACCGCCTTGCTTGTCGGCCGACCACGATCTGCCGGTGACCACATCGGCAATCTCGGTAGGAAGACTCTCGACGATCTTGCCAGCGCCGTCGGCCACTGCGGGGCTGAGCGGGACTCACGCGAGGCCGAGCAGCGCCGTCGCCCGTAAAATGCACTTGAGCATGAGAAACCCCCTTGTCCACTACCCCTGACGCTGCGTTCGGACCGGCTGCGCTAAGCCGCCTTATAGAGTATCGCACCTCACTGTGACAAACTATGACCGGTGCGCGTATCACGCATGAACGTCGGAAAACGGTCTCCCGACGATCCTCTGGAAATGGGGCAAGACATGCAGGACTATGCCGATGTCGTGGTGAAGCCCCCAATTCTGTTCCTGGGGGCCATCCTGCTTGGTTGCCTCTTGAGCTGGATAGTTCCGCTTGGGCCTGGACTTGGGTCTGCCAACGCACTTGCGCTTTCGGTCGGCGGAGCACTCGCGGCAGTGGGGCTTGCCCTGTTCGTGGTTTCGGTGCGTGAGTTCAGGCGCGCAGGCACGAGCGTTGTGCCTGGCGAACCTTCGACGGTCCTGCTCGATCGGGGGCCCTATCGCTACACGCGGAACTTGATCTATATCAGCTTCATCGTCTTCTATTTCGGGATGACGATCATGCTGACGAGCACCTGGATGCTTCTACTTCTAATTCCGGTGCTGATTGTGTTGCAGCGTGGCGTGGTCGAGCGCGAGGAAGCCTATCTGCAGTCGAAGTTCGGCGAGGCCTATCGCAAATACCAGGCGCGCGTACCCCGCTGGCTGTAGCGGCTGACCGGACTTAAATATCCAGCTCGTCGGGCTTGGCGAATTCGGCACACTCTTGGATGAATTGGAAGCGCGCCTCCGGCTTGTTGCCCATGAGCTGATCAACCACCTCGCCGGTGCGCGCGCGGTCGTCCTCCACGATCTGGACGCGGAGCAGCGTACGCACGCTTCGGTCCATGGTGGTTTCTTTGAGCTGCTTCGGAAGCATCTCGCCCAAGCCCTTGAAACGACTCACATCGACCTTGCCGCGACCATTGAACTCGGATTTCAGTAGCGCTGCCTTATGTGCATCGTCCCGCGCGTAGGCGGTCTTGGCGCCCTGGCTCAGCCGATAGAGCGGCGGCACGGCAAGATAGAGGTGTCCGCCGTCGATCAGGCCGCGCATCTCCTGATAGAAGAACGTGATGAGCAGCGAAGCGATGTGAGCCCCATCCACATCGGCATCGGTCATGATGACGACCTTCTCGTAACGCAAGTCTTGCTCTCGGTATTGCGTGCCGGTCCCGCAACCAAGCGCCTGGATGAGATCGGCGAGGAGCTGATTGTCAGCGAGCTTGGTCGAGCTTGCGCTCGCTACATTGAGAATCTTGCCTCTGAGCGGCAGCACGGCCTGGCTCGCGCGGTCGCGCGCCTGCTTGGCGGAGCCGCCGGCGGAATCGCCCTCGACGATGAAGATCTCGGTTCCTTCGGCGGCGCTCAGCGCACAATCGGCGAGCTTGCCCGGGAGACGCAAGCGGCGCGTTGCGGTCTGCCGGCCAATCTCCTTTTCCTTCTTGCGGCGCAGCCGTTCCTCGGCGCGGTCTACCACCCAGTCGAGCAGGCGATTGGCTTGGCTTGGATTGCCGGTCAGCCAATGGTCGAAGGCGTCGCGCACGGTCATCTCGACGATGCGGGTCGCTTCCTGGGTCGCGAGCCGGTCCTTGGTTTGGCCCTGAAACTCGGGCTCGCGAATGAACAGTGAAAGCAGCGCACCGGCCGTAGACAGCACGTCCTCCGCCGTCAGTCGCGCGCTCAGCTTGTTGCCGATTAGCTCGCCATAGGCGCGCAAGCCTTTAACGAGCGCAGAGCGCAGGCCGGTTTCATGGGTGCCACCGTCTGGGGTCGGCACGGTGTTGCAATACGAGTTGAGAAATCCGTCTTCGCCCGCGACCCAGGCGATCGCCCATTCCACCGAGCCGTGGCCTTCGCGCTTATTGCTCCTGCCGGTGAAGACCTCCTTGGTGACCGTCTCCTGCCCCTCGATGCGGCCCGCCAGAAAATCCTTAAGCCCACCAGGGAAGTGGAAGACCGCGCTTTGCGGCGTCTCCTTGTCGCCTGCGAGCAGCGTCGCGGCGCAAGACCAGCGGATCTCGACGCCGCCGAAGAGATAGGCCTTGGAGCGCGACATGCGGAGCAACCGCGACGGTGTGAAAGCAGTGCCCTTGCCGAAGATCTTTGCATCCGGCTTGAAGCGGACCGTTGTACCTCTGCGATTCTTCACCGCGCCGAGGCTCTTGAGCGGGCCGTCCGGGTGTCCGCGGGTATAGGTCTGTCGGTAAAGCTTCTGCCCGCGCGCCACCTCGACTTCGAGGGTCTCCGACAAGGCATTGACCACCGAGACGCCGACGCCGTGCAGTCCGCCGCTCGTGTCGTAAACCTTGGAGTTGAACTTTCCGCCCGAATGCAGCGTCGTCATGATCACTTCCAGCGCCGACTTCTTCTTGAACTTCGGATGCGGGTCGACCGGGATGCCGCGGCCATTGTCGGTGACACTGAGGAAGCCGTCCTCTTCGAAGCTTACCTCGATGCGGGTGGCGTGGCCCTCGACCGCCTCGTCCATGGCGTTGTCGAGCACCTCGGCGAAGAGGTGATGCAGCGCCTTCTCGTCGGTGCCGCCAATATACATGCCCGGGCGCCGGCGCACCGGCTCGAGCCCCTCGAGCACCTCGATGTCGGCGGCAGTGTAGCCATCGTCGGACGGCGTGCTGTTCCGCTTACCCCCCTTGGGCGATTTGGCGGAAGTAATCGGCTTCTTCTTGAGCTCATCTTCGAGCTTGGCGAAGAGGTCGCGTGATGTTGCGGATTTTCGCAATCGAGCTGGCCCGGCCACGACAAACGAATCTCTTGTTGAATGGGACTGAATCTAGCTCGCACGCATAAGCGGCTTTTTCAAGAGTATGCGACTCTCGTCACGGAATCGAAAGTCAAGGCCCGCCTTCGGCCCTGTTGCAGAAAGGATCGGCTTTCGCCATATGCGGTTACGAGGGATCGATTGCCGGGGCTGGATAGACTATGGCCCCGCTATGACAAAGTCTTGACGAGGATTAACGAGCTTGGCTGAAGAGACCCCCATCTGCAATTTCGGCTGGAAGGCGCCCTCCTTTGCGTTGCCCGGCGTTGACGGCAAGACCTACAGCCTCGCCGATGTGAGAGGCAAAAACGGCACGCTGGTGATGTTCATCTGCAACCACTGCCCTTACGTGAAGGCGGTGATCGACCGCATCGTCCGCGATGCGAAAGAGCTGCAAGCCTATGGCATCAACACCGTCGCCATCTCGTCCAATGACGTAACACACTACTCAGAAGACTCCTTCGACAACATGCAGCGCTTCGCGCAGGCGCACCGCTTTACCTTCCCCTACCTTTACGACGAGAGCCAGGATGTCGCCCGCGGCTATGACGCAGTGTGCACACCAGACTTCTTCGGCTTCAACGACAAGCTCGAGCTGCAATATCGCGGCCGCCTCGATGCAAGCCGCAAAGAAGCGGGGCCCGCTGACGCGCGCCGAGAGCTTTTCGAGGCGATGCGGGACGTTGCCAAGACCGGGAAGGGCCCGCGCGAGCAGACGGCTTCCATAGGTTGCTCCATCAAGTGGAAGGCCGCTTGAGCCCCGCTCCCATGTCATCTTCCGGCCTGCGGCCTGACCGGGCGAGCCAGTAATCACCGGAGGTGCGGGGTACTGGATGCAAACCTACGCGGGCATGACAACACCTTTAACCTCCGCTTAAGCCTACCGCTTTCCCGTTTGTTTACCTGGGCCTCCCTAAACTTTGCCTCAAATGCGGGAGAGCTCTGCATGACGATCATGCGCTACGCCATTCTGGTCACGCTCGCGATAGCCTCGCTCTGCGCAGTGCTCAGTGCGAGCGCCGACAGCGGCCAGAGATTCCTGGTTGATGCCGGCCAGGGCGCAGCCGCTTCGCAGGATTTCTTCCTGTGGATGCTTGCAGGCATCGCGGTCGCCACCAGCCTGTCGCTCTGCCGCTTCGTGGTGTTTGGAATCCCAACGCTGCTCGGTGACTGGTACACGAGCAACAAGCAGTGGCTCGGCACGCTCCTGCTCGGGGCACTGATTTGGGGCGCGTTCTATTTGATGAAGGGGTGAGAGTAAGAGATGGGGGAGCCCTGGCAGGGGCCTTCTGCACCGTCCATCCCGCGTCCTACGGGGGTTACGCGGCAAGCGGTTAAGAAGGTCGAGCAGACCGGGCGGAAAGTGGGGCGGCCAAGACTTCGGCCGCCCCATTCGCTTTGGTCCCCGAAGGACGGCGCGTCAAACGCTGTAATACATGTCGAACTCGATCGGGTGCGGCATCATCTCGAACCGCTCCACCTCTTCCATTTTCAGCTCGAGATAGGCATCGATGGCGTCGTCGGTGAAGACATTGCCCTTCTTCAGGAAGGCGCGGTCCTTGTCGAGCGACTCGCAGGCCTCGCGTAGGGAGGCGCACACTGTCGGCACCTTTTCCAGCTCCTCCGGCGGCAGGTCGTAGAGGTTCTTGTCGATCGGATCGCCGGGATTAAGCTTGTTCTCGATGCCGTCGAGCCCCGCCATCAGCATGGCCGCAAAGGCGAGATAGGGATTGGCGGCGGGATCGGGGTAGCGGACCTCGACGCGCTTGGCCTTCGGGCCTGAACCAAGTGGAATGCGGCAGCCGGCCGAGCGGTTGCGCGAGGAGTAAGCGAGCAGCACCGGCGCCTCGTAACCCGGCACCAGACGTTTATAGGAGTTGGTGGTGGGGTTGGTGAAGGCGTTGAGCGCCTTGGCGTGCTTCAGAATGCCCGCGATATACCACAAGGCATAATCGGAAAGATCGGCGTATTTGTCGCCGGCGAACACCGGGGTCGAGCCCTTCCAGATCGACTGGTGGGTGTGCATTCCAGAGCCGTTGTCGCCAAACACCGGCTTCGGCATGAAGCAGGCAGTCTTTCCGTAGGCGTGTGCCACGTTGTGGATCACGTATTTGTAGATCTGCATGGCGTCGGCGGTCTTCACCAGCGGCCCGAACTTGATGCCGAGCTCATGCTGCGCCGCGCCCACCTCGTGGTGATGCTTCTCGGTGACGACGCCCATGTCGGCCATCACGGAAAGCATCTCCGAGCGGAGGTCTTGCGCGGAGTCGACGGGTGGCACTGGGAAATATCCGCCCTTGGTGCGCGGTCGGTGACCGAGATTGCCCATCTCATATTCGGTGTCCATGTTCGAAGGCAGCTCGACCGAGTCGATTTTGTAACCGCAATTGAAGGGCTCGCAGGCGAAGCGGACATCGTCGAACACGAAAAACTCTGCCTCCGGCCCGAACACGGCGGTATCGCCGACACCGGTTTGTTTCAAATAGGCCTGGGCCTTCCCTGCGATCGAGCGCGGGTCGCGCTCATAGGGCTCGTTGGTCAAAGGCTCGAGCACGTCGCAGAACACCGCCAGCGTGTTTTGCGCAAAAAACGGGTCGACCACCGCCGAGTCTGGATCCGGCATCAGCTTCATGTCCGACTCGTTGATCACCTTCCAGCCGGCGATTGATGAGCCGTCGAACATGATCCCGTCGGTGAAGGCGTCCTCGTCCATCACCTTAGCGTCCATGGTGACATGCTGCATCTTGCCCCGCGGATCGGTGAAGCGGAGGTCGACGAATTTGATCTCATCGTCTTTGATTTTCTTCACTACGTGCTTAGCGTCTGCCATTTTACTCCCCTTGTCCGTCACATGTTTGATGCCGCCTCGCAGGGCGTAAAGCGAAGCGGGCAATTGGTTACGATCTCGCCGGCTGTTCCGAACCGGTGTTGTCTAGCGGTCCTCGTCAGATCGCATCGTTCCCAGTTTCGCCGGTGCGGATGCGCACGGCCTCCTCCACATTCGACACGAAAATCTTTCCGTCGCCGATGCGACCGGTTTTCGCCGAGGCGATGATCGCTTCGATCGCCTTCTCGACCATGCCGTCGCCGAGCACGAGCTCGAGCTTCACTTTGGGCAGGAAATCAACCACGTATTCGGCGCCACGATAGAGTTCGGTGTGGCCCTTTTGGCGCCCGAACCCCTTGGCTTCCGTCACGGTAATACCCTGCAAACCAATCTCTTGCAGAGCTTCTTTGACCTCGTCCAGCTTGAACGGTTTGATGATCGCCTCGATTTTTTTCATGCTCTCCACCGCACCTCCCATGGGCATGACACTTAAGCCGCGCGCGCTTTCGCCCGTAGCCTGCCGGACTCCTGCCGCCGCCCAAGCACGCCCTATGCCAATCTTGTCAGGGGGAGGTTTCCTTCTGATTCCAATGCTTTAACGCCGGGCGCCACTGGGTCCCGGCGCAGCCGTGGGAAGCATAGCCTAGGATTTAAGCAATATGCACAGGATTTCGGCAGACTGCCCACTAGCGGCGCCTTTTCGTTTTCGTTGGGGCTTTGCTTTATCGTGGATTGATGCTCGAGTTGTTGACCTCTGAGGAGACGAGACAAGCCGATCGTCTCGCCATTGCAGGCGGGGTGCCGGGACTTTCCCTCATGGAGGCCGCGGGGCGCGCCGTGGCTGACGAAGTCTCCGCGCGCTTCGCAGATGCGCGCAGTGTCGCTGTGCTGTGCGGTCCCGGTAACAATGGTGGCGACGGCTTCGTCGCCGCCCGCCATTTGCTCGACAAAGGCTACGCGGTCCACCTTGGATTTAAGGGGGACTCGACCCGCCTGCCGGCAGACGCGGCGGCGATGGCCAAGCGGTGGACCGGCGCCGTCGAGCCGCTGACCGCCGAACTCCTATCGCGCGCCGATGTCGTGGTCGATGCCCTGTTCGGCGCCGGCCTCACGCGTTCCATCGAGGGCGACTACGCGGCGTTGATCGACGCCGTGAATGGGAGCGGGCTCCCCGTGGTCGCCGTTGACGTGCCGAGCGGCATCGACGGCACCACCGGCGCGGTGCGTGGGGTGGCCGTTTGCGCGTGTACTACGGTCACCTTCTTTCGCCTGAAGCCTGGTCATCTGCTCTTGCCTGGGCGCGAATTTTGTGGCGAGACCCGCCTCGCCGATATCGGCATCCCCGACAGCGTGCTCGACGCGATCAAGCCAAGGACCTTTGTCAACGAGCCGGCCCTCTGGCTCCGGCATTTTCCGTGGCCGAAGCCGCAAGGCCACAAATACGCGCGCGGCCACGCGGTGGTCATGTCCGGCCCAGCCTTCAGCACCGGCGCCGCGAGGCTCGGAGCCATTGGGGCGCTGCGCTCGGGCGCGGGGCTGGTGACCGTCGCCTCGCCGAGGGACGCGGTGGCGGTCAACGCATCGCAGCTCACCGCCATCATGGTGCGGTCGGTCGATGATACGAAGGGCCTGGCGGCGTTGTTGGCGGATCAGCGCAAGAACGCCGTGCTGATCGGCCCTGGGGTCGGTGTCGGCGCGGGCACCAAGGACTTGGTGCTGGCGGCGCTTGCCAGCGACGCGGCCGTCGTCCTCGATGCCGACGCGCTGACCTCCTTCGCTCCGAAAGCGGATGAGCTTTTCGCCGCCATTTGCTCGCGCGGCGCTCCGGTGGCACTCACGCCCCATGACGGCGAGTTCGCCCGCCTCTTCGGAAGCCTGGGGGAGGGGGGAAAGGTCGTCGCTACCCGCGCCGCCGCGGCGCGTTCCGGGGCCATCGTGCTGCTGAAGGGCTCCGACACCGTCGTCGCCGCGCCGGACGGCAGGGCGTCGATCAATGCGACGTCCAGTCCCTGGCTCGCCACCGCGGGCACCGGCGATGTGCTCGCTGGCATGGTAATCGGCCTGCTTGCACAGCGCATGAAGCCGTTTGCCGCCGTATCCGCCGCAGTTTGGATGCATGGCCGCGCGGCGCAACTCTTCGGTCCTGGCCTAATCTCCGAAGACCTGCCCAAGATGCTTCCAGCCGTCCTCCAGGGCCTGGCAGGCTCACGCACGAAATGGCGGGAAACGACGACCTAGGGTCGTGAAACTGCTGGCCGATGACCCTATGTTGACACAGTGCGACCTTATGGAGGACATGGGAGTCGGAAGGGCTCGAAAGGCCCCGTTTTTCGCCATGGGCACATGACTAGGCGGTTCCTGACCCTTTGCGGTCTTACCATTCTCCTCATCGCCGCCGCTGGCCCAGCAAGCGCGGACGATGTGACGCTGCTTCGCGCGCGTGAGGGAGCTGCGGCGCTGCTCCGCGGCCAATACGAGAAGGCCGTCGCCTCTTATGACGAGGCCCTGACCAATGCGGAGATCGCCGATTTCGTCAAGGCGAGCATCTATTCCGACCGCGGCGTCGCCAAATGGAGGCTAAAGCAGACCAAGGAGGCGGTCGACGACTTCAACCAGTCGATCCAGATCTCGCCGGAGAATGCCACCGTCTACAACAACCGTGGCAATGCGCTCATGGATTTGGGCCATCCCGAAGAGGCGGTGAAGGACTTCGACCGCGCCATTGCGCTCTCCCCGAATTACGGCGCCGCCTACAACAATCGCGGCAACGCCCATAGCGCGCTTGCTCAATACGAGCCTGCCTTTCAGGACTTCCGCAAGGCCGTTGAGTTGATGCCGACGAGTGCCGTGCCCTTCAATGGGCGAGGCAAGGCACATGCCGCCTTGATGCGGTATCACGCGGCGCTCCGCGACTTCAGCAAAGCCATCAGCATCAACGCGAAGTACGAGGCGGCCTACGAGAACCGCGGACAGTCGAACCTTGCGCTTTCGCAATACAGCGAAGCTGCCGACGACTTCACCCAGGCGCTCAATATTGCGCCCAATCAGCCCGACCTTCTGCTTCTGCGCGCCCGCTCCTATGTCGGTGACAAGAAGTACAATCCCGCCTTGGACGATCTGAAAAAGGTGATCGAGCTCAAGCCAGATCTCGTCGACGCCTATATCGAACGCGGCAATCTCTACGCACAGGTCCGCCGCCTTGACGACGCCATCGCCGATTTCAATCACGCAATCGAGCTTAGCCCGCAAAATGCCAAGGCGTACACCATGCGCGCTTTAGCCAAGTTTCAAGCCGCGCCGCCCCAGCGCAAGAAGCCGCAGGCCGAGTCCGTCGTTGCCAAGCAGCCGGCCGAAGTGCCAGCGAATGGCGGCGACGCCAAGTCCACTGCCGCTGCAGGGTCCACGCCTGATGCCGCCGCCACACCCGATGGGGTCCCCGCGGCCACTCCAGATGCGGCTACCGCAACGACACAAGATGCTGCAGGCGTGACGACTCCTGATCCAAACGCCGCGACAACGTCCGGTCCGAGCGCGGCAACGACGCCAGATCCGAACGCTGCGACCACGCCCGATGCCGCGTCAGCAACCGCGCCTGATGTGGCCACTGCACCGGCTCCCGATGCCGCAACCGGAGCGCCTGCCGATGCCTCGGCCGAGACACCACCTAGCGCCGACGCCAATGCGGTGCCGAGCGATCAAGCGAGTGACGCGGCCCTGAGCGATGCCCAGGAGGCGCTGACCTTGGCGCCGGACGACGCATTTGCTCTGCGTGTCAGGGGCGACATCTATCGGGCCATGGGCCGAAACGATGAGGCGATCGCCGACTATCGGCAGGCGCTAGAGAAGGACCCATTCCAGTCCGAGAGCCGCGACGCCTTGGTGAAACTAGACCAGGACGTGCCGCCCGAACAAGGCTTGCCGCTGGGACCCGCAGTTTCCGACTGGGTGATCAAGGAGCCCTCGCCCGGCCGGTTTATCGCGAGCAATCCGAAATACCCGAAGGTCCGTGTCGAGCTTGAAATGTTTGGCGCCGGCAATCCCAGGATCCTCGAATGGAGCCAGATGAAGGATGCGCTCGCCGGCATCGGCCTCCTGCGCTACGACGCCGGAGATTTGAGCGAAAACGGGGGCCAGGACCTCGTCTATACCGCGATCGTCGACCTCTGGGCGAACAAGGTGGTCTCCATCGAGCCGTATAGCTGGGGGGCCAATGCTGCCAAGTGGGATTGGCAGGCTTATTCGGTGGTGGTGACCGATCCGGACGGCAGTGCCAATGAGATCAAGCTCCGCAAGCCGAAGACGAGGCCGGTTGCCCGTGAGGAAGGGGGCGGCGGACTCTTTGACACACCCTGGGGCGGTTCGGGACCAGGTCAAGCTCAGGCTCGCCGTCGCGGTGGGGGCGGTGGAGGCGGAGGCGGACTGTTCGGCTGGTTCCGGTGATGTCCGTTCTCACTTGCGCCTACGCTTCCGGCCTTTAACCCTTCTAGCCACGGACAAAGATGACGCTCTTCCTTGCCAGTGTGCGCGACGAGGCTGAAGCCGAGATCGCGCTTCTCAATCGCGCCGACATCGTCGACCTCAAGGAGCCAGCGCGCGGCGCACTTGGGGCGGTTGACCGCGGTACCACCAGCAACATCGTGTCCTTTGTTGCCGGCCGCGTGTGCGTGAGCGCCACCATTGGCGACCTGCCGATGCAGCCCGAGATGATCCGCGATGCGGTGCTCGAGCGTGCCGCTTGCGGGGTGGACTACGTCAAGTTTGGGCTGTTCCCCGGCGGAGACCAGCAAGGTTGCCTCGACGCCCTTCGCCCGGTGGCGTGGCGCGTGCATCTCATCCTCGTGCTATTTACCGACCGCCTGCCCGCCTTCGACGCGATTTCTGCTGCCGCGGCCATGGGGGCCTCCGGCATCATGCTCGACACTGCCGACAAGCGTACGGGCTCGCTTGTCACCCATCTCGGCCTCCGCGAGATCGCGTGCTTCATAACCGAGGCCAGGGCACACGGTTTGATGGTTGGTGTTGCCGGGTCGATTGCCGTCGCCGATGTGCCGGAACTGCTTGCGCTTGCGCCGGATCTCCTCGGCTTTCGTGGGGCGCTTTGCCACGGCTCCCGCAACGCATCTCTCGATGCTGCGGCATGCGCGGCCATCCGTGCCCTGATTCCGGAAGGCCATCCTGTTGCTGAAACCAGACCGAGAGCCAGAATGTCCGGAGCCGCCGCTCAAGCGTTATGCTAGGCATCGAGTCGCCTTGACGCCGACGGAGTCCCTAACGCCGATGGAACAAGAGCGAATGACGCGAGCAGGCCGCATATCCACCGGCGGCACCACCATCGATGCGCCCTACGACCGTGTCTTCGTGCACGACCTCGTGCTCGATGCCGAGATCGGCGTTTATACGCATGAGAAGGGTGTGACCCAGCGCGCCCGCTTCTCGGTGGACATCGAGGTCGCGCCGAGCGGCCAGGCGATCGAGGACCAGATCGGCCGTGTGCTCGACTACGACATGATTATCGCCACCATCAAGGACATCCTGGCGCAAGACCACATCAACCTGGTCGAGACTTTGGCCGATGAAATTGCGACCCGCTGCCTTGCCCACCCGCGCGCGGCCTCGGTCAAAGTAAAGATTGAGAAGCTCGACAAGGAACCTGGCGCAGTAGGGGTAGAGATCGTACGCTGGCGCAAGCGGAGCTGACGGCTATGCGCAGCCAAGCCCTGCCGAGCAGAATCGGTGAGCCCGGCGTTGCGCCTGAGTCCCGTCCGGTTGTGGTGAAGCTCGGTGGCAGCGTGGTGCGCTCCGGCGAGCTGTCGGCCTGGCTCGATGTCATCGCGGCGAGCCAGCGCCCCGTTGTGATCGTGCCGGGGGGAGGGGCGTTGGCCGACGAGGTTCGCGTTGCACAAGCGGAGCTCGGTTTTGGCGATGGCGCCGCGCACCGCATGGCGCTGCTCGCCATGGACCAACTTGCCTGGGCGGTGGCGACCTTGCGCCCCGGCTTCGAGGTTGGCGACACCGAGGAGACGTTGCGTCATTCACTTGAGAAGGGCCGCGTCGCGGTATGGGCACCCTACAGTCTCGTCGCTAACCGCAGCGACATTGCGCAATCCTGGACCGTGACCTCGGACAGTCTCGCGCTCTGGCTCGCGCGTCGCCTCGGCGCAGAATGCTGCTACGTGATCAAGTCCATTGAGCGGCAGCGCACCGAATTCGGCGCCGCGCAGCTTGCTCGCGACGGCGTCGTCGATGAAGCCTTTCCAGCCATGCTGAAAGACGCAAACTTCCCCGCGTACCTTCTTGGCCGTGGAGATCAGGCGGGCCTGGGCGCAAGCCTTTCGTCTGCTGACGTCGTCCCTTGCGGGGCAACCATCGACTAACGCCAATGCGTTAAGCACGTGACCAACCCTCGCGCCGATCCGCAGGGCGCGGTAGAAGTCGGCTGTAGCTCAAGGGCCGAACGGATCATCGATGGCTGAAAGCATCCTCTTCCTCACCGGACACCTCGCGCGGCGGAGGCTCGAAGCGGTGCTCGAGGGCATGAAGGCAGGCTTCCCCTGGAAGGTGCTCGATATCGGGGTGAAGGTCGCAGCACTCATGACCGAGGAGATCATTGCACGCCGGCTGCCAAATCCAGTGGAGGCCGACAAGGTCATGCTGCCAGGCCGCTGCCGCGCGGATCTCGACCGTCTGAGCGAACGCTTCGGCGTCCCCTTCCTGCGCGGGCCCGACGAGCTCAAGGACATCCCGGGCTTCTTCGGCCGCGCCCGCAAGGCCTCGGACATGACGAAATACGACATCCAGATCTTCGCCGAGATCGTCGATGCGTCGGCACTGTCGGTCCAGGCGATCCTTGCACGCGCCGAGGACTATGTCCGGAAAGGCGCCAATGTAATCGATCTCGGCTGCTTGCCCGACACGCCATTCCCGCATCTCGAGGAGGCGGTGCGGGCGCTCAAGGCCAAGGGCTACAAGGTCAGCGTCGACTCCGCCGATCCTGAGGAGCTTCTCCACGGCGGCAAAGCAGGCGCCGACTTCCTGCTGAGCTTCAACGAGGAAACCCTTGCAATCGCCGATAAGGTCACATCGACCCCGGTGCTGATCCCCAAGGACCATGGCGATCTTCCCTCGCTCTACCGCGCCATGGATGCGCTTGAAGCAAAAGGCCGCTCTTTTCTCGCCGACCCAGTGCTCGATCCCATCAATTTTGGCTTCATGGAGTCGCTCGAGCGCTACGCGCAAGTCCGGCGCGATCGGCCGAAGGCCGAGATGCTACTCGGCACCGGCAACCTGACCGAGCTTACCGACGCCGACACCACCGGCATCACCGCGGTGCTGCTTGGCATGGCCTCGGAGCTCCACATCAGGAACGTGCTTGTGGTGCAGGTGAGTCCGAATACGCGGCGCACCGTGGAGGAGCACGACCTC
>Ga0164308_10000826_pt1 | contig 16801 bp, 17 predicted proteins | sample Whisoiple_246_MG_FD_109983 | JGI IMG/M metagenome (GOLD analysis project Ga0164308, IMG submission 109983) | Soil microbial communities amended with fresh organic matter from upstate New York, USA - Whitman soil sample_246_MG | ecosystem: Environmental > Terrestrial > Soil > Unclassified >...
CGACTCGCTGCTCTTCGCCGTCGGCCTCTTCATCGCCACCGGCCAGATCGACCTCAACCTCGGCGTGGCCATGGGGGCGCTGACCCTCGCGGCCTTCCTCGGCAACGTCGTCGGCTACGAGATCGGACGCGGGGTCGGCCGGCCGCTCTACAAACGCCAGGGCCGGTTCATCAACACCGCGAACTTCGACAAGACGAACGTGTTCTTCGACAAGTACGGCAACCGCGCCCTCGTCCTGGGCCGCTTCGTGCCGATCGTGCGCACCTTCATCACCGTCGTCGCGGGCATCGGGCGGATGCACCGCCGGCGTTTCTTCGGCTGGAGCGCCATCGGCGCCGTCGCGTGGGTCGTCAGCCTCACCCTGCTGGGCTACTTCCTCGGCCAGGCCTTCCCGGGGCTGACGAAGAACATCGAGTACGCGGTCCTGCTCATCGTCCTCGTGTCGCTCATCCCGATGGTCGTCGAGGTCATCAAGCACCGACGCGAGGCCCGTGAGGTCGTCACGGAGATCGGCGACGCCGCGACCGAGTCGAGCGACTCCCCCAGCGAGTCCCGGGACCGCCTGCGCTGACCCGTCCGGTGGCCGGCTCCGCCGCCACCCACCCGTCGACGCCCACGGCCCGGGGCCGGGGTTGCGTCGAACCCGGCACGCCGCCGCGCCCGCCGGAGCAGACTGGTCGGTGCAGGGGTGGACGGAGGCCGACATGGACACCAACGACGCCGACACGACGCGCGGGGCCGCGACCGCAGGCACCAATGGGGGTGCTGCGGGGCCGGACGCGCTCGGCGGGACCGGCGAGACCGACCTGTCGAGCCTCTACCGGGCCAGCGTCCGTGGCTGGGTCGACCGGGTCGCCGCACTCGGCCCCGACGACTGGGACCGCCCGACGCCGTGCTCGGCCTGGACGGTCCGCGACCTCGTCAACCACGTGACCGGTGAGGACCTCTGGACCGTCCCGCTCATGGAGGGGGCCACGATCGAGGAGGTCGGCAGCCGCTACGACGGTGACGTCCTCGGCGCCGACCCGGCCGCCGCCGCGACGCACGCCGCCTCCGAGGCCCAGGACGTCGTCGCCGCGACGCTGCCGAGCGCCGGGACGGTGAACCTGTCCTACGGCACCGAGTCGATGGACGAGTACGTGCGTCAGCTGCTCGCCGACCACGTCGTGCACGGCTGGGACCTCGCCGCGGCGACGGGCGGCGACACCACCCTCGACGTCTGGCTCGTGACCGCGGTCGCGACGTGGTTCGACGAGCGCGAGGAGACCTACCGGTCGGTCGGCGCGGTGGGCGCGCGCCGCACGATGACCGGCGTCCCCGGCGCCGACCTGCTCGCGCGGTTCGGCCGCGACGCCGCGTGGGGGCCGGTGCACGCCGCCTTCGCCGCGTTCGTCGCGGCGTTCGGTCGCGGCGACGTCGACGCGATCATGGCGCTCATGACGCCGGACTGCGTCTTCGAGGCCACGGGGCCGGCCCCCGACGGGGTGCGGCACGAGGGGGCCGAGGCCGTGCGGACCGTGTGGGAGGACCTGTTCGGCGGCACGCGCGACCCCCGCTTCACCGAGGAGGAGTCCTTCGTCGCCGGCGACCGCGGGGTGCTGCGCTGGCGGTTCGACTGGGTCGAGGAGGACGGCTCCCCCGGGCACGTGCGGGGGGTCGACGTCGTGCGGCTGCGCGACGGGAAGGTCAGCGAGAAGCTGTCCTACGTCAAGGGCTGACCTGCGCGGTCGGGCGACCGCTCGGGCGTGCCGGCGGGACGGTCCGCCGTCACGGTCAGGCGTCCGGACGCGTCCGGTCGGTGCTCGGGTCGGGCGCCGTGACGTCGGCGGGGGCGTCGGCCTGCGGGAGGCCACCGGGCTGCGTCGAGGGGCCACCGACGGCGCCGGGCTGGGTGGACCCGCCGACGGCCGGTGCGCCCGGGGCGCCGGGGACCGAGCCGAAGGTGCCGGGGGCCTGGTCACCGAAGGAGATGCTCGGCACCGCGGCCTCCGCGGCCGGGGTCTCGAAGTACTCGGCGCGCTTGACCCCGGCCAGGTTGGCGACGATGTTCGAGGGCACCGACTCGACCTTGGTGTTGAGGTCGCGGACCAGCGCGTTGTAGTAGCGCCGCGAGGACGCGATGCGGTCCTCGGTGCTCGACAGCTCCTGCTGGAGGGCGAGGAAGTTCTGGTTCGCCTTGAGGTCGGGGTAGGCCTCGGCGACGGCGATGAGGCGCCCGAGCGCCTGGCTCAGGGCGCCCTCGGCCTGCGCGGCCTCGGCCGGCGACGGCGAGCCGGACATCGCGGCCGACCGGGCCCGCATGACCTCCTCGAGGGTGCCGCGCTCGTGGGCGGCGTAGCCCTTGACCGTCTCGACGAGGTTGGGGATGAGGTCGTGCCGACGCTTGAGCTCGACGTCGATCTGGCGCCAGCCCTCCTCGACGCGGTTGCGCAGGCGGATCAGGCCGTTGTAGCTGACGACGCCCCAGATGCCGAGGAGCACGACGAGCGCGAGCAGGATCCAGACGATGATCATGGGGTTCTCCACTGGGCGTTAGGGCGTGAGGCGTGACGGTCCGTGGCACCGATCCTAGACCGGTGCGTCCCGCCGGTCGGCGGCCTCGCAGGAGGCCAGGCCGGGCGGCACCGGTGCTGCGACGCGGTGCGTGCCGGACGCGTTCCACCGGCCGGACGCGTCCCACGCGCCGGTGTCGGCGGGCGTCCGTACGCTGCCGCCATGGACGACGCGCTCCTCGCCCTCGACTTCACCGCCGAGCTGTGGCGGTGGGAGGCCCAGGCGGGCTGGTTCTTCGTCACGGTGCCGCCCGAGGCGTCCGAGCGGGTCCGCGAGCGCCCGCGCCCGCCGCGCGGGTTCGGGTCGGTGCGGGTGCGCGTCACCGTCGGCGGGTCGAGCTGGGCGACGTCGATCTTCCCCGACGCGTCTCGTGGCGCCTACGTGCTGCCGATGAAGCAGGCGGTACGCCGGGCCGAGGGCCTCGGCGAGGGCGACCCGGCCGCCGTGCACCTCGAGGTGCTCGAGTGAGCCTGCACGCCGGTGCTGCCGGCGCCGCCCACCCGCCCGCGGCCAACCGGGTCACGCCGCTCGGCGAGGTCGTCGCGGCGCCCGGGCGTGGGTCGTGGATGGGCAACCGGGGCCGGCTGCACGACGGCGCCGGCACCCGTGAGGTGCGCCGGCACCACGTCGGCCGTGCGTGGATCACGTGCGCCCTCGCCTTCCGCGACCGCCACGTCGACCAGTGGCACCCCGGGCACTACACGCCGCTCTTCTTCCTCGACGAGGCCGTGGCGCTCGCCGCCGGGCACCGGCCGTGCGCCGAGTGCCGGCGGGCCGACTACGTCCGGTTCCGCGACCTCGTCGCCGCCGGGCTCGGGGCCGAGCGGCTCGCGGCGCCCGACCTCGACCGCGTCCTGCACGAGGAGCGGTGGGACTCCCGCCACCGCGCCCGACGCCTGCACGCCGCCGCGTGGGGCGGCCTGCCCGACGGCGCGTTCGTCCTGCTCGACGCCGGCCCGGCCCGCGTCGCCGGTGACCTCCTCGTGCCGTGGCAGCCCGACAACACCTACGGCGCGCCGGTGCGGCGCCCGGGGGGTGGCGCGGCCACGGTCGTCACGCCACCGTCCACCCTCGATGCGCTTCGGCGCGGGTACCCCGTCCAGGTCGGCGGCCTGTCGGCAGGCCGCAGCTCCTGACGGTGCGAAGCGGTTGAATCCGACTCCGGCTCAGGCGAGCCCGAGGTCCTCGAGGGTGTAGACGAAGCGGTACTCGACGCCGGCCTCGGCGGTGATGCGCTCGCCGGCTCCGGTGGCCCGGTCGGCGATGGTCGCGACCGCGACGGGGTTGCCGCCGTCCTCGCGGACCGCCTTGACGGCCTCGAGCGGCGAGGCACCGGTCGTCGTCGTGTCCTCGACGACGAGCACGTCGCGGCCCTTCACCGTGGGGCCCTCGATGCGCTGCTGGAGGCCGTGCGCCTTGCCGGCCTTGCGCACGACGAACGCGTCGAGCCGCTCGCCGGCAGCGGCGGCCGCGTGGAGCATCGAGGTGGCCACCGGGTCGGCACCGAGCGTCAGGCCACCGACCGCGTCGAAGGAGAGGTCCTTGACGAGGTCGCGCATGACGATGCCGACGAGCGGGGCGGCCTCGCCGTCGAGGGAGATGCGGCGCAGGTCGACGTAGTAGTCGGCCTCCTTGCCCGAGGACAGCGTGACGCGTCCGTGGACGATGGCCTTGTCCTTGATGATCTCGAGGAGGCGGGCGCGGGCGGTGGCGATGTCGGGCGTCTCGGTCACGCCCTCGATGGTAGGGCCCGCCGTCGGGGGCCGACGCCGGGGCTCACGGCCCGTCCTGGGCGTCGGACCTCAGTCGCCGCGGCGGCTCGGCAGCTTCGTGCTGCGCAGCTGGGCGCGCACGAGCGGGCGGGGCAGCACGCGCAGCAGCGTCGAGACGGCCTTGTACTGCAGCCCGGGCACCGACACGACGCGGCCTCGCGCGACGTCGTCGAGGCAGTCGGCGACGAGCCGGTGCGCGTCGAGCCACATGAACCTCGGGCCGGGGCTCGAGATACCGGCCCGTTGCTGGAACTCCGTCGAGGTGAACCCGGGGCACAGCGCCGTGGCCGTGACTCCGGTGCCGGTGAGGTCGCCGGCGAGCCCCTCGGTGAAGACGGTGACCCACGACTTGGCCGCCGAGTAGGTGCCCGACGCGAGCCAGCCGGCCACCGACGACACGTTGACGACGGCGCCGTGGCCGCGCTCGACCATGGTCCGCGCACCGGCGTGCGAGAGGACGAGGACGGCCCGGGTCAGCACGTCGAACATCCGCTCCTCGTCGGCGATGTCGTTGCGCAGGAACCGGCCACGCAGGCCGTAGCCGGCGTTGTTGACGAGCAGGTCGACGGGCCGGTCGGGGTCGGACAGCCGGTCGGCGACGCGCTGGAGCGCCTCGCGGTCGGACAGGTCGGCGGTGAGCACCTCGACGTCCGCGCCCCCGCGCCGCAGCACGCCGGCGAGCTCCTCGAGCCGAGCGGTGTCGCGCGCGACGAGGACGAGGTCGTGGCCCCGTCCGGCGAGCTGGACCGCGAACTCCCGGCCGATGCCGGCGCTCGCGCCCGTGACGAGGGCGGTGGGACGGGTCGGACGCACCGGAGGCGTCGAGCGGGTGGCGTCGGACGCTGTGGGCTCGGTCATGCGGCACACCCTAGGCACCACGCGGCGTCCTTGTCCCTCTAGGGTGTCCGACCATGCGAGTCGCCACGTGGAACGTCAACTCCATCCGCTCCCGCATCGACCGGGTGGAGGCGTGGCTCGAGCGCACCGGTGTCGACGTGCTCGCGATCCAGGAGACGAAGGCCCGCGAGGACCAGTTCCCGTTCGAGCGGTTCGCGGCCCTCGGGTACGAGGTGGCCCACCACGGCCTCAACCAGTGGAACGGCGTCGCCATCGTCTCGCGCGTCGGCCTCGACGACGTCACGGTCGGCTTCGAGGGCATGCCCGGCTGGGGTGAGCCGGTGGCCCCGGAGGCCCGCGCCATCGGGGCGACGTGCGGTGGCGTGCGCATCTGGTCGCTCTACATCCCCAACGGCCGCTCGCTCGACGACCCGCACCTCGCGTACAAGCTCGACTGGCTCGGCGCGCTCGCGCAGGCCGGGCGGGGCTGGCTCGCTGCCGACCCCGACGCGCAGATCGCCCTGCTCGGCGACTGGAACATCGCCCCGACCGACGCCGACGTGTGGAGCGTCGAGTACTACGCCGACAAGACCCACACCTCCCCCGGCGAGCGCGCCGCCTTCCAGGGCGTGCTCGACGCCGGTTTCGCCGACGTCGTGCGCCCGCACACGTCCGAGCCGGGGACCTTCACGTACTGGGACTACACGCAGCTGCGCTTCCCGAAGCGGCAGGGCATGCGCATCGACTTCGCGCTGTGCTCGCCGGCGCTGGCCCGACGCGTCGTCGGCGCGGCCATCGACCGCGAGGAGCGCAAGGGCAAGGGGGCCTCCGACCACGCCCCGGTCGTCTTCGAGGTCGAGGGGGCCGCCGCGTGAGGCGCCACGACCGCCGGGGCATCGTCACGCCCGACGGCGCCGTGCTGTCGGTGCACACCCACGCCCACCCGGACCTCGCCCCCGACGCCCCGACGCTCGTGCTCGCCCACGGGTGGGCCGTCAACCACGAGAGCTGGCTGCCGGTCGTCGAGGAGCTCGCCGACGAGCCGGTCCGCGTCGTGCTGTGGGACCAGCGCGGGCACGGGCGCTCGACGATCGGGCTGCGTCGCGCCGAGATGGCGTCGGTGTCGGTCGAGCACACCGGCCGCGACCTCGACACCGTGCTGCGCACCGTCGTGCCGGCGGCCTCGCCCGTCGTTCTGGCCGGGCACTCGATGGGCGGCATGACCGTCATGGCCTTGGCCGAGCAGCGCCCCGACCTCTTCGGCACCCGGGTGCGTGCGGCCCTGCTCGTGGCCACGGCGTCCTCCGGCGTCGCCCTCGGCGAGCGGACCGGCGAGGCGGCCGTCATGCGGATGGCGGCACGAGGCCTGCCCCTCCCGCCCGGCGGCAACGGACGCATCCGCGCCCTCGTCGGCAGCCTCTTCGGCGAGAACCCCGACCCGGCCGCCGTCGAGACCGCCCGGGCCCAGGTCGCCGCGACGAAGCTCGCGACCTTCGGCGCCTTCTACGGCGCGCTGCTCACCGCCGACCAGAGCGCCGGCTTCCTCGGCCTCGAGCGCGTCCGCGTCGGCATCGTCGCCGGCCGTCTCGACCCGCTCATGCCCGTGACGCGAGCGCACGCCCTGCGCGTCGCGCTGCCGCACGCCACCTTCACCGAGCTGCCGCACGCGGGCCACATGCTGCCGTGGGAGGCGACCGACGTCGTCGCCGACGAGGTCCGCGACCTGCTCGCCGAGATGCGTACGCGGCGCGCGTCCGCCTCCGCCTGACGGCCGACCCCGCTCGCGCGCCTGCCCACGTGGGAGGCTGTGGGCCATGGAGCGTGTGGCGGGAATCGGCGGGATCTTCCTCAGAGCGGCCGACCCGCAGGCCCTGACAGCCTGGTACCGCGATGGCCTCGGTCTCGAGCTCGGAGAGCACGGGGTCTGGCTGCAGGAGACCGGCCCGACGGTCTTCGCGACGTTCGAGCGCGACAGCGACTACCTCGGTTCCCGGGAGCAGCGGGTGATGCTCAACTTCCGGGTGCGCGACCTCGACGCGATGCTCGCCCAGCTGCGCTCCCACGGTGCAGCGGTCGACGACGAGGTGCAGGAGATGGACGGCGTCGGCCGGTTCGGCTGGGTGACCGACCCCGAGGGCAACCGCATCGAGCTCTGGCAACCGTCCTGACGCGCCGCGGTCAGTAGCCCCGACTCACCTCCTGCTCATCCTCCTGAGGCGTCACCACGGCTCCCGCTCGTCCCTCGCAGCACTCGGGCCCGGGGCGACCGGCTGAGCGCCGCGCCTCACGAACCCAACACATACCCTTGTCGTTATTTAATTGATTGGCTATGTTCCTGCCATGGATGCGGTGCTGCACGCGCTGGCCGACGGGAACCGGCGCACGGTCCTCGGGATCCTGCGCGACCACCCGGCCACGGCCGGTGAGCTGGCGCAGGCCCTGCCCATCAGCCAACCGGGCGTCTCGCGCCACCTGCGGGTGCTGCGCGAGGCCGGCCTCGTCGACGTCCGCCAGGACGCCCAGCGCCGGATCTACAGCCTGCGACCGCAGGCGCTCGTCGAGGTCGACGAGTGGCTCGAGGGCTACCGGGCGCTGTGGCAGAACCGCATCGACGCACTGCACACGGAGATCGCCAGGGGACGGAAGGCACGACGATGAGGATCATCGGCACGCTGCAGCAGACGGGAGCCGACGAGGGCTCGGTGCGGGTGGAGGACGTCTTCGACACCGGCATCGAGGACCTGTGGGAGGCCTGCACCGACCCCGAGCGGCTCGCCCGGTGGATCGCCGAGGTGTCGGGCGACCTGCACGTCGGCGGCGGCTTCCGTGCGCGGTTCACGAGCGGATGGGAGGGCACCGGACGCGTCGAGGTGTGCGAGCCGCCGCGGCGCCTCCTCGTGTGGACGACCGAGGAGGGGGCGTCGCAGGAGCACGCCATCGAGGCGACCCTGACGCCCGACGGCGCCCGGACGCTGCTCGTCATCGAGGAGCGCGGCCTGCCCGCCGGCGAGCTCGCCGCGTACGGGGCCGGCTGGCAGGTGCACCTCGAGGACCTCGCGGCCTCCCTGGCCGGGCACGACCGTTGTGACATGAGCGCCCGCTGGCGCGAGCTCTTCCCGACGTACGAGCAGATCGCCCCCGCCTGAGGTCCGACGCGAACCCACCGACGACCGTTGGTGCACGCCGGCGGCTCGGGACGCGTCCACCTCGGCGTGTCGTGCCGCGGACGCGGACCAACGGTCGTCCGGCGGCGCCCAGCCGGTTCACAGGAGTGGTACCCGGACGAACTGACGAGCCGACGAGCCGGGGCTGACGGCCGGGGCGGCCGGGGCGGCGCCCTAGGGCTGCAGACGCTTCTGCAGGAGCACCTCCGACTCGACCGGGACGAAGCCGAGCCCGCGGTTGACGGCGTGCATCCAGACGTTCTGGTTGTCGCTGCTCGTGCGCACCCGCAGCCCGGCCCGACGCTCGCGGGCGGCGCGCAACGAGGCCACCTTGACGGCTCGCCCGAGGCCCCGGCCCCGGTGCGTCCCGAGCACGAGCGTGCCCTCGACCTGCGCGGCGCGGGTCGAGTCGCCCGCCGGCAGCAGCAGACAGGTCCACGCGGCGACGGCGCCGTGCCCGTCGAGAGCCACCGACTCGACGGCGGTGCGGCCCTGCGCCGTCCAGAGCGCGATCTCGGCCGCGTACTCCTCCTCCGACACCGGCGTCGGCTCCCAGGCGAGGTCGCCGTTCGGGGCCTCGGCGTCGACGAGGCCCTTGACGACGCCGACCTCCCTGCGCAGCGACGGGGGGACGCCGTCGACGTGCGTCGACACCGTGTAGCCCTGCGGCGCAACGCTTTCGGCCAGATCGGCAGAGTCGAGATCGAGCTCGACGACCGTTTCGTCGGTGGCCCGGGCGTACCCCAGCGCCGCGGCGAAGCCCTCGACGAGGCTGTCCGCGGCGGCCTGGGTCGGGCGGTAGGCACTGGCGACGAGGCGGACGACCGCGTCGGGCGCCGAGGCCTCGGCGGCCCGCGCGAGCTGTGAGCCGATGCCCCGACGCTGGTGGTCCGGGTGGACGTGCACGTCGACCCACGTCGTGTCGGGGGTGTCGTCGGCCGTCGCCGAGCTCGCGAAGCCGACGAGGGCCTCGCCGTCGAAGGCGCCCACGATCCGACGCTGCCAGCCGTTGCGTGCCTGCCATGCCGCGATGCGTGCCCGCGGGCCGAGCGGCACCCAGCCGTGGCGCACGGCCTGCAGCGCCTCGCACTCGACCTCGTAGGCCTGCCTGAGCGCGGCGTCGTCGGACAGGGCCAGGAGACGGAGGTCCACCCGGTGAACCTAGCCGAGGCGCGGTGGCGCGGTGCGTCAGCTGGGCCGGCAGTGCGGGAGCTGCAGGCCGCGGGCCTGTCGGTCGAGCTCGGTGACCGAACGACCCAGCCGGTCGAGCTGACGCGCGAAACCCGCCGTGGTGCCGGCGCTCAGCTCGGCGTCGGCGGCGGTGAGGATCCGATCGGTTCGCCGGACGGCCGTGACGAGCCGGTGGTGCCGGTTCAGGAGCCGCGGCGGCGGCTCGACGCCGTCGAGAGCGTCGGCGAGATCCTCGAACGAGGCCGCCGTGGCGCGGAGGGCCGCGTGGATGCTCGTGCGGGAGGCGTCAGTGGGGGTCAGCAGCACCACGCCGATCCCGGCGCAGGACGCGTCGACCAACCGTCGGTACGCCCCGGCGGCTGAGGCGTCGAACGGCGTCGGGATCGGCGTGGGCCCCCGCCCACGCACGGCGGCGGGCGCCGGGGCGGACCGCACGGCCACCGGCTCGGTGTCGGGAGCGACGGCGACACCGACGCCGAGGACGAGGACGGCCACGCCGGCGACGGCGAGCACTCCGTGAAGGGCGCTGCGGCGCGGGCGGGCCCCGAACGCCGGCGCGGGGGTCCCGCGAGTGGACAGGCCGCGGGCCACGCCGGCCAGGATGCCGGCGGTGCCGAGCAGGATCGCGCAGAAGGCGATGACCTCTCTCATCGTCGTGCGTCCCCACGCGAAGCACGGACACTCACGGGTTCGGCCACAGGACCCACCCCCTGGCTGGCGACCCCTCATCGGATCGTGTCGACGCCCGCCACCCCGGGGCACCAGGCCGGCCCCCTCCCACCGCCGGCATGACGCTCCGGGTGCAGCGGGCGTCCTTCGACGGTAGGGGGATCCCCGAGACGCCCGCTTCCGTGGAACCACGGGGTTGCCCGGCCGGGTGCCCGGCAGGTCGGGGCACCCCGGGCGATTGCTCCCGGTACGTCCGGAATGGCCGGGTCAGAGCGCGAACCCCTGTCACCGACCTGCGCAACTGCGGTCGCCCCCGACGAGCCGCGGTGTCATGATCCGTGGGTGGAAGGGCGCCGAGACTTCCTCGGCCGGACCGAGCAGCTCGCGGTCCTCGACCGAGCCCTCCGGTCGGCCGACCAGGGCCGCTCGCAGCTCGTGCTCGTCACGGGCGAGGCGGGGATGGGCAAGTCGCGCCTCGTCGAGCACTGGCTCGAGCGGGCCCGGCCGCCGTCGACGCTGCGGGTCAGGGCCGACCCGGACGACCGGCGCGTCGAGCTCGCCACCGTCGACCAGCTGCTCGGGCGCTCCCCGACCGCGCGCACGGCCCGTGCGCCCGGGGCCGGAGACGACGGTGGGGGCGAGGGCGAGGGCCCGCGGAGCCTGTTCGACGTCGGGCTCTCCCTCCTCGACGCGTTCGAGGACACGCAGCGCGCGGGCCGCGCGGGCGTCGTCTTCGTCGACGACCTGCACTGCGCCGACGACGCGTCGCTGACCGTCCTCGGCTTCGCCGCCCGACGCCTCCAGCACGACCGGGTCCTCGTCGTGTGCACGGCGCGCGACCACGAGCTTCCCGCGTCGGCGGCCGGGTTGACCCGTCTCGCGGCGGCCCCGACGGGCACCCACCTTCGCGTCGAGGGGCTGACCGTGGGGCAGACCGGTGACCTCGCCCTCGCGGCCACCGGCCGGCGGCTCGACCCGGTGACCGTCCGCGCCCTGCACGACGCGACGCGGGGCAACCCGCTGTGGGTGCTCTCCGTGGCGGGGCAGGTGTCGGCGCAGGGCATCTCGCCCGGGACTCGGCTACCCACCTCGTCGACCCTGACCGCGGCCCTCGACGAACAGGTGCAGCGCTGCCCGCAACCCGCCCGCGACCTCCTCGAGGGCCTCGCGGTGCTCGCCGGGGAGCAGCCCGTGGCCCGGGTCGCCGCGCTCACGGGGGTCGACGACGTGTGGAGCGCCCTCGACGGTGCCGTGGCGTCGGGGCTCGTCGCGTGCACGGGGGCTCCGCCGCAGGTGACGGTCGCCTTCACCCACCCGGTCATGGCCCCCTCCATCGAGGAGTCCCTCGCCTTCGCCCGGCGCCACGCGCTGCACCGGGCGGCGGCCGCCACCGCGACCTCTCCCGGCGAGGAGCTGCGCCACCTCGTCGCGTGCGCGGCCGGACCGGACCCCGACCTCGCCGCCCGCGTCCTCGGCCACGGCCGTGGGCTGGTCACCGGCGGCGCCCTGCTCGAGGCGTCGGGCTGGATCCACCACGCCGCCGTCCTGACCGAGGACCCGTCGGCGCGCGACGCGCTGCTGCTCGAGGCGGCCCACACGGCGATGGTCGGCGGCTTCCAGGGACCGGCGCTCGCCTCGCTGCAGGAGGGGCCGTGCCCGCCGAGCGGGTACCGCGCCCTGCTCACCGCGTCGCTCGCCTGGCTGCGCGGCGACCACGAGCAGGCCCGCGTCGGAGCCCGGGAGGCCTTCGAGTCGCAGGACGTGCGGGCCCGGGCCGGGGCGGCGCTGCTCATGGCGCAGCTCGAGCTCGTGGGCGAGAACGCCGTCGAGGCGGCCCGGTGGGCCGAGCTCGCCACCCGCGTCGGCGGGCCGCTCGAACGGGAGGAGGCCCGTGCCGCCTGGGGCGCGGCCCTCCTGCTGCAGGGAGACCCGGAGGCCACGCTGCGGCTGTTCGGCCGCCCGACCGATCACCCGGAGCCGCACCGGATCACCCAGGAGGCGATGCGAGGCCTCGCCCTGACGCACCTCGACCGTCCGGTCGAGGCTCGCGCCGCGCTGACGTCGGCCGCAGCGGCCGCGCGCCGGCACAGCGTGTACTACCTGTCGGGCGTCACCCTGGCCAACCTCGGCATGCTCGAGAACCGCTGCGGCAACTGGGCCGAGGCCACCTTGCACCTCGAACGGGCCGTCGCCCACACCGAGACGCTCGAGGAGTCCTGGAGCTCGGCGGTGATCCACGCGCTCGCCGCGTTCGCGCCGGCGATGCGCGGCGAGAGGGCCCTGGCCGGCGACCAGCTGGCCAGAGCGCTGGCGGCGTGCCCCCGGGGCGGCCCATCGGGGCAGGTGTACGCGCACGTCGCGGCCGTCCAGGTGCACCACGCGGGCGGCGACGACGAGCTGGTCGACGACGCCGGCGCGTGGCTGGCGCAGCGTCCGCCGTCGTCGGGCACGTGGATGCCGGGGGCGTTCCAGTGGCTCGCCCGGTACGTCGAGGTGCTCGTGCGGGGCGGCGACCTCGAGCGGGCGCGGGAGCTCTGCGGCACGCTCGAGGCGATCGCCGCGCGGACGGGTCGACAGTCGACGCTGGCCGAGGCCAGGCACGCCCGCGGGGCGATCGCCGCGGCCGACGGCCGCTGCGACGAGGCGGAGGTGGACCTCAGCCTCGCCGCGGAGGTCTACGCCCGCTGCGGGATGCGGTTCGACGCTGCGCTCGCGTCGCTGCGCGCGGGCACCCAGCAGCGCCTCCGAGGGGACGCCGAGCGTGCGGTCCCGAGGCTGACGCGGGCCATGGCCGCGCTGCAGCAGCTCGGGGCGGACGCGTACGTGCCCGAGGCGCGGGCCGAGCTCGACGCCTGCACCCCGACCCGCGCCGACCGACGCGCGCGGCCGGGTGCCTCGACCCGTGGCGGAGGCCCCGGCTCGCGGGGATCCCTGACGTCGCAGGAGGCGGTGGTCGCACGGCTCGTGGCCGACGGGATGAGCAACCGGGAGGTGGCCGCGGAGATGCTCCTCAGCGTGCGCACCGTCGAGTTCCACCTCGCGAGCATCTTCCGCAAGCTCGGGATCCGCTCCCGCACCCAGCTCGTCGCCCACCAGCTGCGCGCGACGCAGCCCGAGCCCTGAGATCGACGGCGACGCGGAGGCGGTCGCTCAGAGACCCACGGGACGCGGGTCGGCCGCCGTCGCCGACCGCACGCTGGTGCGCGTCGTGCCGAGGGTCGCCGCGACGAGGGCCGCGACGCCGGCGGCGACCGCACCCCCGAGGAACACCGTCTGCACCTGCACGACGCCGGCCGCGAGGAGTGCCTTGGTGTCGAGCGGGTCGGGCAGGTGACGTACCGCCTCGTAGTACCGCGCGAGGCCGATCGAGGTGAGCAGGGCGAGCCCGACGACCATCCCCACCATCCGGGCCACGACGACGAGCGAGCTCGCGACGCCGTGCGCGTCCGACGGCGCGTCGGCGAGGGCGGCGTCGTTGACGGGCGCCAGCGCCAGACCGACGCCGAGGCCGACGACGACGAGCACGAGCGTCGTCGGCACGGGATCGACGACCGACTCGAGCGTCCACCGCGACATGAGCGCGAGGCCGGCGGCCGCGAGCGCCAGCCCGACGGCCGCGACGGCGCCGTCGCCGAGCCGGCGCAGCGACCACCCGCCGAGAAGCGCCCCCACCGGCACGGCGAGGAGGAAGCGGACGAGGACGAGGGCCGCGCCGGTCTCGTCGTAGGTGTCGGTGAGGCGCGCGAGGAGCGGCACGTCGACGACGACCGCGACGAGCGCCGCGCCGACGAGCAGGCTGACGAGGTAGGCCCGCAGCCCGCGCGAGCCGACGACGCCGCGCGGCACGAGCGGGTTGCTCGCGACACGGTGCCACACCGCGAGCAGCACCAGGGCCAGGGCTCCGACCGGCAGGAGGCCGTAGCCGAGCGGACCGACGACCTCCTTCTCGGGGTCGGACGAGGCGAAGGTCAGCACGAGGCTGCCGAGCGCCACGGCGACGAGCACGGCCCCGACGAGGTCGGCGCGCCGCAGCACGGGCCACCACCGGGGCGCCGTGAGGGCCCCCGTCACGAGGAGGAGCCCGAGGCCGGTGACCCCGATCGGCGTCAGGACCTTGGACGCCCCGACGAACGGCACGAAGGGCAGGCCGAGCTGCACGTCGGTGACGAGCGACTCGGGCGCCGCGAGCGCCAGCCCGAGGGCCGCGAGGCCGAGCGCCGCCGCGAGCGCGGCCGTGACGGTGACGACGCGCCCGCCGGCGCCTCGACGCGTGGGCGACGCGGACGTCGCGCTCCCCCGCCCCAGCAGGCGCAGCACGACCCACAGCGCCATCCCAGCGACGACGTTGGCCCAGAAGATCGCCCGCCACCCCTGCCAGGTCAGGATCACCGCCCCGAGCACCGGCCCGAGCACCGAGCCGAGCTCCTGCACCGCGCCGACGACGCCGAGCGGGGTGCCGCGTCGGTCGGCGGGCCAGAGGTCGGCGACGAGGGCGAGGGTGGCCGGCACGAGACCGCCCCCGCCGATGCCCTGCAGGACGCGGCCGGTGACGAGGACCGGCATCTCGGTGGCGAGGGCCGTGACGGCCGAGCCGACGACGAAGACGACGAGGCAGGCCAGCAGGATGCGGCGCCGGTCGAGCAGGTCGGACAGGCGCCCGATGAGCGGCAGCACCGCGACGTAGCCGAGGAGGAACCCGGAGATGATCGGGGTGGCCCGCTGGAGCGCGTCGATGCCGATGCCGACGCCGGCCATCATGTCGGTCAGCGCGAGGACGACGACGTAGGTGTCGGCGGCCGCCAGCGCGACGGCGGCCGACGCGACGGCCAGCAGCGCGAGCCGGTGGCGGGGCGGCGAGGCTGTCACGGGCACCTCTCCGGGGGCGGTGTGCGAGCGGCGGTGGGCGGGGTGGGGGGTCGGGTCAGGGCTTGGTGATGGTGACGGGCTGGCCGTACTTGTCGAGCGTCAGCGTGTACGTCGAGCTCGTGCCCGCGCCGAAGAACGGCCCGGTGAGCGTGACGGTGCGCAGCTCCTGGGCGTCGGTGAGCCCGTAGGACACCTGGTAGGTGCCGGAGCGGTCGCCGATCTGGAAGAGGTCGACGACGGACGCGCCCGGCAGCGTGCCGCTGACGGTCGTCAGCACGTCGGCGCCCTGTCGCACCTGCTTGCCGGCCGTCGGGTTCTGGGTCTTGGTCAGCAGCGTCGTCAGGCCCTGGTCGGCCGAGAAGAGCGTGGCCGGGTCGGGCAGGCCGAACGCCTTGGGGTCGATCTTGTTCGTGCCCGGCACGAGCGGGAGCTTCGCGTACACCTCGCCGCCGACCGAGGTGATCTCGGCGTCGGCCTGGATGCCCTTGAGCGTCACCTTGAAGGTGCCCTTGAACGCCGGCGGGTGGGTGCCGACGCCGTCGGCCGACACGATGCCGCTCGCCCCGTCGGGCACGGCGGAGCTGGTCAGCGCCAGGTGCACGGACGACGCGGCGTCGACCTTCGTCTTGGCCGCGGCGAGCCGCTGGGCCGGGGACAGCGAGGTCTCGGCGGGGCCCGGACCGTCGCCGTTCGAGCACGACGCGGCGGTGACGACGCAGAGGGCCGACAGCACGGCGGCGGCGAACCTTCGGGTGGCGAGCATGCGCGTCAGGCTAACGGGTCGAGATCGTCGGACTCGGCGCAACTCGGCGCGGCGACGCGGAAGCGGGTATGGCTAGGGTCGATGGACCCCGACGGCGGGACCTGCCCGTCGTCCAGACGAAGGAGCACACCATGGCCCTCCTGGGAGTCGTCCTCCTGCTGCTCGGGATCGGCGCGGGCGCCACCGCGTTCGTCGCCGCCCGGTCGACCGCCTCGACGCTCACCGTGACCGCCTTCGGCTTCTCGCGCAACGCGTCGGCCATCGAGCTCATCGCGTACGGCGCGATCGCCCTCCTGCTCTTCGCCCTCGGATGGGCGCTGCTGGCATCGGCGGCCCGCCGCCGCTCCCGGTCGCGGCGCGAGGAGCGCGAGGCGGCCCGCCTCGCCGAGGTGCAGGACCGCGCCGAGGCCGACCGGCTCGAGCACGAGCGTCGCCTCGAGGAGGCCGGGCTGCACGAGGACGACCTGCGCCGTCGGGAGGACCAGCTGGCCGCCCGCCACGAGGGCCTCGACACGCGCGAGGCCGAGCTCGAGCGTCGCGAGGCTGAGTGGCGCGAGCGCGAGGGCCCTTCGCGCGCCGACATCGTGACCGGTCGCGCCGAGGGCAGCGTCGCCGAAGGCACGGCCCGCTGGGCCGACGAGCCGGGTTCGGGCGCCTCGACCGGCTCGGTGCCCCGGCCGCCGGAGACCCGCACCGGCCGACGCGTCCCGACCCACGGCGGCGACGTCCCCGAGTCCGGAGACGCCGGAGACGCCGGGGACGCCTACGACGCGCCGGGCGAGCCGACGACCGAGCTGCCGGCGAACGACCGCGGCACCCGGGCGTGAGGGAGCACGCCGCCTACGTCTTCGACCTCGACGGCGTCGTCCGCGACTTCTCCGCGGGCGACGCCAACCCGATGATCGAGGCGGCGCTCGGCCTGCCCGGGGGCGCGGTGGCGGCGACGGCGTTCCGGCCCGACCTGCTCGTCCCGACCATCACCGGCC
>Ga0164308_10000827_pt1 | contig 16793 bp, 18 predicted proteins | sample Whisoiple_246_MG_FD_109983 | JGI IMG/M metagenome (GOLD analysis project Ga0164308, IMG submission 109983) | Soil microbial communities amended with fresh organic matter from upstate New York, USA - Whitman soil sample_246_MG | ecosystem: Environmental > Terrestrial > Soil > Unclassified >...
CATCCGCAGACCATGGTGACCGGTTGCGCCGATGTGGCCGAAGTACGCCGGTGAACTCCCCCGCGAGATGAGTATCGTTCCGCTGGTCCGACAAGCGACGCGCGGGACGGGGGAGCGTTGAGCGGCGTAATCGTCCATCTGCCGCGGGAGAGCGGCGGCGCAGACGGCGAACCGCGTGCGGACGCGGTGACGTTACGGCTCGGCCCGGGCGAGGTCGCGCGCTTCGGGCGGGGCCCCGCGAGCCTCCCCGTCGAGCTGCGCCTCGACGATCCGGCGATCTCCCGGCTGGCCGGGGAGATCCGTGTGACCGACGACCACTGGCAGTTGACCAACCACAGCACCGCCCACAGCTACCTCGTGGAGAATCCGGAGGGAGCGGGCGAATACCTGAGGGTTCCGCCCAGGCGGATCGGGGCGCCCATCCCCTTCGAGTTCTCGCGCGTCGTGCTGCCCACACGCGGTGAGGCCACGGTCTCCTTCCAGGTGTTCGCTCCCGACCACCTCTATCTGGACCCGGACGCCATGGGCGTCCCCTGGGGGAACCGCACGGTCACCGCGTACTCCCTGAACGAGACGGCCACGTACTTCCTCGTCCTGGTCGCCCTCTGCGAACCGCGTCTGCGCGACCAGTCGCGCGTGGCGGTTCCCACCACTCCCCGGATCGTGGAACGTCTCAGCGGTCACCTCGCCTCCGGCGAACTGACCGCGCGGGCGGTCAGCTCGCACATCGACTACCTCGCCGAGGAGAAGCTGCGCGTCGGCGCCCCGGACAGCCCCGAGCCCGGCAGGAGCGACCGCCGCAACGGCAAGCGGGAGGAGATCGTCGGGCTGGCGCTGCGGTTCGGGCTCGTGCGGGAGGAACACCTCGCGCTGTTGCCGCCCCTGGCGCGCACCGGCGGGCAGGAGCGGCAGGCCGCGCGATGAGCGCGGCGCGCACCACGGGGGACGACCTGACCGACGTGCTCCCGCCCGGCTGTCGCGTCGGGGACTGGGTGGTCACCCGGCTGATCGGGTCCGGCGGCTGGTCCACGGTCTATGCGGCGCGACCGGCCGGCCGGGGACCGGGCCGGAGCGGCTCGGCCGCCTCTCCCCCGGACCGGGGCGACGTCGCGCTCAAGATCATGCCGACCGCCGGTCTCTCGCCGCGCCAGGTGCGCAGCATCGTGGAGTCCGCGCGCCGCGAGGTCGAACTGGGCCGCAGGGCCGGGCACCCCCGGCTGATCGGCTTCCGGGAGTGGTTCGTCCTCGCCTCCCCCGAACGCCCCTTCCTGGAGGGCGCGATCGTGCTGGTCATGGAACGGGCCACCGGCAGCCTGCGGGACCTGATCGACGCGGGGGTGCCCGAGACGGACCGCGGCCGGCTGATCGCCGGCATCTGCGAGGGACTCGCCCATCTGCACCGGTCGGGCTGGGTCCACGCGGACCTCAAGCCGGAGAACGTCCTGCTGGGCAGGGACGGGTCCGTGAAGCTCTCCGACTTCGGCCTCGCCACCGAGCTGACGGGGACACACGGGTACGCGCCGCCCATGGGGACCATGGACTACTTCCCGCCCGAGCGCTGGAAGGCGCCCCTCGGCGAACTCGGCGTACCGATCCGGCCGACCGCCGACATCTGGGCCCTGGGCGTCATCATCCACGAGGTGTTCGCGCCCGGCGTCCCGCTGTTCGCCGGGGCGACGCCGATGGCCCGGGGCGCCGCGGTCCAGGAGTACGGCGAGGGGCGTGCGGCGCTGCGCGTGGATCCTGCCGTTCCGCCGCTCTGGCGCGCGCTGGCCACCGACTGTCTGGCACCGACCCATCAGGCCCGCGCCCGCCACACGGCGGAGAGCCTGCTCGCCCGGATGACCACCGCCCACCGGCGGACGCGCGTCGTGGGGGCGGGGCGGCGGGGCGGCCGTGCCCGCACCGCCGCGCTGGCCACGGCGCTGTGCGGGGTGAGCGTCGCGGCCCTGTGCTCGGACACCGCGAGGACCGCCCCGGGCGCACCGCCCGGCCTGGTCCGGGTGTACAACGCGGAACGGGGCTGCCGGGAGCCGGTCGACCTGGACCTGCGGTGCAGTCTGGGTCTGGCGGTCGATCCCCTGTTGCCCTACACGGCGGAGAACGTCGTACCGACCAGGGTGTGGCACGGCGACGTCCTCACGACCGACTGTCAGATGCACGGCGGGGACCCGGTCGTCGACGAGGAGGACCGGCAGTCCACCCGTTGGTTCCGCATCCGCCTCCCGGCCGGCTCCGGGCCTTCCACGGCCTGGCTGCCCGCGGTACGCACCAGGGAGGTGCCGGCGCTGCCGGAGTGCCGCTAGCCCTGGAGCCCCGTGGCGCTCAGCGGGCTGTCCCGGCGCAGACCTCGGCCTCGGTGAGGTAGCGCTCCACGGGACCCAGGGTGAGCATGCCGCCCGCTGCGCCCGCGTGCTCGGCCCGTGCGCCGCGCAGCGCTGTCGCCGCGCGAGCCGCGACGTCGGGCCGGTCCAGGGCGGCTGCGGCGTGCGCGGTGAGGCACCAGAGCGCTTCCTGCATGTGGTCCCCGGGCGGTTCGGGTGCGGCGGCGAGTGCGGCACGGGCCTCCTCGGCCCGGTCCTGCGCGAGCAGGACGAGCGGTGCCGCCCAGGGCAGGTACGGCCCCCAGTCGAGGCCGGGGTCGGTGGGCGCGGGGCGACCGTGCAGCAGGCGCAGGCCGAGCAGGGCGAGAGGGAGCAGGCCGCGGTGCAGCCCCGGCATACCGGATGTGGCCAGGTCGCCGTCGGCGGCGCGGTAGGCGGCCGCGGCCGTCGCGGCGGTGGGGCCGCCGGGTTCGGTGCTGCGAGCCGCGGTGACGCGGGCACGGAACCACGCGGTGAGGACGGGGACGAGCGGGGATTCGTGGGCGGCGGCGAGCGCCTCCGCCGCCGCGGCGTGCTCGGCTGCCGTACCCAGCTCACCGAGCGCCGACGCCGACTGCAGGCGCACGAGGTGTCCCAGGATCGCGAAGGCCGGCAGCCCATGGTGGCAGGCCACGCTGAGGAGTTCGGCGCCTGTCTCGTCTCGCCGCGCGGCGAGGCCAGGGCGGGTGAACGACTGCAGGAACACGCCGTTGAGCGCGAAGGCGAGCAGCGCGGGATCCTTCAGATCCCGTGCCAGGGCTTCGGCAGCGCGTGCGGCCGTGTGCGCGGTCTCGAGGGCGGCGCCGGTGGTGTCGGCGCTGCGGCTCTCGGTGGCGACGGTCGCGAGGAGCCGGGCGCGCAGGTCGGCGGGGCCGTCGGGGCCGATCCGGCGGAGGGTGCGTTCGGCCGCGGCGACGACGGCACGTGCCTGGTCGGGGTCGTCGGCGCGGCTCCAGATCGCGGGGACGTCGTAGGCGCCGATGACGCGCGCGGTCAGCGTGACGTCTCCGGTGCGTTCGGCGGCGACGATCGCGGTCAGCCGGTCGCGTCGCGAGCCGACGAGCGCGTCGCCTCCGGCCAGTGCGAGGGTGCGGGCCACGTCCACGGTCGTGCGCGGGCCCAGGGGGGTCCGCGTCGTCGTCGAACCGGTCGGACCCTGCTCTCCCGGCGGATCCAGGTCGGGTGACCCGGTGAGGATGTCGGTCTCCAGGCGCTGCATCCGGGGGCTGGGGTCCAGCCCCAGCTGTTCCACGAGCATCGTGCGGGCCCGGCGCAGGGTGGCCAGGGCTTCGGCCCGGCGCCCGTCGCGGTGGAGCGCGCGGGCCAGCAGACCCCAGGCCGGCTCGCGCCAGGGATGCTCGGCGACGTGGCCGGCCAGTTCGGCGGCCAGACCGGCCCCGCCCCCGGAGGCGAGAAGAGCGTCCGCCCTCAACTCCACTGCCTGAAGGCGCAGTTCCTCCAGCCGGAGACGTTCGTGCTCGACCCAGGAAGAGCCGGGCAGGTCGGCGTAGGCCGGCCCGCGCCACAGGGCGAGCGTCTCGCCGAGGCCCGCCGCCGTGTCAGGAGACCGGCGGGCGGCGGTCAGGGCGTCCTGGAAACGGTGGGCGTCCACCGCTTCGCGCGGCAGACGCAGCAGGTATCCGGTCCCCTGGGTGACCAGGACCCTCGGCGGTGTGCGCGGCGGCCGGTCCGGTTCGACGGCACGGCGCAGCGCGGCGACGAAGGTGCGCAGTGCGCCGACGGCGCTGCTCGGAGGGTCGTCCCACAGGTCGTCGACCAGGGCGTCGGTGGTGACCATGCGGCCCTGGGCGGCCACGAGCCGGCCCAGCACCTCTCGGTGGCGTGGACCGCCGAGGCTGATCGGCCGGCCGTCGTCGTGCCACGCCTGTACCGCGCCGAGCACCTCGATCCGCATGCCTTCCCTCCTCTCCTGATCACACCCTAGGTCGGGTGTGGCAGGGGATCTCGGGCGACAGCCCCTGCCACAGCCGGGCGGACCGCGCGTCAGCGGGCCAGCAGGTCCTCGATCGCCGCCACGATCTCGTCCGGGGCCTCCTCGGCCATGAAGTGACCCGCCCGGGTGAGGCGGTGGTCCAGGTCAGGTGCCCACGCACGCCAGACCTGTGCGGCGTCGTAGCCGAGCTGTGCGCCCCAGTCCTGCTGGATCACGGTGACGGGCATCGCGAACTGGGAGCCGGCGTCGAAGTCCGCCTGGTCCTGGACCACGTCGATGCCGGCCGAGGCGCGGTAGTCGGCGACGATCGAGTCGACCGCGCCGCCGCTCGCCCGCAGGTACTCGGCGCGCACCTCGTCCGGGATCGCCGCCGGGTCCTTGGCCCAGGTGTCGAGGAACGAGCCGAAGAACGCGTCCGCGCTGTTGGCGATCATCGTTTCCGGCAGGCCCGCGGGCTGCGCCATCAGGAACAGGTGGTAGCCGACCGCGGCCGAGCGGCCCTGCAGCACGTTCCACATGTCCAGTGTCGGTACGACGTCGAGGATGCCCAGGTGCGTGACGGTCTCCGGGTGGTCCAGGCCCGCCCGGAAGGCGACGAGGGCGCCGCGGTCGTGGCCGACCAGGGCGAACTGTTCGCAGCCCAGCCGCGAGGCGACCGAGACGATGTCCGCGGCCATGGCGCGCTTGGAGTAGGTGTCCTCGCCGGTGGCCGGAGGCTTGTCGCTGGCACCGTATCCGCGCAGGTCAGGGACGATCACCGTGTGGTCGGCGGCCAGCTTCCGTGCCACGTGCCGCCACATCAGGTGGGTCTCGGGGAAGCCGTGCAGCAGGACGACCGGGCTGCCGCTGCCCCCCACCGCGACGTTCAGCCGCACGTCGTGTGCGCCCGGCAGCCGGCTGTACGCGAAGCCGGGGATCGTCAGGGTCATGGTGATACCTCTTGTTCTCACTCGCGCTGTCGTCGGTCCGTCCGGCCGACGGATACCACGGTGCACGGCGCGAATGAGCGGCGGATCAGCGTCGCGCGGCGGACAGGTCGCGCGTGCCCCTACGGGTGCATGACGATCTTTCCCACGTGCCTCCTGCGGGCCAGCTCCTCCTGCGCCTCGGCGGCCCGGTCCAGGGGGAACGTCGCGGCGACGAGCGGACGGACCGAGCCCTCGCGGGCCAGGTCCATGAGGAGGCCGAAGTGCGTGGGGGTGTGCATCGCGGAGCCGATCACCTGCGCGTTGTGCAGGTAGAGACGGCGTACGTCGAACGTCACGTCGTAGCCGCCGAGCGCACCGGCGACGACCCACCGGCCGCCTTCGCGCAGCAGCGGCAGTCCCTCACCGACCAGGTCCCCGGCGACGACGTCGAGGCCGACGTCGATGCCGTCCGGGGCGGCGGCGCGGACCTGCCCGGCGACGTCCCCGGCCCGGTCGACTACGTCGTGCGCTCCCGCTTCACGTACCGCGTCGATCTTCGATCCGCTGCTGATGGCGAGCACCCTCGCACCCCGCGCACGGGCGAGCTGCACCAGCGCGACGCCGACTCCCCCCGACGCACCGGACACCAGGACGGTCTCCCCCTTCCTCAGCCGGCCGCGCTCGATCATGCCCAGGGCCGTGCCGTAGGCGGTCGGCAGCGTCGCGAGCTGATCGTCCGTGAGCGGGGACGCGGTGACGTCGTGCACCCGCTCCGCCGGTGCGGTCACATACTCGGCGTAGCCGCCGTCGCGCTCGCTGCCCATCAGGCCCACCGGGTTCGCGTCCGGCCCCTCGGTGTCGTAGACCGCCGGGTCGACGACCACCCGGAGGCCGACCAGGTCCGCGTCCACGCCGGCGCCGACCGCCACGACGCGGCCCGCCACATCGGCCCCCTGGATGCGCGGGAAGCCGATCGGGCCGCGCCAGCCGGAGAGCGCCTCCGGGTCACCGGGGCGGCCGTAGGCACCCTCCCGGGTCCAGAGGTCGGTGTTGTTCAGCGCGACCGCGGCAACGCGGACCAGCACCTCTCCTGTCCGCGGTACCGGCACGGCCACTTCCGCCGGACGGAGGACCTCCGGTCCGCCGTGCTCCGCGATCCGCACCGCGCGCATGGTCTCGGGCACACCCATCTCGTGAACCTCCTCACAAGTATACTGATCTGTATACCTCGCCCACGGTACACCGATCAGTGAAGGCATGCCCGCATGGAGAACACACGGCCCATGACAGCGGCCGGCCGCCGCATCTTGGCGGCGGCCGAGGAGTTGTTCTACACCCGCGGAATCACGGCGGTCGGCGTGGACCTGATCGCCGAGCGCTCAGGCGTGACCAAGCGGACCCTCTACAACCGGTTCGGCTCCAAGGACCACCTCGTGGCGGCCTACCTGACGGAGCGCGACCGCCGGTGGAGGGCCCTCGTCCTGGCCGCCGTCGACGCCCGCACCGACCCCGTCGACAAGGTCACGGCACCCTTCGACGCCCTGCGGACCTGGAGCGCGGGCAACACCCGCGGGTGCGCGTTCATCAACGCGCTGGCCGAACTCCCGGACCCCTCGCACCCCGCGCACCGCATCGCCGCGGACCAGAAGCTCTGGCTCCGGACACTGTTCGAGGAACTCGCCACCACGGCGGGCTGCCGGGAGCCCACCACCCTCGCCACCCGGCTCCTCGTCCTGCACGAAGGCACCCTCGCCACACAGCCGCTCCCCCTCGACACCCTCTCCGGGAGCGCCGACCTGGCACGGGCCCTGGTCCGGTCCGGCGTGCCGGACACACGCTGAACGAAGACGGCCGGGCCCGCGCCGCCCACGACGCCGGAGCACACGGCGGGACGGCGACGCGTTTGCCTGACGCACGACGTCAGCGTTCGGTATAGTGAACGAAGAGTTCGTCCACATGACCAAGTGAGGGTGCCATGCAGGTTCGCGCCTGCTCCGCGGATCCAGCGGATGCGTACGAGGAACAGGCCGGGACCCTGGTGGCGGCGCTGCCGACGCCGAGGGTCAGCAAGGGCCGGATCCGCGTCTCCTCCAGCGCCGCGCACCGGGAGCGTTCATGACGCCGGGGGGAGAGCGCCGGCCCGCCAGCAGCACCACGATCGCCGTCGGAGCCCAGATCCGCCGGCGCCGGGAGCAGCGCGGCATGAGCAGTGCCGAGCTGGCCCGCCGGGCGGGGCTGGGCAAGGCGACGCTCTCGCAACTGGAGGCAGGGCGTGGCAATCCCACCATCGAGACCCTAGACGCGCTCGCGATCGCCCTGCGCATCCCGCTGACCGACCTGCTCGCCCGGGACACCGACCCCGGACCGGTATTGGTGCCCGGCACCGACCTGGCCGACGGCGAAGTGGGACGCGAGCTGCTGCGCCGCATCAGCAGCGGCAACAGCCTGGAGATCTGGCGGCTGCGCATGCCTCCCGGAACGGATCTGGACGGCGTGCCGCACGCCACCGGCACCATCGAACACCTGCTCGTCTCCTCCGGTCGCGTCACCGCCGGGCCCACCGACGCTCCCAGCGATCTGTACACCGGTGACCTGCTCGCCTTCGCCGGAGACGCTCCGCACCTCTACCGCACCGGCCCCGTGGCGGCCGACGTCACCGTCGTCATCGCCTCCCCCATCATCAGCTGAAGGACGCCCCGGAACATGAGCAGCACGACCCCCGCCCCGCCCGCCACCCAGCGGATATTCACCAGCGACAACATCGCCGGCGCCTCGCCCGAGATCGTCCGGGCCGTCGCCGACGCGGCCCGCGGCCAGGACCTGCCCTACGGCGCCGACCGCCACACGGCCGGTGCGCGCGCCCGCTTCGCCGAGGTCTTCGGACGCGACGTCGATGTCCTGCCTGTCTCCACCGGCTCCGCGGCCAACGCCCTCAGCCTGGCCGCCCTCACCCCGCCCTGGGGCAGCGTGCTGTGCCATCGCGACAGCCACGTCAACACCGACGAATGCGGAGCGCCGGAGTTCTTCACCGGTGGGGCCAAGCTCGTCCCCCTGTCCGGCGACGACGCCAAGATCGATGTGGAGCAGCTGCGTGTGGCGGCCCACCGCCGGGCCGGGGACGTGCACAGCGCGCAGCCGTCGGTGGTCAGCATCACCCAGGTGACCGAGACCGGCGCCCTCTACAGCCTCGACGAGATCCGCAGGCTGAGCGATGTCGCCAAGGAGGCGGGCCTGCGCGTCCACATGGACGGGGCCCGCTTCGCCAACGCGGTCGCCGCGCTGGGCTGCACACCCGCCGAACTGACCTGGCAGGCCGGCGTCGACGTCCTTTCCTTCGGGGCCACCAAGAACGGCGCCATGACGGCCGACGCCGTCGTCGTCTTCGACCGCGCCCTCACCCCGGAACTGTCCTTCAGGGCCAAGCGCGCCGGCCAGCTCACCTCCAAGGCCCGCTTCCAGTCCGCCCAGCTCGACGCCTATCTCACCGACGGACTGTGGCTGCGCAACGCCGCCCACGCCAATGTGATGGCCACCCGCCTCGGCAACGGCCTCAAGGCGCTCTCCGGCGCCCGCCTGCTCCACGCGGTCGACGCCAACATGCTCTTCTGCCACCTTCCCCAGCCGGTCATCGACCAGCTCCTCGCGGAAGGTTTCGCCTTCTACCACGACCGCTGGGAGCCGGGGGTCTGCCGCTTCGTCACGTCCTTCTCCACCACCGAGCAGGACGTGGACGCCTTCCTGGAAGCCGTCCGCCGCCTCACCTCCTGACACCCGGGCCGTCGTCGCCACGCGGGCCGCGCCCCGGGTGCATCGATCACCCGGGCCCCGGTCCGCAGGCCGTTGACTTCGGGTCAGGTCTGCTTGCGGCTCGCGATCTCGTCGGAAAGCTGCTGCACCTGGGCGGGGTCCACGTCCCGGGCGAGGGCGACGTAGTGGTCCATGACGGCCGGCCGGTAGCGCACGGGCAACGTCTGTCCTGGGGCGAGCCGGGTGAGCTCGGTGATCGTGAGGTCTTCGTCCGCGATACCGCGGAACGAGACGCCGCCGACGGTCTCCACGTCGAACATCAGGACCACGCGTGGATTGCTGTTGACCTCCCGCCAGTCGACGAGAACGCCGAGCGCGAGCGCCCCCGTACGCAGTTCCGCGTTGCGCTTGCGTGCATCACCGCTCAGAAGCGGGTTCGGGGCGACGCCCGGGAAGTCGGGCCCGACGCCGAGCGATTCCCGGCTCAGGTCGGGCCTGAGCTGCGCCATCAGATCGTGGGGAGACGCCCTGCGCTTCTTCTTCGAACCGAACATCCTGGCCCCTCCCTCACACCGGTGCCGGAATCCCGGCCTGGCGCTTCGCCCGCACCGCGAGTGTACGGCGCGGCCGCTCCCGGCCACCGCCGTATCGCCCCGTCCGGGTCGCCTTCTGCGGTCGCGGACGAGCTCGGTGGGTTGGGCGAAAACAAGGTGCGCGAGACACGATGACGTCGGCAGGATGCCCGGCGTGAACGAGATGCCGAGCAATGCCGTGCCGGCCCCTGCGGTCCTTGACGCCTTTGGTGTGGCGGGTTCTGCTGTCCCCCTGGCAGGTGGGCAGGGGCGAAGCGTCCTCGTCGGTGGGTCCGTGTTCAAGCCTGCCGAGGGCACCGACGAGGAGGTCGAGTGGGCGGCCTCCCTGTTCGAGAAGCTGGCGTCGGACAGCGGCTTCCGCGTTCCACTGCCGTTGCGGGCCGCCGACGGGCGAAGCGTTGTGGACGGCTGGACGGCCTGCGAGTTCCTGACCGGTCGACCTGGACCGGAAGGGCACTGGACCGGTGTCCTCGGTGCCGGTCGCTCCTTCCACCGGGCTCTGCGGCATGTGCCCCGGCCCGAATTCCTTGATCGGCATGTGCACCCGTGGGCTGTGGCCGACCGGGTCACGTGGGGCGAGCAGGACATCGACGTGGTCGACGACCTCGCCGCACCGTTCTCGACCCTGCGGGAGCTGAGGCGCCCGGTGACGCAGGACACGGCTCAGCTCGTCCATGGCGATCTCACGGGCAACGTCCTGTTCGCTCCGACGGCGGCTGGCCGCAGCCATCCCGAGTGGCCCCAGATGCTGGTGCGTGCACTGATCTTCCGGCTCGTCGCGCACAGCGAGCACGCAGGTCCAGCGGGGCGGGCTCATTCGGGTGAGCCGGACCGCTACGCGAGGGCGATCGAGGTGGTCAGGCAGCTGGCGAGGTCCTAGGACGCACCTGAGCAGCGGTCATGGTCGGAGCCGGAGTCCGGTCGAGGCGAGGATGCCGGTGCCGTGGAAGATGTGGGCGCGCCTGTCGAATCTCGTGGCCGCGGCCCGGACAGGCCCTGGTGGACCCCGGGGCCGGGGACGGGTGGGGTCCGCGGACGCGGTCGTTCGCCCTGCGGCCCGAACAGGACCAGGTACTCGACCGGCGTGCCCGGGCCGGCGTTCGCGACCCCGTGCGGGGTGCGGGTGTCGAACTCGGCGACGTCCCCGGCGGCCAGGACCAGGTCCTGGCTGCCGAGCGCGAGCCGGAGCCGCCCGTACAGGACGCACAGCCACTCATGGCCCTCGTGGGAGACCTGCCGGGGCCGGTTGGGCTCCTCCTCGACGGCGGGCAGCACATGCTTGTGGGCGTGCAGCCCGCCGACGTACGGGGTGAGCGGCAGCACCGTCTTGCCGTCCCCGGAGGTGCGCCGCGCGGGCGCGGGGCGCTCGGGCGCGGGGACGGTACCGGCCAGGTAGTCCAGGGAGACGCCGTACTCCTCGGCCAACCGCAGCACGACCTCCAGGGTGGGCTTGCGCCGGCCGGTCTCGATCCGCGAGAGCGTGCTCGGCGCGATGCCGGTCGCACAGCTGACACCGGCGAGCGTGGAGCCGTGCCGCTCGCGCGCGGCCCGCAGCCTGGGCCCCATCGCCGCCGTCGTGCCGTCCGGATGGCCGCTCGTCACCGTTCCCACTCCTCCAGTCGTACCGCTCCCCGTCCTGTGCTGCGATCTTGCCAGGCTGGCAACACCGATCGCGCCGGGAGACGGCCGCGCCGCATGATCGACGGGTATCCGCGTCCGACCGCGTACCGAGGAGAAGCCCATGCGGCCCGAGCCCACCGCCGAGTTCCGCCACCGCACCGTCGAGGCCCCCGCCGGGCGGATCCACCTGGTCGAGCAGGGCACCGGCCCGCTGGTGCTGCTGGTGCACGGGTTCCCCGAGTCCTGGTACTCCTGGCGCCGCCAGCTCCCGGCCCTCGCCGCCGCCGGGTACCGCGCGGCGGCGATCGACGTACGCGGCTACGGCCGTTCCTCCAGGCCCGCCGCGACCGACGCCTACCGGATGCTGGACCTGGTGGAAGACAACCTCGCCGTGGTGCGCGCGCTCGGCGAGGAGAGCGCGGTGGTCATCGGCCACGACTGGGGATCGAACATCGCCGCCTCCTCCGCCCTGCTCCACCCCGCGGTCTTCCGCGCCGTCGGCCTGCTGAGCGTCCCCTACGCACCACCGGGCGGCCCCCGCCCCACCGACGTCTTCAGCACGATCGGAGGCGCTGAACAGGAGTTCTACGTCTCGTACTTCCAGGAGCCCGGCCGCGCCGAGGCGGAGATCGAGCCCGACGTCCGGGGCTGGCTCGCCGGCTTCTACGCGGCACTGTCCGCCGACACCATGCCCGCCGAGGGCGATCCCGACCCGCACTTCGTCGCCCACGGCGGCCGACTGCGCGACCGCTTCCCCGCGGGTGAGCTCCCCGCCTGGCTAAGTGAGGACGAACTCGACGTCTACGCGGCGGAGTTCGAGCGCACCGGCCTGACCGGCGCCCTCAACCGCTACCGCAACATGGACCGGGACTGGGAAGACCTCGCTCCCCACCGCGGGGCCCCGATCGAGCAGCCGTCCCTGTTCGTCGGCGGCACCCTGGACGCCTCCACCACCTGGATGGCCGACGCCGTCGACGCCCACCCCCGCACCCTGCCCGGTCTGTCCGCCTCCCACCTGCTCGAAGGCTGCGGCCACTGGATCCAGCAGGAACGCCCCGACGAGGTCAACCGGCTGCTGACCGACTGGCTCCGCACGCTCCAGGACTGAACCGGACACCCGATCACCCCGGGCCGGGCACCCCGCGCTCCCCGGCGGTCACGCCCGGCCGGGGGCGGAGGCCAGCACGGCGGTGACGTACGTCGCCAGGTGCGCCCGCATCGCCTCCCGTGGCACGCGCCCTTCTCCGACCAGATGCTCGACGAGGTCGGCTCGCGTGGTGGCGAGCAGGGCATGAGCGGTGAAGTCGCCGTCAGGGAACCCGGGAATCTGCTCCAGTACGGACCGGAGCATGCCGTGCCACCGCTCGTAGTGCTCAGCCTGGTAAGGGCTGCCGCTCCCGCCTGCCTCCAGGGCCAGCGCGAGGCGCCGGTTGTCGAGCTTGAAGCACAGGACGGCGTCGAGCAGCGCCGGCACGCGTTCCCGGGGCGGGGTCGTGGGGCCCAGTGGCGGCGGACCGCTCTCCACGGCCTCCCTGATCGGTTCGAGCCGCGCCTCGTACAACGCGCGGAGCAGTCCGGCGCGATCACCGAAGGCCCGGAAGAGCGTGCCCTTGCCGACCCCTGCCGCTGTCGCGACGGCGGCCATGGTGACGTCCTCGGGGCTCTCACCGCCGGCGAAAAGGGCGTCGGCGGCCGCCAGTACGGCCTCCTGGTTGCGGGAGGCATCCCTGCGGGACCTGCGGTCGGGCATGTTGCTGCTCCTCCGGTTGCAAAGCGGACCACGGGTCCGTATCTTCAAAGCGGACCGCCGGTCCGAATCCTGCGACCTGAAGGATACCCATGTCCGTACCGACGTCCCCTGCGGATCTGTACCGCCACAGCCTGCGACTGCTGCTCGACAAGGACATCTCAGCGTGGGTCGGCCTGTGGGCCGGGAACGGGGTCATGGAGTTCCCGTTCGCCCCCGACGGCTGGCCCCGGCGACTGGAGGGCAGGGAAGCCGTCGCCGCCTACATGCGCCACTATCCCGACCACATCGATCTGCACGACTTCCCCGAACTGCGGATACACGAGACCACCGATCCGGAGACCATCGTCGTCGAGATGCGCGGTGTCGGCCGCCTGGTCGAGACCGACGCGCCCTTCGACATGACCTACATCGCCGTGGTGACCGTGCGGGACGGCCGATTCACCTCCTACCGCGACTACTGGAACCCCCTCACCGTCCTCGAAAGCGGCGCCGACCTCACCGGGAGCACGCGATGACCACCACCCCCACGATTCTGGTCGTCGGCGCCACCGGCACCACCGGCGGCCGCACCGTCGCCCGGCTGGCGAGCGCCGGGCACCACGTGCGGGCGGCCAGCCGCCGGGCCCGCCCGGTCGCGGGCGCCGAGCCGGTCGCCTTCGACTGGTACGACCCCGCCACCCACGCCGCTGCCCTCGACGGAGCCGACCGCGTCTACCTCGTACCGCCCGTGGGTGACTCCGACCCCGCGGCGACCATGGTTCCGTTCCTGCGACTGGCCCGCTCCATGGGCGTGCGCCGCGCGGTGCTGCTCAGTTCTTCGGCCGTTCCCGAGGGCGGGCCGGCGGTGGGAACGGTGCACCAGGCCCTGCCCGGCCTGATCGACCAGTGGGCGGTCCTGCGGCCGTCGTGGTTCATGCAGAACTTCACCGGTGACCACGCGCACGGCCGCAGCATCCGCGACGACGGTGTCATCCGGACCGCCACCGGAAACGGCAGGGTCGGCTTCGTCGACGCGGAGGACATCGCAGCCGTCGCCGCCCGCGCGCTCACCGACGAGCGGGCGCCCGACACCGACCTGGTCCTCACGGGACCCGAGACCCTCAGCCACGACGACATCGCCGCGGCCGTCACCGAGTTCACCGGCCGGCCCGTGGCCCACCACCGGCTGTCCTACGAGCAGATGCGCGATCGCCACACCACGGAGCGGCCGGTGGAGTTCGCGGCGCTGCTGGCCGGCCTGGACCGCGGCATCGCCGGAGGGGCGGAGGACCGCGTCACCGACACCGTCCAGCGCGTCACCGGCCGCCCCCCGCACACCTTCCGCTCCGTCCTCGAGAGGGAGATGCGACGCGACGGGTGACACGCCGCGGCCCTCGCACCGCCGCCCCGGGGCCGCCACCGGACACCATCGCTCCGGGCGGCCCACCGAGCGCGCACCGGACCGTCGGCGCGGCGAGCGGCGGCCCGCCGGCCCTTGCCGACGGGCCGCCGGAGACCGGACCCGCGCACAGCGGCCCCCGCCCGGCCGGAGAGACTCACCGCGCCTGACCGTCAGGAGGCCTCCCCGGAACGCGCCGACGCGAGCAGCTGCGTCTCCCAGCCGAAGGCGACGCCGGTGGCGCCCCCGTGCTGGAGCAGGACCTCGGTCATGCCCGGATAGGTCTTCTCGCGGGCCCAGTCGCGCTGCCACTCCCCCGCGACGGCCTGCCAGGTGATCGGCACCACGCCCGCCTGGACCATGCGCCGCACGGCCATCTCATGAGCCTCCTTCGAGGCGCCGCCCGAGGCGTCGGTGACGACGAACACCTCGAAGCCCTCACCCGCCGCCTGGATGGCCGGCATCGCGACACAGATCTCCGTCCAGAGACCGGCGATGATCAGCTTCTTGCGGCCGGTCGCCTTGACGGCGTCGACGACACGTTCGTCCTCCCAGGTGTTGATGAACGTGCGGTCGATCGGCTTCTGCTCGGGGAACACGTCCTGCAGCCCCTTGATGAGGTAGCCACCGCGCTCCTCCAGCACCGTCGTGAGGACGGTCGGCACGTCGAACACCTTGGCCGCACGGGCGAGCCCCACGACGTTGTTCACGACCATCGTGGGTTCGTGGCTGTTCAGGTTGGCGAACTGGAACGGCTGGTGGTCGATCAGGACGACGACGCTCTCCTCGGGCGTCAGCAGTGCCTGGAGTCCGGACTTCGCTTCCTTGCTCATGGGATCCCTTTCCGGGTTCTGTCTTCGCGTGCTCGGGATGTTCGGAAGGACGCCGCCGATCTCGACGCCGGAATACGGCCGTACGCGTCCGCGCGGGGCGGACGTGGGACCAGGTCGGCCGACCACCGCGCGGAGACGGCCGGCACCGCACCCGACATCGCCTCAGCAGCGGCGAGGTAACGGCACCGAGACCGTCCGGCCCGACCAAGTGGTTGACACGTCACCTACGTTAGCAGCGATGGTGGACGTGTCAACTACTTGCCTGGCATTCGGAGTTCACCCTGTTCACGGACCCGCGAGCGCGCCCGTGATGCGCCTGATCAGCCCGACGAGCGTGCGAGGGATACGCCGCCCTCGGCGATCGTCAGGAGATCGCCCCCCCTTGGTCTCGTCGCCCGGAAACGGGGGGCCCGGCCTCACCGGACGTCGCGTCACCGTCCCAGCGGACGGCTGGGAGGACAGAGGCCCTCGGTAAGCTGCCTCCATGGACGCACCGCCGCGCTGGCTCGTCGGGGAAGAAAAAGCCGCCTGGGACAACTTCATCCGCATGCAGGAGAAGCTCATCGGCCGGCTGTCCCGCCACGTCCAGTCCGAGTCGGGGATGTCCGCGTCCGACTACGTCGTGCTCGCCGGCCTCACCGAAAGGGGCGGCGGGCGGATGCGCCTGCTGGATCTGGCCAAACTCGTGGAGTGGGAGAAGAGCCGGATGTCCCACCAGGTCACGCGGATGACGAAACGCGGGCTCCTGACCAGGGAGGACTGCCCCGACGACGGACGCGGCGCGTTCATCGTCGCCACCCCGGCCGGTTACGAGGCGATCGAGGAGGCCGCGGGCCTGCACGTCGAGCACGTCCGCCGGCTGTTCATCGACGCCCTGACACCGAGTCAGCTCGGAGAGCTCGCCCGCATATCCGAACGCGTCCTGGCGCACATGGAGGAGCAGGCGGACTGACCGGGGGCGGAGACACGGCTCAGGTCGGGTCCGGCAGGGACGAGGCACGGACACCTGCTCCACCGCCGCACAAGGGACGGCATCCGAGCCCGGAAAACGCCGGCGGCACCCTGGATATCCGCAAAGCGCGGTGGCCCCGACCGACTCTCGCCGGTCGGGGCCACCGCGCGTGTGCGGAGCCCGCCCGCACCCGGGCCTCGATACCGTCGGAGGGGCCGACCCAGGCCGGCTCGGTGCCGCCGCGTGCGGCGCCGCTCTCCCCCTGACCGCTGTCACCGTCGAGCCGCAGCCATCGGGACCACTGTCCCGATTCCACCAGCCGCGTACGCACCTCGATCGCACCGGGGACGTGCAGTGCCGGATCCGTCCATGTCACCCCCACCATGCTGAACGGCTCCGTCCTCCGCTGCTTCAGGGGAGTCACCGAGCGAGTCGGTGTCCCCGTCGCCCTCCACCTCCGGGCAACCGAGCCCCACACCGACCGTGAGTGCGCCGCCCGCGCCGCCTTCCACGGCGCCGCAGCCCCCGGTCACGTCACGTGCCGACTGGGGCGCGGACGAATCGATCAGCCAGGAGGAGCCGGGTCCCTGCAGTGCCGCCCGTACCGCGAAGTCAGGTGTGGCGACCACCTGGTCGATGATCGCCTACAACCGGGCCGGCAACACCAGGACCGCTCAAGATCGTCGTGGTCGGCA